>JAEEGL014812446.1_pt1 | contig 10607 bp, 8 predicted proteins | sample 9134231 | NCBI WGS metagenome assembly JAEEGL01 (sample SAMN16246548, study PRJNA631951) | gut metagenome | biome: gut microbiome; feature: rumen; material: fiber-attached | host: Bos | place: Iran: Karaj | collected 2018-10 | reverse complement strand
GATCTCTTGAAGCGGGTCCGCAAGATTGAAATCAAGACCCGTGCACTCTCGCATCAGATTTTTGCGGGAGAGTACCACTCTGCTTTCAAGGGACGAGGCATGGCTTTCAGCGAGGTGCGCGAGTATCAGTATGGGGACGATGTCCGCAGCATGGACTGGAACGTCACCGCGAGGATGGATGCGCCCTACATCAAGGTATTCGAAGAAGAGAGGGAGCTTACGGTGGTGCTGCTGGTTGATATCAGCCGTTCCGGACTTTTCGGAACAAGGGTGCAGACCAAGAGGGATATGATCGCGGAGATAGCCGCAGTCCTGTCTTTCTCCGCCACGATCAACAACGACAAGGTAGGAGCCCTGCTTTTCAGCGACAAGGTCGAGAAGTTCATTCCCCCGAAGAAAGGTAGGAGCCATCTGCTGCACATAATCAGGGAAATCCTGGAATATACCCCGTCTTCGGACGGCACTGACATATCCGAGGCGTTGAGGTATCTTACCAATGCCATCAAGAAGAAATGTACGGCGTTCGTGCTCTCTGATATGCTTGACGTGGACCGTGACGGCAATCCGAAATATGCTGACGCCCTCAAGGTAGCGGCGGGAAGGCACGACCTTTCTATCATAAGGGTGCGTGACCCGAGGGAGGCATCCCTGCCGCCGGTCGGCCTGATCCATGTCAAGGACTCTGAGACAGGCGAGGACGCATGGGTGAATACTGACAGCCGGGCCGTGAGACGCAGGTATGTGGAATGGTTCAGGACCGCTGACCAGACTGCCCTCGGCCTGTTCAACCGTCATAATATCGACTCGGTCGACATATCGACGGACGGGGACTACGTAAAGGGTCTGATGGCCCTGTTCAACAAGAGATAAGATGAAAAAGATATTGTCATTCACAGCAGCCCTGCTGGCATTCGTACTCGTTGCGTCTGCCGGAGACAATGCGCCCCTGCCGGGTTCCTTCCTGCGCCAGCTGCAGAAAAGGGACTCAGTGCTCGTGGGGGACCAGCTGCAGTACGGAGTGCTGCTGAAAGACGTGCCGAAAGATATGAGATTCGCTTTCCCGGAATACAAGGGACTCATAAGGGATAGCGTTGAGATAGTAGGCACATGGCAGATGGATACGGTGAAGGTGTCCAGGGACAAGAAATCATTTGACATACAGGCCTACATCAAGATCACGTCATTTGAAGAAGGCATGTATTCCCTTCCTCCGCTTACCATCCTCAGATCTGCCGATGGAGAGAAGGTTGACACTCTGGTATTTGAGCCTCTGGTCCTGGACGTGCGTTCCATCCCTGTGGACCCGGAGACGTTCGAGCTTCATGGCCTGCGTCCCCAGATCAAGTATCCTGTCACATTCAGGGAGGTCCTCCCGTATCTTGCGGGCCTGCTCCTCCTTGCGGCCTTGGTACTGCTTGTCATCTATCTCGTGAAACACTTCAGGAATGCGGCTCCCGTGCCTGACGAGCCGGCCCATATCGTGGCCCTGCGCAAGCTGGACAGCCTTCGTGGCGACAAGCTCTGGGCTGCTGACAAACAGAAACTGTTCTACTCGGAAGTTACGGACACCCTGCGCCAGTACATCGTGGCCCGCTATGGCGTGGATGCGATGGAGATGACCACAGCGGAGATAATGTCCAGCCTGAAGGCCAAGGATGTGCCTGCCGGTCTCTTCTTGGAGATGAAGGAACTGTTCGAAACTTCTGATTTCGTTAAATTCGCCAAGATGACCGTAGGGGAAGATTCGCTTGTGAAGGCTGTCCCTTCGGCAGTCCGGTTCGTGACCGAGACTTATCAGCGAGAAATAGACAAGGAGGCGGAAAATGTTCTTTGAGTATCCTGTTGTATTCTGGTTCCTGGCAGTGCCGGCTTTGCTGGTTCTGCTGTACCTTTACAGGGAGCTGAAAGGCCGGGATCCCCATTTCCGCGTATCGGTAGTCCATCCGTGGAAAGTTGCCGGGCCTTCGGTCTTCTGGCTGCTTAGGCATCTGCCATTCGTCTGCAGGATCGCCGCGCTGTGCCTCATCATCGTGGCTCTTGCCCGTCCGCGGTCATCTACTGAGACGGAGTCGGTCCAGACCGAAGGTATCGACATAGTGTTCGCGATGGACGTCTCTACCAGCATGCTCGCGAGAGATTTCAACCCTGACCGTATCAGCGCATCCAAGAATATAGCGATCGAATTCATAAGCCAGCGCCCGTCCGACAGGATGGGTATCGTGGTGTTTGCGGGAGAGAGCTATACCCAGTGCCCTCTGACCACCGACAGGGCGACCCTCATCAACTTGATGAAGGACGTGCAGACAGGCCTCATCGACGACGGTACCGCGATCGGCAACGGTCTCGCGACCGCCGTGGCCAGGATGAAGGATTCGGATGCCAAGAGCCGGGTGGTCATACTGATTACCGACGGCGTCAACAACATGGGCGAGGTCACGCCGGGAATGGCTGCTGAGATAGCCAAGACATATGGCATAAGAGTCTATACCATCGGCGTCGGAGCCAACGGCACCGCCCCGTATCCGGTCATGACTCCTTTCGGCATCCAGATCCAGAATGTCCAGGTGGAGATTGACGAAGACCTGCTCAAGCAGGTTGCGGAGATGACCGGCGGAAGATACTTCAGGGCTACGGACAATACCAAGCTCGCTGAGATTTATTCCGAGATAAACAAGATGGAGAAGGCCCGTACTGTGGTGGACAGTTTCCCTGTATATAAGGAACTGTTCCCGAAGTATGCGATTGCAGCCTTGCTTCTGCTTATGCTGGAACTTTTGTTCAGACTTTTAATCAGGAGATTGCCATGATATATTTTGCACAGCCTCAGTTCCTTCTTCTGATTCTCCTTATTCCGCTGTTCCTGCTGGGGTATGGAGTGGCCCGTTATGCCCGCAAGATAAGGATCCGCAGGTTCGGCGACGAGGCCCTTGTCAAAGAACTCATGCCTTCATGGTCCCGCTCCAAGGGATGGGTGAAGGTCGTCATATTCTGTCTGGCATTCCTGTTCTTCGTGGTCGGACTGGCCCGCCCTCTGATCGGTGCGAAGCTGAGCCAGCACAGCGGCCGTGGTTCCGAGGTCATGATACTGCTGGACGTGTCCAACTCCATGCTCGCGGAAGATTATTCTCCGAACCGTCTGGAACGCTCCAAGCTTGCCATCTCCAGAATCGTCGACAAGCTGCATGAGGACAGGATCGGCCTTGTGATATTTGCCGGCACTCCTTTCGTCCAGCTTCCTGTGACCACCGACTATGTGTCTGCCAAGATGTTCATGAGCAGCATCACTACAGAATCCATCCCGATACAGGGAACGGCGATCGGAGAGGCCATCAACCTGGCCGTGAAATGCTTCAATCCGGACCTGGAATCAGGCAAGGCCATCATTGTGATCACTGACGGCGAGAATCATGAAGACGACCCTGTCGCAGAAGCCAAGGCTGCGGCGGACCAGGGCATAAGAGTATTCACGATCGGAGTCGGTTCTCCGGAGGGGCAGCCGATACCGGTGAACGGAGAACTGCTGAAGGACAGTAATGGCGATATCGTGGTCTCCAGGCTCGACGAGGAGACGCTCAAGGATATCGCGGCCGCCGGAAACGGAGCGTATGTACATGCGGGTAACGAGGAATTCGGACTGAATCCGATACTGGACGAGATCCGACGCATGGAAAAGGAAGAGTTCAGCTCCGTGATGTTCGAAGAATATGACGAACAGTATATGTATTTCATGTGGATTGCTTTCGCCCTGCTCGTGCTGGAGATGCTGATAGGCAGGAGAAAGCCGAAGGTCAAACTTTTTTAGATTGTCATGAAGTATTTGAAATATATAGTATTTGTGGTTTTGATGGTTGCCTGCAGCACTGTCATGTCTGGCCAGTCAGACAAGAAAGATGTGCGCAGGGGCAACCGTCAGTTCAGGAAAGGGGACTATGTCAACGCGGACCTCAGCTATCGCATGGGGCTCGCCAAGGACTCCACTTCGTTTGCCGCCGCTTACAACCTTGCCAATACGGCGTATATGCAGGGGGACTATGAGGGGGCAGGGAAGCTCTATTCCAAGATTGAAGGCGTTGCCATAGTGGAGGGACATGGTTTCGAGCATTATTTCAACATGGGAGACAATGCTGCCGCGACTGAGAACTGGGCCGCCGCGGTGAAGGCTTTCCGCCAGGCCATGATCCTCGATCCCGAGAATCTGGAGGCTAAGGAGAACTATATCTACGCCAAGAAGAAACTGGACGAGCAGATGTCCGACAAAGAATCTACCGACAAGGAATCTGACGGCAAGGACAGGGAGAAGACCGATCCGGACCAGAATGGCGGAAAGGACATAGATGACAGCAAATATATTGATGACCCGGATGCTGACAAGGCTCAGGATGAAAAGGACAGCGACAGGTCCCGGAATGATAAATCCGACCAGAAGAACCGTCAGTCGCAGGGAATGTCAGGAAACCAGGCCAGCCAGATACTGCAGGCGATACAAGCCAAGGAATCCGATACCCAGGATAAGGTAAAGAAGAATAAAGCAGTTGTCTTGCAGGCTCGTTCACGCAAGAAAGAAAAGAATTGGTAACATGAGGAGATTCATCATAATAATTGCAGCGATGCTGAGCGCGGGGATCATGTCCGCGCAGTCATCGGTCAAGGTGGAGGTCCAGAATATCGTGAGCCTGGACGAGCAGTTCAATGTGACCTTCGTCGTCGAAGGAGAGGACCGTCCTTCATCCTTCAGCTGGAATCCGGGCCAGGATTTCAATCTGGTCTGGGGCCCTCAGACCGGCTCTACATCCAGCATGAACATAATCAACGGAAAGACCACGAGGTCGTCCAGATTCACCTATACGTACATACTTACCGCCAAGGCGGCAGGAAAGTTCACCATCCCTTCTGCCACCGCGGTAGTGAAGGCGGCCACGATATCTTCCAGTCCGGTCATGGTCGAGGTGATTTCCGGAGGCAGCAAGCCTAAGGCGCGCTCCGGCTCCGAGTCTGTAGTCTCAGGGAACGAGCTGTTCATGAGAATGACACTGAGCAAGACTAACGTAGTCGTAGGCGAGCCTCTTACGGCCACCTTGAAGCTTTATACCAATACCAACCTGACTGGTTTCGAAGGGGCTGAATTCCCTGACTTCGAGGGTTTCTGGAGCCAGGCCGAAGTACCTTCGGACTATGATTTCAAACGGGAAGTCGTGGACGGGAAGATATATGAGTGCGCCGTAATCAGGCGGTTCGTGCTCATCCCTCAGAAGTCCGGCCAGCTCACCATTGATCCGGCGGAGCTCATGTGTCTCGTATCCGTCAAGGTGCAGTCCCGTTCCAACAGCGTTTTCGATGATTTCTTCGGAGAGAGCGTCCGCAATGTGAGGAAAAGAGTGGTTGCTCCCGGAATGAAGGTGAACGTACGTCCTCTTCCTGCCGGAGAACCGGCATCATATGGCGGAGGAGTAGGTTCGTTCAAGATAGATTCAAGGCTCAGCAAGGATTCGCTGAAGACTCATGATGCCGCAGCCCTGGTCATCACAGTCTCGGGAACAGGCAACCTCTCCCTGCTTTCCGCTCCTCAGGTGCGTTTCCCTGCCGACTTCGAGGCCTATGACTCAAAGACATCCCTGAACGCCACCGCCGGCGGCACTTCCGGGACCAAGACTTTCGAGTATCCGTTCATTCCTCGCAGCCACGGCGATTTCGAGATACCTGAGATAGAGTATTCATATTATGACGTGAACGCCGGAAGGTATGTCACAGCGAAGACAGGCCCTGTCAAGGTACATGTCGCAAAGGGCAAGGTCAGCGAGTCCTCGTCTGCCGTTCCGTCCGTTTCTTCGCCGGACCGCCGCGACGTGCGCAACCTCGGCGAGGATATCAGGTACATAAAGACATCCAGACCTTCCCTCGACAAGGGAGACGGCTTCCTGCTCGGGAAGGCCGGCTATTGGATATTCCTTGCATTCCTGTTCATTGCTGCCGCTGTGGTTTGGGCTGCAACCAGGAAGATCGCTGCCAGAAGGGCCGACGTGGTGGGAACCCGCAACAGGGGCGCTACCAGAAAGGCCAGGAAGAGGCTCAAGCTTGCCGAGGAACATCTCGGAAAGAATCTGTACTCGGCATTCTATGAGGAGTTGCACAGGGCTCTGCTTGGCTTTATCTCGGACAAGATGAACATGAAGGTGGAGGACCTCAACAAGGAGATGATTTCTGCCCGCCTGACAGAGAACGGAGTAGATCCTGCCCTTGCCGGCGAGTTCACCGACCTGCTGGATGCATGTGAGTTTGCCCGCTATTCTCCTGCTTCAGGCAACGAGGCGATGAAGTCGCATTACGATGCGGCCGTGAAAGTCATTTCTTCAATAGATTACAAGATGAAAGGTAAAAAGTCGTCAGCTGCGACGGCCATGCTCGTCGTCATGGCCCTGATGCTCCCGGGATTCAGTGCAATTGCTTCGGAGACTGCCGATGCGGCGTGGGAGAATGGCACTGCAGCATATCAGGAAGGCCGTTGGAAAGATGCGGCTGATGCCTGGGAAGGCATAGTGTCGGAGGGCGTCGAGTCGGCCGGACTGTACTATAATCTCGGCAACGCCTGGTTCAAGTATGGGGATATGCCGAAGGCTATCCTGTATTATGAAAAGGCCCTGAAGCTGAATCCTTCGGACGACGATGTCCGTTTCAACCTGGAATTCGCCAGGGGACAGATCCAGGACCGCATTGACGAAGTTCCTGAGTTCGTCCTTACCTCATGGGGACGCAAGCTCTGCTATAATCTCAGCTCTAATACCTGGGCTGTACTGTTCCTGCTGTTCATCGCAGGCGCTCTCGCGATGCTGCTGTTCTTCCTGCTTTCCTCCGGAAGGGGAGCAAGACGGAGCGGCTTCATCGGAGCCGTCGCCTTTGCATTGGTCGCAGCCGTCTGCCTGCATTTCGCATGCTGGCAGTATTCTGACTACAGGAAGTCGGACATGGCCATAGTGATGGTCCCGGTATCGTCCGTGAAGAGCTCGCCATCGGCAGGAGTTGAGTCCAAGGACCTTTTCATACTCCATGAGGGTACGAAGGTCAGGATACTCGAAGAGGCCGGCAGCTGGTGCAATATAGAACTAGCCGACGGAAGGAGGGGCTGGATGAGAAAATCCGAGATGGAGATGCCATAGGATCACTCCTATCGAGACGGATACGTTGAGGGAGTGCTTCGTCCCGTACTGGGGAATCTCCAGCGAGAAATCCGATTCGTCGACTACAGACTGTTCTACGCCCGCGACTTCATTTCCGAAGACGAGGGCGTATTTCTTTCCCTTTTCGGGCATGAATCCGTCAAGCTTGACAGAATGGACGGTCTGCTCCACGCTGACTATGGTGTAGCCATCCTCCTTGAGGGCGCGGATGGCGTCCATCGTGTCGTCGAAGTGCTCCCACTCGACGCTGTCCTCCGCGCCGAGGGCTGATTTGTGTATTTCGGCTGACGGCGGGACCGCGCAGATTCCGCAGAGCAGGATCTTGTCCACCTTGAATGCATCGCAGCTCCTGAAGGCCGATCCCACGTTGTGGGCGCTGCGTATGTTGTCGAGGACGACGGCTGTCCCTGACGGCGGAAGTCCCTTATACTCATCGGCTGAGACGCGTCCGAGCTCTATGTTCAGCAATTTTCTGTCGCGCATGTTTTTTTGAAACGTTAAACTTTAGCAAAGGTAGTTTTTTTTCTTATCTTTGCCGAATATTTCCATTACCGGAAAACTTTAACAAAATAGATATATGAAACAGGATCTTCAGGTATTTGACCTGATCAAGAAAGAGAATGAAAGACAGTCTTCAGGACTGGAACTTATCGCCTCTGAAAACTATGTCAGCGAGCAGGTGTTGAACGCAATGGGTTCAATCTGCACAAACAAGTATGCCGAAGGCTATCCGGGCAAGAGATACTACGGCGGATGCGAGGTAGTCGACCAGATCGAGCAGCTCGCCATCGACCGTCTCTGCGCCATCTATGAAGCCGAGTATGCAAACGTGCAGCCGCACTCCGGCGCCCAGGCCAACATGGCCGTCACGATGGCATGTCTCAAGCCAGGCGATACCTTCATGGGCCTCGACCTGAGCATGGGCGGTCACCTTACTCACGGTTCCCCAGTGAACGCTTCCGGAATCCTTTACCATGCAGTCGCTTATGGCCTCAATCCTGAGACCGGCCGCATCGATTACGATGAAATGGAGAAGAAGGCTCTCGAGTGCAAGCCAAAGCTTATCATCGGCGGTGCTTCCGCATATTCCCGCGAATGGGATTATGAGAGGATGAGGGCTATCGCTGACAAGGTCGGTGCAATTCTCTGGATTGACATGGCCCACACTGCCGGCCTCATCGCCGCAGGCCTTCTCAAGAATCCTGTAAAATATGCCCATATCGTAACTTCCACTACCCACAAGACACTCCGCGGACCACGCGGCGGTATCATCCTCATGGGCAAGGATTTCGACAATCCTTGGGGACTTACGACTCCGAAGGGAGAGATCAAGAAGATGAGCGCCATCCTCAACTCAAGCGTGTTCCCTGGCATCCAGGGCGGTCCGCTCGAGCATGTGATCGCAGCCAAGGCTGTCGCTTTCTACGAGGCCATGCAGCCTGAATACAAGGAGTATCAGTCTCAGGTCATCGCCAACGCCAAGGCAATGTGCGAAGGCTTCATCGCTAAGGGATACAAGATCATCTCAGGCGGCACTGACAACCACCTCATGCTCATTGACCTCCGCACACGCTTCCCTGAGCTTCACGGAAAGCTTGCCGAGAAGGAGCTCGTAAAGGCTGACATCACCGTCAACAAGAACATGGTTCCTTTCGACAGCCGCAGCCCGTTCCTTACCTCAGGTCTTCGCGTGGGTACCCCTGCAATCACCTCCCGTGGTTTCGTGGAGAAGGACATGATGGAGATCGTCTCCCTCATCGACACCGTACTTGCATCTGCTTCAGAGCACTTCGCAGCCCTTACCGCCAAGGAGCCTGACGCAGCCCAGCTCGCAGAGATCGAGGCACACAAGGAAGTGCTTGCAAACGTACGCAAGCAGGTTCACATGATGACCTCAGGCCGTCCGCTGAACCGCTATTAGTCCGATCATTTTTAAGGGGAATAGTTTGATTATTAAAAAAATCTTTCTACCTTTATCGCAGTTATAAAAAAGAAAATGATTGTAATCCGTCATCACGAGCATCATCATTACTTTATCTTAGGATAAGGCTGATGCCGCGTATGCAGATGAGAATTTGATACAAGAGGCTCGCCTTATCGAAGGCGGGCCTCTTTTTTATAAGGTACTTAACGAATAGATATGATACGAATAGCAATCCAATCCAAGGGAAGGCTCAACGAAGACAGTTGCGCCCTTCTCAAAGACGCCGGAATCACGGTGGACGAAGTAAAACGCAAATTCCTGGGCAAGGCCGCAGATTTTCCTCTGGAGACCCTCTATCTCCGCGATGACGATATCCCTGAGGTCGTGGCAGACGGCTCGTCCGACATCGGCATCGTCGGTCTCAACGAAGTGGGAGAGACCGGGGCGGACGTGACCATAGTGCGCAAGCTCGGTTTCGGCCGCTGCCGCATTTCCCTTGCCATTCCTAAGAATGAGGAATATACCGGCCCTCAGTGGTTCGAAGGAAAGTCCATCGCGACGTCCTATCCGAAAATCCTCGGCGACTATCTTGCTAAGAACAAGGTCAACGCCACTGTGCGGGTGATCAAAGGTTCTGTAGAGATAGCTCCGGCAGCAGGAATCGCCGACGCCATCTTCGACATTGTCTCGTCCGGCGGCACCCTGGTATCCAACGGCCTCAAGGAAGTCGAGCGGGTATTCGAGTCGGAGGCCGTGCTTATAGCCAACAAGAACCTCTCTGCGGAAAAACAGGAACTTCTCGACAATATACTCTTCCGCTTCGACTCCGTAAGCGAGAGCAGGGACATGAAATATATCCTTATGAACCTTCCTTCTGACAAGGTCGGAGAAGCCCTCAACATACTCCCGGCCATGAGAAGCCCTACCGTGATGCCTCTCGCCGCCGAGGGCTGGTGCTCCCTGCACTCTGTCGTCAAGGCAGAGGACCTGTGGGACAAGATAATGCAGCTCAAGAAAATCGGAGCCGAGGGTATCCTTGTGTTGAACGTTGACAAGGTGATAGCATGAAAACATATGTGAATACTCCCAGGTCGGAATGGGCTGCCCTCGTCGCACGTTCCCTTCCTGACGATACGGCGATCGAGGATCGTGTCCGCGGAATCCTCGCAAGGGTTAAGGAAGGAGGTGACGCAGCTCTCCGTGCCATCACCACCGAGATAGACGGCTGCGCTCCTGATACCTTCCTGGTAAGCAGGGAAGAGGTCGAGGCGGCGGTAGCTAAGGTTTCCTCCAAGGTCAAGGCGGCCGTGGCAGAAGCCGACGAAAGGATAAGCGCCTTCCACAAGCTCCAGATACCGCGCGACGCCATCTCGGAAGTCGGCGGAGTAAGATGTGTCAGAAAGTACCTTCCGATAGAGAAAGTCGGTCTGTATATCCCTGGAGGCAGCGCCCCGCTGTTCTCCACGATATTGATGCTGGCCCTGCCTGCCAAGATAGCCGGATGCCGGGAG
>JAEEGL014789604.1_pt1 | contig 10607 bp, 9 predicted proteins | sample 9134231 | NCBI WGS metagenome assembly JAEEGL01 (sample SAMN16246548, study PRJNA631951) | gut metagenome | biome: gut microbiome; feature: rumen; material: fiber-attached | host: Bos | place: Iran: Karaj | collected 2018-10 | reverse complement strand
TAAATCATTTCTTTCTTCTACCTACCTTACGTTATTAGTTTGTTGAAGCATTTGATCACTGGTTTGAATTACTTTAGAGTTTAACTCATAAGCACGTTGTCCCGTAATCATATTAACCATTTCTTCTACTATAGAAACGTTAGAACCTTCTAGTTGTCCTTGAGCGATAGCTCCTAGTCCATCTTGAGAAGCAGTTCCAACAATTGGTTCTCCACTAGCTACAGTTGCTCCAAACAGGTTTCTACCAAGGGAATCTAGCCCTGCTGGATTTATAAAATTAGCAAGCTGCATTTGTCCTAGTTCTTGCACAGCCTCTCCATCTCTTATACTAACTGTTCCATCTAGTCCTATATTGATTTTATCTTTAGGTACTCCTACAGGAATTGTAATCTCTGGAACCACTGGGAATCCATCAGAAGTAACTAAACGTCCTGTATTATCCCATTTGAAGTTACCATTTTTAGTATATGCGATAGTTCCATCATCTAGTTGAACTCTAAAGAAACCTTCCCCTTCAATCATAAGATCTGTTTCTTTATCAGTAATAATAGCACTTCCAGGAGCAAACATTTTTTCAACTGAGGAGAGTTGAGTACCAGATCCTATTTGAATTCCACTTGGAACCATAGATCCTGAAGTTGAGTTTTGTCCTGGAGCTTTCAGTGTTTGATAGAGTAGATCTTGAAAGTTTGCTTTAGAACGTTTAAACCCGGTTGTATTAACGTTAGCAATGTTGTTAGCTATGGTATCTATGGTAGTTTGTTGAGCTCCCATACCTGTTGCTGCTGTTAAAAGGGCTTTCATCATATCGTGTTCTCCTTATCTTGGATCTTATATATTTACCTTGTACTAAGCTTTAACTTCCCCTATGGAATTAGCTGATTTTTCCATCATATTGTCGTAATTTTTAATTGCTTTCTGATAAGCTTCATATGATCTATGAGCTACTATCATTGCTGTCATATTCTGAATTGCATTTACATTTGATCCTTCTAGATATCCTTGTCTTAGACTTGCTTTAGAAGGAGTAACTGTATCCAAAGATCCAGTGTAGACGTATTGATTTCCTCCAACACGTTCGAGTTGATTATTATCCGAGAAAGATCTAAGCATAATTTTATCAATGTATCTGTCGTTCATAAAAACTTGACCGTCTTGGTTTACTGAAAAATTAGATCCATTAACATAGATCACACCATTTTCACCAAGAACTGGAAGCCCATCTTGATTTACCAGTGCTCCATCTGGACTTACCTTAAAAGCTCCATCTCTACTGTAACGTTCTCCATGAGGAGTATTTATAACGAAGAATCCATCTCCATCTATCATAAGATCTGCACTGTTTCCTGTTTCAACTGCAGCACCTTGAGTAAAATCAGATTTAACATCAGCTACCCCAACGTAGGCCATCTCGTTTCCTACCAAAGGATTCATATGTTCCATATTTACCTTATAATTTGCTGGAGGAAGAGGACTGATGTAGTGTTTATCAGGTTCTGGTTCTTGCAGAGTAAAGGATACCTTATCCCCTTTAAAACCAGTGGTATTAACGTTAGCTAAGTTGTTAGCTATGATTTCAAGTACTTTTTCCTGAGCTGTAGCTCCAGAAACTGGGGTATAAATTCCTTTTAACATTGCTAGTATTCCTTTACTAAAAAAACTAATCCGAAATACCTGTAGCAAAGATCAAGCCAAAATTATGATACTTTTATAAGTTTGGTTAGATTTTTAGCTTAATATATCATTTTGCTTTTTTACCAAGATTATAACGCTAAAATAATTGACACAAAACCTTGATAACAGTCAGGATGTGTCAATTATTTTACGTCAAAACACTGACATATTTTTTTAAAAAACATTTGCTTATTACCAGCAAGATATGTAACTATATGTGTATAGTTATTGAATGGAGAGATGGCCGAGTGGTTGAAGGCGGCGGTCTTGAAAACCGTTGTAGGGAAACTTACCCGGGGTTCGAATCCCTGTCTCTCCGTTTTTTTGTATCTTTTCGACTCGTATTTGCTATGGAAAAACTAGCCTTATCATCCTTGGAAAAGGTGATAAGCCCAATAGATATAATGGTTCTTTCTAAACTTATCTCCACCTTTGAAGATTCACCTTTTCCATATAAAGTAGATATACTAGATTCAAATGACTCTTCAGAAAAATTTAAAAACTTAATTCAAAAGGACCTAGTGGAATTATCTATAAAGTAAAACTATTTTTTAATAAATGATTCAATCTCTTTCTCAATTAATCTAAATACATTAGCTAGTAGATATCCATCAGCGATAGCATGATTTAATCTAACACTTACAGGCATTTTAATTCTTCCCTCTTCCTTTTGATATTTTCCCCAATTAACAATAGGTGAAAAATACAGATATCCATCTGGAAGTTCTATATGCATAGATTCGTAAGAAATCCACGGAATAAATGATGCATCAAACCAGTTTGGATGATTTAAGGTATCTAGGTTATAACTACGAGTTTTTTTAGCCTCGTTCAGATCCTTAAGAGCTTCCAAGTAAAACTTGTTATAATCTTCAAAATACTTTGAATATACTGGAGTACAAGTCTCGGTATCCTCGTGAAAAACATATTGAGTAGGATTAATAACATCATAACAGATCAAAGTATCCGTCTCCCATAAATACCCCATCCTGTAATCTTCACGAGAATTTAATACTTTAGATAGAATGTACAAAAAATTTATATAAAATTTCGTATTAGTTTTTTTAGAATAATTAACTAAATCTTCTACATCAACTCTAACAGTCATAGAAACAGAGCATTTACAATCACGAGAAAAATGATCAAATACCCCTTTTCTATAATAAGTTTCTTTATCAATAATTTTATAATTCATATGTAAATATTATTCTAGTTAACTTAACTACTATATATCTATGTTTAAATTTATTTTCTGGTTCAACAAAGTATCTTCTTTAAAAAACATTATCATATACCATGGAAGATAACAAATTTTATCTTCTTCATTTATATTATCTGTACAAAACACCAGACCTTGTTGAATGTTCCAATCCTCATGTAAAAGAACATTATTCAATGCAGGATGAGATCTGTAATTTTTTCCAGATTTAATCTCAATAGGTATCACTTGATTTTTGTATTGAACCACAAAATCTAGTTCCCCTACATTTTTTTTATTTAAATATCTTAAATTAAATCCATTTGATTTTAACTGACAAGCAAAAGTATTTTCAAGTATTCCACCCATGTTAATAGAAATATTTCCTGAAAGAACATCAAAACCTATATTTTCCATTCCCATACTACAAAGTAGTCCACTATCGTTCATAAATAATTTAAACAACCTAGTTTTTTCATTAATTTTAAGTGGTAGTTTAGGTTCATTTAAATTATAACAAGGCAGTCCTACTCCAGCGTCCTTTAACCACATAAAAGCATCTTCGTACTCTCTCATCCTTGCATTTGTATCAATAGAGGCTAATTGAAACCTTTTGTTTTTAGCTTCAAGTTCTGATGGAATTTTATCAAAAACATTTGTAATCTTTGTTTTACTATCTAAGGAATATTTACTGATATCTTGCCTATACTGCAGAACAATATCTTTTTGTATTGTTGTAACTCTTCCAATATCATGTGAATCAATAAATGTCTGAACTACAGCTGGCATTCCTCCCACGATTATATAACAGCGAAAAAGTTCCATCATGGTCTTATGTACTGATTCAGACACCTTTGTTTTTGTATCATAACATTTTTTTAAATACGAAAATGTTTCTTCTTGAATACCATTAGCCACGCAAAATTCTTCAAAGTCCATAGGATACATATTAAAACTTTCTTCATACCCTACTGGATAAGATGGAACTACCTTATAATTAACACCCAGTAAAGACCCTGATTCAATATAATCAAAGCGTCCATCTTCCACCAAAAATTTGATAGCTGTTCTTGCTTGTGGACATTCTTGAATTTCATCTAAAAATATTAGGGTTTCAGCTCGTTCAAGAGACCTTCCTAAAAAAGCAGTTAGATTCATAATGATGGTATCTACATCTAAATCCCCTGAAAAAATATTTTTAGCCGAAGGAGTAGTAATAAAGTTTATTTCCACAAAATTCTTATAGTGTTTCGTTCCAAACTCTCTTACAAGGTAAGTTTTTCCAATCTGCCTTGCTCCACTAACAAGCAGTGCTCTTTTTCTTTTGCTATCCTTCCAATTTTTCAGAACTTTTTCAGCTTTTCTATACACAGTCCAACCCCTTTAATAGAAAATACACGTTTTTCTAATACATTTATCGTCCATTTTACACGTTTTCTTAGGATTCTTAACACCTATTTTACACGTTTTTCTTAAATTTAATAAATGTAGCTTATTATTTAATCATAAACTTATTATTTTTTTAGATAGTTCTCATGTCCCTACTGAAGTATTTGGGGGGGCTAATTTGTCGATTAGGTTGGATTCCCGTTAAAATACTATTTCTAATTAAATATGTAAAAAGAACTATAGTAACTATAGCTCGAATTTCTGCTGTTATTGTAGTATATCACAAATCTATAGGTCTAGGATACATCCCTATACTTATCCACATTCATCCACATTCATTTATCTATATTTATAATTACAAATTCAGATTTTGTACCAGTTTTAAATTTCAAAGCCCAGTTTGACATACCAGAACTTACTATAAAATTAGTATCCCCTCTTTTTTCCATACCGTATACCATTTCATTTCCACCAAACCATTTTACAGCTTGATTAAATGGAAAGAGTTGTCCTCCATGGGTATGACCAGATACCTGTAAATCTATATTAGAAGCTTCCGCTTCATCATATTCAACAGGTTGATGATCCATAAGGAGAAAAAATTTAGAAGAATCTAATCCCTGGATCAATTCTTTCACTGTTTTTCTTCCTACACCGTTTCTTCTAGAAGAAGAAAGATCCTCTCTTCCAATAAGATATAACTTACCGGCTATCAATCTAGATTCATCTCTCAAAACTATTACAGAATTTTGTTCTAACCAATGAACTAAATCCGATTCTGAAAAACCTCTAATACTTGACTCATAATATCCTCTATCATGATTTCCCATCACAAAATACACTCCATATTTTGTTTTAAATCTAGATAGTCTTTGAATACATTCTATAACAGTATCCTTTGAACTTGCTGCATCTATAAAATCTCCAACAATCAATAACATATCAGGATTTTCTTCTTGAACTTTGTCCATATGTTTACTAAATCCTGTAGCATCAAAGGTTGCTCCTAGATGAGAATCAGAAAACATAGCTATTTTATAGTTTTTATCAACTTTAGAACTTTTTATCGTATAGGTTGTTTTATAAATATGATGATCTAGGTACCAACCATATGAAAGTGCTACTAGAGTACAAACAATTGCAAGCAAAGCTCTGGTATCAGAACTTATTCTAATTTTTCTTCTAGATACTAGGGATGTAAAACTACTAACGAGTTCTACTACTAACCAGATAAGAGTGGTATAGATAATACAAACTACGGCATTAACTGTTCCAAGAACTAAACTTATAGAAACACTAATTCCTGTAACAAGGGCTGTTGCCAAAATAATCTTTCTTATTTTTGATCCTGAACACAAAAACGAAATAAATTTCAATCTATACACTTTTACTAGAAGATAGATATAGCACAAAGCTGTAACAGCAAGTACCACATTCAAAAATATCCTCCACATTCCCATAGAGTCTCCCCAAACCGAACCAAACCTTAACACTAATCAACCAATCAAAAAGAGGATCCACTTGGATCCTCTTTTCAACACTCGCTATACACTCTTTATTGTATAACCCCACTATAAAGATCAGAACACTCCATCATCTGATCTACGTATCCTTGATCAAAATCAATCAAAACATCTATGATGTTACCAGCTTCATCTTTTTTAAGAGTATATCTAGGATTCACAAATCCTCTCATTTTAGGAACATCAAGTGTTTTAAATCTATCGATTACTTCTTTATGAATTTCTGGATCAATCTTAACACCATAAGTTTCTACTAAATTTTTAGCTCCTTCATAATCTCCGGTAGATTTAATACGTTGAACCTCAGCAAGAAGCTCGCCAAAAAGACTTCTAAGTTTTACAAAATCGTTAATTCTATAATAGGTTTTTCCATCTTTTTTAACTTGTTCAATAACCTTACCCGAAGCTCCTTTTTCATAAACCCAACGAGCTATCATCATTCTATTTCTAAAGTGATCTTCTTCAAGATCTTCTCCTAGAGGAACAGAATTTAACATTGTTAAAAGTGCAGCATTAATGTAGACGATATATTTAGTTTTACCTACATCAAGATTAGGAATAATACCAAGTTCTACAGTTTTTGGATCCATTAGATAATACAGAGCAAAAAGATCAGCTCTAGCTTCTTCCATAGTTGAGTGATAGTTTCCAAGAGCATCTTGACGTACTCCAGGAAGAAGTTTTCCAGAAGCATGTCCCAGGCATTCATGCATATCAGTATGTACCTGATTTGATAGGGATCCATATTTAGCTACAAGATCCCTTTCTTCTTGAGTAAGATAGAATTCTTTTCCTACAGTTCCTCCACTTGCAGCATCATAAGCATCATGGATATTTGCTAGAGTTACTGATTTAGAGCCATATTCTTCTCTAATCCACTCTGCATTAGGAAGATTAATTCCTAGAGGGGAGGTAGGATAACTATCTCCACCCAGAGCTACGATATTTATAACTGAAGCAGATATTCCCTGAGCTTTTTCTTTTTTAAACTGCAAATCTGTAGGAGAATTATCTTCAAACCATTGAACATTATCTACAAGAATTTGAGTACGTTTAGATCCTTCTTTATCTCTAAGTTGGATAACACTTTCCCAAGATCCTTTATAACTTAAAGGATCTGAATATGTTTCAATAAATCCATTAATAAAATCTATTCCAAGACCTGTTTGACCTACCCAAGCTATATTATATTTATCAAACTCTTCTAGATTTCCACTTCTGTAATAATTGATAAGATGTTCTATTATTTCTTTTTGATTATCTGGAGCTACCTCACGAGCTTTTTCTAACCAGTATACAATTTTAGAAATTTCTCTCGAATATTTTCCACCAACACTCCAAGCTTCTTCTTCAATTTTTCCATTTTGATATTTTATCAATGTAGAGTTAAGTCCCCATACTGTCTTTTTACCAGGATTTTGTTTTCTTTTTTGTGAGTAGAAATTTTCAACCTCTTTTTGAGTTAAATTTCCTTGATAGAAATTAACCGAAGAGGTTTGAATTAGATCTTGTCCTTGTGCCTTGTTAACTCTTTTAGTATCAACTGCCTCGTCAAATATAGCAGGACGTAAAACTGAAAGAAGCTCCCCCCCGTCCCGTCCTGTAACTTTTAACCAAACCGTATCATCTATACTTTTAACAACAGACGAGAAGTATTCAAAACTAACAGAAGGAACAAATTTCATCTCTGTTTTATAATCATGAATACCGTTATGGAACCAAACTTTTTTAAGATAGATTTCAAGTTTTTTAAAATCTTCACTGGTTCTATCTCCACTATATTCTTTATATATAGTTTCCAAAACTTTTTTTATCATAAGGTTATATTTATAGTGTTGATCATACAGAATATCACGTCCAGCCATAGATGCTTGAGCCATATAATAGATCATAAGTTTTTCATTTAAACTTAAACTTTCAAACCCAGGAACATTATAACGGATAATTTCAATATCTTCGAATTTATCTACACGTTCTCCACTAATTGTCCTTGCTTCCCCAGAAAGTTTAGCGGAACTATCACACCTCATACATCCTCCTATCATCATGATCACAGCTAACCACAAAGAAATATTCACACACACTGTCATTTGTCGTTTCACTTTCCTCTCCCTCTACTTTAATATGAATAAACGATTAGAAAACTTCCTCTGAAGTTTAAATGGTACAGGTATTTAGTGAAAATTAGAATAAAAAAAACATGCTACCCTACAGTTATTCAACGTATCGTGATGAATTTTAAAGTCTACACCTCTTCTTTGTAAATTATTGGATTATGATCCAATAATTTCTTGGATTACGATCCAATAATTTACAAAAACTATCCTTTCCTTATTTTTCAACAATCTGAGTTATAATATCTGCCCAAATTATTCCCTATAAAAAGTGTTAACTTTTCGAAATTATTCCCTATAAAAAATGTAAAAATCGGGTTCATATTCCCTATAAAAAATGTTAAACTATAATTGTTATTACATGCAACATACTATTATTATTAAATAAGTTTCAAAGTTCCAAGATTACCCTTTATCCCGTAATAATTGAACCTTATATAAGAAAGAAGCAGATGGAAAGATATGCTATAAAAAATTTAGAAGAGTGGAAAAACAAACCTGGTAGAAAACCTCTATTACTTTATGGAGCTCGCCAAGTTGGAAAGACTTGGTTAGTTAGAGAGTTTGCGAGTAGGTATTACAAACAGATTATAGAGCTAAATTTTTTCACTAACGATAAGCTTAAACAAATTTTTTCGAATAATATTTCCCCTAAATTCTTAATTGAACAAATTGAGCTACTATTTCAGGTAAAAATAGACCCACAAACTACCTTATTATTCTTTGACGAAATCCAAGAATCACAAAAAGCAATGGATGCTTTAAAAATATTTAATGACTCAACTCCACGCTATCATATCATCGCTGCTGGTAGCTTTTTAGGAGTAACCATAGCTAGACAGCCCGTAGGTCAAGTTGATCATTATACACTTTATCCAATGTCTTTTTGTGAGTTCTTAGAAGCAATAAACCAAGAAAAATTAGCCGAGATTATACAAAACTGCAAAACAGATATGTTAACTCCACCTATTCGAGAAAACTTAACAAATCTTTTAAAAAAATATTTCTACATTGGTGGTATGCCTGAAGTTGTACAAAAATATGTAAATACAGAAGATTTAGATGAAGTTCGTTCTATTCAAAATAATTTACTGAAGGAGTACAAGGGAGATTTTTCAAAACATATAGAAAAAAAAGATATTCCAAGAGTAAAAATGATATGGGATTCGATACCAGTTCACTTATTTAAAGAAAATAAAAAATTTGTTTATAAAAATTTAAAACAAGGTGGTAGAGCCTCTGAATTTGAAGTCGCTATGCAATGGCTCACTGATACTGGTTTAATATATAAAATATACAAAACAGGAACCGCTAAAATTCCTCTTTCTATGCATTTTCAAGAAGATTATTTTAAAATATATATGATGGATATAGGCCTATTCTGTGCTAAGGCAGATATTAAACCTGCAGATATTCTTTTACAAGGACAGGATATCGTGAGTGATATGTATGGAGCTTTAGCAGAACAATTTGTACTACAGGAATTAAAAAGTATTGGTGTCTCATCGATTTACTACTGGGGAAAAGAGAGTCCAGCTAAAGCTGAAGTGGACTTTGTTACCGATATTAATGGTAAATCTATTACACCTATAGAAGTAAAATCAGCTAATAACACAAGAGCAAAATCTTTAAAAGTTTACATGACTGAAAATAATCCAATATATGCAGTCAGAACATCATTAAATCAATTTAGAATAACTGATAACTTATATGATATTCCTTTATATATGATTTCCCAAATAAGAAACTTACTAACAAACTAAGGACCTTTAACATATTTTTCCAACCAAACCGAATTAACAAAAAGCCCTGTATCAAAATTTTTTTCAATACAGAGCCTTAATTCTTTAATCTAAATAACTATACCCCTTATCAATTACCACCTTGGATATTGTAGAAGAAACTCTGTTTTATGTTTTACAGCTTTAGGACGTTTATCACAACCTCTTGCATCTCCTCCTGAACCATCAATACCGTTAAGATGTTCTACAAAGGAAACAATGTTATCTTCAGTTGGGATCATAGCTTTTCCCTCATATCCAAATTCCGTCTGTAATTCATTGTTCAAGTAACACAGAGAAGGGAAATAATTATAATTTTCATAATCTTTATGATATTGAAAAAAATTAAGAGCCATTGTAGCATAAACAGGATATCCTACTGGAAATTTTAAAGCATGAGGTATTCCGCGAGGAAGTGCTTTCAACTTCAAAAGAGTTTTAATATCCAAAGGAGGCAAAGAAGCTTGAGATAGATTTGCAACTCTAAAACGTTTTATGCCCAAATCATCTAATTTTTTCTGAATATTACTCAAAACAGCAGGATCGCAATTTACTGAGCCCCCTTTCAGCGAATCAAATTTCTGACAAGTAATAAAAACAATCTGTTCCCCTGTCATTGTAAGATCTTTCATAGCATTAAGCTTTTTAATAAATTCTTCTTTATTACGAGCTTCACTAACCAAGAAAGCATCATCTATATCTGTATTCGTTTGAGAATAACTTACAGAAAATAAAAAAAATGAAAGAAATACAACAAAAATTTTAATTCCTCTTTTCATATCTTCTCCTCTAGAATATCGTAAAACATATCAGGTTCACCTGATTCAACAAAATATACACCATAACTTGTAAAAAAAAAAAAAGAATTTCTACAAGCTTATTTTATATAAAAAAATATTCTTATATCATCAGAAAATTTAAATGGTAC
>JAEEGL013274445.1_pt1 | contig 10607 bp, 10 predicted proteins | sample 9134231 | NCBI WGS metagenome assembly JAEEGL01 (sample SAMN16246548, study PRJNA631951) | gut metagenome | biome: gut microbiome; feature: rumen; material: fiber-attached | host: Bos | place: Iran: Karaj | collected 2018-10 | reverse complement strand
CTATGAAAGCCTTGTTAATCAGCAGAAGGTCTATTCATTAAATCAGCTGGCAAAGCTTTATTCTCCTGAATTTTTTGATAATTCAAAGGAAGAAGTGAGAAAGTTCTACGAGGCAGCAGATGGGGATCTTTATGCTTATCCGAATGCAACAGTTACAGCCAAGGAAGCAAAGGAGCATGACGATATCGCATCCAATCTGACATTCCTTGTGAGAAAAGATATTTACGAGGCAATTGGCTCTCCTGATATGACTACACCGGAGGGCTTTAAGGCTGCAATAGAAAAAGCCATGCAGTCCTTTGGGACTACAGAGAATGGTCCCCTTATACCAATAGGAGGTACGCCTTTTACAGAAAGTGGCTGCTTTACCTTTGATGAATATCTACAGAATATGCTTGCAGTACCTTATGAAAAGGATGGGAAATACTATGATAGAAACACGGATCCTGAGTATTTAAGGTGGCTTAAGGCTTTCAGAGAACTCTGTCAGGATGGATATATACCTCCCGACGTTTTCCTTGATCAGCGAATTCAGACAACGGAAAAGGTTGAGCAGGGACGCTATTTTTGCATGATCTATCAGAGAACGGATATTGTCGAGCAGCAGGCTGTGCGCTATTCCAAAGACCCTGATTCAGTCTACATTGCGGTTGATGGACCAAGGAACAGTAATGGCGACGATCCGCAGCTTCCGCTTGCAGGGCTAAAGGGTTGGATGATTTCAATGATTCCTAAAAGCTGCTCGCACCCTGATCTTGCGATAAAGCTTTTCTCTTATCTTTTATCTGAGGAAGGGCAAAAGCTCATATATCTCGGAGTTGAAGGTAAGGCGTATGAGGTTGATGAGGACGGCAATATTAAGGTGAATCCGGAAGCGGATGAGTGGCGAAGATTCAATAAGAGAAAATATAATGCGGTCTATGGTGGTGATGATACCTTCTGGATGCTGATGGACAGTGTGATTCAGCAGAAGTGGGCATATCCTTTGGAGGAGCCTGTGAAGCAGACAGCGGAATGGACATACCCCTATTCAACATATACAAGCCAGTATGATGTTACTATGCCTGAAAACTCAGACCTTGCACGCATTGAAAAGCAGCAAAAGGTACTTTGGGGAAAGACTTTAAGGGAGCTTCTGCTGGCAGAAAGTGATGAGGAATTTGACAGCATTCTCGAGGAATATCAGACGGAGAGAGCTCTTAAAGGGTATGACCGTCTGATGGAGGAAAAGACCAGAAAAATGATTGAAAACAAAAAGACTATGGGAGTGGAGTGATGGAAGAAAAGAAAGTTAAACTCCGGCAAAAGCTAAACTCGCTTAGGCTGAACACTAAATTTACAGTTTTAATACTCCTTCTGGTTTTTGCTCCTCTTGTAATCCTTTCAATTATTCTGTTCTATCAGATTGAGCAGAGCTCTGTTAACCAGATTGAGAGTGATATGTATTACCGTCAGCGAGAGCTTGATTCTGCGATTTCCATAAGGCTTGAGGCTGTGGACATGATGCAGAGATCCTTTGCAAATAATGATGCCATCATAAATATGCTTGAGGTATCAGCTGAGGGAAAGAGCTTATCCACAAGAGAACTTCTGGATTTTTCAGAGGGGATCGGCTCATTCCTGACTCAGACTGTGGTAAATAATCCGGTGCTTTATACGGTTCGTGTCTATGCAAGAAACGACAATGTTCAGGAAATCATGCCGATCATCTATAAGGCCTCCCGTATGGAAAATATGTCCTGGAGTAAGTCATCTCCCGTGACAGGGTGGCATTTTTCCTATTATGACACCAGCTTTGGAAGCCTTACAGAAAACGGTGATGTTCCGCTGCTTGGACTTGTAACTCCGGTAAATGATTTTACCTATGGAACCATAGGATATGTTGAAGCAGCGACTGAGATGCGCACGATGTTCCCTGCAATGTACGATGAGGGGAGCGACGCAGGTGACTGGAGCTTTTTTGTGAAGGATGATGGCGAGATTATTTTTGGCACACATGTTTCACCATACAGTGAGATAATCGCAGAAAAGCTGGTTCAGGACAAAGCTTCAAAGAAAGAACTCACGGTTAAGCGCGGAAGTGTTCTTGGAAGAGAGATAGTGTTCTTTACAATACCTATTGTTAAAATGGGTGGAACCTATATTGGAGTTACAGATATCACAGATATTGTCAGCAAGGTTCGCATGCAGAGAGATGCTTTCTTTGGAGTGCTTGGAATAATCGGAGTATTCATGGCTTTTGCTGTCAGCGGAATGGTTCGCGGTATGCTTGGAAGACTGTATACCGTTGTCGAGAACATGAGAGCAATTCGTCATGGCAATCTTTCAGTGCGCTCAAATGTAGAGGGCTCTGATGAAGTTGGCGAGCTTGCTCATCAGTTTAACCGAATGCTTGACAGGATTGAGCAGCTTACAGAGGAAAATGTACAAAGAGAGATTTTGGCAAAGAACGCAGGTATACGATCGCTGCAGAATCAGATAAATGCCCACTTTATCTATAACGTGCTTGAGTCTATAAAGATGCTTGCTGAAATGAAGGAAGAGTATGCGATTTCAGATGCGATAACTTCACTTGGAAAACTGCTTCGCTATTCTATGAGGTGGGAGTCAGGTACGGTTACGCTTAAAGAAGAACTTGAATATATAGAAAATTATCTGGCTCTTATGAACTTTAGAAATGACTTCATGATAAACCTTGCGGTAAATCTGCCAGATGACATGTATCTTCAGGAAATTCCCAAAATGTCGCTGCAGCCAATTGTTGAAAACTCGGTTATTCACGGCATATCAGATCTTGGAGAGGATGCCACAATCTACATTAAAGGTATCGAAACGGATGATGATGTCTGGATAGAGCTTTCCGATAATGGACAGGGAATGAGCAGGGAGGCACTTGAGCGCCTTCAGATGAAGATAAAAGGAGAAGTGGAAACAGAAGAAGCTTCTCACAAGGGACATGGTGTTGGAATCAAAAATGTGGCTGACAGAATTGTGCTTGAATTTGGCCGCGAATATGGATTGACAGTTGCTTCCGAAGAAGGAAAGTATACAAAGACAACCATGCACCTTCCAAAGAGAAAGGAAAAGAGAAATGCAATCGTTGCTGATCGTTGAGGATGAAAAGCTGATCCGTCAGGGAATAAGGACAATGGCGGAAAGAAGCGGTGTGGAAATAAATGAGATCTATGAGGCGAATAATGGTGAGAGGGCGCTTGAGGTTTTGAAAGCTCATCGCATAGAGGTAATGTTTACGGATATTCGCATGCCCAGAATGGATGGGGTGGAGCTGGTCCGCAATTTGAAGGAACTTGATTACATGCCTTATGTAGTTGCAATAAGCGGCTTTGATGATTTTTCATATGCTGTTGAAATGCTTCGAAATGGTGCAACAGAGTATCTTTTAAAACCCATTGAGAGAGAAAAGATTAAGGAAATTCTGGAGGCTCTTAATGAGAAAATAAACGAAGAGAAGAAGAGCGTTGAAGCCGGATCCTATGAAAGACTCCTTCGTGGTGAAGAGTACGGAGTGGCTTTTATAGCGGAGGAATCACTGGATAAGATTGCTAATAATCTTATAAGAATTCCCGGAAGGACAAATGCTGCAGGTGTCCTTTTGACAAAGGAACAAACTGAGGCCTTTGCGGAGGAATACGAGAGCCTTGGAGCAGGAATAAGTCGCCTTCATCAAACTGAGGGAGAACTGAAATTTGCGATCGCTGAGGCAAATGAAGCAAGGGGCAGGGCTTTTTGCATGGAAAAGACCATCTCTGTGGATGAGCCTGTGGGGCATGTTTCAGAAAAGCTGGTGGAATCAGCAAATGAGCTTTTAACAGAGAATAAAAGAACAAGAAGAATTCAGATGCTTTCAACTGAGCATCATCTTGAGCTTATAAAAAACTGGGGAGCATTATTTGACGAAACCCGTCGCGGACATCTTGATCCCGAGCATTTCTTTGAAGAGATGAAGCTTGGAATGCAGGGACTTCGAGAAGTATATCAGCAGGTAATGTCTGATGATCAGATTGAAAAAAGTAAAGCACTCGAGATGCCTCTTGTTTATGCCACGATTTCTGATTACGAAGATGAAGTGATCACCTTTTTGATTGAGCTTAGCAAGTGCCTTCTAAAGGCTGAGGATGAGGAGCCGACACAGAAAAAATGGCGGTTGCAGTAGCTTACATTAAGGAGCATTACTGTGAAGATATGAATATGGCGACAGTGTCCAATTATATTTCAATGAATTACACGTTGTTTTCATATGCCTTCAAGCAGTATACGGGTCAGAATTTTGTTTCTTTCTTAAAAGAAATCAGACTGAAAGCGGCCCGCGAATTTCTAAAGGATACGGATGACAAGATAATTGAGATAGCTCACAAGGTTGGATATGAAAATGAAAAACATTTCCTCAAGACCTTTAAGAGTGAATTCGGGGTATCTCCCGGTGAGTATAGAAAAAATATGCAGCGCGGAGAATGAGGCATATTTGTTGGAATGCCGCATAAAATTTGATATTTTTAAAGGTGTACAAGAAATTGTGCGCCTCTTTTCATAAGCGTAGCGTATAGTCCTTCTGCGAAGCTACGAGAGAGACATTTAATCAGGATTGGCAGGACAAATAAATGAGAAAAGAAGTTGGCGTAATCGCCGATGTACACAGCAACTACACCGCGTTTAAAACTGCGGTTGAATATATGGAAAAAAGAGGAATTAACGAGTTTCTTTTGCTTGGGGATTATGTGTCAGATACAACCGATACAAAAGAGACCATGCAGTATATATATGACCTTATGGAGCGATATGAGGTTAAGGCTCTTAAAGGAAACCGTGAGGAATACATAATTGGTCAGAGGAAGGTACTTCGCGGCGAGTCAGATGCTCCAAGATGGCTTTATAATTCAGCAAGTGGAAACCTTCGCTATACGTACGAGCTTTTGGAGGATGAGGATATAGATTTCTTTGAGTCTCTGCCGATTACCTTCAAATATGAATCGGAAGGGTATCCTGCTATTACCTGTTGCCATGGTTCACCTGCAAGCGACCGCGAGCTTATGCAGATAGGCGCAGATAATACAAAAGAGTGGCTGAGGAAAATTGATACCGATTACTTGATAGCTGCACATACTCATTATCAGGGCGGATTTGAATTTGAAGGAAAGCATTACTTTAATACAGGCTCGACCGGAATTGCAATAGATGCACCCGGCATTGCGCAGTGTCTGATTCTTCATGGAACAGATGCTTCTGAACCTGAGGGAGCGACATGGAAAGCGGAGTTTTTAAATCTGCCCTATGACGTTGATTATGTTGTTGATGCCCTTTATGAAAAGGGACTAATGGAAAAAGGGCAGTGGTTTATATCAAATAATATCTTCACGCTGACAACAGGAAATGACTACACACCGGAGCTTATAGGCAAAGCGATGGAACTTCAGGAAAAGGCAACAGGAGAACCTGTAAAGTGGCCGTATATTGAGGAAGAGTATTTTACTGAAGGTGCAAAACTGCTCGGAATTCCTGACTTCCGAAATAGAGAGAACTAGAAAAAGCATTGAAATATACTGCACTAATTCTTTGAAATAGTACTGGGATTAAAATATAATAAATACATTAAAGAGATAGAAGGTTATTTAAAAGGAGGGGTGATGTTAAAGACTCTTAAAAAAGTAATAGTAATAATTCTGGCGACACTGGGCGTTTTGTTTATAGCTCTTATGCTAATGCCTGATGATGAAGAGTCTGAGGATACAGAAGAAACAGTGGTAGAGCAGGAAGTTGTGGATGAAACTGAAAGTGATACAGATGTAAGTCAGGCTGAAAGCACAGAGTCAGATACAAGTGCTGCTGAACAGAGTACTGAAGAAACTTCTGCCGAGGAAGTAACTGCCGATCAGGAAGAATCAACTACTACAGGTAGTTCCATAGAACAGACAAATACATCAGAATCCACAGAACAGACAAATACATCAGGAAACACTGTAACAGTAACCATACCTGAATCAGAGCTTTCAGATCGCGTGCTGAATTTCAAGACTGTTTCACTAGATGGAAATGTAGTCACACAGGATATTTTTGCTGATTACGATATTACCGTGGTTCATATATGGGGAACTTTTTGTTTACCTTGCATAGCAGAGATGGGAGATTATGCTTCCTTCTACAAGGAGCTTCCTGACAACGTAAATCTTGTTGGGCTTATCTGCGATGTATACGATGGAATAGACAGTAACGTTACAGACGCAAATGACATTTTGAGTAATGCCGGTGCAGAGTTTTTGAACATAAGAACGAGTGATGACCTGTATGATGTTACAGGTTCACTTCAGTATGTTCCTTCATCATTTTTGGTGGATAGAGAGGGGCATATTATTGGCGAGCTTATGGATGGAGCTAATTTCTCCATGACAAAGGAAAGGCTCGATGGATATCTGAACTAAAGCAACAGGTTTACGTAACAGATAGTTAATGGTGAGGATTTGCCATGGCACGTATGAGAAAAATTTTGCAGTTGGTAGTTTTCATAGCTTCAGCAGTTATGATAGTTTCAGGGTTACTCAGGAATGAATACAGAGAAATCCTAAGCAGAGCTGTTATGATCTGTATGGAATGCATAGGTATAGGTTGATGAGTACACTTTTGGAAAATATGGGGAAGTACAAAAGAAAATACATCCAGCTGATTACCGCTGTGCTCTATAACTGTAATATCGCAGGATTTTCTTCAGGGAAAATCTATAAGGGTGTTTCAAAAGGTATCTGCACACCGGGACTAAACTGTTACTCCTGCCCGGGAGCAGTATTTGCATGTCCACTTGGAAGTCTTCAGGGAGCACTTGCAAAGTCGGCGTATAAGTTTCCGCTTTATATGCTGGGGACACTACTTTTGTTCGGAATCTTACTTGGGCGTGTGATCTGCGGATTCTTATGTCCCTTTGGACTAATTCAGGAGTTTATCTATAAGCTCCCTTTTCCCAAAATAAAAAAGAGTAAAGCAACGAGAGTTCTGTCATATTTAAAATATCTTATCCTTGCAGTGTTTGTGGTTGCAATTCCGGTAGTTAAACTGGATCCCGGATTTTGCAAATATATATGTCCTGCCGGAACGCTGGAAGCAGGAGTGCCGCTGGTTATTATGGATGAACATCTGCAGTCGATGCTGGGACTGCTCTTTTCCTGGAAAGTATTTATTATGTGCGCCTGCATACTTTTTTGTGCAGCGTGCTACAGAGCGTTTTGCAGATTCATCTGTCCCCTTGGGGCAATATATTCGTTTTTTAATCCAATAGCGTTTTTCGGAGTGCATGTGGATAAGGAAAAATGTACAGGCTGTAACGCCTGTATCAGAGTTTGCAAGATGGATACAAAAAAGGTTGGAGACCACGAGTGTATCCATTGCGGAGAGTGCAGGGCTGTTTGTCCTGAAGGGGCAATAAGCTGTGGCAGAAAGTGATGTTGTTTTTGGGAGGCTGTTGAAAAGTGAAGAAAAATAAGGGTGGTTTTGGAAAAGTAATTTTAGGAATTCTGGTTGCATTGGGAATCCTTTTCATAATTATTATGATCATGCCGGATGATGAGGAGGATGCAGAAGAAAATGTGGCTGCAGAAACAGCTGTCAGCACACAGGCTGCCGTTAGTACAGAGACTGAGGCTGTGAGCCATGATAGCAATGAAGGCGAAGCTCCTAAAGGCGAAGTGCGAACAATTTCTGTCGGAACATCTGCAAAGTCCGCAACAGTCATGATCTACATGAACGGCTCTGACCTTGAGTCCGAGGCCGGAGAAGCATCAGCGGATATTTCTGAGATGCTTGCGTCAGGTATCGGGGAAAATGTGAATGTAATCATTCAGACCATGGGAACAAAGGACTGGCAGGAATACGGAATTTCTTCTGATACTGCGCAGACCTACAAGATAGAAAATGGCAAGCTTGTTCTTATAAGGGATAATCTTGGGCAGTTAGACTGCACTTCTGAGAAAACACTTTCTGAGTTCATCGGCTTTTGCAAATCCAATTATTCAGCAGAGAGATATATGTTTATCTTCTGGAATCACGGCGGCGGTCCAGTATATGGCTTTGGTTATGATGAATGGCAACCGGAGGATTCCAGTCTAACAATATCTGAAATGGCAGCAGCTTTTTCTGAGCACAAGGATGTTCGCTTTGACATCATCGGCATGGATTGCTGTATCATGGCAAACCTTGAAACCTGTTATGCTCTTGCACCATTCTGCAAGTATTCTGTTTTGTCAGAGGACTTTGAGTCAGGGCTTGGCTGGAGCTACACCACATGGATGAAGAGCTTCGAGGAGAATCCCGGTATGTCCACACCTCTCCTTGGAAAAACCATTGTGGATGACATCATAAAGGACAATGAGAATGAATATGGCGGTGATTCTGCCTGTATAGGACTTTTTAACGAGTCGACATCGAAGAATCTTTTTACCGCATGGAAAACCTATGCTTACAAAAATGAGGATGCTCTTTTAAACAAGAACTACAGTAAGATTCACATGGCAAAGGGACGTGCAAAGGATAAAGGCTTCTGGGATTTTTGGGGGTCGGATGAAAGTGATGTTACTTTGTCGGACTATTACATAAGTGATATCCTCGCGCTGGTTGAGGGTATCGACAACAACAGTGATGAAGCAAAGAGTCTTATGTCAGCGCTTAAGGCAGCAGTTGCATACTATGGTCACACATCAGATAAGAATGAGCTGACCGGAATGTCTGTGTCACTTCCCTATGGTGATTCATATTTTTATGAGAGATTGAAGGCTGTTTATAAGGATATCGATTTTGATGAGGAATATATAGACTGGCTTGGACAGTTTGTATCAACTGACAGCTATGATGATTACTACAACTATGACAGTTTTGAGGATAGCTGGAATGGTTGGGGCGAATATGAAAGTGAATATGGTTGCAACTTAAGTAATGGATCCTGCGAATATGGTTATGACTATGACTCAGGCAGTTACTTTGATGATGACTATGAAGATTATGGATATGAGGAAGAGGGTTACTCAGACGATTGGATCTATGATTCAAAGGAAGACATCTGGTATCTGTATGAGAATGATACCCTGTACCTGTATGATGAAGAGTCAGATACCATGTTCTACTATGATGAGTATGAGGACCAGATATATTACCTTGATGAAGAAGACGATAACTGGTATCCGGTAGAATAAAGAAAGCGTGGCGGTATGCATTTTGTAGACGCAAAAGGGATACTTACCACAAGTGGTGGACACTGTGGGATGAACATCTACAGAGGATGCTCCCACGGCTGTATATATTGCGACAGCAGAAGTAAGTGCTATCAGTTTACACATCCCTTTGAGGATATAGAGGTTAAACAGAATGCACCTATGCTGCTTGAGGCTGCCCTTAAGTCAAAAAGGAAAAAGTGCATGATTGGAACAGGTTCTATGTCTGACCCATATATGCACTGCGAAGAGCAGCTCCATATGACGAGGCAGTGTCTTGAGGTTATAAGAAAATATGAGTTTGGAGTTGCTATTCAGACAAAGTCTGACAGGATATTAAACGATATAGATTTACTTGATGACATAAATAAAACCTCTAAGGCTGTGGTTCAGATGACACTCACAACCTATGATGATGAGCTTTGCAGCATTTTAGAGCCTAACGTTTGTAATACCAAAAGACGCATTGAGGTTCTTGAAAATCTGCAGGAGAGAGGGATTCCTACCATAGTGTGGCTTACTCCGATTTTGCCTTTTATAAATGATACAGAGGAAAACATCAGGCATATTCTTGAGGAGTGCGTACGAGTAGGTGTTAAGGGGATTATAGTTTTTGGTATAGGAGTAACTCTTAGAGACGGTGACAGAGAGTATTTTTACACTGCGCTTGATAAGCATTTTCCGGGGCTTAAGCAGAAGTATATTGAAACCTATGGAAATGCCTATGATGTCCCGAGTCCGAATTCCAAGGCTCTGTATGGAGTTTTGAGAGATATTTGCAGGAAAAACAATATGATGTACAAGCCGGATGACTGCTTTGCATATATGAATGAGTTTCCTGAGAAATATAAGCAGATCAGTTTATTTGATTAGAAAAACCAATGCATAAGTCAGTCAGCATAAGAAGGAGAGCAGAAAATGATATTACTAGTTATTGATGTGCAGAAGGGTATAACTGATGAGAGGCTTTATGAGTTTGAGAAGGTGAAATCAAATATCAAAGAGCTTATTTGACAATGAATATATGAACAAGGAAGCTTGCTACCATTACTACAACGAGTTTTTGTGGCCGACAAGGTTTGCTAAATGCGTTTCAATGGATGAGGCAAGGAAACTGATAAGTCAGCCTGTTTAAGCAATTTTTGCTAGTTGATAAGTGATGATTTATTTAGTAACATAATAAAGTTGGATTATTGCACTGGTGTGCTGAAAGTAATATCTCAGCCGCCGGTGTTTTTTTGTGCGGAACATTTGCAAAAAGGGGGGCTTATGGTCTGACACGGATAGATTTTTACAGAGAGGGTATATTTGGGGTGTAACTATGAAAGAACGTGAATCAATCGGAAGCAGACTGGGGTTTATTCTGCTTTCAGCAGGATGTGCGATAGGAATCGGAAATGT
>JAEEGL012868141.1_pt1 | contig 10607 bp, 21 predicted proteins | sample 9134231 | NCBI WGS metagenome assembly JAEEGL01 (sample SAMN16246548, study PRJNA631951) | gut metagenome | biome: gut microbiome; feature: rumen; material: fiber-attached | host: Bos | place: Iran: Karaj | collected 2018-10 | reverse complement strand
TTATGTTGAAGAAACAGTTGTAGACGAAGTTATTGAAGAAAATGCTGAAGTTGCAGCTGAAGAAACAACTGAAGAAACTGTAGCTGAACCAGAAGTAGTTGAAGAAGCTGCTGCTGAAGAAGAAGTTACAGAAGAAGTTAACGAAGAAAGCACTAATGAAGCTTCAAATGAAGGAGAATAGTTAGATGGCAAAGATTAAAGTTAAAAATATTAAAAATGAAGATTTAAAAGATATCACATTAAGTGATAACGTTTGGAATATTGAAGTTAATGATATTGTATTAAAGAAAGCAATTGATTTACAAATGGCTGCTACTCGTCAAGGAACTCGTTCTACTAAAGGACGTAGTGATGTATCAGGCGGTGGAAGAAAGCCTTGGAGACAAAAAGGAACTGGACGTGCTCGTCAAGGTTCTACACGCGCAACTCAATGGGTTGGTGGAGGAGTATATGGTGGAGTAACTAACCAAGACTTCTCATTCAAAATGAATAAAAAGGAAAGAACATTAGCATTAAAGAGTGCTTTAACATACAAATTCAAAGATAAAGAATTAGTTGTTGTTGATAGCGCTGAAATGAAGACTTTAAAAACTAAAGACTTTAAAGCTATGTTAAATACTTTAAACTTAACTGGTAAAGTATTATTCGTTACTGAAAATGATTCAGAAAACTTATTTATGGCTAGTCGTAACTTAGGTTATGCTTACGCTATTATGGCAAATGAAATTAACTGTTTAGATATCGTTAATTCAGATATCTTAGTAGTTGAAGAAGCTGCTGTTAAGAAAATTGAGGAGGCACTTAAATAATGAAAGATTATACTAATATTATTATTGCACCTGTAATTACTGAAAAAGCAGCATATGCTACTGAAAATAATGTTTATACATTCAAAGTTAATAAAGATGCAAATAAAATTGAAATTAAAAAAGCTATTGAAGCTGCATTCAATGTAAAAGTAGTTAATGTTAATACATTAATCACTAAAGCAAAAGATAAAAGAGTTGGCAAATATACTGGTAAAACTAAAACTTATAAGAAAGCTATCGTCACTTTAAAAGATGGCGACAAGATTGAATTCTAGAAAGAGGTGTAATTTATGGCAATAAAGAAATATAAACCAACGACTAATGGTCGTCGCGGTATGACTACTTTAGCTAATGAAGAGATTACTACTTCTACTCCAGAAAAATCATTACTTGTTAAGAAAAGTAAAACTGGTGGCCGTAATAATCAAGGCCGTATGACAGTTCGTCATATTGGTGGCGGTGCTAAACAAAAATATCGTGTTATTGATTTTAAAAGAGATAAATTAAACGTAACTGGTAAAGTTGCTACAATCGAATATGATCCAAATCGTAGTGCAAATATTGCTTTAGTTAACTATCGTGATGGTGAAAAAAGATATATTATTGCACCTAAAGATTTAAAAGTTGGAGCAATTATTGAAAATGGTCCAGAAGCAGATATCAAAATTGGTAATGCTTTACCATTAAAAAACATTCCAGTTGGTACAACAGTTCATTGTATCGAATTAAAACCAGGTAAAGGTGCTGAACTTGCTCGTAGTGCTGGTGCTAGTGCTCAAATTCTTGGCCGTGAAGATAAATATGTATTATTAAGACTTCAATCTGGCGAAGTAAGAAAAGTATTAAGCGTTTGCTACGCAACAATTGGTACTGTTGGTAATGAAGATTACGAACTTGTTAATTTAGGTAAAGCTGGACGTACTCGTCATATGGGTATTAGACCAACTAACCGTGGTTCTGTAATGAACCCTAATGATCACCCACATGGTGGTGGTGAAGGACGTGCTCCTATCGGACGTAAAGCTCCTGTTACTCCTTGGGGTAAAAAAGCTCTTGGTCTTAAGACTCGTAAGAGCAAAAAAGCTTCTAACAAATTAATTGTTACAAGTAGGAAAGGCAAATAGGTGAGAATATGGCAAGAAGTTTAAAGAAAGGTCCATATGTATTTGGCCGTTTATTAAAGAAAATTCAAACATTAAATGAAAACAACAAGAAGGAAGTTGTAAAAACTTATTCTCGTCGTTCAACAATCTATCCTGATTTTATTGGACATACAATTGCTGTTCATAACGGTAAAGAATTTATTCCAGTATATATCACAGAAGATATGGTTGGACATAAGCTTGGTGAATTTGCGTTAACTCGTAAATTTGGTGGCCACGCTGGACAAAAGTAGGAAAGGTAAGGTATCAGAATGGAAACATATGCAATCCATAAGGGAGCAATGATCGCTCCACGTAAAGCAAGAATGACCTTAGACTTAATTAGAGGAAAAGACGTTAAGACTGCTGCAAACATTTTAGCAGTAACTAATACTAAAGCTTCTCGTTTAATTGAAAAAGTTTTAAAGTCTGCTGTTGCTAACGCTGTTAATAATAACGGTGCTAAAGAAGATGAATTATTCATTTCTGAATGCTTTATTAATCCTGGTACAGTATTAAAAAGATTTAAAATCGGTTCTAAAAGCCGTGTAAACAGAAATGATCATCGTACAAGTCACATTACTATTAAAGTAAGTGACGGAAAAAAGGAGGCTAAATAATATGGGACAAAAAGTTAGTCCAATAGGATTCCGTGTTGGTGTTAATAAAGACTGGGAATCTAAATGGTATGCTGAAGGCAGTGAATTTGGTACATTATTAAATAAAGATGTTAAAATTCGTAAATATATTGCTAAAAGATTAAAAGATGCCGCTGTTGCCTCTGTAATTATTGAAAGAAGTAATAAGAAAACAAACGTTACAATCAATACTGCTAAACCTGGTGTTGTAATTGGCCAAGGTGGAAAAGATATTGAAGTAATGAAGAAAGAAATTTCAAAATTAGTAGATGAAGATGTTTATGTATCTATCGTTGAAGTTAAGAATCCAGATTTAAATGCACAATTAGTTGCTGATCAAATTGCTAGTCAAATTGAAAATCGTGCTAACTATAAGAGTGCACAAAAGAGAGTTATCAGAAACGTATTAAAAGCTGGTGCTAAAGGTATTAAAACTATGGTATCTGGTCGTTTAAACGGTGCTGAAATGGCTCGTACTGAATTCTATACTGAAGGTACAGTTCCTCTACATACAATTCGTGCTGACATTGATTATGCAACAAGTGAAGCAAGTACTACTTATGGTAAGATTGGTGTTAAAGTTTGGATTTATAGAGGTGAAATTCTTCCAACTAAGAAAAATGTGAAGGGAGAAGATAAAGATGTTAATTCCAAAAAGAACTAAATATCGTAAAGTTCATCGTGTATCATATGATGGACACGCTAAAGGAAATACTGAATTACACTTTGGTGAATATGGTCTTCAAGCTAAAGAAGGCGCATGGATTTCAGGACGTCAAATTGAAGCTGCTCGTATCGCAATGACTCGTTATATGAAACGTGGTGGTAAAGTTTGGATTAATGTTTTCCCACACATGTCTAGAACTAAAAAACCTCTAGAACAACGTCAAGGTACTGGTAAAGGTCCTGTTGATGAATATGTAGCAGTAGTTAAAAAAGGTAAAATTATGTTTGAAATTGCTGGCGTATCTGAAGAAGTTGCACGTGAAGCATTACGTTTAGCATCACATAAATTACCTATTACTACTAAATTTGTAAAAAAAGAAGAAAGTGGTGAACTAAATGAAGGTTAATGAATTAAGAAAACTATCTGATAAAGATTTAGTTAAGAAAATTCAAGAATCTAAAAAAGAGTTATTCGACCTTAGATTAAAACAATCTACTGGTAGTTTAGATAAACCTTCAAAGGTTCGCGAATTAAGAAAAGACGTAGCTAGAATGAATACAATTCTTAACGAAAGAAAAATGGAAGTTGGAGGCGATAAATAATGGCAGAAAAGAGAACTGAATTAATCGGAAAAGTTGTAAGTGCTAAATGTGATAAAACTATTACTGTTTTAGTAGAAACTTACAAAAAACATCCATTATACAAAAAACGTGTTAAATATTCAAAAAAATATGCTGCTCATGATGAAAAGAATATCGCAAAAGAAGGAGATACAGTTAGAATCATTTCTACTAAACCATTATCTAAATCTAAAAGATATGAATTAGTAGAAGTTGTTGAATCTGCTGTAATTCTATAGGAGGTACTGACTTATGTTAATGCAAGAATCAAGATTAAAAGTTGCTGATAACTCTGGTGCACGTGAATTATTAATTATTCGTGTATTAGGTGGATCAACAGTTAGATATGCAAATATCGGTGATATCGTTGTTGGTACTGTTAAAAAGACTATTCCTAATAGTAATATTAAAAAAGGAAAAGTTGTTAAAGCTGTTATTGTTAGATCAGTTGAAGGTGTTAGAAGAAAAGATGGTTCTTATATTAAATTTGATGATAATGCATGTGTATTAATTAAAGATGATAAATCACCAATTGGTACTCGTGTTTTAGGACCAGTTGCTCGTGAGTTACGTGATAAAGATTTCATGAAGATCGTATCACTTGCTAACGAAGTTCTTTAGGAGGATAAAGTATGAAGATTAAAGTTGGAGATCAAGTACAAGTTATTGCTGGTAAAGATAAAGGTAAAACTGGTAAAGTTATCGCTACTAATAAAAAAGACCATAAAGTAGTTGTTGAAAATATCAACATGCATAAAAAACACCAAAAACCTACTAACACTAATGAAAAGGGTAGTATTATTGATATTGCACTTCCAATAGATGTTTCAAATGTTAAGAAAATTGATAAAGCTACAAAAGAAACTAAAAAAGAAACTAAAAAAGTAGAAAAGAAAGCTGAACCAAAAAAAGCTAAAACTACTAAGAAAGAAACTAAGTAAGGAGAGGGATTATGAGTAATTTTAAAGATTTATATAATAAACAAATTAAAGCAAATCTAAAAAAGCAATTTGGTTATACTTCTGATATGCAAATCCCTCGTTTAGAAAAGATTGTCATCAACATGGGAGTTGGTGAAGGAGCTCAAGATAGTAAATATATTGAAGCTGCTGTTGAAGATTTAAGTAACATTGCGATGCAAAAAGCAGTTGTTACTAAAGCTCATAAATCTGTTGCTGGATTTAAAATCAGAGAAGGACAATCAATTGGTACAAAAGTAACTCTTCGTGGTGAAAATATGTACATTTTCTTAGAAAAATTAATTCGTGCTGCTCTACCTCGTACTCGTGATTTTAGAGGTGTATCTAAAACTGCATTCGATGGTAAAGGTAATTATACTTTAGGTATTAAAGAGCAATTAATTTTCCCAGAAATCGATTATGATAAAGTATTACGTGTTCGTGGTATGGATATCGTATTCGTTACAACTGCAAAAACTAATGAGGAAGCATTCGCACTATTAAGTGAATTCGGAATGCCTTTCAGAAAGTAAAAGGAGGGTATATAAATGGCAAAGAAAAGTATGGTAATTAAGGCTCATCGCCCTCAAAAATTCTCAACTCGTGAATATACTCGTTGTGAAAGATGTGGAAGACCACATGGTGTTCTAAAAAAATATAAATTATGCCGTATTTGTTTTAGAGAATTAGCTTCTAAGGGACAAATTCCTGGTGTAACAAAATCTAGTTGGTAAGGAGGAATTTAAATGGTAAATGATAGAATAGCTGATATGCTTACAAGAATTCGTAATGCAAATCAAATGAAAGATAAAACTGTTGTTGTTTTAGGTTCTAAAATGACTGAAGGCATCGCTGCAATCTTAAAGCGTGAAGGCTTTATTGAAGATTATGATTATCAAAAAAATCCTAATGGCGATCTTATCACTATCACTTTAAAATATGGTGAAAAGAAAGAACGTATCATTAATGGATTAAGACGTATTAGTAAATCTGGATTACGCGTTTATGCTAAAAAAGAAGAAATTCCTCGTGTATTAAACGGATTAGGAATTGCAATCATTTCTACTTCTCAAGGTCTTATGACTGATAAAGAAGCTAGAGAAGCTGGAATCGGAGGTGAAGTACTTGCTTATATTTGGTAGGCAAGTAACATCCTATGAGTAGAATTGGTAATAGAGAATTAATTATTCCTGCTGGCGTTACAGTTGAAACTAATGATAACGTTGTTACTGTAAAAGGTTCAAAAGGAGAATTAACTTTTCCTTATTCAAAATTAGTTACTGTTGAAGTAACTGATGGAAAAGTAATTACTAAAAGAATTAATGAAACAAAAACAGCTAAACAATTACATGGAACTACAAATTCATGCATTAATAATATGATAAAAGGTGTTTCTGAAGGGTTTGAAAAAGAACTTGAAGCAGTTGGTGTTGGTTACAAATTCCAAGTTGCTGGAAACAAATTAACTGTTAATGCTGGTTTCAGTCATCCAGTAATCGTTGAAATCCCTGCTAATTTAAAAGTTGAAGGTGTTAGTAACACTGAAATTAAAATTAGTGGTATTGATAAACAAAAAGTTTCTGAATTTGCGGCTAATGTTCGTAAAATAAGAGAACCAGAACCATATAAAGGTAAAGGTATTCATTATAAAGGTGAACATATTCGTCGTAAAGAAGGTAAGAAAGCTGCTAAATAGGTAAAGGAGTAAGGTAATATGATAAAGAAAGAATCAAAAAATGTTGCTCGTTTAAGAAGACATACTCGTGTTCGTAACAAAGTTGCTGGAACTGCTGAATGTCCTAGATTAAACGTATTTAGATCAAATAGTCACATCTTTGCTCAAGTTATTAATGATGAAAACGGTACTACTTTAGTAAGCTCTTCTTCATTAGAACTTAAGTTAAACAATGGTGGAAACGTTGAAGGCGCTAAAGCTGTTGGAAAAGATATTGCTGAAAAATGCAAAAAAGCTAAAATTAAAAACGTAGTATTTGACCGTGGCGGTTATTTATATCACGGACGTGTTGCTGCTCTTGCAGAAGCTGCTCGTGAAAATGGATTGGAATTCTAGGAGGTTTATGTATGTATAATAAGAAACAAAATGATGCAAAAAAAGATAATGCAAATAATGTTAAGAAAAATATGCTTGAATCTCAAGTAATTTCTATTGGCCGTGTAACTAAAGTTACTAAAGGTGGTAGACATTTCCGTTTTGCTGCAACTGTAGTTGTTGGAAATCGTAAAGGTTTAGTTGGTATTGGTACTGGTAAATCTAACGAAGTACAAGAAGCTATTAGAAAAGCTGAATTAGCTGCTAATAAAAATGTTTCTCGTATTGCTTTAATTGATAACCGTACAATTCCACATGAAGCTACTGCTAAAGTAGGTCGTGCTGTTGTTTTACTTAAACCTGCAAAAGAAGGTTATGGAATCGTTGCTGGTGGTGCTGCTCGTGCTATCCTTGAATTAGCTGGTATCAAAGATATCGTTGCTAAATCATTAGGATCTAACACTAAATTAAATGTTGCTAAAGCTACATTAGAAGCATTACAAATGCAAAAATCTCCAGCTCGTATTGCAGCTTTAAGAGGAAAGAAAGTTGAGGAGTTATAATATGAAATTAGAAAATTTAACAAAAGCTCCTGAAGCTAAAGCTAAAAAAAGAGTTGGTCGTGGACCAGGAAGCGGTTTAGGAAAAACTTCTGGCCGTGGACAAAAAGGACAAAAGTCTCGTAGTGGTGCAAGCATTCCTGCTTGGTTCCAAGGTGGACAAACTCCATTATACAGACGTATTCCTAAACGCGGATTTAATAATGCTCGTTTTACAATCAGATATGCTACTATTAACATTAGTGATTTAAACAACTTCTTTAATGATGGCGATGTTGTAACACCTGAATTATTAAAAGAAAAGAAAATTATTAAAAAACAATTAAATGGAGTAAAAGTTTTAGGAAATGGTGAATTAAAGAAAAAATTAACTGTTAAAGCTAATATCTTCTCAGGTTCTGCTATTTCTAAAATAGAAAGTGCTGGCGGAAAAGTTGAGGTGATTTAGAATGGTTAATGCTATTAAACAACTATTCTCTAAATCAAATAAAGACTTACGTAAACGTATTTTAATTACGTTAATTGGTCTTGGTGTTTTTTGCCTAGGTACTAATATAACAATTCCTTGGGCTAAAACAGTTTATGAAGAATTAGGTTTTTTAGAAATATTTAACTTAATGAGTGGTGGCGGCTTAAAGCAATTTTCAATCTTTGCTTTAGGTGTATCACCATACATTACTGCATCAATTATTACTCAATTGTTGCAAATGGATATTCTTCCTTATTTCAAGGAATTAAAAGAACAAGGCTATACTGGTCGTCAAAAAATTAACCGTATTACTAGATATTTAGGTATTGTGTTTGCTTTCTTACAAGCATATGCCTTTACTATTTTCTATATGGGTTCAGGTGATGTTCTAGTTATGTTAAAAACATCACTTGTTATGACAGCTGGTACTGCACTATTATTGTGGATTGGTGATGAAATTACTAATAAAGGAATCGGTAATGGTCAATCATTAATGATCATGGCTGGTATTATTCAATCAACTCCAACCATGTTTAAAGCAGCTTTTGAAAGTTTTGTTACTGCTGGTAAATATTCAACAACAGTAGGAAGCTTATTATTTGCTTTATTCATTCTAATTTACTTAATTGTAATTATTGGAATTGTTTGGGTAGAACTTGCTGAACGTCGTATTCCAATTCAATATGCAAATCGTACTACTTCAGCTTATGGTGGAAGACAAAACTTCTTACCAATTAAGATTAATTCAGCTGGAGTTATGCCAGTTATCTTTGCATCAATTATTGTAACTATTCCAGTTACAGTTGCACAATTTGCAAAGAAACAAGCAATTCTTGATTTCATGGAAAAATGGATTAGTAATACATCAATTACAGGATTTATTCTTTATATCGTATTAATATTCTTCTTTGGATATTTCTACACATATCTATCTATGAATCCTGAAGAAATGAGTAAAAACTTAAATGAAAGTGGTGGCTACATTCCTGGTGTTAGACCTGGTAGTGACACTTCTTCATATATCACTAAAACATTAGGAAGATTAACCGTTGTTGGTTCATTATTCCTAGCTGTTTTAGCTGGACTTCCAATTGTTTATTCAGCAATCTTTAAACTTCCATCTTCTGTAACATTAGGTGGTACCGGTTTATTAATTGTTGTTGGTGTTGCTATTGAAACATATAAACAAATTGAAAGTAACTTAGTAAATAAAAACTATACTAAGAAAAGGGTTCGATAATGATTAATGTTATTCTTATCGCACCCCCTTCCGCTGGTAAGGGTACTGTTAGTGAATACTTAGTGAATAACTTTGATTATTCTCATATATGCACTGGCAACTTACTTCGTGAGGAGATTAAAAAGAATTCAAAGATTGGTAAAGAAGTTAAAGATGTTATGAGCAAAGGATTATTTGTAAGTGACGAAGTAATCTTTACTATTCTTGAAGATAAACTATCAAATGTTAAAGGATCTTTAGTATTTGATGGTAATCCAAGAAATGTTACACAAGCTGAAATGCTTATTCAATTATTTGATAAATTAAACATTAATAAACCTTGTGTAATAAATTTGGATATTGATAAAGAATTGCTTTTAAAACGAATTATTGGTCGTCGCATTTGTCCAAATTGTGGACGTACTTATAACATTAATTTTGAAGGCATGCATCCGTTAGAAGGAAATTTATGCAAAGATTGCAAAGAACCTTTAATTATTCGTGATGATGATAATGTTGAAACATTTAATGAACGTTATCAAGCATACATGGATAATACTTATCCAGTTATTGATTATTTAAAAAATCAAGGATTTAAAGTTTATACAATCGATGTTAATAAAGAACTTCCCAAAGTATTTAATGAGGTTGAAGAAATAATAAGTGAGGAATAATGATTAGTATTAAAAGTGAAAGAGAAATTAATTTAATTAAAGAATCTGGACATTTAAATTACTTAACACATGAACTACTAAAAGCAAATTTAAAACCAGGAATTACTACTAATGAACTTGATAAAATTGCTTATGATTTTATTACAGCACATGGTGGTTATCCTTCATGTTTAAATTATGAAGGTTTTCCTAAAAGTATTTGCATTTCAATTAATGATGAAGTAGTTCATGGTATTCCATCCAACCGTGTTATTAAAAACGGTGATGTTGTTTCAATTGATTTCTGTGTACTAAAAGACGGATATCAATCCGATAGCGCAAGAACTTATATTGTTGGTGATGCAACCGATGATGTTAAAGCATTGGTTGAAAACACTGAAAAAGCATTATATATTGGTTTACAAGAAATCAAAGAAGGTGCTAAAATAGGTGATATTGGAGCAGCAATATTAGAATATGCTACCGATCATGGTCTTGGAGTTGTTCGTGAACTTGTTGGACACGGCATAGGAACTGAGATGCATGAAGAACCAGACGTTCCGAATTATGGAACAAGAGGTACTGGCATTACATTAAAAGCTGGAATGGTTATTGCAGTTGAACCAATGTTAACATTAGGTAATAAAGATATTGCGATAATGGATGATGATTGGACAATTGTAACCCAAGACGGTTTACCATCTGCTCATTTTGAACATACTGTTGTTGTTACTAAAGATGGTTATGAAATATTAACGAAAGAGTGATCATATGTCAAAAGATAATAATCAAGTAAGAGAAGATAAAATTGAAGTAGAAGG
>JAEEGL012540229.1_pt1 | contig 10607 bp, 7 predicted proteins | sample 9134231 | NCBI WGS metagenome assembly JAEEGL01 (sample SAMN16246548, study PRJNA631951) | gut metagenome | biome: gut microbiome; feature: rumen; material: fiber-attached | host: Bos | place: Iran: Karaj | collected 2018-10 | reverse complement strand
GCCAGCGTCGAACTTGCCGACCTTGTACGTGCCACGGGAGAGAAGGACATCGTACGCCTGCTGTTCGCAGAGGTCCCGGGCGTGCTGTTCCAGATTGCCGACATAGACTACGACTATGTCGATGCCGAACTGCTGCTCCAGGACATCGCATTCTATCCCCTGGGACATCCCGTCCCGGGAAAACCGGGCGTGGATATCATTTCCTCCGACAAGCCCGGCATCCAGACCATCCTCGAGTCGCTCATCCGCAGCCAGAGCTCAGAGGGAGAAGACTGACCACATACTAGATACTATGCCAAGATATGCCAATGTCCCTACGGGGAAAAAGACGCACGGAAAGCCGAAGATCTTCGTGCTGGACACCAATATCATCCTGCACGACTACAAGGCCGTCCGCAAGTTCCAGGACAACAACATCGTCATTCCCATCGCCGTAATCGAGGAGCTCGACAAGTTCAAGAAAGGCAGCGACGCCCTCTCTTTCAACGCGCGCGGCTTCGTCCGCGACATCGACCGACTCACCGAGGGCAAGATGTTCGGAAAGGACGGTGTCCCTCTCGGGAAAGGACTGGGAAAGATCAAGATAGAGCCCAACCATCCTTTCTCGGATGAGTTCAAGGATTTCTTCAGCGACGACATCCCTGACCATCGCATCCTTGCCACCGCCATGTGGGTGCGCGACAACAATCCTGACACTTTCGTCGCCCTCGTCACCAAGGATATCAACCTCCGCATGAAGGCCAAGGCTGCCGGAATGGAGGTTCAGGATTACCTTACCGACAAGGTAGAGGAGGCCAAGGTGGAAGGCGCCACCAAGGAAGTCCAGTCGATGGAACTCGACCCCTCCGTCCTTCAGGCGATCGCATACGGGAACGAGAATTCCGTCCCCTGGGAGGCGGTTACGGACACTGAACCCAGGGCGAACCAGCTTTTCAAGTTTACCTGGAAGGGCTCCGACAAGGACGTGGTTTGCGCCCGCTATGACGTGACGCGCGAACGCATCGTCCTGGTCAAGACCAGGGAAGCCTACGGCATACGTCCGCGCAACGACGAGCAGAAATTCGCGCTCGACGCCTGCCTCAATCCCAAGATCCAGCTGGTCTCGCTGACCGGCGGAGCCGGTACCGGCAAGACCTTGCTTGCCCTTGCTTCCGCCCTGGAACTTGAACGCGATTACGACCAGATCATCCTCTCCCGCCCTACCGTAATCCTGGGCAACCAGGACATCGGCTATCTCCCCGGCGACCAGAAGATGAAGATGAGCCCGTACCTCCAGCCTCTGATGGACAACCTCAACGTCATCAAGGCCCAGTTCCGCCCTTCCTCCAAGGAAGCCCTTAAGATAGAGGGGCTCTTGAAGGATGAGAAACTCGTCATCTCGCCGCTGGCATACATCAGGGGCCGCAGCCTCGGAAAGGCATTCTTCATCATCGACGAGGCCCAGAACCTTACTCCCCACGAGATCAAGACCATCATCACCCGTGCGGGCGAGGGGACCAAGATGGTGTTCACCGGAGACATCTTCCAGATCGACCAGCCTTACCTCGACCAGTGGTCCAACGGTCTGACGCATCTGGGCGAGAAGATGATGGGGCAGAGACTTTTCGAGCACGTGTTCCTGCGCAAGGGCGAGCGCAGCGAACTTTCGGAGATAGCAGCCAAGCTGTTATAATCGACGATTTATTTTTAATTTAGGCCGGAAAGTTGTAAATTCGCGGTCTGACAATAAGATAAATACTAATTATTAATAAAGACGACGTTATGTTTGAAAGCAAGAAAAGAGTCTATCGCTTCGGCGGCAAGCAGGCCGAGGGCGATGGTACCATGCGCGAGCTCCTTGGTGGAAAGGGAGCCAACCTGGCCGAGATGAGCAGGCTCGGAATGCCTGTCCCCGCCGGATTCACTATCACGACCGAATGCTGCGCCGAGTATTATGCCCTCGGCGGAGGATATACTGAAGAACTCAAGATGGATGTGGGCGCAGCCCTTATCGCCACGGAGAAGATCATGGGCAAGAAATTCGGCGACCCCGAGAATCCTCTTCTCGTCAGCTGCCGCTCCGGAGCCCGCAGCTCCATGCCCGGTATGATGGACACCATCCTCAACATCGGCCTGTGCTCCGACACCATCCCCGGCATGATCAAGAAGACCGGCAACCCGCGCTTCGTATACGACTCTTACCGTCGTCTCATCATGATGTACTCCGACGTCGTCATGGAGAAGGCTGAGGGCATCGAGCCCGAGGACGGCCAGAGCATCCGCCAGCAGCTCGACCGCATGATGGCCGACCTGAAGGAAGCGAAGGGCTACAAGTCCGACACCGAGATCACTGCCGATGAGCTCAAGGAGCTCTGCGAGCAGTTCAAACTCAAGGTCAAGGAAGTCCTCGGAGTCGAGTTCCCCGACACCGCCAAGGACCAGCTCTGGGGTTCCATCGGTGGAGTCTTCAAGTCCTGGAACGGCAAGCGCGCCATCGCCTACAGGCGTATCGAGCGCATTCCGGACGACTGGGGCACCGCCGTCAACGTCCAGTCCATGGTGTTCGGCAACATGGGTGACAACTCCGCCACCGGCGTCGCTTTCTCCCGCAACCCCGCCACAGGTGACAACAAGATCTATGGAGAGTGGCTTATCAACGCCCCGGGCGAGGATGTCGTTGCAGGTATTCGCACCCCGAACCCTCTGAACGAGGCCACCAAGAACGACCATAACAGGAATCTCAAGTCCCTCGAGACTGCTATGCCCGACGTGTATAAGGAGCTCGACGACATCCGTCTCAAGCTCGAGAACCACTTCCACGACATGCAGGACATCGAGTTCACCATCCAGGAGGGCAAGCTCTGGATGCTTCAGTGCCGTATCGGCAAGCGCACCGGACTGGCGGCCCTTCAGATGGCCATGGATATGCTCGGCGAAGGCATGATCGACGAGAAGACCGCCATCATGCGCGTCGCTCCCGCCCAGCTCGACGAGATCCTTCACCCCATCCTTAACCCCGCTTCCGAGAAGATTGCGAGCAAGCTCGCACAGGGCCTTCCCGCTTCTCCGGGCGGAGCGGTCGGCACCATCGTCTTCACCTCCGAGGCTGCGATGGCAGTCGCCAAGAATGGCGGCAAGTGCATCCTCATCCGTGAGGAGACCTCTCCCGAGGACATCGAGGGTATGCGCGCTGCAGCCGGCATCCTCACCACACGCGGCGGCATGACTTCCCACGCGGCCCTCGTCGCCCGCGGCTGGGGCAAGTGCTGCATCGTCGGCTGCGAGGCTATGAAGATCAATCTCGACAAGAAGACCGTCACCTTCGGCGAAGGCGGCAAGACCTTCAAGGAGGGCGAGTGGATCTCTCTCAACGGCACCAAGGGCCTCGTCTACGGTGAGAAGATCGAAACCATGGACGCTTCCGAGAACCCTCTGTTCATCAACTTCATGGCCATCGTCGACAAGTATCGCAAACTCGGTATCCGCACCAACGCCGATACTCCCGAGGACGCCGCAAAGGCCCTCTCGTTCGGCGCCGAGGGCATCGGCCTCTTCCGTATCGAGCATATGTTCTACGGCAAGAATTCCGAGACCCCGCTTGCCAAGCTTCGCAAGATGATCATGTGCGACACCGACAAGGAGCGCAAGGCCGCCCTCTCCGAGCTCGAGCCTTTCATCAAGGCCGCAGTCAAGAGCACCATGCGCATCATGGACGGCAAGCCCGTCGTCTTCCGTCTGCTTGACCCGCCTCTCCACGAGTTCGTTCCCAAGTCTGACGACAAGAAGGCCGAACTGGCCGCCGAACTCGGCGTTTCCGTACAGGAGATCGAGAAGCGCGGCGAGAGCCTGCACGAGATCAACCCGATGATGGGTCTGCGCGGCGTACGTCTGCACGTCACCTATCCTTTCATCGCCGAGACCCAGTACAGGGCCATCTTCACCGCCACTGCCGAACTCATCAAGGAAGGCCTCAACCCTATGCCGGAGATCATGATCCCCGTCACCGTCTCCGCCCGCGAGCTGAGCTTCCAGAAAGCCATCTGCGACCGTGTCAAGGCCGAGGTCGAGGGCCAGTGCATGGTGGCCATCTACTACAAGTTCGGTACTATGATCGAGATCCCCCGCGCTGCCCTTACCGCAGACAGGATGGCACGTGCCGCCGAATTCTTCTCATTCGGTACCAACGACCTCACCCAGATGACCTTCGGCTTCTCGCGTGACGACGTCGGCACCTTCATGGGCGACTACCTCGGCAACAAGATCCTCGATGACGATCCGTTCCAGACCATCGACACCAAGGCCGTCGGCCGTCTGGTCGAGTTCGGTATCCAGGGCGGACGTTCCCGCAGGCCCGACCTCAAGTGCGGTATCTGCGGCGAGCACGGCGGCGACCCCGCTTCGATCGAGTTCTTCAACAAGATCGGCGTCGACTACGTCAGCTGCTCACCTTTCCGCGTGCCTATCGCCCGCCTCGCAGCGGCCCAGGCCGTGATCAAGCAGAATGCATAAATGAAAAAGCAGGGCTTCGGGCCCTGCTTTTTATTTGGCGCGGATTTCTTCGGATTATCCGCGTTTTTTTGTTTTTTTCGTCAAAATGCGCGGATTATTGTCCGTTTTCCGCGCGGTTGCCTTTTATTCTTCTTTTTCGAAGGAGAAGTCGCCGCTGAAGTTGATGGGTTCGCGGTTCTTGGACTGGACGAGGAGTGAGGTGCTGCCGTTCGGGAAGATCTGGAAGGTGTAGACATGCGTGTCTTCGTCCGTCCTGATTAGCAGGCGGACGGTATATGAACCGTCCGTCTCGCGGAAGACGTCGCTTTCCTGGATGTCAGCCTCGAAATTCAGGCCGTGTCCGCCGCCGTAGGGAAGGTCCCAGGCCCTGCCGAAATAGGGGAGGTAGGACACTATGTGTCCGTCCTTGACCCTGACGGAGTAGTTGTCGACGTGCCTCGCACTCCCTCTCAGGGGGATCATCCTGTCGATGTTCACCCTGAAACTGCCGGCCTCGACACCTTCACTTACCATCTTCGCTTCGCGCTCGAGACGCACCGCGCGGTCTTCGCGGCTTTCATTGAGGACACCGCAGCCTTGGATGAGAAGGGCGGCAGCCATAAATGTGATGAGGATCCTTTTCATGGTATTGTTCTTTTGGTTTCTTCGCTTCGCTGGGAATCATGCTTTACCGGATTGGCAAAAGAAGTGCCAGAGGACGACGCCGACCGCCACGCTGACGTTGAGGGAGTGCTTTGTGCCTCGCTGCGGGATCTCGAGGGTGAGGTCGGCGGCGTCGACGACATCCTGCCGTACGCCGTCGACTTCGTTGCCGAAGACGAGGGCGTAGCGGCCGCCGGGCTCGGGGCGGAAGGTGTCGAGCTTGACCGAGTGTACGGTCTGCTCGACGGCCGCCACAGTGTACCCGGCGGCCTTCAGCGCGGCGATGGCCTCCATCGTGTCTCCGACGTGCTCCCATGGTACGCTGTCTTCGGCACCGAGGGCAGACTTGTGGATTTCGGCTGAGGGAGGGATGGCGCTGATGCCGCAGAGCCAGACCTTGTCGGCCTTGAAGGCATCGGCAGTCCGGAAGGCAGAGCCGACGTTGTGTGCGCTGCGGATGTTGTCCAGTACGACTACGGTCCCGGACTCGGGGAGAGCCTTGTATTCTTCGGCGCTTACGCGTCCGAGCTCGATGTTCAACAATTTTCTGTCCTTCATAATTACAAAGGTAGCAAAAAAGGATATTTATGCTTAACTTTGATGCTCCAAAAACTATTGTATGAAACAGGATCTCCAAGTATTCGACCTCATCCGCAAGGAAAGGGACAGACAGGCCTCGGGGCTCGAGCTAATCGCCTCCGAGAATTATGTGAGTAACTACGTGATGGAGGCCATGGGCTCCATCTGTACCAATAAATACGCTGAAGGATATCCCGGCAAGCGTTATTACGGCGGCTGCCAGGTCGTGGACCAGATCGAGCAGCTGGCAATCGACCGCCTCTGCAAGATCTACGATGCAGAGTATGCCAATGTCCAGCCTCACTCCGGCGCCCAGGCCAACATGGCAGTCATAATGGCATGCCTCAAGCCCGGCGACACATTCATGGGCCTGGACCTCTCGCAGGGAGGCCACCTCACCCACGGTTCTCCGGTCAATGCTTCCGGCATCCTTTACAACGCCGTCGCCTATGGCCTCAATCCTGACACCGGCCTCATCGACTACGATGCCATGGAGGCCCTCGCACTCGAGCACAAGCCCAAGCTCATCATCGGCGGAGCTTCGGCATACTCCCGCGAGTGGGATTATGAGCGCATGCGCGCCATTGCCGACAAGGTCGGCGCCATCCTCTGGATAGACATGGCCCATACCGCCGGCCTTATCGCCGCCGGCCTGCTCAAGAATCCCGTCAAGTACGCCCATATCGTCACTTCCACCACGCATAAGACCCTCCGCGGTCCCCGTGGCGGCATCATCCTCATAGGCAAGGATTTCGACAATCCCTGGGGCCTCACCACCCCGAAGGGCGTCGTGAAGAAGATGAGCCAGATCATCGACTCCAGCGTATTCCCCGGCATCCAGGGCGGTCCGCTCGAGCACGTCATCGCCGCCAAGGCCGTGGCTTTCTACGAGGCCATGCAGCCCGAGTACGTCGAGTACCAGAAGCAGGTGATCGCCAATGCCCAGGCCATGTGCGCCGAGTTCCTGCGCCGTGGCTACAAGGTGGTCAGCGGCGGCACGGACAACCACCTGATGCTGATCGACCTGCGGGGCAAGTTCGACGAGGTCACCGGCCGCATCGCCGAGCAGCAGCTCGAGCTTGCCGCCATCACGCTCAACAAGAACATGGTCCCCTTCGACACGCGCAGCCCGTTCCAGACTTCCGGCTTCCGCATCGGCACGCCCGCCATCACTTCCCGCGGATTCGTGGAGAAGGACATGGTGGACATCGTCGCGCTGGTCGATGAGGTGCTTGACTCCTGCGCCAGGCATATCGATGCCCTGACGGTCAAGAAGGGTGAAGCGTTCACGCCGGAGCAGGAGGCTTCCCTCGCCGCGCACCAGGCCGTGCTCGAAGACGTCAAACGCCGCGTGCACCAAATGACCGCCGGCGTCCCGCTGAACAAATATTAGCAGAACGCCGGCGGGATTCATGTATTAGCCGCTACCGCGGGCGGGCGCCGAAGGCGGAGGGCTCGATGTCCTTGAGGTCAGGGATGTAGTCAGGCAGCAGTTCCTGCATGATGATGGCCTCGAGATTCCACTGTGCCACATCGTTCGTACTGACGCGGCGGTCTTCGACCGTCGGGTTCAGTGCGTCCGTGCCGCCGATCCACTGCGGCGAGACGCGGTCGATGACCTGTCCTTCCGCATTGACCGTGCCGCCCAGGAAACGCTTCCAGGCCAGTTTGGCGCGGTACTCGTCGCCGCTGCGGCTGGCTGCGAAGCCCAGCAGGCGGGCAATGTTCCAGTGTCCCCACCAGTTCTTGTAGCGCGCGTTCTCCGGGAGGTTGCGGATGGGATCGTTCTGCGGCACCTCATACCAGCTGGCATATTCCATATAGGTCTTGATGAAGTCCGGCGTGCCGACTTCGTCCAGAACTTCGAGGAAGATCTCCACGCTGCTCTGCAGGTTGGCGAGGTGGTTGGAGTTGGTGATCCATTCGGGGTCCCCCTCGTAGGTCAGGATGCCCGTCGCCGGGTCGTAGCCGTAGGGGCCCTTGCCGGTGAACAGCCCGTTGGGCAGGTTGGACAGGGACTTCATGCCGGCGTGGATCATGTCCAGGCAGTGCTTGTCCCCGGTGCGCTCCCACTCGGTGAACCAGTTGCCCACGAGCGAGGTCCAGTCCGGACCCCAGCGCAGGCGCGTGGGCTGCTGGGTCGGGAACTCGGAGCGCGGCTGCGCGCGCACGAGCGGGTCGAACTGCAGGAAGGCCTCGTTGGCGGCGAGCGAGTCGTGCATCAGGTCGCCCAGCCGGTCGTCGGTCGTCAGATAATAGTAGTAGCGCTTCCACCAGGCCTGGCCCACGCGGGCTTCCTTGGCGCCGCACCCCCAGTGCATCACGTTGTGGCGCGTGCCGAGGCCCTTCATCGGACCGATGTGGTAGGAGTCCACCTCGGAGGTGTGGCGGGTCATCGCCGTGGCCATCCGCCAGAAGTCCGGACGGCCCGAGCGGAGGAAGCCGAACCACAGCCAGAGGTCGGTCTCCAGCTCGGTGTTGTGCCAGGCGTAGCCGCCCACGTCGTAGTTCCAGACGTGGCGGTTGACGTCGAGCGAGTGCATGATGTCGCCGTAGTTCCAGAAGCCGTACCAGCGCTGGGTCTCGACGTTGATCTTGTAGTATTCAAGATACCGGTCGATCATCTTCTCGAGGTACTGCTGGGTGTCGTTGGGGTTCTGGGCGGGCAGGGACCACGAGCCGAAGGCGTGGGCATCGTGGAGGGCCTGCGGGGTGGGGAGCAGCTGGACGATGTCCTGGCCGATGCCGGCCTGGCAGGCGAGCTCGGCGCGGGAAGGCATCTTGCTGAACGGGAAGAGCATCAGCTCGCTGGTGCGGCCGATGCCGTAGGCGGTGTCGTAGCCCTCGACCCAGTCCTCGTAGGAGGTCCCCAGGCCGTGGCCCTCGACGTCGTAGTGGCGCATGTCCATCGTCTCCCCGTTGGGGCTCCACAGCCAGACGGTGATCGTGCCGGTCCGGCCGCGCATCCCGGTGGCGTCGAGCTCGGACGGGAAGGACTGCCAGAAGTTCTTGAGCGACACGCCCAGACCGCCGGACACGTCGCCGGCCATCACGTAGCCGGGCGCGCGGTGCCCGCCGGCGGTGCCGAACCAGTTGCCCTGCTCGCCGGTGCGCTTCTGGATGGTGAAGCCGTCGGAGTTGGCCTGGACGAGTTTGTAGTCGTCGAACTTGGCGAGCTCCTCCAGGCGCTTCTGCGAGGCCGGGTTGACCTCGTCGTAGTTGGGAAGACGGCCGTTCTCGAACTGGATCGGGCCGTAGGCGACGAAGCGCGGCATCTGGCCGGGCTGCGGGGCCGGCATGTTGGCGGGCATCAGGTTGCCGCCGCGGCCGAGGAACTCCACGGGCTCGTCCCAGAGGCCGCCGTTATCGCCGGCGAAGGCGACGTGGCGGTTCTGCGGCTCCTCGCGGAAGGGCAGGTCGAACGCGATGCCCAGGCCCTTGATGAAGTCTTCGCGCTGCTCGCCGTCATAGACGAAGGAGTGGACCATCTTGATGGGCGTGGCATCCTTGTAGACATAGAACCGGACGGTGAAGGGGAGCCACTCGCGGCCGCCCTTCACGGCTTTGTGGTTTCCGGTGATCTTGACCACCACGGCGACGGGACCGCTGCGCTCCACCTCGGCGGAGAGGACGTTGGTCTCGAATTCGTGGTAGGAGACGACCCCGTCGGCGAGGCGGGAGCGGTCCTCGGTCCGGGCGACCAGCCGGCCGCTGGAGACGACCTCGTACCCGTCCATCTTGATGTAGTTGATGAGTTCGTCGCCGCTCTTGGCGAAGGAAATCTCATAGAGACCGTTGTCGATGTCGATCCGGTCGTCATTGTCGCGCAGCACGAGGGTGGGCCCGGCCACGGGCTTCTGCCGGGCCAGGGCCCGCAGGGTCTTCTTGTCGGCCTTGACGGCCTCGAGCTTGAGATTGCCGGCCTGGCCGGGACCGAGGGTGGCGTAGAAGCCCATCCACTTGACGCTGCCGTCGTTCCAGCGCGACAGCACCCAGTGCTGGGTGGGGACGACGTTGCCGGCGGCGTCGGTGAGGGTGAAGCTGCCCTGCTCGTTCATCGTGCCCTTGGCGAAGGGGACGCCCCAGCTCTGGCCGAGGTTGTAGGCCGGAGCCTTGTCGATCCAGTGCAGGTCGACCGACTCGGCGTGCAGTGCGGCCGAGGCGGCCAGCGCTGCGAGAAGGAAGAGGATTTTTCTCATAAAAAGATAGGAGTAACGGTTATTTTCGGGTTTCCATTCCTACAAATGTAATCATTTTCGGGCAGAATCAGCGCGCGTGACAAAATGTCAATGGCACGGACATTGATTCAAATCCCGCTGCCACGGCGTTGTCGTGGCACTGACAGACAACAAATCAAACAAATAACATCATGATCAAACCTTTAGCAGACAGAGTCCTGATCGAGCCCAAGGAGGCTGAGACCAAGACGGCATCCGGAATCTACATCCCTGACACCGCAAAAGAGAAACCCCAGCAGGGCACGGTCCTCGCGGCCGGCCCCGGCAAGAAGGATGAGCCGATGGAAGTCAAGGTCGGCGACCAGGTCCTTTACGGCAAGTACGCCGGCACCGAAGTGACGGTGGAGGACAAGAAGTACCTTATCGTGAAGCAGTCTGACATTTTAGCAATCCTGTAATTATGGCAAAGGAAATCAAATTCGACGTGGATGTCCGCTCCAAGATGAAGTCCGGTGCGGACCAGCTGGCCAACGCAGTCAAGGTGACCCTCGGACCGAAGGGTCGCAACGTTGTGATAGACAAGAAATTCGGAGCTCCCCAGGTGACCAAGGACGGCGTGACCGTCGCCAAGGAGGTCGAACTGGAGGACCGCTTCGAGAACATGGGCGCCCAGATGGTCAAGGAGGTCGCCTCCAAGACCAACGAGCAGGCCGGCGACGG
>JAEEGL011632498.1_pt1 | contig 10607 bp, 12 predicted proteins | sample 9134231 | NCBI WGS metagenome assembly JAEEGL01 (sample SAMN16246548, study PRJNA631951) | gut metagenome | biome: gut microbiome; feature: rumen; material: fiber-attached | host: Bos | place: Iran: Karaj | collected 2018-10 | reverse complement strand
GGTGTCCACGCCCGCCGCCACCGCGTTCGCCATGCCCGCGTAGGTCTTGATGACGATCGCGTTCATCGAATAGTCGACGCCCTTGACCGAGGAGGCCAGCGCGCGGCTGTACACATGCTGGTTTTCCGTCGCGTTGTTCTTCGGGACCACGTATTTGTAGGTCCCCATGTCGGACATCTGCTTGAGGAGCTTCAGCTCGCGGATGTCGCGGGAGACCGTCGCCTGCGTGACTTCAAATCCGGCGAGCTTGAGCTTTTCGATGAGTTCTTCCTGCGTCTCGATGTTGTAGTTTTCGATGATTTCGAGGATCTTGTTGTGTCTCTTGACTTTCATGATGGATTCCTTTCAGACCGCGGGGCGAACCCGGCGGGAAATATGGGTCGGATGGAGTTACTGTGAAAGCTTCGCGTGCAGAACGCCGAGGAAGCTGTCGTCGCGGACGCGCAGCAGCTTCGTGACGTGTTCGGAGCGGCGCACTTCGATGGTGTCGCCCTCGCGGATCGCCAGATCTTCGCGCCCGTCGGCGTTGAGATACACGGACGCGCCGTTCGGCTGGATGTTCGTCAGGCGGATGACGGCGTCGCCGCGGAAGATGACCGGGCGGCTCGAGAGCGTGTGCGGACAGATCGGCGTGAGGCAGAAGGCTTCGATGGACGGATCGAGGACCGGACCGCCCGCCGACAGCGAATAGGCCGTCGATCCCGTCGGTGTCGCCGCGATCATGCCGTCCGCGCGGCAGGTCTCGAACCGGACGCCGCCGCAGAAGACGTCGAACGAGATGAGGCGGGAGACCGGTCCGTTCGTGAGCACGATGTCGTTGAGCACGGTGAAGGAACCGCGGAACATACCGTCCGCATCCGACGCCCGCGCTTCGAGCATCATCCGCTCCTCGACGGTGTAATGGCCCGTGAGGAGGCGTTCGAGCAGGTGGAGCTCGCCGTGCCCGATCTCCGAGAGAAAGCCGACGTGCCCGTAATTGATCCCGATGATCGGGATGCCGCGCCCGAGCAGACGGTGGGAGGCCTCGATGATCGAGCCGTCCCCGCCGAGCACGAGAGCCGCGTCGCCCTGTTCCCCGGTAAAAGCAATGCCATCTCCGAGATACGAGAGCTGTTCCGCATATTCCGGCAGAACGCCCACCCGGCAGCCCTGCCCCGTCAGCCGGGCGGCGATCTGTGCGATATGCGCTTCGGGGATGCCCTTGCCCGTATTCGGGATGAGGATGATTTCAGTGATCGGTTTCATAATCCATTCCGTTTTATGCCTGTACGGCTTCCGCCGTCTCCCGTTCTCCGACGGTGCGGGGGACGCCGCGTTTCGCGTAAACGAGAAATTCCGTATTGCCGTCTCCGCCGCGCACGGGGGATTTCATCAGTCCGACGGCGCCCAGTCCCACCGCGTCGAGCGAGGCGAGGACCTTGCGGATGGCCATGGTGTGCTGCTTTTTGTCCCGCACGATGCCGCCGCCTCCGAGCGCGTCCCGTCCGCATTCGAACTGCGGCTTGACGAGCCCGACGTACCCGGCGTCCGGCGTCATCACCGTGACGAGCGCGGGGAGCACCAGCGTCTGCGAGATGAAGGAGAGGTCGAGGACCGCGAGCGAGACGGGCTCCGGGATGACGGCCGGAGACAGGGCGCGCGCGTTGACGCCTTCGCAGTTCACCACGCGGGGATCTTCTCTCAGCGTCGGATCGAGCTGATCGTGTCCGGCGTCGACCGCCCAGACCTTCGCGGCGCCGCGCCGGAGCAGACAGTCGGTAAAGCCCCCGGTCGACGCGCCGATGTCCGCGCAGACGAGGCCCTCGGGATCGATGCCGAAGCGGTCGAGAGCGCCCTCGAGCTTCATGCCGCCGCGTCCGACGAAGGGATGCTCCTCCCCGGTGAGAACGACGGCGTCCTTCTCCGAGACGTCGTGCGACGGCTTTGTGACGGGCTCGCCGTTGACCGTGACGAAGCCCCCCGCGATGAGGGACTGCGCGCGGGTCCTGCTCTTCGCAAGGCCGAGCTCCGTGAGGCGCAGATCGAGTCTCATTTGTTCCGCCTGCTGAGCCAGAGGGCGAGATCGGCGAGCGCTTCGGATCCCGCAAAGCCCGCGACGGCTTCCCGCGCCTCGCGTACCAGTCCGGCCTCCGTCTGCCGCGCCTCGTCGAGGGTCATGAACGCAAGGGCGGTCTTCTTGCCGTTCTTCTCGTCGCTCCCCACCTGCTTGCCGAGGGTTTCGGTGTCGCTCGTCACGTCGAGGATGTCGTCGTGGATCTGGAAGCCCAGTCCGACGGCGTTCGCGTACGCGGTGATCCCGGAGATCACGGCGGGGTCGGCCTCGTCCGTCGCCGCATAGTATCCGAGGAGGCACGCAGCCCGGATCAGAGCGGACGTCTTGCCGTCGATCATGGCTTTGAGCTCGCCCCAGTCCTTCATCTCCGCCGCCATGTCGAGGGTCTGGCCGCCGACCATGCCGCGGGGACCGGCTTCCGCCGCCAGGGTCTTCACGGCGAGGCGCACGGACTGGGCGCTGACAAATCCGTTCGACGCGGCGCATTCAAAGGCATAGGTCAGGAGCGCGTCGCCCGCAAGGAGAGCCTCCGCCTCGCCGAACGCGACATGGCATGAGGGCTTGCCCCGGCGCAGGTCGTCGTCGTCCATGCAGGGGAGATCGTCGTGGATCAGCGAATACGCGTGGACGCATTCGAGCGCGCAGGCAAACGGGAGGGCCGCCCGCGTCTCCCCGCCGAAGAGACGGCAGAATTCGAGCACGAGAAAGGCCCGGATGCGCTTTCCCCCGCCAAGGGTCGAATAGCGCATGGCTTCCGCGACGGCGGTGTTTCCGGTATACCGCTCGCCGAGCGCGTCTTCCAGCGCGTTCTCCGCGAGACACGCCGCCGTTTTCAGCGCGGCTTCGATGTTGGTTCTGTATGCCACCGGATGCCTCCCGTCAGGTCATGGGCGGCATGTCGCGCTCTTCCGCGGTGCCGTCCGGGTTCGGGATCAACAGCTTCACCTTCTGCTCCGCCGTGTCGAGGCGCGCATTGCAGAGCTTCACGAGCCCGACGCCCTCCTCGAAGAGTTCGAGGGATTCGTCGAGCGGCGCGGAGCCGGATTCAAGGGCGCGCACGATCTCCTCGAGCCGGGCGAGCGCCTCCTCGAAGGTCATGGCCGCCTTCCCCTCTTCTTTGCTTTCAACAGCTTCCGCTGCTTCTTCTTTTGTTTTCTTCATCGTGTTTCCTCCTTCACCTCGTCGACCGTGCAGACGGCTTCTCCGCCGACGGTCCGGACCGTGACGCGCTCTCCCTCGCACATATCGCCGAGCGAACGCACGAGCGCGCCGTCCGATCGGTAAACCGCGGCATAGCCTCTCGACAGGGTCGCCAGCGGGTCGAGCGCGGACAGCTTTCCGGCAGTCTGGGCGAGCGCCGCCTTACGCACGGCGACCCGATCCGCTTCCGCGCGGCGCAGCCGATCCGCAAAGGAATCGAGGAGCATCCTTCTCTCGTCCACCGCGCTCATCGGGCTGCGGAGTGCGCGGGATGAAGCGAGCGCGTCGAGCTTCCGGCGGTCTGCGCGCACCTGCGTGGCAAGGATCCCGGCCTCACGGGCGATGAGACTCGCCATGTGCCGTTTCAGCTCCGCCGCATCGGGGACGGCAAGCTCCGCCGCCGCAGACGGGGTGGGCGCGCGGACGTCGGCGACGAAATCGCAGATCGTGAAGTCCGTCTCATGGCCGACCGCCGAGATCACCGGGATCCGGGAGGCCGCCACGGCCCGCGCGAGCGTTTCGTCGTTGAACGCCCACAGATCCTCGAGCGATCCGCCGCCCCGCCCGATGATGAGCACGTCGGCGGAATCGGTCCGGTTGAAGTAGGCGAGCCCCGCGATGAGCTGCTCCGGCGCATCCGCTCCCTGCACGAGCGCGGGATAGAGCGTGATCCCGGTCATGGGGAACCGCCGCCGGGTCACGTTGATGATGTCCCGGATCACCGCGCCCGTCGGGCTGGTGACGACCCCGATGCGGGCGGGGATCTTCGGCAGCGGGCGCTTCCGGGCGGGCGAGAAAAGTCCCTCCGCCTCGAGCTTGTTTTTCAGCTGTTCAAAGGCGATCCAGAGCGCGCCGACGCCGTCCGGCTCCATCGTGTCGCAGTAGAGCTGGTACACGCCGTCGCGCACGAACGCCGAGAGGCGCCCCCGCACCGTGACCTTCATGCCGTCCTCCGGCAGGAATTTCAGGCGCGCGGCAGCCGAGCGGAACATGACGGCCCTGAGCTGGCTCGCCTCGTCCTTGAGGGTGAAATAACAGTGTCCCGAATAGTGATTTTTGAAATTGGAAATCTCGCCGCGGACCGTGAGGTTCTGGAGAGGCGCCGACGAATCGAGCATCCGCTTCACGAATTCGTTGAGCTGGCTCACCGTCAGGGCGTCCGGCGTCCTCGCGGCGCGGGAAGAATAATAGATCTCAGCCACGGCGCATCGCCTCCTGTGTCAGCCACGCGACCCCGGCCGCGTTGTCCGAGGAATAGGCCGCGTCGGCAAACATGCCGTATTTCCCGAGGGTACGGCGCACGGTCTCGGAGCTCATGACGCCGCCCGCGTAGATCACCGGGAGACGGCCGTACCGCTCAAAGGCGCCCCTCGTCATTTCGGCGAGCGTTTCGGCGACGGAGGCGAGCACGAACAGCGATACCGCCGCCCGGTCCCCGGTTTCCCGCCAGAGCGCGGCCGCCCGGTTTTCGAGCCCGGAGAGATTGCAGCGGAGCCCGTCGACCGAAACCGCCGCGCGGACAGGCTTTTTCCCCTCTTCCAGAGCTGCTTCGGCGGCGCGGTCCAGAGAAGGTCCCGCGGGAAAGGGGAATCCCATCATCACCCCGGCGCGGTCGACCGCCTGACCTGCGTTGATGTCCTTCGATCCGCCGATCTGTTCGATCGAGAAGATCCTTTCGCTGTCAGGCTTCACGAGCAGGAGATCCGTGGTCCCGCCGGAGACGTGGAACGCGAGAAACGGCTCCGCGAGCAGCGCGTCCCGGTCGGCAGCCTCGTTCCGGCAGGCGGAGGTCAGCGCCGCCATGACATGCCCGGCCTGATGCGAAAACTTCAGAAGCGGCACGCCGAGCGCACGGGCGGTCATTTCCGCCGCCGAAACGCCCGCGAGAAAGCACGGCATATACGAGCCCTCCGCGTCGCGCGGGGTTTCCGACACGCCGACGGCGGTGAGGGGATCGTCCGGATGCGCCGCGAGGACTTCCCCGACCATCCGCGCGGCTTCGGGAAGTCCGCGGACGTGATGAAAGACCGCGTCGCTCTGCCGGAGCCCGCGTTCGCCTTCCTTCACGGGCAGGGGGATCTTCGCGTTGAGGAGCGCGTCCCCGTCCCGGGAGATCAGAGCGGCAGAGGTCGTGTAGTTGCTCGTGTCGATCCCGAGGATCATGATTCGATGAGCCCCCGTTCGCGCGCGATTTTGTTCAGGATTCCGTTGACGAACTTCGGCGCGCTGTCCTCGTCATAGAGCTTGATGATCTCGAGCGCTTCGTTGATCGCGACCTTCGGCGGCACATCGGCCTCGGTCATCTCGTACACCGCCATGCGGAGCACGGAACGGGTCGAGGTGGACATGCGCGAAAGCTTCCAGTTCTCGCTCGTGCTCTCGATTTCGCCGTCCAGCGCCGGAAGGGTGCGGCATACGCCGAGAAAGACCTCTCTGACATAGTCCGCCGCGGGCTCCTCGGTGATGTCGATAAACGTGTCGTAAAAAGCTTCGGGATCGGTGTCCCGGTCAAATTCCCTGGCGAAGAGGAGCTTGAAGATCAATTCCCGGCAGGCGTGTCGGGAGAGTTTTTTGTTGTCAGACATGGTGCACTCCGTACAGTTCCGTCCCGGGATCGCCTCCCGGACAATTCCTGTATATTATACTATAATTATTCGTTCCTGTCAATCGATATTCATTCATTTATGGGTAGAATTTTATGCATGATCCGCGCTTTCCTCCCCGCCGCCCGCGCAAATTTACGGTGTGTTCTCGCCCGCTCCAAGAAAATTTCATGTTTGCGTGGTAGGATGGTGTCAACAAACCCGAACCGGGAGGCCGTCATGAAATTCCTCTCCGCCGCGCGCCGCACGCTCACCGGCGCCTGCGTCTTCTACACCGTTCTCATCACCGCCGCGTACTTCCTCGGAACGTCCGTCAACGCCGCATGGCTCCCCACCGCGCCGACGGTCGTCTCGCTGCTCGTCTTTTCGCTCTGGCTCGGCCTTTCCCGGGAATTCCTCTCGTCGGACCTTCTGACCGCGCCGATCCGGGTGGTTCTGCATTTTCTCGCGACGTTTCTCGTCTATTTCCTGACATTCCTCACGCTGGGCGGGTATCTGAAAAACGGCGGTTCCCTCTTCACGGCCGCCGCGGTCTACGTCTTTGTCTACGCCGTCTGCGCGGTCGTCGTGCTGCTCTGGCGGTGGCTGACGGCGGAAGCGGCCTCAAAAGCGAAGCCGTACAAATCCCTCTTCGCCGCGCGGGAGGGGGACGAGCATTACACGCCGCAGTTCGGGGATGACCGGAAGGAGGGGCGGAAATGACGTCCCTCTCCGTCATCGCGCGCGTCCGCACGGATTTCCCGGAGAAATTCGGGCTGCCCAGGCAGAGCGGCATCGTCCCGGCGCTCACGGGGACCGTCGTGTTCGAGGAGGCATACCGCGTGCCGGACGCTCTGCGCGGGATCGAAGGATTCTCGCATCTTTGGCTCCTCTGGGGCTTCTCGGAAGGCTTTTCCTCACAGAACGAGCCGAAGCCCTGGTCGCCGACGGTCCGTCCGCCCCGCCTCGGCGGCAACGCGAGAATGGGCGTTTTCGCGACGCGCTCGCCGAACCGCCCCAACCCGATCGGTCTTTCGGTCGTGCGGCTCCTCTCCGTCGAGCGCGATCCCGCGCTGGGACCGGTTTTGAAGGTCGCGGGGATCGACATGACGGACGGGACGCCGGTCTACGACATCAAGCCGTACCTGCCCTTCGCCGATGCGATCCCGGACGCGGTCGGGGGTTACGCGGACGCCCTCGACGGGGACCGGCTGACGGTGGAGGACCCGGACAACCTGCTCGCCCTCCTGCCCGAGGAGAAGCGCGCGCCGCTCACGGCAGTCCTGCGAGGCGATCCCCGGCCGTCGTACCGCGGCAGACCGGGCGGCGGGGAGGACGAGCGGGAATACGGCTTTCCCTACGCGGGGTATGAGATCCTGTTCCGCGTGACGGGAGGGACTCTCACGTTGTGCGGGATCAAAAAGAAATGACGCGGAGCCGGGACTCTCGCGTCATCTTTTTGATGGATCCGCGCCTTTATTCGAGGATGTTGCTCGTGATGTAATCGACGCCCCAGGAGATCAGCATCGCCGCCTTTTCGGGATCGTCCACGGTCCAGCAGTTGACCTCGATCCCGCGGTCGTGGCATGCCTTCACGCGCTCCTCCGTCAGGGCAGTCCACGCGATGTCGAGGTCCATTCTGCGCTCCGCGAGCATCTGCGGGTAGTCGTCGTTCCAGCTGCCCGCGAGGAACTGGCACTTCTGATCCGGCTTCACGTTCCGCACGAGATCGAGGTTCGCGATGTTGAACGCAATGAACGTCGTGTTCTCGAGGTACCCGTCGAAGATCGCGAGGATCTGGCGGATCTCGTCTTCCGTGAAGTTCGATTTCAGCTCCGGCACGCAGTGCTTGCCGTATTTCTCGCAGATCTTGCGGTATTCCGCGGGCGTCGCGAGCCGGATCTCCGCGCGGTCGCTCTTTCCGTCCGTGTCGCGCAGCGTCAGGGCGCGCAGCTGTGCGAAGGTCGATTTCTCGATCACGAGATCGACGTCGCAGATACGTCCCGTCCTGCCGTCGTGGTTGCACATGAATTGACGGTCGATCGTGCGCCAGATATCCGTCTCCACACCGAAATGCGTGCGGTTCCCGGCGGCGATGAACGCGGCGGCGGTGTTCTCGCATTCGAGTCCGCTCACCCCGCGGTGCGCGACCATGAGGGTCTTTCCCTTTTCGGGGATCTTGATGGTGTCTTTTCTCATCGGTATCTCCTTCGCTCGGCGGCGTCATGCCGCCTTTTTTCGTTCGTGTCCATCATAGCACAAACAGGTCCTTTTGTCCAGAGGATCGACGAAAAAACCGGGCTCCCTTCAAAGAGGAACCCGGTTTCGTTCAGCTCATTTCGATTTCCTTGTCGTAAAGGAGGCTGTCGATCACGCTCATCGCATAGATCGCGTAGGCGACGTAGACGATCGTCACCGCCGTGCAGATCACCAGCACCGCCGGAAGGTTCACGAGCAGATACCGGAAGGCGCAGCACATGACGTCGTGGATGATCGCGAGGACGGAGAGGAGCAAGAGCTTGCCGCCGATCGTGTTGTACGTCTCGAGGTCGCGGTTGTGCTTCGAGTACATCGCGTTGTCCGTCTGGATGCCGGAGATCTCGAGGTGCGCCTTCACCGCCTTCATCAGAGCGGCGAGGAAGAAGAGCACCGACGCCAGCGCCAGCACGTGCTCGACCGTTTCGAGCATCGCGATGCGGTAGTACCGCGTGTAGGCCTCCGTGACCCTGAGCGTCGCCTCCGGGCTGTAATCCGAGAAGTACCGGATCTCGAGGATCATGTTGAAGATCGAGAGCACGGCGCGGGCGGCAGCAAGGACGATCGTGATCATCGCGCTTTTTTCATATCTCGCGACGATCACCGCCGCGGCAATCAGGAGTCCCGAAGCGATCGCTCCGACGAGGACGTTGACGTTGTCGAGCGTGAAGAGGAAGGATGCGAGCGCGGACGCGCCGAAGAGCATCAGGGCGATCTTCATGCGCTTGGCGATGAAAAACGTCGTCTTCGGCAGGATGTCCCGCTCATATTTGCGCGTGAGCGCTTCGATGAAGGGCTTGTCCCTGCGGACGGGGCCGAAGAAGCGCACGATCTTCACGATATAGATCACGGCGAAGATCATCGTCACCGTGCCGAAGAGGATGTAAAGCAGCGGCTTGAAGGTCGTCATCCGCACGATGCGGGCGTCGACCGTGCCGATGTTGTCGTACATCTGAAGCTCGGTCAGCTCGGGAATGAGCGTCGCGGCGATGCGGAAGAGATAGAAGAAGATGAGGTAGCGCTTCGTCGCGGCAGCCGTTTCCACCGTTCTCGTCTTCCCGCCGCGCACGGTCTCCCGCTTCGCGTAAACGGCCGTTCCGCCGTACCACAGCGCGGCGAAGGACAGGCCCTCGAAGAGGTTCGAGACCGCCGGAACGAAGAGGAAGCCCTCGATCAGGCCGAAGACGAACGCGAGAAGCACGTCCGCCGATCCGCTCGCATACGGCAGGATCACAATGGAGAAGAGCTTCGCCACCTCCACGAAGGCCAGCTTCAGAAAGGTCTGCCGCGCCTCCTCGATCTTGCCGATGAAGCAGGACATTTTCGTCAGGCCGGCCACGATGAGAAAGAAGCCCACCGCGTCCGGGATGATGTCCACCACGATGACCACCGGGTTGAAGAGCAGTATCAGCCCGGCCATCACCAATCCGATTCCCATAAAGGTCCTCCTTCCGTCCAATCCGTCATTTCTTCTTTTTATGCGTATTCCGGTTTTTGTTCTTTTTCTGTTTTTCCGCGTGCAGGCGGTCCGCCTCGTCCATCGCGAGCTTCATCGACTGGCGGTGATACTCGTTCTTCTTCTCGTCGAGGGCGTCGAACTTGTCGCTCAGCGCGTTGACGAAGGCGAAGCGGGAGCGCTTCTTCTCGTTTTCGTCCTCGTCCGCCGGCATGAGGATGCCGAAGCACTGGTAGATCAGCGCGAGGTTCAAGACGATCACGACGATGCGGAAGAGGAGGAGCATGAACCCGACCGGGCCGAGCTCGTCCCCGATGACGCGGTTGAGCGCGAGGACCGTGAAGGTCGCCGCGTAGGCAAACATCGTCATCACGAAGTTGCGGTCTGCCTTCGCCGCGAGCTTTTTCGCATCCGCGCCGAGGCAGATCCCCCGCGTGCCGAGGAAGAAGAAGACGTGCATGACGCAGGCCGCCGCCTCCTTCCCGATGCTCACCCAGAGATCCGTGTCCCCGCCCGGCTCATACAGCGCGAACATCAGCGACGCCGCGTTCACGCCGCAGAGGAGGATAAAGGCGAACGTGGCTGCCAGCGCGCCGCGGAAATACCGGTTGTACTCCGTGAGCCGCACGTACGCCCAGACCGCGATGATCGCGCCGATGATGTCCGCAAAGAAGTAGTACGGGGACAAAGTGAACGCGAACATCGCGAAATAGCCGAAAAACAGCGTGCCGAATCCCATGGTTTATTCCTGCGTGTCCGCGGCGCTGTTCTGCGGACGGCCGTGACAGTTCTTGTATTTCTTGCCGCTGCCGCACGGGCAGGGATCGTTGCGCCCGACCTTCTGCGTGCGGTCGACCCGGATCGGTCTCTTCGGCGCGGAGGATCTCGGACCGCCGCCCGCAAAGCCCTCGGACACCGGCTTCGCCACCTCGACGCGCTTGATCTCCTGCGTCGGCTTCGGAACGATCGACATGATCATGCGGGCCGTGTCGTCGCGGATGCTCGTGATCATCTCGTCGAAGAGATCCGCGCCCTGGATGCGGTACTCGGAGATCGGGTT
>JAEEGL017302732.1_pt1 | contig 10608 bp, 1 predicted proteins | sample 9134231 | NCBI WGS metagenome assembly JAEEGL01 (sample SAMN16246548, study PRJNA631951) | gut metagenome | biome: gut microbiome; feature: rumen; material: fiber-attached | host: Bos | place: Iran: Karaj | collected 2018-10 | reverse complement strand
TGTCCGGCGGTTCCGCCGTCGGAATCAACAACGAAAAATAAATACAAAACATAGCAACAAGATATGATGAACTACATGACACGATATGACATGAACTCGAACCAAAAGTTGGAACGCAGCAAACAGGCAGTCCCCTTACGGAGGACTACCAGTTTCCTTACGGCAAACTCCCACTTTGCTTACGGAGGCCTCCTGCGGAGCCTCCTCATCACCCTCCTCTTCCTCCTGACCGGAGTCACAGGGGCGTGGGGACAGACGGACTATTCAGGAATATATTATATTGCCAGTGGTGGTAAAAGTTCGGCAAATGGAAGTGGCTACACATACAATCCCAATATTCCCAGCAATAATTTTTATCTTTGTCCAACTGAAGGCTGGTGCTATTTTGCTTCTACTGATTTGTCTGAAAACGACTTCACTGGTACAGATAACGGACAGCCATTCCTTACCACATATAAATGCCGAACTAACGCATATCATAACGGGGACGCTTCTAATGCTGTATGGGAAATTATTAAGGCTCCTAATTCAGAGTACTATTATATCATTCAAAAGAATACCGGCAAATATTTGATTTCTAATGGTCAGATTAGAACGACCGATAATCCCGACCGTATTCGTGTGCATCTGGAATTAATAACAGATCCTGCTGCACAGGGGGACAAAGTACTTTTTGAGATAAGTCCATTATCTAGTCCATATACTGACATAAGAAAAATAGAAATATCTCCGAAGGGGATAACCGATGGTACTCATACTGCTCATACTGATCATGACAATCATAGATGGTTAACTGTCAATTACGGAAACTACAATTACTTAACTGGTCAATCAGGAAAAGCAGGTGGTCCTTCTGGTTACGCTAACACGTCGGGAATCGTCTGTATATACAGTAAGGGCGATGCAAATGGACCGTTTTATCTTGAGCCAGTGACCGCAGCTCCTACCATCACCAACAATTTCGATGGTACTTTTACTATTACCACAACAGAGATTGGAGCGACAATCTATTATACTACTGATGGAACAACACCTACCACGTCATCAACAACTGACACCTATCCGATTACTGTCAGTCAAACGGATAACATGACAGTCATTAAGGCTGTTGCGAAGGGTACGAGTGGTTACTTTTCTAGGGTTACTACCTATTCCCTTCCTATTTGCGAACATCCAGTCATCACTGTGGAGGGAAATACGGTTACCATCACCTGCGCTACCGCAGGAGCCGCCATTTACTATACGACCGATGGTACTCCTGCTACCTCTTCATCAACGCCCTATTCTGTGCCATTTGATAAAGGAGACGCAACAAGCATCAGAGCCATTGCGACAAAACCTGGTTATAAATCCAGCGAGACAAAACTTCTTCCGCCTAAGGAGATATCCTCTTTATCTGAAATTGAAGAAGAACCTGATGGTCATTATAAGTTAATAGCAGACATCACTTCTGCAGGGTCTGGTTTAAACATCGAATTCAGAGGTGAACTGGATGGTAATTACCATACCATCAGTGGATTGAGGGGACCGCTATTCGCCTCAACTGACGGAGCAGTCATCAAAAACCTAATGCTGAAGGATGTACGAATCAGTCAGAGTGGCAGTGTAGGTGCTATTACTGGCGTAGCCAATGGTTATACCCGAATCTATAATTGTGGTATCCTTCCCAGCAGCAACAAGTTTGAAAGCGAGACATCAGAAATTTCCAGTACAGATGGTTATTGCGGAGGCCTGGTTGGAGCGCTTAACGATGATTCGCGTGTTGTCAACTGCTTCAGTTATGCTAAGATTACGGGTGGAACAACAGTGGCAGGCATAGTAGGTTACAACCAGACAGCCTCGACAGCAGCAGAAAGCGGAGGGAAATATGCTAATCTGAAGACTATGGTGGTGAACTGTATGTTCTACGGAGATATCACGGGTGGCACGAGTATTTATCCTGTCTATGGCGGTGAAAAGATACTGAATACTAGTGAAAACGGTATTAACAATTATGACTTCTATCGCGCTGAGGCATCGATAACACCTTCTGACTACAACTGCTCATGGCCAGCATCGGAAGAGAATTTGACACGTTTTGAATACTACCGCAGCCTACTCAACGCCAACCGCGAACTATGTGGATGGTGGGTGAAGTCGAATGTGGCGCCAAGCACGATGAGTACAGCCGAGGTGCAGGCTATCAAAAAGGATGCCTCACTGATGGCGAAATGGGTGCTTGACCCTGCCATAGCGCCCTATCCCATTCTAAAGAAAATGGGCTGTTATCCTTCGGTCATTAATCCCGATTCTGATAAACGAATAAGTCCTGAGGACAATTCTTGGGTTGACAGAACGACATCTACGAATTCCATTGAAACAAATACAAAGCCTGATACGGAGGGGCAAATTCTCGGTACTGTTAAGGTTCATTTCGATGACGGTTCTGTTGAAAACCAAGACATTCCCATTACTGCGATGGACTTTGACAACAACGATTTCTGTTATGGAAAGATACAATTACCTTACTATAATACAGTATTTGGTAATCCCAATGCTACGGATTGGGATGAGAAGTATGGTGGTAATTACAAGGACAAGGTGGTGACTGGCTGGGAAATCACTAATGTTACTGGAGGAACTCCTGGTACTTTCACGGAACACTGGGAGACTGGTTACAACTTCGCTGACCGTAATTGCACTAGCAAAGACACACATCGTGTGTTTGCACAGGGTGGGTATTATTATGTGCCCTACGGAGTGACTGACATCTACATCAAAGCGCACTGGGCAAATGCTTACTATCTGAGCAATACAGAAGGAAGCTATGAACGGGTTTATTTTTCAGACGGCAGCAATAATAAAATTAGCGCAGGTAAGCCTTTTGCCCCAGCAGGTACACGCTCTTTTGGAAGTGGGGAGTTTGGAGGTCAGACCATTAATAACGGAAAAATTTCTGACGCTCTTTCGAATATTAGCACTACAAATAGTGTTTATGACTGTGCCATCGTCCTCGTGGGTAATTATCAATACAGGAGTAATACTGAAAACATCGCAGAGGATACTAGAAAGCCTTTTACGCTCATGACCGTTGACTTGGACTTTGACAATGAGCCTGACTATTGCTTTGAATGGCAATTTGGCGGAGGAAGTCAAGGTGTTACGCGTGCCTATATCAATCCCGTCCGTTTTGATTTCCTGCCTATCGTGGAATTGGGAATTGCAATGAAAGAGAATGCCAGCAAATATCTCTTTGCTATAGGAAAAGTGACACCATACGGACATTTTGAGGTCACAGAGACTGCACTCATCCACATGGGGCAGTTTGAATATGCTGATAAAAACAGAGATGTTATAGGACCAGTTATTCTTAACAATGGCACTTTTGACCAGATATGCAGAGGATCGGAAAGTGATGATGACCAACATGTCAACTATTTCATTCTTGGTGGCCATGTTAAGATGCCGTCATTCACCCCGGGCTCGCATGTAAGAAAGAAAGCAAAGAGCCGACATTGTGCAGTTAATGTGCTTGGTGGTGAGATTACCTATTTCTACTTATCAGGCAACTATATTGCCACACCTACCAATGAAGGTAGTCCACATTGTTACATTGATGGAGGTAAATTTGATTTCGTAGCCAGTGGTGCCAAGGAGCAAATTGTTGGTGATGTGTTCTGGAAGATAGACCATGCCTATATCGGTGAATTCTATGGTGGTGGCATCAATGCCGATAAACGTGTAAAAGGGAGTATCAGCACTACCATTAATCGAAGCAAGGTCACAAAATTCTGCGGTGGTCCGCAGTTTGGCGACATGGATAGTGGGAAAACCGTCACCACCAACGCCACAGGTACGACATTCGGTGTTTTCTATGGAGCGGGCAATGGTGGTACATGCTATAGCCAATTTTATTCATCGGATTTTACTAGCAGTAACCCAGACTGGGAGACTATTAGTGACAACGTTTCTGGCGGAATGAATAAATACACTGCATACACTTATATATCAAAATCACAGGGTTACCATGCCAAATACGAGCTAGAGATGATTAATAGCTCTGCTGGTACTATGAACAATGCCGTTTGCCGTACCTATATGTATGCGGCTCAGTTTGCTACCACTAATACGGGCACAGTAGAATCCACACTGACTGACTGTACGGTAGAGGGGAACTTCTTTGGAGGTGGTTTGATGGGCGGTGTCAACGGTGATGTCACTTCTACCCTGAGTGGAGAAACTGTCGTGTGGGGAAACGTCTATGGTGGAGGCTCTGGTCTCGCTGATCTTACTGTCGATGTACTTCCGAAAGGGTACACACCTCCGACGCGCGATGCGAATACTTCAGTCATTACCCCGCCCAGCTATCCAAATCCCACGACCTACACATGGACAAATACCACAACGTTTGGCGAAACAACCCTCAGCACGGGATCACCTGCCATTCTCAATCCCAATGGTGACGGAATCAACTATCTCTATACGACGGTTTCTCTTGACAAGCTCGGCGCTGTCAGTGGAAATGTCATCCTCACCATTGAAGACGAGACTGAAGTGAAACAAAACGTGTTCGGCGGTGGTATGGGTTATGCAGACAAATTCAAATGTGAGAAAGCCATGGTGGGAATAGAAGACGAGGTCTTAACTAATCCTAATGGCGGTATTACTGTCAGCATTAAAAACGGAACGGTCAGAGGCAATGTCTATGGCGGCGGTGAGGTAGGCCGAGTGGAGAAGAACACGGTTGTGACAATAGGACTTGAGACAGGAGCCAGTTCACCTACTATCGCAGGAAGCGTCTTCGGTGCCGGAAAGGGCGTTAATACACATGGCTATTCTGCTCTGGTACGCGGCAACAGTACGGTTACTATTCAGGGCGACGCCAAGGTCGGCCACAGCGTATATGGAGGGGGCGAGATTGCTTCTGTAGGCAAATATAACCTTAACGCAGCAGGTGAGCCAGAGTCTTTGGTAAGCGATGGCTTAGGAATATGTACAGTAACCATCAGAGGCAACGCAGAAATCGGACCGAATAACATGAAGATGTATCATTCGGAGGTAACTGATGGAACGGATCAGCCCGATGACACTGGCCACGTCTTTGGTGCCGGAAAGGGTGTCCTGCCTTATGAAGGTGTACTGAATGACGATCCCTGGCGTGTAGCCCCGGGCAACATCGAGGAACACTTTACCGATGCATGGTACACAGCCACGTACGGTGCAGACTATGAAAATGAGCATGATATTGAGGCCGACTACTTTAAATTTATAGAAACCCTGGCCTTAGCTGCCCAAACCAATGTTACCGTTGGCGGAAATGCCTTCGTCAAGGGTTCCGTATATGGTGGAAGTGAGAATGGATATGTTCAACACCATACTCATGTAACGATTCAGGGAAACTGCCAGATTGGCAATGGTGACGGCATCAACAAACGTTATACCGACCATTACGGAGCAACCGTATGGACAACAGCAGATACTCCATTAGCAGAATGCGCTCACTGGGATTATGATGCAACAGACGGTTCACCATATGATCCATACGCAAAATATCTGAGTGCCGGTAAGTATTATTATGATGAAGAGCACACACAATATGCTGGGGGTGGAGCTTGTATAGCCAAGGATGGACACACTTACTATGGTAACGTGTTCGGCGGAGGTAGCGGAGTAGTTCCGTTTGCAGCAGGCAGATGGCATCGCACTGCAGGCTCTGTGGGTGGCAATTCCGAGGTTGTTATTACTGGAGGCCATATCCTGACCAATGTCTATGGCGGTAACGAGCATACTGACGTAACGGGCACTTGTACCATCAACATGTCGGGAGGTACAGTCGGCGTACCACGCACAAAAGCGCAAATATTGGCACACCCGGTTACCTGCTATGTCTTTGGCGCAGGAAAGGGTGACCCACGCAGCAACTTCAACGAATGGACGAACGTAGCCAGCACTCTGGTGAACATCTCTGGTACAGCACGAATTTTCGGTTCCACTTTTGGTGGTGGTGAAGACGGCCACGTGTTTGGCGATGCCGTGACGAACATACAGGGCGGTACCATTGGTTCCGATGGTACCTCTGGTGCTGATGGAAATGTTTTCGGTGGTGGTCGCGGATTCAGCGAAAACGCCCTGACTGCTGGTGCTGTGTGTGGCAATGTAACGGTCAGCATCAGTGGCGGCACGATGTACGGCTCAGTCTTTGGCGGCGGCCGTTTGGCTTCGGTGGGCACTTATCTGGTTCCGGCCGACAATGCTAAGTATGGAAAGCTAATTCCTGACGGCAAGAATCAAGTAATAGGTGGAAATGATGTGGATGCATCGGGTGTTACTCACGGCATCATTACCATCAACATTACTGAAGGATCCATTGGAGCTAATAACGGAACGACAGTCAATTCTTCTGACTATAGTATAGGTGACGTGTTCGGTGGCTGTAAGGGCACTAAGAACGACTATCGCTTCGGATTAGCGAAGAAGACTATCATCAATATGAGCGGTGGCACCGTATGGCACAACATCTATGGCGGCGGTGAGATGGGTTCTGTTGGTAGCCTTGCAGAAGACCCGGAAGAGATATTAACCCCTGCATCAGGAAGCACCCCTGCTGTGTATAAATATAAACATGACGACATACGAGTGATAGACGGAAAGGATGTTGCTTATGGCTTTGCCCTCAGCTGGCCATACGAATTCGTATATGATACTGATGATGACATAGGAACGGATAATGGAAAAGCAAAAATAGCCATCAGCGGTTCTGCTAAAGTCAAGGGTGACGTGTTTGGTGCCGGTAAGGGTTATGCAGACGAGCGCTATACCGAGGCATTGTTCGCTAATGTCAAAGAGACAGAAGTCATCATTGACTATTCGTCAACCCCCAATCCATCAGATGTGAGCACAGCAGCTTGCATTGCAGGTTCTGTATTCGGCGGCGGTGAGGACGGTCACGTCTATGAAGATGCCGTTGTCAAGATCAACAAAGGACTGATTGGTCACAGCGTATATGGCGGAGGAAAGGGAACTGGCACTTACATGGGTACGCTCAAAGCAACAGTGTCACCTTACACAGAATATGAGACAGAAGTCTGCAGCTGGACAGCCGGAAAGGTTTATGGCAACACCGCAGTCATCATGAATGACGGTTATGTCATGCGTAACATCTATGGCGGCGGCAACTTAGGTTCCGTAGGTAAGGGCAATTATGCCGGCGGTACTGACGACTACTACCCGGCCGGTTACGGCGAGACGCTTGATGGTGAAGCGCTTTGGACGAGCACAAGCGGATATGATCCAACAGAACCCATCTCAAGTAGTAACAAGCCCGATGAAGCCTGGCATTTCCTCAATAGCGGTACTGCTGTGGTTAAGATTATCAAAGGTACCGTGGGGGAACCAGGAACTGATAATGACGAACTTCCTACAGGCAATATTTTCGGTAGCAGTCGAGGCAGGGCTGCATTAGATGTGGGCGCACTCTCTCCCCGTTATGAATATGCACCCGACTTCTTCTTGGGCTACACAAACCGAACGTATGTAGTCATTGGCACCCAAGCCACAGGAACACCAGAAGAGGAAGGCTATGTCGCTGGCACGCGTCCTACCATTTATGGATCGGTTTATGGTGGCGGCCGAGACGGTCACGTACGCGACAGCACCCATGTGATTATCAATGATGCCGAGATAGGTATAGCCTATCCCGCATCTGGTGCTACTAAGATTCAGGATCGCGGCAATGTCTTTGGCTCTGGTTCTGGAATGGGTCTGCACAGCACTGATTCACAAGGAGAAGGTGGCCTGCACGGAACTTCTTCTGGTTCGGTTACACGCTTCACGATAGTAGATATCAAGGGTGGCACCATCTACCAGAACGTCTATGGAGGCGGGGCTCTCTCCACCGTTGGACCTCCCAGAATAACAAAGCCTAATGATGCCGGCATTGATTGGACACTCTGTCAGGTAAATATTGAAGGAGGTACCATCGGTACAGCAGCTGGATACACCAACAGCTATGGAGGCAGGGTCTATGGAGCTAGTCGTGGAGGTGGACTGGTGACGGGCGAATACGAAGAAGACTTTGCTACGAGCCTTTGGACGGAAGTGAACATTAAAACGGGGGCGAATATTCTTGGTGACGTCTTCGGCGGTGGAGCAGAAGGTTTGGTGAAATGCGGCGTTGTAGTCAATATGCTTGGTGGTAGCGTTGAGAACGATGTCTATGGCGGCGGCGCATTGACACATACCAACTTCAGCAACTGGGATTACAATAGCAGAACACATACTTGGGGCACTACTTGGGCATCAGGCAAGACATCTGCAACCTATACGACTGCCGTTAACCTGCGTGGCGGAACCATTGGCCGTAATGTATATGGCGGTGGATTAGGCAATGCCAATACAAGAGCCAAGGTTTATGGCAATGTGCTGGTTCAGCTGAACGGAAATGAAGGAAACGATGGTGATGCAACCTATTCTGACAACTGTGTCGTGAAGGGCAACATCTTCGGTTGTAACAATGTGAATGGAACACCAAAGGGCAATGTAACGGTACACATATTTAAAACACAGGGATGGACTGGACATACACGTACGCCCCAGGCCAACTTGTTGAATAAGGATGCTACCCATACATACGAACTGCAAGCGGTCTATGGTGGTGGTAACCAAGCTGCATACCTTCCAGCTGATAGTCATGTTGAAACCATAACCAATAATGCTGGTACTCTTACAATAGCAGATTCCTATAACACCACTGGAACTACTACGACGAATGTCATTATCGACGGCTGTCAGAATACGAGCATTGAATATGTTTATGGTGGTGGTAATGCTGCTTCTGCTCCAGGTACCCTGGTCACCGTCAACAGCTGTTACGAGATAGGAACGCTCTTTGCCGGTGGTAATGGTGCCGGTGAGGGCAACCCAGGTGCCAACGTGGGATACCTGACCGGTGGTACTACAGCCTACGGCTCGGGTGAGTCTCTGGCAGTTCTTCATGGCGGTGTTATTCACAAGGCATTCGGTGGTTCGAACACTAAGGGTAATATCCGTGTCAATTCTAATGTAACATTAGATGAGACGGATAAAGACGACTGTCCGTTGTGTGTGGAAGAGGTTTATGGTGCCGGTAACAATGCCGATCAGGATGGATCATCAAGCATTAACCTGGGCTGTCTGGAATACCTGGGTGAGATATATGGCGGTGCCAAGAATGCTGACGTCAATAATCATATTGTGTTGAACATACAAAGCGGACGCTTCGACCGTGTGTTCGGAGGTAACAACCTCGGTGGCTGTATCCGTGGATCCATCACGGTGAACATCGAAGAGACTGGCTGTCATCCCATCATCATCGGCCAGCTCTACGGTGGCGGCAACCAGGCAGGCTACTCTGTCTATGGATATAAGAAGGTTGGTGACAATTGGGTTCCCCGTGAATCAACAAGTGATGGTACAGATACAGGTGTAGTCCAAGGTACTCCTCCTGCTCCCTACGCTGACCCGAAGGTGAACGTCAAGTCGTTTACCAGTATTGGCGAGATATATGGCGGTGGCTACGGTGAGTCTGCTGTCATCGTGGGTAACACCAATGTTATCATCAATGAGTGCGTGGGTGAACATGCCAGTGATGAACTGATACCAAAAACAGATTCTAACGGCAATCCCGTTACCGAACCTGACCCGGATCATGAAGGCCAGACCAGACCTGTCTATACTGACGTGTCGGCAAATACCGGAAAGTGGATTCACTTCGTTGCAGGACAGGAAGTCACCGGCCAAGACGGTGACGGTAATGACATCCTTGGTGATAAAATTGAAACCGTTTGGCAGCCAGAGCACAAGAGCGGTGAGATTGGCACTATTGGCAATGTCTTCGGTGGCGGTAATGCCGCACCTGTTCATGGCAGCACGAACGTGCTCATCGGACAGTTGAGCGAGGTCACTTTTGTGACGCCTACCACGAAGATCGTAACACATACTGAAACTGTAGATAACCAAGAAGTGACAACCGAAGTTGAAGAGCCAACGACTGATACTGACCGTACTCATACCGTCATCGGTGTGAATATCACGGGTAATGTCTATGGCGGTGGTAATGCTGCTTTGGTAACTGGTGATACGAACGTCATCATCGGTACGGGTACACCCCAATAAGACACGGAGCAAAAGAAACGCCACTTTGACAACAAAGAAACGCCGTTTTTACCACCAAGAAACGCCACTTTGACCACCAAGAAGTGGCGTTTCTACCACCTAAAAACGCCACTTCTACTACATAAAAACGCCGCCTTGAGAGCATCAAGACGGCGTTTTTCTTTGGGGGGATGAAGATGTTACTCCTCGTCGAGGAGGATCTTCATCATTTCACAAGCAGCCTTTGCAACGCTGGTACCGGGGCCGAAGATGGCGGCAACGCCAGCCTTGTAGAGGAAGTCGTAGTCCTGAGCGGGGATGACACCACCGGCAATGACCATGATGTCCTCACGTCCCAGCTTCTTCAGCTCCTCAATGAGCTGCGGAATGAGCGTCTTATGACCGGCAGCCAATGACGATGCACCGACGATGTGAACGTCGTTCTCGACAGCCTCACGGGCAGCCTCGGCAGGAGTCTGGAACAAGGGTCCCATATCC
>JAEEGL017131878.1_pt1 | contig 10608 bp, 9 predicted proteins | sample 9134231 | NCBI WGS metagenome assembly JAEEGL01 (sample SAMN16246548, study PRJNA631951) | gut metagenome | biome: gut microbiome; feature: rumen; material: fiber-attached | host: Bos | place: Iran: Karaj | collected 2018-10 | reverse complement strand
TTAATTCTTCTATTTCTTTTCTAAAATTCATTATTGTATCATCTGATAAATCAATATCATATAAATTAATAAAATTATGTCCTTTATGAATTACTTTTTTTGTACAAAATGAACATATATTTTTTTCACATTCAAAAAATTTGAATGATTTGAACATAAAGAATCATATCTTTTATAATTTATTAAATCGTTTTTATCACCATTTGAATGTTTATTTTGAAAAATATTATATAAAAATATATTACATTTTGAACAATAAAAAAATTACTTTATTCTTCTTTTTGGACTTTTCTACTTTTTTCATTAGATAATGAATAGAATTTGACAATTATTGTAAAAATAATAATAATTGATTGTCATTTGAATAAAAATGACTGTATAAATGATGATAATGAATATGATAAATATGAAGATTATATTAAAAATTGTAATGAAAATTAATTATTAAATAATAATTGTTAATTAAATTTTATAATTAAAACATATTTGAATATTATTTATATGTATTTCACAATTTCTTTTTTATTTTGTAACATTTCTTCTGTTTTTTTATTTTGTTCTATAAATTCTTCTATTTTCATTGATTTATTTTTACTTAATTCAACCTTTACTTCAGAATTTTCTATTTTTAATCTTATTTTTTTTGAACCAAATTGAAATAAATTATGAGAAATTTTATTAAATTTAATATTACTTAATTTCTTATTTTCAATTTCTTTAATTTTATTATCAATTTTTTTTTCATTATATGAATTATAAGAATCATCACTATCATCTTCTTTTTCTTCATCTACTTCTTTAATAGCAATTATTGGTTCAATTTCATAATTTTTCTTAATTGAAGTTCTTAAAATAATAACATTATCTTTTACAATTGGAGTATAAATTTCATCATTTTCTCTTATATTATATCTAAATAATAAAGATTTAAATTTTATTTTTAAATCTTCTTGTTGATCATAAATATCAGAAATATTTCCAAATGAAAAAATACAACCTTTTATACAATTTAAAAGTAAATTTATATTATTTTTATCATCTAAATTTTTTGATTTTAAAGAATCTAAAATATCATATTCATAATAATGTGAATTAATAATATTTTGAAATATATTAAATTCTTTTTTATGTATTAGAGATTGAGTTGTATAAATACTTTTTTTAGTTCTTAAATTAATATTCACTTTTATATTTGTAGACTTTAAATTTAGATTTAATTGATTTAATTTATTTTTTTGTTTTTTTATTAATTTTAATCTTTCAAGATTTAAAATTAGTAAATTAACCAAATCTTTTTTTTTATTTATTAAAGAATTAACTTTTACAACAAGAAGTGAATGAAAATCAATTAAATTTTCAATTTTTTCTTTTATTTTTTTCTTATTAATACTATCTCTAAATGAATTATTATTTAAATTAGAATAAATATCTTTATTAATCTTTTCAGAATTATCTTCAGTTTCAACATAATTATTGTCAAAAACATTTTGTTCAATCATAGATAAATTTTTTGAATTTTCATTCAAAGGATTTCTTAAATCAGAAGCAGAATTCATAATTTTTCCATTTGATACTGGTTTATATTTTATAATTGTTGGTGAAGTATTTAAAAAAATATCACTTTCATTAATTAATGATTTACATTTACTTTTAGATTGTAATAAATTTTCTTTTCCTATTCTTAATCTATAATAATTATTTTTTGTTAATTTGTCTTTTTTTTTATTTTCTATACAACTTCTATAAGTTCTATATGATGATAATGGAATATTTGAATATGTTTTAATTGGTATATTTTTATCATTTAATTTTGGTTTAATTTTATTATTTATATATGGAGTATGATTAAATTCATTTTTTAATTCTTTTATAAAATCATTTTTTGGACTAAATGTATTATGTAAATTTATATTATTTCTTTTGAAAAATCCTTGACTCATATTATTTTTTTTTTTTGAAAGATTTGTTTTACTTAATACTTCGAATTTAATATTAATTGATAGTATAAACTCATTTTCTTTAGTATGATAATTAAAATAATTATTATTAATTTTAGAATCAGTTATTGAAATAAGACATTTTTTCTTTATTTCATTATTTGAAAAAATATTTGAATTTTTAATTAAAGAATAAGGAATAATAATAAAAGATAATCCTAAATTAGTCATTTCTTTATAATTAAAAACTTTAATATTATATTTTAAGTCATTTTTAATATTTTTTATTTGATGATGAATTTTTTGAAATTTATATTGTCCAATATTAATTGTACCTTCATAATTATCCATTTGAAAAATACAAATTAAATCATTAAAAGGAATAATTTGATTATTTTTAGATTCACAACCTATAATTTGAATTGTAATATTACAATTAGTCATTTATTTTTTAATATTTTTAAAATTTATAAGTATATTTTAAAATAATATTTCCTTAATATCAAAAATAATAAAAAATAAATAAATTAATGGGAGGATGTTGTGAAGGAAGAGAAATAATTGATAATGAAATCGATAAAGCAAATTCATTAAAAGAATTAAGTTTAATATTTTCAGAAAGAAAAAATAAATTTGAAAAAGAAAAAAAAGAAATTGAATTATTTTTAAATGATCCAAATGTAGAAGTTGAAAATATAGATGTTAAAGAAATTGATCCTTCAATTCTTAAAAAAAGAATTAATTATTTAACTAATTTAGATGATGCTTTTAATAAAGTTATTGAAATATTAGAAAAGAATACAAATCTTCCTTTAAATGAAACTAAATCATATTGTCATAATATTATTTCTAAATATTATTTCATTTATGATCCTAATAAAGAACTTGATTCTGATATGGAAAAATTTGAACAATTTGTCTCAACATATAACAATTAAAATAATTATATTATTTAATTTTTTATTTAAATTTAAAAGTTATAGTTTAACAAATGTTTTAAAACTTTTTTTAAATATTTTAAAATTAATAAATTATTATTTTAGTATTTTAAATATCGAAATTATAAAATTAAAAATAATTAAAATAATGGAATATTTGAATAATTATTTTAGAGATTAAAATATTAATTATTAGAATATATCAACTTTAATTTTATTGATCAATTTAATAATAATAAATTATAAATTGTATTTAATTAAATGTTAGATTTACTTGAAGAAAAAACAAAATATAAGCTTAATATATATTCACAACCATTTGGTTTAGAAAATCCATAATTGATATCACTCATATCATTATTAGTATTATGAGCTTTATCATATTCAACTATTGTTTTAATTAATGTATCATGATCTTTCCATTCTTTTTGTTTATTATCTGATTCTAAAGTATAAAAATCTATTTTTTTTAATTGTTCTGGTTTTAAATTTTGTTTATAACCAATAAATCTTGTTATAAATTCTAATGTATATGTATCTTCTAATTTAATTCTTGTTTTTTCAAAAAATTTTTGAATTCCTTCAAACTTTTCACCACAATTTAGTTTTATTAATATATTTGTTCCTTCATTTAAAGTGTTTAAAATACTACTTGCATCATCATAAGATAATTCAAAATGTCTTTTTTTATTTATAAATGTGCTTTCATTTTCAAGTTTTTTCTCTTTATTTACAAGATTGTTAGATTCAGTAATATTTAAATTATTATTTAATTTTGGAGGAATATTTAAAGATTTATGAATATTAATATTATTGTTATCGTTATTATTATTTTTATTAACATTATTATTATTATTGTTATTATTATTATTCTCACTACTATTAGTAATAATAATATTATTGTTAAAAATAGTATTATAATTCATATTTTTATTTTTAATTTTATTTTTTTTTTCTTTTTCATCTTCTATTCTTGTATTTTCTAATTGTTTTTTAAATCTTTCTTTATCTTTAAAAACAAATTCTTTAACTTTTGAAATAAATATTTTTTCTTCAGCTTTATTAAATTTATCAATATCAGGAATAATACATTCAATAATTTGTTTAATTTTATCATCATCTTTCATTAATCTTTTAGTTTCAACTTGATGTCTACAAAGTGCACATTCTTTTTTAAATTTCCTATTATAATCTCCAATACATTTTTTACAAAATTTATGAAGACAATTTTTAATATTAACAGGGTCTTCAAAAATTTCATAACAAATACTACATCTTAATATTTCTTTTATTATTTTATTTATTTTTTCTTTTGAAATTTCCATTTCATTTTCATTTAATATTTTTCTAGGAAGACATACAGATTCAAAAGGAGTAATTTTTGCAAAATAATTATTTTGAATTTCATTATAACTAACATTATTTATTTTAATTTTTCCATTATCTTTTTCAATTTTAAATTCAGTAAATAATTCTGGTTTTGCCATTTAATATAATATTATATAGTTATTTTATTTATATTTTTAAAATGTTATAAAAATTAATAATTATTTAATTGTAATTTTCATAATGTTGTTTTTTAATTACACCATATTTTGTCAACATCAAAAATAATAAACAAACTAAAATAATAATAATAATACTTTTAGGTGAATATTCCCAACTACTTATTGAAGGTATGTCATAAAAAATTAAAGGAAGTGACATATTTTCTTTATATTTAACAATATCTTTATATTTAGTATGTAAAAATTCAATTCTTTCTTTTAAATTATTTGTTTCAAAATATTTTAATTTATTATTATCTTTTAATAATGAAAGATAATAAAGAGAAATTCCTTCAATTTTAAGTGAATTATGTTCATTAAAAAAAGAAGGAATATTTGGTTGAGAACCAAAATTTTTTTCTATTAAAGATGTTAATGAATAAGGTGAATTTTTTAATATTAAAGTATTAAAATTTGAAATATCATTTAATTTTCTTAATAAACTTTCCTTTATTTCATTATCTTCAATAACATTATCTATAAATGGTATTCCATTTGATAAATCAACAACATTATTTCTATTAAACGAAATTAATTTTATTCTTTTTATTCCTTTAAATCTGACATCAATAGAATTTAAATTATGTAATTCATGTATTTCAACAATTTCACAAAGTGAACATATCATATTTTGTGTTATATTATTTGAAGGAATTATTAATAAAATTCTATCATTTACACTTATATTTAATATTGTTGTTAATAATTTTTTATCATTTTTTGAAATTATTATACTTCTTATTAAATTAGGATAAGTATAAAAATTGTTTAATATAATAGAAGGAATATTAGATTTTATTTCATTAGATGTATGTATATTATTTTGATTTTCAATAAATAAACTTTTTAATCTTTCATTATATAAATTTGGATATTTTTCTTTAATTATACTTTCTAAAACAAAATTAGTTGATAATGTTTCAGGTGATTGAAAAATTGGTTTTCTACACATAGGACATTTTTGTTCTTTTTCTAAATATTTAATTAAACATCTTTTACAAAAAGTATGTCCACACATTGTAGTACAAGGTTCAACTAATAAATCTAAACAAATTAAACATTCAAATTCTTTTGATATATTTGTACTTTCCATAATATAAAATAAGATAAAAAAAATATTTTTAAATATAAATAAAGAATATATATATAAAAAAAATAAAAAAAAAAATATTACTTAATATTCACCTAAATTATGAGTAATAGAAGCAAAATTTAATTTTCCATTTGCAAAACAAATTTTAGAAATTTGTCTAAATTTTCTTAACATACTTCTATAATTAACAGAAGAAATTTTTCCTTTAATTTCATCTAAAAAGAAATTTTGATAATCATGAAGAGGAAATAAATTTTTCCATTTATAATTATTTAATCCTTTATCAGTTAAAATAACTTTAGTATCTTCATCAGGATATTCATCATTATATCTATCTTCAGTATCTAATATTTTTTCTACTTCTCTTTCCATTACAGAATTTCTAATATCATTTATTCTTTTAATATAATCAAAAAATTGTGTTGTCATATCTCCTCTTAAAGGTCTTAATTTTTGTTCTGCTCTTGCTTGAATTTTTAAATATTCTGGAAATGTAATTTTATCTTTATTTAAAAAAAGAATTTGATCATCATTATCTTTTGATTGAATAATTTCTTCTATATCTTGTTTTGGTTTTTTTATTAATTTAACATAATATTTTTTTCTTTTTTTTAATTGTTTATTTGGAGATGAATATTCATTTATTGATGGTAAATTATTAAAAGATGTTGTTGTTTTTTGTAATTGTTTTTTAGGAGGACTTACAATATATTTATATTTATTTAATATTAAATCTGATAATTTTTTCCTTTTTTCTAATAATTGTCTTCTTTTTTCAAAATCAAAATCACTTTGTGTAAAAGTTCTTTTATGTTTTGATTTCATATATAAATAAAGTTTATAGAAAAATAAAAAATTAAATTATATTAGTTTTATTATTTCTATTTTGTGAATTAAATTAAAAAATATGGGATGTTTATGTATAAAATATGATAAAGAAATTGATATAAAATTAATAGAAAGACAAAATACAAATAATAATCCTTTAAGACAATCAAGATTAGAAATGTCTATTAAAAATTTATATGATTTAAAACCAGAATTGAATGAAGAAACTCCAAATAAATTAACTAATAATAATAAAACTCATATAGGAGATTCGGCTTCAAATACAATTTCTAATTTTAAAAATACTGATATTACAGAACCTAATAAATTTCAAATTGATTATAAAAATCAAGATATTGTTTTTTCTGCTAATAATGAAATTAAAAAGAAAAATACACTTTTAAATTATAAAAAAAAAATTCAAAATTTTAGTACTCATGAAGAAGCAGATTTTGCTACTTTTAATATATCTAAAAACAACTAATTTAAAATTAATATATTCTAAATTTAATTTTAAATAATATAGTTTATTTAAAAAGTGTTCGAAGATTTTTTTTTTTTGGTTTTAAAAATATTAATTTAAACAATTTCATATTTTTTTGAATATTATATATTAAATATATATATTTATATTTATTAAATAAGCATTATAAGTTATTGATATCAAATATCATTTTTTAAAATTATGTTATTTAAATTTGATGTAAATTTAAAAATAAATTTAAAATATATAAATAAAAAATAATAATAAAATAATTTTTTATTGAAAATTAAATGTTTATCTCAAAAGAAAATCATAAAAATCTTAAGAAAATGAATCAATATATAACAAAAAATCAAAAACATAAAATAATGAAAACAGGAACAAGAACATCAAGTTCAATTTCAAGTATTGCAACAGATATTGTAATAAATAGAATTCCAAAAAATCAAAAAATATTATTATCCCCTGATTTAAAAGGAAATTCAAAACCAATAAAATCTTTAATAAATACAATGGAATATAAAATTGAAAATTGTACAACTGATGATAATATTAAAACTAAAAATAAATATAATATAATTAATGAAAATTTATTTGATGATTTACTTGAAATTGAAGGTAAAAGAATAATAAATCATTTATCTGACAGTATTAAGATAACAAATGATGGGAAATTTATTATAAATACTAAAAGTTTATTTAGTGATAATGATACTAATATTATAAATAATATTTTATCATTTGGAGATAAAAAAAAAGAAAAAACAAAAAATACTAATCTTCAAAATAATAATAATAAAAATTTAAATAAATCAAATCATATAAATTTATTTAAAGAAATTAATAATAATAAAATAAAAAATAAAAAAACTCAAAATAGAATAAAATTAAAAACAAATCTTGGTTATTATTATTCTCCTCATATATCAATTAACAAAAAAATAAGTAATTTTAAAAATATAAATAATAATAATAATAACATTGTAAATTCAAATAAATTAGTAAAAAAATATGTAAAAAAGAAATCAATTTCAAATGATAATTATAGTAATATAATTAATCAAAGTAAAGCAGATATTATTTCTTATTTATTAACATCTGTTTCTCAAAGAAAAAATAATAAAGAAACATCTATAAGTCATAGAAATGATAATACAAAATTTATTAAAGAAGCATGTTTTTCAATGAAAGAAAAACAAGTTAATAAAAATAATATTAAAGATAATAAAATTAATAAAATATCAACTTCTTCAGCATCATAAATATTTATGTTATTGATTTGTAATAATTATATTATTTAAGATATATTATTTTATTTTCTTTTTTAAAATAATATAAATAAATTCTATTTAATATATTATAAAATTTATAAATATATAATTTAATGATTTAAAATTTTATAAACAAAAATAAAAGAAATAATGAAAATTAATAGAATTCCAAAAATTAAAATTTGTTTTTTATTTCTTTGAATTCTATCTTTCATTTGATTTAATAAATTATTAGAACTTTCTAAATCATCATTCATTCCTTGAATTTTAACATTAATTCCTTTCATTGAATTAGTTTGTTCTTCTAAACTTGATAAAGATTGTTTTCCATTTTCTTCAATACTATATAAATTCCTTTTTATATCTTCTAATTTTTGATTTCCTAAATGTGAATATGTTTCATTTTGAATTATATTATTAATACTATTATTATTCCCTAATAATGTTATGTTTTCTTTATCTTTTAAACTCTCTTCTATTTTTCTTAATTGTTTTTTTTCATTATGAATTATATTTTGATATTCTTTTAATTTACTTGTATATTTTTTAAATAATTCTAAATCATATATTGATGAAATTTCTAATTCCATTTGTTTAATTATTTTTTCACCATCATTTATTAATTTGAATGTATCATTTATTAAAGTAAAATCAGAATTATTATTTTGATTATTATTAATCTCAGAAAAATTGTTTTTGATTTTAGATAAATTTGTTTCAAAATTATTACTATAAAAGGAAAATAATTCCGACATTTAAATAAAAAAATAATTTATTTAATATAATATTATATTATTTAATTTAAAAAAATTATTTATTAATTAAACTAATACTAATTTCATCACCTTTTTTTCTTGCTTTATATAACATAACTAAAAAAATTACTAAAATTAAAAATCCAATAATAAACCCAATATAAACTAAAAATAAACCAAAACTTAAACTTTCAATAATAATTACACTTCCAGTTTCTGAAAAATTAAATAATAAATTATAATTTTTCAAAATAGGTTCTCCAATATACCATATATTTTCTTCATTATTAGGATAAATAATTTTAAATTCTTGAACAGTAGAATTATAATTTTTAAATAAATCATCAATTATTGCAGTTAATTTAATATTATTATCTTTTGTAATTAAAGAAAAATCAGGAATTCCTTCAAATTCTTCTAATTTTTGACATCTCATTTTATTAAAACCATTTTCTAATATTAATACACATCTTTTTTCTCCATATCTTGAATTTATAATTCTTAAATAATCATTTAATATAATTTTACCTGTTTTAGTTGATGCAATTATATCTTTATTTAAAGTTGAAAAAGCAATATATTCATTTTCAATTTTAATTTCTGATATATTAATTGAAAAACTTTTAATTTCACAATTCCATAATTTATCTAATTTATCTAAATCATTATAACAATTACACGTTTTATTTAAAGTTTTAGTAAAAATATCATTTGGTTTACCATAAAATTGTAATTTTTTTTGTGTTTCTGAATAAATTAAAAGAATTATTTTTTTTTCTGATTGATTATTATTATTGAAATAATAAAAAAATGAATTATTTAATGATTCTCTACCAATTCCAATTACACCTAATGTATTATTTCCTAATTTATCAGTTGAATTTATATATTGGAATGTCATATTATTTGAAATATTATTATATTTTATTAATTGACCTTTTATTTCTGTATTATCTTTTAATTTTATTGATGATGAATTTTTTATTATTTCTCCTCTAATTTTTGAATTATAAAACCAAGTATAATTAGTTGTTGTATCTATTGAAATATTTGATAATGTTATATTTCCAAATGAAATATTCAAATAATAAGGAAAAAAAATATCATTATCTGTAATTTTATGATATTTAAATATTTCAAAATCAACACATAAAAACAAATCAAAACCAAAAAAAAAAAATAACCAAAATTTCATATTAAAAAAAAAAACTAAAAATAATATAAAAAAATAAAAAAATAAAAAAAATAAAAAATAAAGGTGTATAAAAAAAAACATATATCAAAAAAAATGACCCAATCAGAAGAGGAAATAATAATAGAAACTCTTCCAGAAGACTACGCTCAATATGACTTAAGTTTCAAAATGATAGTAATAGGAGATTCAGGAGTAGGAAAATCATGTTTAACAACAAAAGCAGTAAAAAACAAATTTGAAGAATTTTACCAAGCAACAATAGGTTTTGAATTTTTAACATTTAATTTAAAAATGAATGAAACAGTAGTAAAACTTCAAATATGGGATACATGTGGACAAGAAGTATACAGAAGTTTAATATCAAATTTTTATAGAAATTCATCTTTAGCAGTTTTATTATATGCAATTGATAATAGAGAAAGTTTTATTAATGCTAATAATTGGTTAAAAGAATTAAAAGGACAAGCAAGTCCAGATGTTAAAATTATGATTGTTGGTAATAAATGTGATTTAGAAGAAGAAAGGAAAGTTAGTATTGATGAAGGGAAAGAATTTAAAGA
>JAEEGL016898213.1_pt1 | contig 10608 bp, 9 predicted proteins | sample 9134231 | NCBI WGS metagenome assembly JAEEGL01 (sample SAMN16246548, study PRJNA631951) | gut metagenome | biome: gut microbiome; feature: rumen; material: fiber-attached | host: Bos | place: Iran: Karaj | collected 2018-10 | reverse complement strand
GATTGGTTATATATTATATCTTTAGCAACAAGAATAATTAAAGAAATGTTAAAACTATTAGTAATTGATATACCAAGTGAAATGTAGTCTATGTAATAATTAAGCACATATATGTGCTTTTTTTTATAATTTATGCTATAATTTATTTAGTATTTACTTAGGGGGTAATTATGGAAGAAGAATTTAAAAGAGTAACTGTATATTTATATAAGAAGATGAAGGAAAAATGCTCTTGGTTTAAAGAAATAGCATATGACGCTAATCATATTTATATTAAAGGTGGAGATGTTATAACATCTATTCATAAATCACATTTAAAGAATAAACATATATATGCAAGTATTAATAAACCAATTATATATTTCTTTAACAATGAAGAAACTTTAAACAAATTAAAAAATGTTACATTGATTAAAGATGAACTTATGGATATTAGTATGCTTGCCGAAAGAATCTTTGATGAAAATGAATATAATGTGCATACAAGATAGAAAAATATAGATTAAATTTAATTTATGTTATATAATGATTATGATATAAGGAGTGTTAATATGGATTTTAGAGACATAACAGAATTTTTTAGAGATACATTTAAGTATATTATTGTTATTGTAATTGTATTTTTACTTTTCATTTTTGTTGTAGGATTACAACAAGTAACTGGGCCTTCAATGTTTCCAACATTAAAAGAAGGTAATATCATGATCGTAAATAAACTTATATATCGTGTTAAAGATATTGCAAGAAATGATATAGTTGTTCTTATGCACGATGATAAATACATGGTAAAACGAGTTGTTGGTTTACCTGGTGAATACGTTGAATATAAAGATAACTATGTATATGTAAATGGTGAGAAGTTTAAAGAAACGTTCTTAGAAGATACTGTTAAAACTAATAATTTTAGTATTAAAGATTTGGGTGATTATGAAGTAATTCCTGAAAATATGTACTTAGTTTTAGGTGATAACAGAGAAAATTCATTAGATAGTAGAGATTATGGCCTTGTAAGTAAAGACTTAATCGTAGGTAAAGTATGGATTAGAATTTGGCCTATTACAGGTATTAAAATGTTCTAGAGTGTAAAAAAGTGTAGACAAATCGAAAAAAATATAATATAATGTATTGTGATGGGAAAGCATTTTATATTTTTTCGTGGGCAAAGCTATCGAAAGGTAGTGACGCAAAGCTTTAGAACCTAAAATTATTTAATTATGGTCGTCAGCTGCATTTATACATATTGTATAGATGCTTTTTTGTTGAAAGGGAGTGTGTTTTATGAACAAAAGAAGAATTTTCGGAATCGTTTTATTCGTTGGTATCGGTCTATTTATGTTAACATTCGCCAACCCTAACGATAGAGTAAGAGAAAATTCAGGTGAAGAAGTCACTGAAAATACTACTGTTGTAACACCGGAAGAAACACCAGTTGTTAATCCTGTATTACCAGCACCAGTAGTAGCACCAGTTAATGATGGTGTAGATTTAGCATTAGAACTTGCTAACGCTAAAGAAAGAGCAATCGCTGAACTTACAAATTATAAAAGCGATCATGATTATGCAGATGTAGAAGCATATGAAGGAATAGTAGATGAATATACTGCTGCTATTAATAATGCTACAACTGTTAATGAAGTCAATACAGCTTTAGAAAATGGTAAAAAAGCTATTGACAATTTAATTGAAGCAGAATTTGCTGCATATAAAGAAGCTGCAAAAGAAGAAATTAAAGCTTATGCTGAAGAAACTGATGCAGATAAAGACAGTAAAGACGCAATTGTTACTGAATATAGTAATAAAATTGATGAAGCTTTAAATAATGATGCTGTTGATACATTAGTAGAAGCTGCAAAAGATGAATTAGATGATTTAGCAAAAGAAGAACTTGCTGCATATAAAAAAGCTGCAAAAGAAGAACTTGAAGCTTATGCTGAAGAAACTGATGCAGATAAAGACAGTAAAGACGCAATTGTTACTGAATATAGTAATAAAATTGATGAAGCTTTAAATAAAGATGCTGTTGATACACTAGTAGAAGCTGCAAAAGACGAATTAGATGATTTAGCAAAAGAAGAACTTGCTGCATATAAAAAAGCTGCAAAAGAAGAATTAGCTGCTTATGCTAATGAATTAGGTTTAAATGAAGATTTAGCAGGTGAAACTGTTGTCGTATATAATAACTTAATCGATGAAGCTTTAACTAAAGCAGGTGTTGATACTGCTTTATCAAATGGTAAAGCTGCATTAGATGAAGTTTTAAGATTACATGAATTAGATGCTGCTATTTCTGAAGCTATTGAAGCATTAGAAGAATACGCAGAAGGTATTGATGCAAATGCTGATGATAAAGCTGCTATTGTTTTAGAATATACTGAAAAATTAGAAGCAGTAAAAGTTATTGAAAATGTTGAACCAACATTAAATGATGGTAAAGCTGCATTAGATAATTTATTCGCTGAAGAATTAGCTGCTTTAAAAACTGCTGCCAAAGAAGAATTAGCTACTTATGCAACTACAATTGTTGCTACTGCTGAAGGAAAAACTGGAGTTATTAATGAGTACAATCCTTTAATTAATGCTGCTACTACAAAAGAAGGAGTTAATACTGCATTAGAAAACGGTAAAGCTGCATTAGTTACATTAGCTAACAATGAATTTGCTGCTGCAAAAACTGCTGCAAAAGAAGAATTAACTACTTATGCTGCTACTAAAACTATTGAAGAAGATGTAGAAGCTGCAATTTTAGTTGAATACAATGATGCAATTGATGCTGTTGAACCTTACGATTATGAAGCTATTACTACAGAAGTTACAAATGGTAAAGCTGCATTAGATGCTGCTGAAGCTGCTTTAGCACTTAAAAATTATAAGGCTGCTGCAGTAACTGCATTAAAAGAATATGCTGCTACTAAAGTAATTACTGATCCTGCAAAAGGAAATGCTATTACTACATATACTTCATTAATTAATAACGCTATTGATAATGATACAGTAGATGCTGCATTAGCAAGAGGTAAAGAAGCTTTAGATATATTAGAACGTGATCAAGCATTTGCAAATGCAAAAATTAATGCACTTGAAGAATTAAAAACATACGCCGCAACAAAAGATTTATATAAAGAAGATAAAGAAAGTATTTTATCTCAATACGAGACTATAATAAATGCTGTTGAAGCATATAAATATGATGAAATTGCTGAAGCAGTTGTTAACGGTAAAGCTGCAATAGATGCTGCAGAAGCTAAAAAAGCACTTGACCAATATAAAGCTTTAGCTGTAACTGCATTAAATAATTATGGTAAAGATTTAGAATTCTCAACTGAAAAAGCAACTGTTGTAGCAGGCTATAAAACTAATGCTGTTAATGCTATTAACGCTGCAACTACAAAAGCTTTAGTTGATACGGCTTTAGCAAATGCAAAAGCATTAATCGACGAAGTTGTAGAAATTAGATTAAATGGTGATGCAACTGTTACAATCGTTGAAAAAATGGCTTATACTGATGCATCAGTTACAGTTATTTCAACTAAATATACTATTAATAACGTAATAGTTGATAATAAAGTTAATAATAAAGTAGTAGGTAATTATAAAGTTACTTATACTATTAAAAATTCAAATCATAAAGTTATCGCATCTGCAATACGTGATGTTAACGTAATTGCTCGTGCAATGACTGGTATTAGTATTAAATTAGCTGGTACAGAAGAATATTCAAGAAACATAAATGTTACTTACGTTGAAGGACTTGTAAACAGCGTTAATATCGAAGTTTACAAAGATTTCAATGATAACACTCATGAAAAATTAGGAAAAGCAGAAGAAAAATGTTCTGGACCATTCTGGAATAGAAAATGTCATTATACTGAAGGATATTTATTAACAGGAAGTTTTGATGGCAAGACTGTAACTGCTGGTAAAACTATGACATATACATATAGTAAAAATGCTAATGTAAACGCTACATTTACTTATGTAATTGAAAGAAAAAGTGTTACAAGTATCGTACCTGAAACACAAACAGGTTCTTATAAAGTAGATGCTGCTGCTAATACAGTAAAAGCAACTATTAATTATAATAACAACACAACTGAAAATACAACTTGTGTAATAAATAATTTCAATACAAGTGTAGAAGGAAGCTTTGAAACTACTATGACTTGTGCTGGTCAAGAATTTGCATATAACTATACAGTTGCTTATTCTAAAGATCAAATTGAGGCTAAAGCTAGCGATGTAGATGTTGAATTATTTAGCAAGGATAATTCAATTGAATTCAGTGATTTAGGTATATTAACTGTTAAGAAAATTGAACAAGTTCATTTCAACATCTGGGGTGAGGAAAGCCTAAAAAGAACTATCACATTAGGTGAAGGTACATCTAAATTCTATTTAGGTGATGAAGATTTCGATGCTCTATGGAATAATAACTCATTCTTCGGAGGCGATTATATCAAAGTAACATATAGTTATGGTTCTATCGAAGTAGCTGAGTACTACGGAGAAATATTTGGATATACTTGGTAAAAATATGTAAAGAAATCAAGGATAAAACCTTGATTTTCTTTTTAAAATTTAGTAATCTATAAGTAGGGTGATATTATGGCTTATATGAAATATAAGGAGTTGACTAAATACTTTAATTTTAGTAAAGAAATTGATTTAAAAGATTTACCAAATTATGTAACGGATTATTTAGATGATAAAGAAATTATCTATAAAGCATATAAAACTACTAGAGATAAGGGTATCTTTACAAATAAGCGTATGATTTTATTCGATGTTAGTCCTATAGGTAATAGTAAAAAAATCCATATTCTTCCATATGAATCTATATCTTCAGGAGCTGTATTATTTAAATTTACTAGTGGCGCTATTTTACTTTCTTATGATAGCGGTTACCAATTAAAACTTAACTTTATTAAAATGAATCCAGAGGGTAAAACAGAACTTAGAAAACTATTTTCTTATATAATGGAGAATAAATAGATCTATTTAGATCTTTTTATTTTTATCTAAATTTATGATATAATTAAATAGGAAGGTGATAATATGAAAAATAAGACATTAACAATTATTCTATATGTATTTATACTTGCATTAGTATACTATTTATTCTTACCAGCAATTAATCCTACAGTTGCGTCTTTCTGGGCATTTATAGTATTTGCAGTACTTCTATATTTCGTACTTAAAAGTTTATCAAGTATTGTTAGATTTGAATTTAGGACGATTAGAAATGTGCCTAAATATGGTATTGTATGCTTTATATCAGTATTTGTAATTATTATAGGTACGGTAATAGTAAATTTCTTTGTAGGACCTTTCTTTAATGCGAAAAGTTATGCGAGAAGAATTGAAGTAGTAGATGGCGAATTTACAAATGATATTGAAGAAGTTGATTTTACTAAAGTACCACTTTTAGATAAAGCTTCATCAGAAAAAGTAGGAGATAGAATTATGGCACAATATTCTGAATACGTTTCACAATTCTATGTATCAGATGAATATACACAAATTAATTATAATAATGAAATTGTAAGAGTTACACCATTAGAATATGATGGATTTATTAAATGGCTATTTAATAAGAAAAATGGTATAGGTGCATATATTACTGTAAACTCAGTAAATGGTGAAACTAAACTAGTTAAGTTAGATAAAGGTATGAAGTACCTTAATAGCGCATATTTTTCTAAAGACTTAAAAAGAAAATTAAGATTCTCATATTTATTTACTAATTTTGGTGAACCTAAATTTGAAATAGATAATGAAGGCAATCCATATTATATTGTTCCTACATTAACATATACAGGAATAGGAAGAAAGACAAAAGTAAGTGGTGCGATTATCTTTAATCCAGTTGATGGCACATCTAAAAAATATAAATTAGATGAGATTCCATCTTGGGTAGATAACGTATATCCAGCTTCACTTGTAATTGAACAAGTAAATGATTGGGGTACTTATCAAAAAGGATTTTTAAATTCTATCTTTGGTCAAAAGAATGTAGTTAATACAACGGAAGGATATAATTATTTAGCATTAAAAGATGATATTTATTTATATACAGGTATTACTTCTGTACTTTCTGATGAATCTAATTTAGGATTTATTTTAACTAACTTAAGAACAGGTTTAACTAAGTTCTATAATGTACCTGGTGCTGAAGAATATTCTGCTATGGATTCTGCTAAAGGTCAAGTTCAACAAATGAATTATACATCTACATTCCCACTTTTAATTAATTTAAGTGGTAAACCAACATATTTAGTATCTTTAAAAGATAATGCAGGTTTAGTTAAAATGTATGCTTTTGTAGATGTTACAGATTACCAAAAAGTTGCTGTTACAGATGCTTCATTAGGTATTAATAAAGCAGCTTCTAATTATTTAGCATTAACAGCTAAAGATAATAAAGTAGATCACGCTAAAAGCATTACGGTATCTAGAATATCTTCTGCCGTTATTGATGGAAATACATATTACTATATAATTGATACGGATAATAATAAGTATGTAGCAAACATTAAAATATCTAGTATGCTTCCATTTGTATCTAAAGGTGATACGATTAAGATTAATTACTTTAATAGATCAGATATTACGGAACTTTCTAGTGTAGAAAAGTAGATTTCATCTACTTTTTTTAATTTTTACTATTGCATTTTATTCATAATATGGTATATTAAATGTACTTGTGAAAAGATGGGGGATATTTATGAATAAACAAATGAATTTAATCATGGAATATGTTGATAGTAAAAAGACATTAGATGATTTTTTGCGTGCTAAAAACTTATTACCTGGGGATTTATTAACAGTTGTTAATAAGCTTATGAAAGTAGATTATAAAGAAGTTGGATTTGGATCTTTACCTGTAGAATCTATCGATATTTACATGAATACACTTGAAAGTATTAAACCATGTTTAAATATTATGATATTGATGGATTATATTGATAGTAATTTAACATTAAATGAGTATTTAAAAAGTGTTGGATTAGGTTTAAAAAAATTTACTGATGCAATAAATGAAATGAAGAATTATGATTATGTCGATAAAGGACTTGGTAATTTATCTTTAGTTTATTGTGGCGCATATGTTGATATGTTAAGAAAATTAACATGTATAATTAATGCTTTAGTAAATGGTGTTTTAGTTAATGGTAAAACACGTAAATTTGATATTATTGATTATTATGAAATCTGTAGTGTCATGCCAGAAGCGTTTTTCTATTTCGCAAAAAGTTGCTGTAGTGCTAATGTGTTAACTTTATTAGCAAATGTCTTTACAACAGAATCATTAGTATTTTTCCCACAAGCAATGACTAGAGTAGGTGTAGCTGATGATACTGCAAAGATAAGAGAAACTAATTACACATTTAACAATGTTACTATAAGTGATGAAGAAAAAGAAATGATTATTAGATATTTAATCTTTATTCAAGCACCAGTTACTAATAAGACATTTAAAACTGCTGCTAAAAGATATTTAAGTAATGATTTATATATCTATGGAGTATGTGATAATAAACCATATAAAAAATAATTTTGGAGGTAATTTATGATACCGAATATAAAAGAAGAATATAAAAAGATACGCGAGTATCATAAGCCTATGATGATTATACTATCTGGTCATCCAGGTAGTGGTATAACAACACTTGCAAACTATTTATCAAGTGAACTTCGTATTTTAAATTATAGTACGGATAATCTTAGAAGTATGTTAAAATATATTTATTGTGGAGGAAGCATTGATGCTTTAGATAATGAAGACGCTAAAGAATTATATAGATATATTTCTAAAAAGTATCGTTCATATAACATTGATAATATTGATATCATTGCAAATATGGAAACATATAAAGATGTATCTAAACTTATATTATCTAGAAAATCATTTGTTTTAGATGCACATACTAATTTTCTTGGGCAATATAAGTTAGCTAAAGCTATTAATCCTTTCTATAACGTTATTAGGATTTATGTAAAATCTGATGATATTGAAAACAATATTGCACGAATTCAAGAACATACGATGGATTATAAGATCGTTGATAGAAATATTATTGGTCATAAAATTAATTGTTCAATTAATTTGGGTAGACAAGATATATATGATAAAAGTTTAAAAATATATCCTAATATACCTTTTGATAGATTTGATTATATTATTGAAAACGAAAATTCTTTAGGTGAATTTATGGCTTCTTCTAAAGAAGTTAAAAATAAAATTTTAAGTATGTATCATTAAGTAGCATAAGCTACTTTTTGTGTGGTATAATTAAATAGGTGATAGTATGAAAAAAGTAGTTATCTTAGGTGGCGGGACTGGTATGTCGACGCTTTTAAGGGGGTTAAAGTTGCTTCCTTTGGATATTACAGCCGTAGTTTCTGTAAGTGATGATGGAAGAAGTACAGGAAGACTTAGGGAAGAGTTTAATACGGTTGCCGTAGGTGATATAAGACAAGTTATAACTGCATTATCAAATACAGAACCATTAGTAGAAAAATTAATGAATTATCGTTTTAATACGACTTCTTCTTTAAATGGCCATGCTGTTGGGAATTTAATTTTAACCGCGCTTTCTAATATTACAGGTAATTTATCTGATGGTATTGAATCTTTATCAAAAGTGTTTAATTTAATGGGTAAAGTCCTACCTTTAACAGAAGAATATGTAACTTTAAAAGCCAAAATGATGGATGATACAGTAGTTGAAGGTGAGCATAACATTACTGAAAGTAAAAAAGGTATTAAAAAGATTTATTATAAAGAGAAAGTTAATACGAATCCTTTAGTTTTAAAAGAAATAGAAGCGGCTGACTTAATTATTTTATCAATGGGTAGTTTATATACAAGTGTTATCCCTAATCTTTTAAATAGTGACATAATAAAAACGATTGATAATAGTAAAGCTAAAATAATGTATGTTTGTAATATGATGACACAACCAGGTGAAACAGATAATTTTAAAGCTTCTGATCATATTAAAGTATTAAATAAGTATTTAGGTAAGAAAAAGGTAGATATAATTGTTTGTAACGATGGTGATATAAAACAAGACATTATTGATAAATATAAAAGCGAAGAACAAAAAGATGAAGTTAGATTTGATATAGATAATTTAAATAAGATGGATTTAGAAATTATTCATAATAATTATGTTGATATATCTAATTGTGTTATTAGGCATAAAGTAGATAAATTAGCACTTGACATTTATGCATATTTAATTAAGTAGGAAAATCCTACTTTTTATGTTATAATGTATATAGTAGTGAGGTAGTTTATGGAAAAGAAAATTAAAATATCCTTAACAATAAATATTATTATCTTTTTTATGGTATTGGTAGGTACCATATTTATGATAACAGGATTTAAATTTATGGGTAGTAGTGAAGCATTAGCAGCAACAGGTTTATCACCCTTTAAATTTTATACAGTTGATTCTAACTTGTTAGCAGGTCTTGCATCTGCAATATTAATAGCGTATGAAATACTATTCTTAGATAAGAAAATCAAAAATATACCCAAGTATGCATATGTATTAAAATATGTAAGTGTCGTAGGTGTATCATTAACATTTTTAGTAACTTTATTTTATTTAGCACCTGCATGGGGCAGTAAATTTTGGTTTTTATATCAAAACTCTAATTTATTTTTTCATTTATTGGTACCTTTATTAAGTTTTATATCATTTGTGTTCTATGAGAAGGTTGAATTAGATTTTAAGTATTCTTTCTTAGGAATATCTACAATGGTTATATATGGTATTTACTATACAATTAATATATTAATTCATCAACAAAATGGTATGGTATCATATGCTTATGATTGGTATGGATTTGTACAGAATGGTGTATCATTTGTATGTGTTGTATTTTTAATCATAACAATGATTACTTATGCACTTTCATTATTAATAATTAAAATTAATAATAAGTAGGTTAATCCTACTTTTTATGTTATAATAATTATTTGTTGGGAGTGATGATATGGTTAAATATTTTGAAGAATTAGAAAATCTAGATAATAGATATTTAGATCTTATCGAAGTTAAGAACTTCCAAAATGTTGCTATTGAAAATCTTTTAGCAGTTTTTATGAATAATGATAATATGGTTAGATTACCAAAAACGTGGTTTATCACACCTTTTAATCATATATATAATTGTATGTCTCCTAATATTCATAGGGAATCTGATTTAATAAAATCATTAATATTTGGAATATATAAAGATGATAGAATAGAAGATTATCATAATTATTTAAAAGAAATAAAAAATATTTTAAAAAACAGAAGATTATATGATCGTGATACCATGAGATTTATGGTAGGATATTTAAGTTCAAATGCAGGGTTTTATAGATTTTTCGAATATTTAAAGAATAACTCAGCTGATTATTATGTTGACTTAGATTATTTAAAAAAATTAAATATTGATGAAATTTTGATTAAGTGCTGCGGATTCCATAAGATATCTTCTGTAGCTGATAAAGTAATAATAACTTCATGTCTTGATTATGAAAAAGAGTTTTATGAATATATTGCAAATGGTTGGACAATTGATTTTGTAAAACCAATTGTACTTGATAAT
>JAEEGL016585735.1_pt1 | contig 10608 bp, 13 predicted proteins | sample 9134231 | NCBI WGS metagenome assembly JAEEGL01 (sample SAMN16246548, study PRJNA631951) | gut metagenome | biome: gut microbiome; feature: rumen; material: fiber-attached | host: Bos | place: Iran: Karaj | collected 2018-10 | reverse complement strand
TTTCCTGGTCGATCTCGACCGGTTCGTATTCGCAATGTCCGCCTGTGATCAGCAGCCTTTTTCCGTTTACAAGGGCGTCGGCGACCTTTTTTCTTGCGCTGTCATAAATAGCAGTTACCGTGGTCCGGGCAATGTTCATCCTGGACGCACAGGCTTCCTGGGTCAGGCCTTCGTCGTCCAATAGTCTTAATGCTTCAAATTCATCAACGGTCATCTGAACGCTTTCTGTGGCTGCGATGTCATCAGGCGAGAAGCTGCGATAGACCGGGAGCTGCTCTATTCTGCGGCATCTGAAGGGTCTTGGCATGAGTTCTCCTTGCAAAGGCGATCTCAGGCGCGTGTTTCGTATGCGCCGAAAACTACTGTATCCAGACTGATTATAGGCGATTTTTGAAAAAAAACAGCCTTATTATCAGGGGAATTTGGGGAAAGCTGAAGTTAGTTCTGCAAACCGCCTGTCGGGAGAGGCGAACCTGAAGTTAGTTTTGCATTCAACTGTGAGATGCCCTTACGAAATCATCTGCAACTTTTCATGGCTCTGGATTGTATTATGACAAACACCTATCCGAAAGGAGACTGTCAATGAAAACGAAAGTCTGGATACTGGCGCTTTGCCTGATGTTGCTGCTTTCCGCCTGCGGAGGCGAAGGAAATCCTTCTGCTCCCGGAGGAACGTCATCCGAAAGCGATAAAACGAGTACACCGGCAGATGCGCCCTCGACGGGCAGCGAAGCGCCGGACAACCGAAGCACCGAAGAGGTTTTGGCCGCCTGGCTCCATGAGGCTTTGGACAAGAATCCTGATGCGTCCTCCCTGGAAATCGTAATGGGTCTGGAGGAGCGCGGTCCTTTTAGGTTGTTTTCGGACATGGCAGTGACGGAGTATTATCCGGGTTTTGATTACAACATGAAACGGCCGGAGGAAGTTCAGAATGCCGCCCTTCTGTACCATTACGCCGAAAACGAGAGTGGCTTTGTATATATCTTCACGCTGAAGGACGGCGCCGGCGACAAGGTGGAAAAGACACTGAAAGACAGCTGGAGGGAGCCGGAAAACTATCAGATCATTACGCTGCGGGAAGGAACCCGGCTCCTCATGGCGATGCTGCCGAAAACTTTCGATATCCATAAAGTGATCGAGGGTGAGATCGCAGAAACGGCCCGGGATCTGGTGCAGATCTTCCTGGATTATCGGAAAGAACACCCGGAAGCCGGCGCTCTGGAGATCGTGGATTATCTGAATGCCCACCAGAAGTTTACTGACTGCTTTACGGGACAGGTGTCGGAAGGAAAACTGACCGGTCTGGGCGGAAAGAATAATTTTTACGGAACCGAAAGGCTGGAACTCCACGGCTTCACCGACGGAGCGATTCTTTCGCCGACGATCAGCCCGAACACCTTCCTCTGCTATGTGTTCTTTGTGAAAGACGCCTCCGAGATGTCTGCCTTTGAAGAAACCTTGAAGAACCAGGCTGATCTCGCCTGGAACATCTGTATGGTGGCGAATACTGTGATCACCCAGACAGACGGGACCGCCGTCCTCTTTATCATGTGCGACGAATAAGATGGTTTTCTCCGGCCTGACTTTTCTCTGCTTCTTCCTTCCGGGGACGATCGTCCTCTATTTTGTGCTGCCCAGGCGGTTTAGAAATGCGGTACTGCTTCTGGCCAGCATGGTCTTTTATTTCTACGGAGAGCAGCTTTATCTGCTGCTTATGCTGGGAGAGATCGTGCTGGCCTGGGGCAGCGCGTGCTTAATGGAGAAGATGCAGGGGAAAAAGGGCTGCATGATCATTCTGGTTCTGTTTCTGCTGCTGAGCCTCGGAATGCTGGGACTCTTCAAATACTCAGATTTTTTGATCCGCACGGTAAACGGGCTGGGTGGTTTCTCCCTGTCATCCCTCGGACTCGCGCTGCCGATCGGCATCAGTTTTTATACCTTCCAGGCGATCAGCTACGCAGTTGATGTGTACCGGGGAGAGATTCCCGCGCAGAAAAATCCGTTCCGTCTGGCCGTCTGGCTTTCTTTTTTTCCACAGCTCATTGCCGGACCGATCGTCCGTTATGAGGAGATGGCGCCGGCTCTGACGGAGCGGAAGGAAACACCGGAGGATTTTTCCGTCGGAGCACTCCGCTTCACAGTCGGGCTTGCGAAAAAAACGCTGTTGGCAGACGGCCTGTATGCTTTCTGTGAGCGCTGCGAACAGGTCGGGCAGCCCACGGCGGCACTGGCGTGGCTGAGCGCTCTGGCGTTTCTTCTGTATGTGTATCTGGATTTCTCCGCTTACAGCGATATGGCGGTAGGTCTTGGGCGTCTCTTCGGTTTTCACCTGCCGGAGAACTTCCGCTATCCCCTTTGCAGCCGGAGCGTCCGCGATTTCTGGCGGCGCTGGCACATCACGCTCGGACGGTGGTTCAGGGATTATCTTTACATTCCGCTAGGCGGCAGCCGCTGCTCCATGGGACATTGGCTGCTTAATCTGCTGCTTGTCTGGGCCCTCACCGGTCTGTGGCACGGCGCATCCTGGAATTTTGTACTATGGGGCCTCTGGTTCGGACTGCTGTCGGTGCTCGAACGTCTGTGGGAAAAGCATATCCCTGTGAAGCTTCCGAAAGCGGTGCAGCACGGATATCTGCTGTCTGCCGCCATCCTCGGTTTTGTCTTTTTCCGCTTTACCGAGACAGGCGGATGGACCGCTGCTTTCGCTCAGATGTTCGGCGGAGCGCCGCTCTGGTCAGCGGAGTCTGCTTTCTGGGCGGGGAGCTATGCGGTGACGCTGATCGTTTCCCTTTTTGCGGCCACGCCGCTGCCGGCAAGGCTGGCCGCCCGGCTGATGCAGAAGCTGGAGGGAAGGCTGGCCTGGCTTGGCTGGCTGCTGCGGCTTATGTTTATGCTGCTCCTCCTTGTCCTTTCAGCAGCGCATCTGGCGGACGGGACCTTCAGCCCCTTCCTGTACTTCCGATTTTAGGAGTTTTTGCGATGAAACGCTGGCAGTCACTTACGATCGGAATCACTTTCTTCCTGCTTCTTCTGGCAGGAGGACTGGGCGTGCTCCTTTATAACGGCGACGGGTATTCCCTGTCCGAGCGGCGGCTTCTGGCCTCTGCTCCGGGGCTCTCGGGGGCGGATATCCTGAGCGGCAGGACCGCCCGGCAGACGGAGGCCAATCTGGCGGATCATTTCCCTGCCAGAGAGACCCTGCGAAAGATCAAGGCGGCTTTTCAGCTGGATGTGCTGCGGAGGAGCGAGAACGACGGGGTTCTCCGGGTAGGTGATGCGCTGGCCGGGCTGGACATGAAGTCGGATCCGGATTCCTGGGCGAATGCCGCCTCCCGTTTCCGGGAAGTGGCTGACATCTGGCTAAATAACAGTGATTCTTCACCGGTATTCGCTTATATCCCCAGCAAGACGGTCTATCTGAAGGAACAGGGTGTCCCGACTGCGGATACCGAAGCGCTGCTTTATCGGCTGCGGGAAGAACTAAATGAGTTTTCTTTTGTGGATCTGACGGAGGATCTGGAATGGGAATCTTTTTACCGGACCGATACGCACTGGCGGCAGGAAGAACTGGATAAAGTGATCCGGCATCTGCTTCAGGAATTGATGGGAGATGGTTTTTTGGAAACGGAGCTCCTTCCGCTGTCAGCGTATACGGTAAATGAATACACTCCTTTTGAGGGCGTCTGGCTGGGCCAGTCGGCCAGCTGCACCGATCCGGACACGATCCGTTATCTGACGGAAGGGCCGCTCTCGGACTGCTTCGCGGTGGATCTGGAGAAGCAGGTTAAAATCCCTCCGTACGATCCAGAAGGCTGTGACACCAGGGATCCCTACACGCTGTTTGCAGGCGGAAACCGGGGAGCGATTCAGCTGATAAACCCGTCTGCTACGGAAAACAGGGAACTGGTGATCTTCCGGGACTCTTTTGCGGGACCGCTCGCGCTGCTTCTGGCTCCGTATTACAGCCGGATCACGCTGATCGATCTGAGGGTAATACACCCGCAGATTCTTGGAAGGTTTGTGCAGCCGGAAGGAAAACAGGTCCTTTTCCTGTTCAGCAAAGCGTTGCTGGACAACAGCTGGGGATTGAAATAACAGTACAGCTACATGGATCGAACCGGAAGCGGCAGAGAAATCTCTCTGCCGTTTCTCGCACTAAAAAAGTTCCGACATTTTGGACGGTTCATTTGTTGTATAAGCAAGAGGAGGTTTTGCCATGCCGGAAACTGCATTGCGTACGGATGCGGATTTCGAGGCGTTCTATGAAAGACACTGGGAATATGTCTACCGTTTATGCTTCAGTTATCTGCAGAATGAAGCAGACGCGGAAGACGCAGCAGAGGACATCTTTGTTAAGGTCCTGAAAGGGGATTTACACCGGCATCGTATTCGCGAACAAAGAAATCGAAAAAACAAAGAAAAAGTATCGTATAGTCCTGGCGGTGATCGGACTTGTCCTTGCGGCCGCCCTTTTGTATCTCATCCTGAGGCCGGTATCCGTAACATATGCGGACTCCGAGATATTCACGGAAGAAGATCTAAGGAAAGCCGTGGAATGTGTCAGAAAGGATTTTCAGGCGTTTCGGGGCTGCAGACGCTACTCTTTGTCGTATAACGGGGACGCAAAGAGCCTGCGCGAAGCGGGGTATCAGCGGAAATACGGACGTCAGTATGACGAGTATATCGTGATCGATTCCGTATTCCGGTCTCCCGTATTCGGGGGCGGAACATGGACCGGGAACACCATCTATACCTGGATCTGGATCCTGGACAGAAACGCGGGAGGCGAATGGACCGTGATAGACCGCGGGTGGAATTGATCCCGTATCCAGAGGAGTTTCCGTATCTTCCGAAAGGGGCGGAGTTGTGTTATCATTTAAGCTGTCGGCGGCGGATCACCCCGGCAGCTTAAAAAAACAACCGGGAGGTGCAGTCATGGCGGTAGCAGGCTTTGCACTATTTGTCCTTGGGCTCATCTTTGTCATCGTTGCTCCGATCAACAAGAAAAAGAATACCCGCTGTTCCCAGGAGACACAGGGGGTACTGACAGATATCAGGAAGAGGTACAGCTCCGGCAGGGCCGTCGGACATACGTACTTTTATTCCTATCGTGTCGACGGGATCGAGTACAAGATCAAATCAACGGTTTTAAGTTCCGATGCGGATGGTGCCGGAAGCGGCTGCACCATCTGGTATAACCCCAGGAAGCCGAAGCAGGCGCAGCCGTTCCATTATGATTCCCTGAAGATCTACGATATCCTTCTCATCATCGGGATCGTGACGGTTCTGGCGGGCTTCGCCCTGATGGTGATCGGACTGGCTCAGCAGACGTAATAAGGCCGGTTCGCCGGGAAACGAAAGATGCCGGAAAACCGCGGTTTGGAGAGGGATGAGAATATGACGATAGAATGGGTCGATGGATTTAAGATAAAGACTGCCGCGGAAAACGGTGCCATAGTCATATCGGCAAACAGGGAGGGGATGCTCTCGCTGGCGGCGCAGCTTACGGAGCTGGCAGATGGAATCGCGGGAGACCACATTCACTATGATGAGAATAATTCCCTGGAACCGGGGTCGGCGGAAATGATCATTGAGAGAGTTCAATAATTCTCGTTTGCCGGGAAACGAAAGAGCCTGGCCAAGCGGGATTTGTAGAGACGCGGTGAAACTGTTGAGGGAAGCGTAATGAAAAAAGACCTTTATTGAAATGAAACTCTTTCAGGTAAAGCCCGATAAACTCGAGCAATTTGAAGCAAAGATTGAGGAAATGTCCGCAAATCAGCTTAGATGCGAAGGATGCCTGTCTCTTAAATATTTCAAGAGATTTTATACCATAGACGGAATCGAACTGGGGGAGCCGCCAAGAGAATTAACCAGGATCGTAAAGTGCGTAAAATACTACTCATACTCGGAGTTTGATACAAAAGAAAACTATGGCAGGGCTATAAAAATCTTTTTCGAAAATTACAACAAGGATTTACAAAAACTGTTGATTGCGCCTTTCGATATTAATTTGGGGTATTCTGTTTAAGAAACTTGCAGATTCCGGTTTGACGGGATGACGCGAAATCGGTGATTATGGAGGATTGACACGTGATAAGACTGGAAACTGAAAACGGACTGCCTGCCCCGGCGTTTGAAAGGTCCTGAAATGGTCAGGAAAATAAAGAAACAGGAGATCGGGCTTCTGAACGATTTCCTGTACGAAGCGATATACATACCGGAGGGCGCGGCCGCCCCGCCCAGGGACATTATCCTTGCTCCGGAGCTGCAGGTATATGTGGAAGACTTCGGAATAAGGAGCGGCGATATCTGCTTTGTTGCGGAAGAAGGCGGCAGGATCATTGGCGCGGCATGGGTCCGCATTATGAATGACTACGGACACATGGAAGAAGGCGTTCCGTCATGGGCTATTTCTGTACACAAAGAATACCGTGGCCAGGGGATCGGGACAGAGCTTATGAAAGCCGTCCTTAAGGAATTAAAGGCACAGGGATACGACAGGACCTCCCTGTCGGTCCAGAAAGAGAATCCGGCCTGGCATCTCTATAAGCGCCTCGGCTTTGAGGTGGCGGAAGAAACGGATCAGGAGTACCTGATGATCTTAAACGTTTAGTATCGCGGATCCGGATCCGCGTAGGATACGCCGGGCCGCGTTTTGTGAGGATCAAAGATGCCGGGGAGGAATGCAATGGAACCCACAATGGAAGAGAAGCTTAAGGCTGTTATTGAATTATGCGAAGAGGGCGATCCGGAGATGTGCGCGTTCCTCGGGAAAGAGTTCTATTACGGCTGGAATGTGCCACAGGATCTTGACCGTGCCCTGCGCTACCTGACGGTTGCCTCGGAGAACGGAGACGCTATCTCACAATTTACTTTAGGCTTTATGTACTGGTCCGGCAGAGGAACCGAGCCGGATCTTGATGAGGCGCTCAAATGGTTCCTTCTTGCGGCCAAGCAGGGTGTTCCGGAAGCAATGTACAATGTTGCCAAGATCCTTCTGACAAAGGATTTTGAAAAGAACAAAGACGAGGCCATGGGATGGCTGAGACACTCGGCAAATGCCGGGTATGATGCGGCTTATGATATGCTCTCCGATCTGAAAGACGAGAATTAAACGAACAGGGGACCGCGTGGGGAGAAAGACCGTCATGACGAAAAAACCGAGGATAACAAGAGGCACCGCGGAAAACGGAGAAGAAAAGCTTCAGTTTGCCGAGGGCGAGGGCTGGAAGGCCTGCCATGATGAGGAACGGGACCTCTATACGGCGGAGACCTGGTGGGCCGGATACTACGATCTCTATGAGATAAACGGGGAGATCTACGAACGTCTTTTGGCGGAGCGCCTCGGCCGCCGGGACGCCCAGGAACTGATCGCTGCGGGCAGGCATCTTTATAAAAGCGTCAGCGACCGCAACAGTTCGTACGATATCGCGCTTGATGAAGGCTACGCCGCGCTTTGCCCGTGGGCCAAGGTCCAGAGTACAGGCGAGCTGTGGGGCCGGGAACTGACGGACCTCGCGGTGGCGATGTTCGATTCCGAAAAGCAGAACCGAAAGCAGCGTATGAAGCGCCGGGACGGATGACGGCGCCACATGCTTATGAAGGAGACCGGCTATGATATAACTGATCGTACCGAATGAAGAATACCTGCGGTCGTACGAAGAGGCGCGCAGCGAGTATGAGGCCAACGGCGTTTCGACGTATTCCTTCACCGATCCGTTTTCCTGCGATATTTTCGAGAAATACGACCGTTACAGGAACGAACGGGACCTGCCGCTGGACAGGGTGGGGGAAGACAAATACTGGCTCGTAGACGATGATAGGAAATACTTCATCGGAGAGATCGCGATCCGCCATCGGCTGAACGATGCGCTCGCTGAACGAGGCGGTCACATCGGATACGGCGTCCGTTATTCTGAATGGAACCGTGGCTATGGAACTAAAATGCTGGCGCTGGCCCTGGAAAAGGCAAAGGAAATGCGTATCTCCCCGGTGCTGATCACCTGTAACGACGATAATCTTGCGTCCGCCAGGGTGATGGAGAAAAACGGCTTTGTCCTGGCGGACGTGATCCCCGTTTCAAGAGACGGAGAAAACTATCTTACGAGACGATACTGGAAAACGATCATGTGATCAGATTCCGGCCGGCGGTATGATCCGGCTGGCTCGGAACATGGGAGGAGACTGCTATGCAGTTCAAAGAAGGTGACGGCTGGAAAGCCTGCTTTGATGAAGAAACGGGAAGATATACGGCAGAGCGCGGCGGGCCCGGATACTATCACCTGTACGAGATCACAGAGGAGATCTTTGACGCTTTGGCTGATGGGATGAGCGACACCGATACATACAAGATCATCGGTGAAGGCCGGCATCTCTATATGGACGTGAACGACCGCTGCGGTCCGCCGTACACGATCGTATTCGATGATGACTACGAAAACCTGGCTCCGTGGGCATCCGTGATCCAAAGCGGCAGGGTCTGGCCCGACGAGCTGACGGATGCGGCGGTAGAGGCGTTTGAGTCTGAAAAGGACAACCGTGAACAGCGTCGCAGAAAGCGCGGGGAGCGTAAAAAGGAGTAACTTGATCCCGCCGTATTCGGGGAGGTCCTGCGTTTTCTCGAATAAAGTATCCGCCTGAACCGGTTTACGGCAGGCCCCGGGGAAAAATGGCACATACGACGGAAGGGAAGCGGAAGCGTGTGATCGAATCATGCGAAGCGGGCGATAGACTTTCCGCCCGACAGCTGATATAATCCCTTCAGACTTTTCAGTTCCAGCGATGGAGACTATCCGTTCGACAGGAAAGGAGGCATTAATGAAAAGAATATTTGCCCTGCTTATGGCCGTGCTCATTCTCCTGGCGGTCCCCTCGGGATCCCTCTCCGCCCGCGCGGCAGGGGAAGACAGCCTTCCGTTTGAGCTGGTCGCTCCCGCGTATCTCACGGCGGAACTTTTGGGGAGTGATTCGCCTACGTCAACGAAGCTCACATACAGCCTGAGCAACGAGATGACGACGTTTTTCAAAAACAAGGAAAATGCGCACCTCAATGGAACGATCGATGAGTTCATGAAAAAAGCGGGCTGCGACGATATCTGGGTGGTGATTCAGATCGACTGGGCGCTTGACGACGTAAACGACAGCGTTTCGGGCTGGCACTACACGAAATACTGGGACGGGGACGTATATCACGGCCTCGGAAAAGACAGCGAAGGAAATGCCCGCTGGAGCGAGTGGGACGTAGTCGACACCGGCCTCAACAACGCGACGGAAACGGTTCAGGATATCTGGGTCACGCGCGGCGTTCCGAACGACGACCGCTTTAACGGGAATCCCGAAACGCATACGCCCGGGGTCAAGGATCAGTTAAGGCCCGAACAGTACACGTACAACAAGGAAACGGAAGAGCTTCGGATCGACTATGCGAAGCATACCATGTATTTCCGCGCGCGGTTCGTCGTGACCGTAAGACGCGACGGGGATCCGGACAAATACTATTTTTCCGACTGGTCCAATATCACGAGCGTCGGCAAGGACGCGGAAGAGTTCAAACCGCTTACGAAAGCCGATCTTGACGCGCCGGTCATCACCGGCCTCCGCATGACCGACAAGGAATTCAACGACAATCCGATCGTCGCATTCACCCTTACCGTTCCCGACAAACTCATGGAGAACGCCACGCGCGTCGAGGCGAGCGGCGGCACGATCGTGATCGAAGTCGAAGCCCGCGTAAAGGGCGACAAGGAATTCACGCAGCTCCAGGGCGACTGGATCATTAAGGCCGGCGAAATGGAATCCGCGCTGTTCAACCTGGCGAACGAAACCCGTCCGCATGTCGAGAAAGACACGGTCATCGAGCTGCGCTGCCGCTACCGCTATGATCACCCCAAGTATTTCGACGGAGAGATCTGCTCCGACTGGTCTAAGATCATCTCCTTCGGCACGGATGATATCAATCAGGGCGGAAGCTCCGTAACGGACGGCACCGCCCCGGAGCAGACCGATTCCGGAAAGGAGACCTGCCCGATCTGTCACTTCTGTCCGCAGCCCCTCGGGATCTGCATCTTCATTTGGCTGCTGATCATTATCGTGGTCGTGATCGTCGTGATCATCGTTCTGAAAAAGAACAGGAAAGATAAGAAGCAGTAATTGAATCGGAGGCCTTCCGGCAGCAGCCGGGAGGCCTCTTTGTCAGGAGAACACAAATCACGTCTGTCTCGATCTACCGTCGATCCGCCCGACCTCGGTGTAGATCATTCCCTGCTTTCCCCGGTCGGAGCGCATGGCCGGGATGAATCCGCATTGCCGCTGTGAGATATGGGAGAAAGCCGCCCACAATACCCCCGGTCTTTGCGAAAGAGTTTAACGCGTTGATAGTTAATCTGGCACGATAGGATCCTGCCCGTGAGGACCGTTGCGAAAACGGAGGCGGAGTAACGGAAATACCAACCTTAAGTGTTTTTCGAAATTCAGGTTTGGCTATGGAAAACGGAAGTTAGTTTTGCGGAGAAATGTGAGATAATGACAGAGTATCCTCCCGCGGATAGGAGGAGCCATGCCTGAAAAACAGAGAAAGAAAGGAACTCATCTCACCTGGGAGGATCG
>JAEEGL016543417.1_pt1 | contig 10608 bp, 9 predicted proteins | sample 9134231 | NCBI WGS metagenome assembly JAEEGL01 (sample SAMN16246548, study PRJNA631951) | gut metagenome | biome: gut microbiome; feature: rumen; material: fiber-attached | host: Bos | place: Iran: Karaj | collected 2018-10 | reverse complement strand
GACCCGCAGCTGATGGGCGCTCTGGGCGCTGCCGAGTATGCCCGCCAGAAGGGCCTGGCCAAGAAGTAAGATCTGACGACCCCTCAGTCAGTCTGACGGCTGACAGTTCCCCTGAACGGGGGAGCCATTACGGAAAGGAGTTATAGTAATCTATGGCTAAATTAGCGAAAGCTCTTTTGAAGATTCTGAAGATCCTGGGGATCGTGGTCGGCGTGCTGTTCGTGGTGTACTTCTGGAACCTGGACCAGAAGGTTCTGGGCTGGGCCTACAAGCAGGTCAACACCATGTTTGACCGAAAGAAAGTCGATTTGGTATTCTAAGCAATGAAGCTGTTCAATTCCCTGATCAAAGACACCAAGGCGCTTCTCGAGCAGGGCGTGCCCAAAACCTGGCCCTATGCGGAGCGGGACTGCTGGCATGATATCGGCTCCAGCGAGCTGGTCCTGCAGAAGGACGCGGCCTTTGAACTGGGCGCTTCCGGCAAGGGCTCGGCCAACTACGTGCTGTTCACCTCCTCCCCCGATCTGGTGGATCGGGACCAGGTGCTGCTGTACGGGCCGGACCTGAAGGAACTGAAGGGCGACTGCGACTTTGCCCGGATCGTGCTGCTGCGGGTGGGCGTGCTGGCGGATGACAACGAGAGCGTTTACCGCGTCCTCAAGGACATCGAGTTCGCCAAGTACCACGTGTACCCGGAGGGCTACATGGTGCGCATGTCCCCGGAAAACTACCGGGAGCAGGTCCGTGTCAGCAAGACCGCCCTCAAGAAGGGCATCGACTTCCGCTCGATCGGCGCCAGCTACATCAAGGCCTACAAGAAGGACCCCAATGTCCTCAACGCCACCGTCATTTTCGTGACGGCCCCCGGCTATGACTACAAGACCATGAAAGACCTGGCCAAGAAGTCCAGCGAGGCTACCAACACCTTGACTACGATCCTGGAGGGCCTGCCGACGGATTGCTCCATCTGCGCGCTCAAGGGCATTTGCGACGAGGTGGAGGGCATGAAAGAGCTGCACTTCGGCGTGGGCGACAAGGGCGCCGATAAGGGCCACGGGCACTGAATCCCAACGCAATAAAGCAAAAAACAGGACGGATCCATGATCCGTCCTGTTTTTATATCCCGTCTGTTATTTCGCATAGTTCACGCCGCTCACGACGATGGTCTCGGTGTACTTGGCTATGCTGAGGCTGCCGATGTCCGTGATCAGCGCCATATAGCGCAGATCGCCCTGCTCTAGGTAGAAGCGGGTCTCGTCTGCTTCCGCTGCGAACGCGGGACCTTCGCTGTCCTCGGGATGCAGCAGGAAGCGGAGCACCGCCCCGTCCTCCCGCAGGACTACCTCACAGCGGACTGCCATGCAGCTGCCTTCTTCGTCCCGGATCATGGGCAGCAGGGTGGGGTCTCCGTCCACAAGCATCCAGTCGCCGCAGAAGGGCAGATACATGGCCAGCCGCTTCTGCCAAAGATCGCGGTCGGCAAAGGGGCCGGAATAGGCGTTCAGCCATTTTTGGGCGGCAGGCAGATCTCCCGCTTCGCACAGGGCAAAAAACTCGTCGCTGCGATCGGCCAGCTCCGGCAGGCGCTCAGCCTGGAGAGCACTGTCCTTGTAGTCGCCCAGGGAGCCGTAGATCCCGGCCAGAGCGTCCTCCAGGAGCTGCAGCTGTTCCGACTCTTCCCGGTTCACAAAGCGGAAGGCGTCCTTTCCGCAGGCGGCCTGCAGGTCACTGATACCCTGACTGCCCAGCGCCAGCGCCCGTTCCCGGGGCAGATAGAACAGGTCTTCGCCGTTCGGCTCCAGACTGAAGGAGGCGCAGAAGCCCTTGATGTCGTGCTCGGTCGCGAAGCGGTACAGGGCCCGGGCCTTGCGGTACAGGGCCTCTCGGGCCATATCTGCGCTGTCTTCAAAATCACCCAGGGCGAGAAAGGCGGCTCTCGCCTGGCGATAGCTTTTCGTCTCCAGCAGCGCCGCCGCCGTGTCGTACTGTTCCCGCAGATGGGCGGTGTGCTGCTTTTCCATGGCCTCCCGGCATTCGGCGGCACGCGCCGCGCTGTCCTCATAATCGCCCAGGAGCAAAAAGGCGGATTCCGCCCGCTCATAGTCCCCGGCATTCAGCAGGGCCTCGGCCTGGGCGTATTCTTCGATGTGCGGATCCGGTGTGGGTGCAGGCGCCTGGGTCTTCGGCAGCAGCAGCGCCGCGGCGACCCCACCTGCCAGGACCAGCCCGGCGGCGATCCCCAGAATCCGCTTCATGCGCCGGGAAAGGGGGCTGTGAGTCGGCTCTTCGTCTTCCAGATCCGCTGCCTTTGGCTCCGGGAGCTGCCCGTCAGCACAGAAGCTCAGCAGCGCGCCGCGCCGGCAGCGGCAGCGATGGCAGCGGCTCTCCTCCGCCCGGTTCACCGTGCCGCAGACACAGAACCACAGCTCCTCCGTCACCAGCGGGGCATCCCGCAGGTCGTCGCCGAAGCGCTTGCGGAACCTGGCTGCCTGCTCCGGGCTGCCGCAGAATTCCTCCAGCTCCGGCGGCTGGGGCAGCGGGGTCCAATCCACGTCTTCATCGGTCCAGACCTCGCCGTCGGCAAAGCTCACCTGGCTCAGCCGCACCGTGAAGGACCGGGCCTCGGGGTGGGGGAGGACGATGGCACTTTCCCGGCCGGTTTCCTCATCCCGCTTCAGATCCAGATCCAGATAGCGGTGATCCACGGGCTTGTCCAGCGGCTCTCCACTCCCGTCCAGGCATTGGACTACCGCCCGGATGGCCTTGACGGGCTTATCCTGGATGCTGCGGAAGACCAGCTGGCAGAGCGCGGCGTTGGAGTTGGCGTCATAAAGCAGCGCGCCGGATTCGATCAGCACCGGAGCGCCGGAAGCGTAGAGCCTGCGCGTCAGATCATAGCGTTTTTTGTATCGTTCACTCATGGCCGACCCCCACAGTACGGTTGCGGATTATGAGATGTTATGTAACCCTGTTATTTCAGTATAGCATGGCTTTTTTGGAAACGCAACGCAATTTTCGCATGTTTTGGCAAATTATCATCCCCGGGCACGGTCTGCCGCCGTGGGTTTCCGGACGGTCCGGCCGAATCCTCTTGAACCCGGGCGCGTTTGGTGATACAATAAGAAAAAATGCACTTTTGGAGGATCTTGACTATGCTTGCAATCGCCAGCGATCACGGCGGCTTTACGCTCAAGAAGGCCGTCATGGCACATCTGGATGCGCGGGGCATCGAATACAGGGACTACGGCACCTACACAGAGGCCAGCTGCGACTATCCGGAGCTGGGCAGAGCGGCGGCCCTGGCGGTGGCCTCCGGGGAATGCGACCGGGGCATCGTGATCTGCGGCACCGGCATCGGCATCTCCATTACCGCCAACAAGGTTCCCGGCATCCGCTGCGCCCTGTGCACGGACTGCTTCTGCGCCGAGGCAACCCGCCTGCATAACGATGCCAACATGCTGGCCCTGGGCGGCCGCGTGGTAGGGGAGGGCCTGGCCCTCAAGATCGTGGACACCTTCCTGGACACGCCCTTCTCCGGCGACGAGCGCCACAAGCGCCGCATCGCCAAGATCGAGGGCTGAACGCCTGAACAGAGGAACGAATCGTGGCAAAAAACAGAGAATTCTATAAGGGCCAGAGGCGGCGGCGCAATCTGATGCTGATCCCCTTTGTGGTGGTGCTGGCGCTGGCGGCTCTGTCCGTTGTGGCTTTTTACGGGCTGCAGAAATACGTGGTCATCTCCAAGGACGGCGTCCAGGTTGTGCTCCCCGGCGAAGAGCCGGAGACCATCGTGGATAGCCAGGGCCATGAGATCCGGCAGTTTGAGACCGTACCCGTGGACCTGGTGTTCGACGAGCCGGACTACTCCCGCATCGAGGCCCGGGCAGGCAAAAAAACGGAAGCCATGCGCGCCATCTACATTGCGGCGGAGGACGTGAATCGGGAGAACCTGCTCAACCGCGCCGCCCAGCTCAACAGCGGCAACGCCCTGGTGCTGGAGATGAAGCCCCGCTCTGGCTATCTGCTTTGGGTCTCGGAGACGGAGTTTGCCAAAGCCTACGCCTTGAGCATCGAAAACGAGTTGACCGCCAATATGGCCGGTATGCTCCAGGATCTGCGGGACTATGCCGCCGAGCAGGAGAAGGACATCTGGCTGGTGGCGCAGATCAGCTGCTGTGTGGACGGATTGCTGGCCACCCGCACGACGGAGTATGCCCTGCGCACCTCAACCGGCTCGGATTACGTGGATGAGACCGGCTACTGGCTGGACCCCTACAACGCGGACCTGCGCCGCTATTTGATCGACCTGGTGCGAGAGCTTTACGATCTGGGCTTTGACGAGGTGATCCTGGCGGACGTGATGCATCCGGTGCCGGAGACCAAGGCCGGAGAGACCCCCATGACCTTCCTCTACACCCGGGAAATGTCCGCCGCGCCCAGCGCCATCAACGCCATCTGCGGCTTTGCGCTGTATGTGGCCAATCAGTTGGAGGACCGGCCGGAGGGCAAGATGCTCTCCATTTACCTGGATACGCCCCGCTCCCTGGTGCGCTATGACGAGGGAACCGGCCAGAACGGCGTGCTGTTCTTCAAGCTCTATGACCGCATCTATTACCGCACGGATAAATATACCTATACTTTCAACTACACCGACATCGAGGGCAACGTGACCATCGGCAGCCCACACGACCGCTTCGTCCCCGTGGTCGTCAACTATCTGCCGGAAAATACCTCCTGGGTCTACATTGAAGATCTGCCGGAGGAGACGGAGGATTCCTAAATATCTCCCGCGGGAAAAGGGGCTTGCTTTTTCGCGTGATCTCCGGTACAATATGGCTGTGAGTGTTTCGCAAAAACCGGAACTATGCTTTTCCGGAGCACTTTGGGAGGAAAAATGGATAAGAAGCAAAAGAAACAGCTCCGCCTGGACCGGATCGGCATCGCCTGCGGCGTCCTGCTGGTGCTTCTGGCGATCTTCAGCACCATCGCCTCCAATGCCGCGCCGGTCGCCGGCGTGAAAGACAGCGAGATCCCCGAGAACGCCGTCACCCTGACGGGTACCGCTCCCGGCCGCAACGGTGATATCACCGTGGAAGTCATCGCCGACCAGGAGCAGATCTACCGGATCAAGATCCTGGACCACCAGGAGACCGAGGGCATCGGCTCCGAAGCGGTCAAGCAGCTCCCCGCCGCCATCTTCCAGACCCAGGACCTGCGGGAAGTGGACGCGGTCTCCGGCGCGACCATCAGCTCCGCTGCCATCCGGGAAGCGGTGGTCAACGCCCTCAACAGCAACGAGGCCGGCATCGATCCCAAGACCTTCGGCGCCTCCATCGTGAAGGCGGAGCTCCTGGCTGTGAAGCCGGACGCGGAGGCCCTCAAGGATGAGGACGGCAAGATTCGCGTGATCACCGCCGCCGACTGGGCGGAGACCTATCCAGCCCAGTACCTGAGCTGGAAGCAGAACGAGGAAAACGCCGGCCAGACCGACTATCTGGCGGATTACCCCATGCTTTCCACGCTGTACAATTACTACGGCTTCGCCTTTGACTACAAGGCCGCCCGGGGCCACATGTTCGATGTGGACGATATCAGCGAGACGGCCCGCCCCCATGGCAAGGCCAGCTGCTGGACCTGCAAGACCCCGCTGTACACCGCCCTGGTGCTGCAGGAGGGGGACGCCGCCTATGCCGAGGACTTCAGCGCGGTGTCCTATGTGGGCGAGGAGCCTATCAGCTGCTTCAACTGCCATGCCAACAGCCCGCTGAAGGAGAACGGCGAGGTGAACCTGGTGGTGACCCACACCTATCTGATCGACGGCGTGGGCGAGGACTTTGAGAGCATCGACGCGGCGAACCTGGCCTGCGGGCAGTGCCACAACGAGTACTTCTTCGATCCCAACGCGGAATTCAAGCCCACCACCCTGCCTCATAACAGTCTGGCCTCCATGAGTCCGGACGCCATCCTGGCCTACTACAACGCCCCCAACTGGGACGGCCAGCCCTATGCGGACTTTACCAACCCCCTGACGGGCGTGCAGCAGATCAAGGTGCAGCACCCGGAGCTGGAGACCTTCCTGGGCGCCGGAAGCCCCCACCGCAACATGTATTCCTGCGCCGACTGCCATATGGCCAAGACCAAGGACGCCAACGGGAAGATCTATTCCAGCCATAACCTCATCAGCCCCCTGGAGAATCCCGCCCTCATCGAAGGCGAGTGTTCCAAGTGCCATGCGGACCTGGTGACAGAGGTGCGCGCCGTCCAGGAGCAGATCGAGGCCAGGACCTACACCATCGGCTACGAGCTCATGTTCCTCACCGAGCGGCTGGCTGCCGCGGTGGAGAGCGGCAGCTACGACGAGGCCCGGCTCAATGAGATCCGCAGCCTCGCCAGGGACGCCCAGTTCTACTGGGACTTCGTCTTCGTAGAGAACGCCGAGGGCGCCCACAACCCCAAGCTGACCAACTACTGCCTGGATCGGGCGGAGGCCCTGGCCAAGGATGCCCTGGCCCTGTTTGACCCGGTCATCATCGAAAAGAAAGCCTGAACAGAGAACATACAGGGATCGCCGCTCACCCGACCCGGGCGGGCGGCGATCGTTTTTTTGGAGTGATGCTTATGAGGAAACTATGGAACGCGCTGCGCTCCATGCGCTTTGCCAACCTCCTTCTGGCCCTGGTGGCGCTGCTCTGCGGCCTTTCGTCGCTGCTGCCCCAGGGGCGGGAGCTGCCCTTTTACGCGGAGAACTATCCCGGGACCTATCTCCTGATCTATCGCACCCATTTCTATGACGTGTTCAAGAGTTGGTACTTCATCCTGCTGATGGGGCTGCTGTGCCTGAGCCTGCTGGCCTGCACGATCGGCATGCTCCGCAAGGCCCTGGGAGGCAGGGAGGAGCGGGAGCGGGCGGCAGCCCTCCCCAACGCCTCGTCCCTGGACCCCGGGCAGCTGGAGGACTTGCGGCGGCACATGGCCTCCATCCGCTGCAAAGAGGAAAAGCGGGACGGAGTCTACCTGTTTCATAAAAATGAGGCGGGCCGCTGGGGCCTGTTCCTTCTTCACCTGTCGATCCTGCTGACGGTGGCCTTCGGCGTCTGCGCCCTGGCCCTGCCTGAGGTGACGGATCGGGACTGCCGTCCCGGCGAGAGCATCACCCTGGACGATGGGACTTCCGTCGCTGTGGACTCTTTTTCCATGAAGGACGCCAGCGGGAAGATCGACTACGCCAGCGTGATCCGCATTACCCTGCCGGACGGACGTCAGAGCGCACCGCAGGAGATCAAGGTCAATTATCCCATGACCTTCGGCCGCATCAAGGTTTTCCAATGGACCTACGGGGTGGGCGCCTCCATCGACGCGCGGAACCTCCGGGACGGCGCCGAGCAGCACTTCGATCTGGACGAGCCCGCCTTCCTCTCCGCGGACGGGCTGACAGGACTGCAGTATATGGGCCTGTTTGAATCCGCACCCCGGGAGGGGGAAGAAGGGGAGGCGACCGTCTTCTACCAGGTCCGCGTGGTCAGCAACGGGACCGCAATGCCGGAGATGGCGGTGCTGCCGGGAGAGAGTGTCAGCGTGGGGGACTGGGACTTCAGCTTCCGGGACCCCTACTATCCGGGCCTGCGCATCAAGCAGATGCCCTTCCCCTTTGCCAATTCTCTGCTGGAAGCCGCTTTCGTGCTGATGCTGCTGGGGCTTTTCCTGTGCTTTTATCTGCAGCCGGTGCTGGTGAAGGCGGATGAGACGGGCTATACGGTCTGTGGGCCCCGACCCGAGAAGCTGCGGCTGGAGCTGCGGCGGAGGTTTGAAGAGGAGGGGGAGAGCACATGAAGACGCTGTTCTATATCGCCCTGGCTCTCTACGCTGCGGCCCTGCTGATCCAGCTTGCCGGGACCTTTGGCAAGTGGGAGAAGGTCCGAAAAACGGCCTGGGCCGTGTATCTGCTGGGTTTTCTGGCCCATCTGGTCTATTTCATCTGGCGGGGCCTTGCGGCCCAGCGACTGCCCCTGGCCTCTCAGTTTGAGTTCGCCTGCGGCTTTGCCCTGTGCGTGCCGGTGATCCTGCTGGCGGCCCGCACCAGAGTCAGTGCCGACTGGATCGCTGCCGCGGGCATGGGCGCCACAGCGGCGCTGATGGGCTATGCCTCCCTGCAGCGCATGGAGATCACTGAGCTGATGCCCGCTCTGCGGAGCTTCTGGTTCAACTTTCACATCGGCGCGGCTGCGGTATCCTACTCCGCCTTCCTGGTGGCGGGCTGCGTGGCGGCGCGCTACGTGCTGCAGCATAAGAAGGGCGAGGCGCCCGACAGCCTCCGGATGAAACAGCTGGAACGCTACAGCTATCGGCTGGTGGCGCTGGGCTATTTGCTGCTGACGGCAGTGATCGTGATCGGCGCCGTCTGGGCAGAGGCTGCCTGGTCCGCCTACTGGACCTGGGACCCCAAGGAGGTCTGGGCCCTCATCACCTGGATCATCTACACGGTCTATCTGCATATCCGCCTGCGCGGGCAGAAGAGCGAGCTGTGGCTGTGCTGGTACGTGATCCTGGCCATCCCGGCTTTCCTCTTCACCTTCGCCGGGGTCAACAAGCTGATCCCCGGCCTCCACTCCTACGGCTGATCGTTTGCGAAAAAAGATTGGTCCCCCGGAACCTTGTTCCGGGGGACCGGTTTGTTGTTTCGCGTGATGGAGCTCAGGCTTCGGGCGCCTCCGATGCGGCGGCGAGCCTGCCGCCCAGAGCGCCGGCCAGGATGGCCCGCAGGTCCAGACCCAGACCCTGGGTCATGCCTTCGGTGATCTGGCTGGTGCCGTTGACGATGTCGCCGATGAGCTTGGCGCTGTTGCCCTCGCCGTACATGGTGATGCGGTCCACCTTGCTCAGCGGCTCCGCCACATTCTTGGCGATCTCCGGGAGCGCCCCCACCAGCATCTCGATGATGGCGGCTTCGCCGTATTTCTTCATGGCTTCGGCCTTTTTGTCGATGCCCTCGGCCTCCGCCAAGGCCTTGGCCCGGATGGCCTCGGCCTCCGCCTCGCCCACAGCGCGGATGCCGGCGGCTTCCTGCTCCCGGGCGAACTTGGCGGCCTCGGCGGCCTTCATGGCGGCCAGGGCGGCCTGCTCCTGCTCGTAGCGCTCGGCCTCTGCCCGGCGCTGACGGGCCACCAGCTCCGCCTCGGCGACCTTCTCCGCCTGGTACTTGTCGGCGTCGGCCTGCTTCCGGACGATGGCGTCCAGCTCGTATTCCTTCAGCTCGATCTGCTTCTGCTTCAGCTCGGCCTCCCGCTGAGCCCGGGCGATGTTGGCGTCGGTCTCGGCCACTTCCTTCAGCTTGCGCTGGTTCTCCGCCTCGATGCCCTTGGCAGCCTCGGCCTGGGCCCGCTCCTGGTCGGCCTCCTTCTGCAGGCGGGCCTGCTTGATGGCCAGGTCGTTGTTGCGCTTGGCGATCTCTTCCTGGGCCTGGACCTTGGCGTCGTTGGCCTGCTTGGCGTTGGCGGCCTCGGCGATGGCGATCTCCCGCTGGGCGTTGGACTTGGCGATGGCTGCGCCCTTGCGGATCTGCTCCACGTTGTCGATGCCCAGGTTGGTAATGACGTCGTTGTCGTCGATGAAGTTCTGTACGTTGAAGGTGATGAGCTCCAGTCCGTAGGCCCTCAGGTCGGGCACGGCGTTGGCCTGGACCTTCTCACTGAAGAGCTTCCGGTCGCCCACCATTTCGGTCAGACGCATCTGACCCACGATCTCACGGATATTGCCCTCCAGCAGGTCATTGATCTTGTGGGCGATCTGGTCCCGGCTCACGTTCAGGAAGTTCTGGGCGGCCAGGGCGATCATTTCCGGATCGCGGCCCACCCGGACGGAGACGGTGGAGTCCACCTTAACATTGATATATTCGGCGGTGGGGACGGCGGAGCCGGTCTTCACGTCGATCTGGATGGCGCCCAGAGAGAGTTTGTCCAGCCTCTCCAGGAAGGGGATCTTGATTCCGGCCTTGCCGATGAGAATGCGGGGCCTGCGATGCAGGCCGGAGATGATGTATGCCATGTCAGGCGGAGCCTTGACGTATCCGCTTGCGATAACGGACAGCAGGGCGATGGCCAGTACGGCCCAGGGCAGATAGGGAATGAAAGTCTTGAGCATGATGATCTCCTCCTTGTGCTCGGTACGCTTGCTTTGCTTCTTGCACTTTTGTGACGCACAGGGAAGAAAAAGGTTCCAGAAAATCGGCGAGAATCGGAAAGCCTCCGGAGGAAGATCCTCCGGAGGCTTTGCCGTGTTCGGTGCGGAAAGCGCCTTATTTGGTGCCGAAGATGCGGTCGCCCGCGTCGCCCAGACCCGGCACGATGTAGCCGTGCTCATTGAGATGGTCGTCCAGCGCGGCCACGAAGATGTCCACGTCCGGGTGGTCCGCCTGCATCCGGCCCACGCCCTCGGGCGCGCCGATGATGCTCATGAGCTTGATGTGCTTCACGCCGACTTCCTTCAGGAAGGTAATAGCGGCGGAGGCGGAGCCGCCGGTGGCCAGTATCGGGTCCACCACGATCACGTCCCGCTCCTCGATATCGGGGGGCATCTTGAAGTAGTACTTTACGGGCTCCAGGGTCTTCGGGT
>JAEEGL016327006.1_pt1 | contig 10608 bp, 6 predicted proteins | sample 9134231 | NCBI WGS metagenome assembly JAEEGL01 (sample SAMN16246548, study PRJNA631951) | gut metagenome | biome: gut microbiome; feature: rumen; material: fiber-attached | host: Bos | place: Iran: Karaj | collected 2018-10 | reverse complement strand
TGTCAGTGAGAACAGGCTTTATATGTTCAACAACTCCGAGAATAAGCTGGCTTATCTCTTTGGATTTTTTGATAAGGACCATGATGATGCAAGAACCTGGGATGACAACTGCACCATCAAGGTGCTTAAGGTTGATGAAGCAGGAAATGTTAAGTTTGCCGTAGCCGGATACATGAGCCGTGGAATTCATGAGGGAGAAGTCGGAATCGCGGTTTATGATTACAATGCCACCATCAATGCGGTGGAGGAACAGGCATTTATAAAGGGAAGCTGTGACCCGCAGATAGTTCTTGAGTATGTAAATACCATCTGCTATGCCAACAATAATAATGTTTTCTATGTGATGCTGGATCAGAACATTTACTCGGTGGATCTGACGGACAGAACAGCGGTGTCTGTGGTTGATGATATCGGAGCCGGAGACTATAAGATCTCTGAGTCAATGAGCACCATAGCATGGCAGAGCGGTGACTTAAAGAGCCTTAGTATGATGGATCTCAATACCAAGGCCAGATCTGAGATCATGGCGGATACAGAGGACTATATAAGGGTCCTTGGCTTTATGGGTGAGGACATGGTATATGGCCTTGTACATGAGGCTGATGTGCAGACCGATCAGATGGGAAATCCTGTCTATGCCATGTATAATTTAAAGATTCAGGATAAAGACGGCAATGTATTGGAGAATTACCATCCTGACGGAATCTATGTTACCGATGTCACCATAAGTGATAATCAGATCAAGATGACCAGAGTGACAAAGGATGAGGAAACCGGAAAATTTGTTAGTACCTATGATGATCAGATCATGAGTACCTTAAAGCCGGAAAGTGGAAGCAACGTCGTAAATGTTGTGTCTGTCGATGTCTATGAAAAGATTGTGCAGATTTCCACTAAGAATGAGATCAAGACAAAGCAGCTTAGAGTTCTTACCCCGGCACAGACCCTTTTTGAAGGGGATCGCAACGCCTATATTGAGTCTGAGAGGGATATCAGGGAGAAGCCATTCTATTATGCCTACGGGCTTTTGGGAATTGAAGGTATCTTTACAGATCCCGGAAAGGCAATAAAGCTTGCTTACAGTGCGCCTGCCATGGTTGTGGGCGACAACAACAGATATATCTGGCTTAAGGGAAATCTTTTGAACTCAAACCAGAACATGACCATCACAAGAGCTGCTGAAAGCTATGAGGGTATGACTGAAAAGGATCCGGTAGCAGTTTGCCTTGAGCTTATGCTTTCGTATGAGGGTGTCAGCAGAAATGTGGAGGCTCTTCTTGAGTCAGGAAACAGCGTAAACCAGATTTTGGAAAGTTCTTTGCCGGATGCGGATGTGCTTGATCTGGACGGATGTCCGCTGTCTGCAATGCTATATTTTACAAATAAGGACATTCCTGTAATGGCCATGATGAATGACGGAAACTGCGTTCTTATCATCGGTTTCAACAGTCAGAATACAGTGCTTATGAATCCTCAGACCGGTACAGTATATAAATACGGAATGAAGGATTCTGAAAAACTATTTGATGAAAACGGTAACCACTTTTTAACCTATTTAATGGAGGAAGAGTAAATGAAGAATTTCAGCTTTGAAATGGTAAAAGACCCTGAGATTTTCAAAGATAATGTTCTGCCCGCTCATGCGGACTTTAAGGCTTATGCCACAGATGATGAGCTGGAGGAGGGAGCATCTTCCCTGAGGATCTCTTTAAACGGTCTGTGGAAATTCCATTATGCAAAGACATTCAGGGCAGTAGTTCCTGATTTTGAAAAAGAAGATTATGACTGCAATTTCTGGGATGATATCCATGTGCCTGCTCATATGCAGATGGAGGGCTATGACATCCCTGCATACATCAACGTTCAGTATCCATGGGACGGACACGAGAAGATTGAGCTGGGTCAGATCCCTGAGGAGTTTAACCCGGTGGGCAGTTATGTGAAGTGCTTCAACCTGCCTGAGAATTGGAACGGTCAGGAAGTGCATGTGGTTTTTGAAGGCGTGGAGAGCGGTTATGCTCTTTGGCTTAACGGCCAGTATGTGGGCTACAGTGAAGATACTTTCACACCTTCAGAGTTTGACCTTACTCCTTTCATAAAAAATGGTTTGAACAAGCTGGCAGTTCAGGTGTTTAAGTGGACATCTTCAAGCTGGATGGAGGATCAGGATTTCTTCAGATTCTCCGGAATTTACAGGGATGTCTTTTTAAGACTGGTACCTAAGTCTCATGTGGATGATCTTAAGGTTAGAACTCTTTTAAACGAGGAATTGACAGAGGCTGAGCTGGAGCTGACTTTCAAGGGAAAAGAAGTGGGCTCAACCGATTATGTTTTATACAGAAATAATCACCCTGTAGTAAAGGGAAATGTTAAAAACGGTGCTGAGGTTGTCGTGTCTGAGCCCGTACACAGTCCCGTGCTCTGGAGCGCGGAGGATCCACAGCTTTACCAGCTTGTTCTTCATGTCAAGGACGAAGCGGGCGAAATTACAGAGGTAATTAGACAGAATGTGGGCTTTAGGCGCTTCGAGATGAAGGATGGTATCATGCTCATCAATGGCAAGAGGATTGTCTTTAAGGGCGTAAACCGTCACGAGTTTTCCTGCGAGAGCGGACGTGTTGTATCCTACGAGGAGACTCTCAAGGATATCATCACCATGAAGCAGAACAACATCAATGCCATCAGAACAAGCCACTATCAGAATTCAGCGCTGATTTATGAGCTCTGCGATATTTATGGTCTTTACATGATCGCCGAGAACAACATGGAGACCCACGGAAGCTGGTCGCATCTGGGCAATGAGCCTGCTATTCCTTATGCAATTCCGGGCAGCAGGGACAACTGCATGGCTGTGATGCTGGATAGGATCAATTCAACTTATCAGCTTGATAAGAATCATCCATCAGTCCTTATCTGGTCTATCGGAAACGAGTCCCACGGAGGCAAGGTGCCATACGAGATGAGTAATCTCTTTAGAAAGCTGGATCCGGACAGACTTGTTCACTATGAGGGAATCTGCCACGACAGAACCTACAATGATACCAGTGATATGGAAAGCCAGATGTATCCTTCTGTTGAGAGCATCGAAAAGTTCCTTAAAGAACATGATGACAAGCCTTATATTTGTTGCGAATATACTCACGCCATGGCAAATTCCTGCGGCGGAATGTTCAAATATACTGACCTGGCGGACAGAGAGCCACGCTATCAGGGCGGATTCATCTGGGATTTCGTTGATCAGACCATCAGGGAAAAGAATCGCTTTGGTGAGGACTATCAAGCCTATGGCGGAGACCACGGGGAGAGGCCCTGTGATTACAACTTTAGCGGCAACGGCATTGTTGATGGTCAGAGAGAGCCGTATGCCAAGATGCAGGAGGTTAAGTTCAACTATCAGAACATCAAGGCGCTTGTTTCAAAAGACAGTGTAAAGATCGTTAATACAGGTCTTTTTACAAATACAAGTGAATATGACTGCATTGTTATCTTAGAAAGAGATGGCAAAAAAATCTGCGAAAAGCTTATGGCTACAAATGTGGAGCCCCTTTCTGAAAAAGAGTATGAGCTTCCTGAGGCTATAAGAGCAAAGATGGCAGTTGTAAATGCCGGTGCTTACGAAGAAAACGGACCATTCCCTCTTGATGAGTACGCAGTAACTGTTTCCTTCAGGCTTCGCGAAGATACAAGCTGGGCAAAGAGAGGACATGAGGTCGCATTCGGGCAGGGTGTATTTAAGACCGCAGCCACAACCTATGTAAGCTGCAGTCCAATAAAGGTTATCAAGGGCGATTACAATATCGGCGTAAAGGGAAATCATTTCTCAGTTCTTTTCAACAATGACATGGGAAATATTGTATCCTATAACTATGGCGGAAAAGAGCTTATCGAGTCCATGCCAAGGCCCAATTTCTGGAGAGCTCCAGTGGATAATGACAAGGGCAACAGAATGCCTTCAAGATATGCTCAGTGGAAGATTGCCAGCATGTATTCCATCACAGCTCCAATCATTGAGGATAGCGTCGGCTATCAGAACGGCGACTGGTCTGATAAGTCTGTTTATCCTATCATCGAGCAGGATGAGAACAGCGTGAGCCTTACATTTAAGGTTTATCTTCCTACAACTCCCGCTTCTTCTGTGCTTGTAACCTACAATGTCACAGGCGACGGAAGAGTATGGATAAAAGAGGAATATGAGCCCGTTAAGGGACTTCCTCCAATGCCTGAGTTTGGTATGCTGTTTAAGTGGAATGCGGACTTTAACAATGTTACTTACTACGGCATGGGACCGGAAGAGAACTATGTGGACAGAAATAAGGGGGCAAAGCTCGGTATCTATTCCCGCAAGGTTGAGGATATGATGGAGACCTATATCCGTCCTCAGGAGACCGGCAACAGGACCGGAGTAAGATGGGCAAAGATCACTGACAACAAGGGAAGAGGTGTGCTGTTTGAGGCCCCGGAGACAATGAATTTCAGCGCTCTTCCATACACACCTGATCAGCTTGAGGCAGCAGATCATCCTTACGAGCTTCCTCGCTATAACAAGACAGTGGTTCGCTGCAGCCTTATGCAGATGGGTATCGCAGGTGATGATTCCTGGGGCGCAAAGACCCATCCGGAATTCCTGCTTCCTAATGATAAGAAGCTGACATTTGTTATGAGCTTTAAGGGGATTTAAAGGATAGGGATGTCAAAAGTCCAAAATGTGGACATACTAAACATTTTGGCTTTATGACCATAATAATCATGTAATGTAGGCATAATTTGTAGACACGATGGTAGGAGGAACGGCAGATGAATGAGAACATGGTAAAAAGAAATGAGTTGTTGGCGCAGAAGGTTATAAAGGGCCTGGAGTCCAGAAACATGACCGGATACTATGCAGCAAACAAGGAAGAAGCTTTAAAGAAGGCTCTTGAGCTTATTCCCGAGGGCAGCAGTATTGCCATGGGCGGTGCAATGAGTGCCCACGAGATTGGCCTTGTGGATGCTGTTAAGAATGGCAATTACAAGTTTATTGACAGAGACGCGGCTGAGGACAAGAGAGCTGTGATGCTGGAGTCCTACGATGCAGACTTTTTCCTTGCAAGTGCAAATGCCATGACCGATGACGGTGTACTGGTTAACATCGATGGCAACTCCAATCGTGTTTCCATGATCGCTCAGGGACCTAAGAAAGTTCTTTTCATAGTTGGAATGAACAAGGTCTGTGCAGATATCGACAGCGCCATGAAGAGAGCAAGAAATGTGGCAGCTCCTATAAATGCTCAGAGATTTGGCCTTTCTACTCCATGCTCAAAGCTTGGAACCTGCATGAATTGTAAGTCCCCTGACACTATCTGTTGTCAGTTCCTTATTACAAGATTTTCAAGACACAAGGACAGAATCCATGTAATCCTTGTTAACGATAATCTTGGTTTCTAAGTCTTATTCATCAACTGAACAAAATGATTACGGAGTGCATTCCATTACCGGGGCACTCCGTTTTTTGAAACAATAAAAATTTTTTGAAAATTATTCAAAAAGTTTCAACACTTTTGGTCTCTCAAACGTTATATATACAGAAAGCGCTTTTTAAGTAATGTTACGGGGATTGATGCACACTTATTCTTGGGAGAATGGGGATGGAACAGGAAATCACGATCCTGTATGAAAAACTGAATACGGAACTTTTTAAGTGGTGCTGCATCATGACTCAGAACGAAGACATGGCAAGGGAAATTGTTCAGGAAGGGTTCCTTAGGGCCATAGATCATTTCGGGGACATAAGGGATCTGGAATTTCCACAGCAGCGGGCATGGTTTTACAGGACTATCAAGAACATCTTTGTGGATACAATGAGAAAAAATAAGAATGAGTATCTTACCGAGGATGTGGGACAAGGTATTTCTTTTGACAGCTATTCGGAAAAAGAAATCATGTGCCTGATAGAGTCTATGGACAAGGTTGAAGGAAAGATTCTGGTACTGCGACATGTCGAAGGTTTTTCATCAAAACAGATTGGGGAAATGCTTCACCTCCCGCCCGGGACGGTGAGAAGTAAGCTCCACGACGCAAGAAAACATTTAAGGGAAATGTTATAGGAGGGTGAAATGAAGTTAAGAATCAATTGTCAGACCTGCGATGCAAGAAGAATCAACGAAGAGAACTACAGGGAGTTTTCTCAGATCCGTATTTACACAGAGGAGCTTCTTGTGGATGACAGAAGCAAGGAAGTGTTAAACAGACTGCCTTTCAACATTAAAGCTGAGGAGGTTAGGACTAAAGATTTGGCAGAAGATCCGGGGAACAAATCTCAGAATATCAACGGTATTTACGAGATATGTGCCGATTCAGCTGTTGCAGAAGGGACCAGCGTAACCGTCAATGGAATGCTTAAGATTGCTCCCGGAACGCAGGAAGTATTAAAAAGATTCAGCAGGATAGCAGTTAACGGTATCGTTCTTTGTCCAAAGAGTATAGCAGCTCTTTTGCCTATTCCGATGCTGGCCATAAATGGAATGACAAAGTCTTATCCGGATGATTACACACTTATGGATAATCAGTACAGACTGGATAAGTATTTTCCTATGAGAGCTCCTGAGAATTCAGGATATTATGCGGCTTCATTTATATACGATGCGGAGGATGAGACTGATTTTGGTAAGCTGGCTGCGAAAAATGTAAAGTTCTCAACAGATAAGGTTTATATCAGAAAGAGCCATATCGATGCAGCGCTGCCTCTTTTCAACATCGAGGCATCTATAGTTGAGATTCCTGATGGATGCAAGGTTGTTGTGGCTGATCATTCCGAGATCGATGAGCAGTTTGTCAATACCAATGGAAGCAACCTCTTTATCATAGGAAATGTACATATTTCTAACGGCAATAGAAATGCCCTGGACAGGATTGAGTCTCTGATTGTGGAGGGAGATATCACTACAGAGTCCGAGTGCGCAAGAAGGCTGGAGGAGATTGGTGCAAAGTGCGATAAGCTCATTGTGACTCATGGCATTGTTATGGAGGATATGCCGATCGCAAATCTTGACAGAGAAACATTAGAGTCTGCCACTGAGGGAATCATGGTAAGAGACTGCGCGCTTCTTAGGATCGATAGGAATGTTCCTCCAGATCTTATAAGACAGCGCCTTAAAATAAGAGACTGCGCAAAAGTAACCTGCTCTGAGGAACAGAAAGGTGCCGTAAGCTCTGTTTCCAGTGATGTTGCCTTTATCGGTAGCTCTAGTGTAAAATCATTATTTGGAAGCTTGTTCGGAAGCGGTGTGGAAGAGACAGAAATTCATTCGGAACCATCGGCTTTTGAAGATGATACAAAGTACATCAATGCAGAGTACTACGAACTTTAAATTTTGTTTTCACAGTATTGAGATTGCTCATAGTATAATGTAATCTTTTATATTTGCGCGGGGAGTGTATGCAGACTAGATCAGGCAAAGAGATAAAAGCCGTTATTTTTGACGTGGACGGCACACTTACAGATACAGAAAAGTTTTACCAGAAGGCATGGCCGGAGGCACTGGCGCACTTCGGCTATACCTGCGAACCCTGGATGCCGCTGGAAATGCGCTCATTGGGACGCCCCTATGCACCGGAGAAGTTCAAGGAATGGTTCGGCCCTGACTTTGACTATTGGACTGTAAGGGAATATAGACGGGTGCTGGTGGCAGATATGATCAAGGAACAGGGAATCCCCCTTAAGCCCGGGGCAAAAGAAATTCTTACCTGGCTCAGGGAGCATGGGATTCTCACCAGTATCGCCACAGCCAACGAGTATGAGAGAACCAAGGGATATCTCACGAAACTGGGGCTTTTTGACAGCTTTGACAGGATTATCTGTTCAGATATGGTAAAACATGGAAAGCCGGCTCCTGATATTTACGCCTATGCCTGCGAGCAGCTTGAGCTTCCTCCGGAACAAACCTTTGCTGTGGAGGATTCTCCGAACGGCGTAACCAGTGCATATCTTGCGGGGTGTAATGTCATCATGGTTCCTGACCTGACGCAGCCGGACGAAGAGCTGTCAAAGAAGCTTTATGCGAAGGTAGACTGTTTGCTGGATATCAAAAATCTGTTATAGTAAAAAGCTTGTTGAGTATACATGAAATGTATTCTGTGACATTTCATGTATATTTTTATGTGATTGCTTTTGCCCGGTACTTAGTAGTGCGATGAGCGAATACATATCAGCTATGAAATAAAAAAGTTTGGGGAGCGGATTTAGGTTTTGAATAAGGATAGAGATTTAACACGAGGAAATCCTTTTGGTTTGATTTTCTCATTTGCATTTTCAATGATGCTGGGGAACATATTCCAGCAGCTGTATACGGTTGCGGACGGCGTCATCATAGGCAGGAAGATAGGATCGCTGAGCCTGGCAGCTATTGGTGGAACAGACTGGCTCATTTTTCTTGTTAATGGTTTTATCATCGGACTGATCCAGGGATTCTCTGTAATACTTGGAAAGAAATTCGGAGAAAAAGATGAGAAGGGCTTTGGAGTTTATTATCGAAAGGCTTTTGGTCTATGCTGCGCTATTTCTGTAATATTCGTGGCAGTCTTAGTGCCACTTTGCGGGGCACTTCTTAGGATAATAGCGACAAAAACCGAGGTCTTTAATCTTGCAAAAACATATGTGAGTATTATCTTCCTTGGCACGCCGTTCCTTGTTTTCTACCAGTTTTTTACAGCAGTACTTAGGAGCAGGGGAAACAGCCGGATTCCGCTTTTGGCAATGACAGTATCCTCTATATGCAATATTGTTCTGGATCTGCTTTTTATTGTTGTGTTCAAGATGGGAATAGCAGGGGCAGCGCTTGGAACAATCCTGTCAGAAGGACTGGTTATGATCATCTGTGGATATCATGTGATAGACGCAAGGAAAAAGATATCGGATTTCGGTGATGCTGACAGATATTTGGACGGTGTAGTAAATGCATCATACGGCGATGATTCTGATAAAAAAAGGCCCGGAGAAAGTGGCCTTCAGGTTATAAAGCAGCTACTTACGGTTGGTCTTCCCATGGCCCTCCAGAGCGTTATTACCGCAATAGGCGGAATTATTGTCATCAGATGTGTTAACAGGTATGATATAAGCTTTCTTACAGGCTACACCATTGCAAATTCAAAGATATATGCCCTTTTGGAGATTGCAGCTTCATCCTACGCGATGGCAGTAGTTGCCTATGTTTCACAAAACTACGGAGCAGGAGAGAAGAAGAGAATAAGAAGCGGAGTCAGAGTAAGTGTTCTTATGGGCGTAGCAACAGCCCTCGTTTGCTCCTTCATTATGATATTCTTCGGCGAAGCCGTCATGAAACCATTCGTAGATTCGGCGGTCGAGTCTGAGGACATCTTCGTATATGGAAAGGAATATTTATTGATTCTGGGGCTCTTTTTCCCGCTATTGTACATTCTCTACATTATGAGATCAGCCCTTCAGGGACTTGGTAACACTGTTGTCCCAATGATCTCCAGCTTCGGACAGCTCATAATGAGGGTAACCTGTGCGCTGGTACTGACTATATTCATTGGCCCCAGGGGAATCTTTTTCGGAGAAGTCACAGCCTGGATTCTGGCAGATATAATTTTGATTGTTACCTATGTAGTAACTATACGAAAAGAAATCAAAAACAGCGGTAGTTCGCTATGAACTACCGCTGCTGTTTTTAGATCTTCTTCTCGGCCGCGAGGGATTCTCACTAGGCTCGACAGAACCTCGCCAAGTGTTCACCCGTGGCTCGCACTAGACTCAAAAAAACTTCGTCAAGTGCTCTGCTCAAGGGATGCACGAAGCTCGCCGCTGTTATAGCGCTCGATGATGCTGTTAATACGCTCAACCGGGTTAAGCAGATCGCTGATAGAAGCGTCATGGTTAAGTGTATCGATAAGGTAAGCAATATACTTACTCATATCACAGCTGATATACCATTCACGGGACAACAGTTCCGGTGTCTGGTAAATAAGGTTTGTAGTAAGAACTCTGTCGATGATGCCTTCTTCATAGGCTTTATCAAATTCCTCAAGACCATTTGTAAAGAGTCCAAAGGTTGAGAAAGCATAGATTCTTGATGCTTTTCTCTTCTTGAGAGCCTTTGCAACATCGATAAGGCTTTCACCTGATGAGATCATGTCGTCAACTATGATAACTGACTTGCCCTCAACACTTGTTCCAAGGAACTCGTGGGAAACAATTGGGTTACGTCCGTCGACAACCTGAGTATAGTCACGTCTCTTGTAGAACATACCTACATCAAGACCAAGTACGCTGGCAAGATAGATAGCGCGGCCCATTCCACCTTCATCCGGGCTTATAACCATCATATGGTCTGAATCAATCTTAAGATCCCAGACATTACGAAGAAGGGCTTTAATAAACTGATATGTAGTACGAACGGTTTCAAAACCGTTAAGAGGAATAGCATTTTGAACACGTGGGTCATGGGCATCGAAGGTAATGATATTATCTACACCCATGCTTACCAGCTCCTGAAGAGCGATAGCACAGTCAAGAGATTCTCTTGAACTTCTCTTATGCTGTCTTGATTCATACAGGAAAGGCATGATAACAGTAATTCTACGAGCCTTACCACCAACAGCAGCAATTATTCT
>JAEEGL016189283.1_pt1 | contig 10608 bp, 8 predicted proteins | sample 9134231 | NCBI WGS metagenome assembly JAEEGL01 (sample SAMN16246548, study PRJNA631951) | gut metagenome | biome: gut microbiome; feature: rumen; material: fiber-attached | host: Bos | place: Iran: Karaj | collected 2018-10 | reverse complement strand
TATTTGACTCTTGATACACCCTCTCTTTTGTGATGAAACTGTTTATTCGGATACAAATAGGCAATGATTTCTAAAACATACTATATCCCTGACATAGATGCACTTCTAATTCTGAGACTACGGGCAAACAAAGAAGTTGAAAGATTGCTCGAAATTCCTACAGAGACAATTCTTTAGGAAGAAACCCTTTTGTAATATATTTCACCCATGTGCAATATGCCATTAGTAAAATTGAATCTACAACTACTAGTTTTATCTTCTGCTCTCTTCTCGGTAATCACGCCCGAAGTACTACCATCAAAGGAACATGAATAATCAAATGAGTAACCAGAGTCTCTCTTACCTTTAGTAACCGACCAGTATTCACCCGTCCCATTTGATCGAAAAATAACATGATGAACGTCATAGCCTGTCTCATCGTCTATGAGAGTACCTGCCGAGTTGCACTCATGCCACTGTCCGACAAGAACATTTTCATCTTCATTGTCATCACTTCCGCATGATGCGAATAAGACACTAAACAATGCTACCATCGCAAAGGATAGCACCAACCAGATTCTAATTTTACTTTTCATTTTTTTGTGTTAGAAGTTAGGAATTAATAGTAGTCTGTAAAGTCTAATAGTTTATGAGTGATAGAATCTTATGAGACAACATACTATCTCATAATGACCTTAATGCTTTTCGTGTCGCCAATCTGTACTAAAACAACCGAGCCTTGCTGTAAGTTTGTGGCGATGGCAGCAGTATTGTGATGGCTATTAGCTTCTCCCACAGGATGTCCGTCGATTGTGGAAATATGGACCGAGGTGTTATCATCAAGTCCCGTAACGGTAATCCACCCTCGGTCAGTAGCAATCAACACGGGGCGAGCGGGAATGTGAGCCAAACTTTCAGTGATACCTTCAGTCTCGGGACGCTGGTCAATCCAACAGAGGGTAGCTGTGGCCGCCTCGCTGTTGCCGTAACCTGCCTTGGTGGCATAGACGCTGATGGTGTAGGTGGCTGTTAGCGTCACCTCTGAGTCGTAGTGTTTCTTGATATCTGCATCCGTTATTTCCGAAACATATGCCACCCCCTCCGTCTCGCTGCTGAAGGTCAGCTTGCCATTCTTATAGCTGATGATGGGAGTTTCGCACTTGGGAGTTTCTGGATTGTCGCCATCTATTGCCACAATGCTCTTGAAACTGCTCCAGGGTAATTTTGACTTATAGGCATTAATGGAGGCTGAGGGCACATGCAGCGTGGTGTAATTAATATAGGATCCTTCGAATGCATCACTACTTGTCATAGGTACGCTATTTGCATAGCAATATACGTCAATCAGTTCGGGACAAGAGGCAAAAGCACGATCGTTAATTCTATTTATTCCTGTACCTATGCTGACGGAGGTCAGGCCGGTACAGCCATCGAAAGCCCATCTGCTAATAGAGGTCACACTGTTCGGAATTGTCACCGAAGTCAGCCCAGTGCAGCCATCGAAAGCATGCTCGCCGATGGATGTCACGCTGTTACCTATGGTGACAGAGGTCAGGCCGGTACAGTGACCAAAAGTAAGATCACCTATTGATGTCACGCTGTTGGGGATGGTGACGGAGGTCAGGCCGGTGCAGCCATAGAAAGCACCCTCGCCGATGGTTGTCACGCTGTTGGGGATGGTGACGGAGGTCAGGTGGCAATAAACGAAAGCAGACTCGCCGATTGATGTCACGCTGTTGGGGATGGTGACGGAGGTCAGGCTCTTGCAGTAAGCGAATGCTAGATAGCCGATGGATGTCACACTGTTGGGAATAATCAATTCCGTTATTTCTTCATCGTTCAAATAAAAATGCTGGGCATAATATAGAGGATTAGAACTTCCAGATCCACCGAATATTATATTACACCAAGCAGCAATATCTGAAATATGAAGGGAGGTCAGGCCGTTACAGTTGGAGAAGGCAACATCACCGATGAATGTCACGCTGTAGGGGATGGTGACGGAGGTCATGTCCTTGCAGTTATAGAAAGAATATTCACCGATAGAAGTCACGCTATATTCCGTTCCATCGTATGTGATGGACTCGGGTATCGTTACGCTACCAGTATATTTGTCGGGGTTCCTGGTCACTTCTGCTTCTTTAGCCTTTGTAATCAGGTTGTAATAGATGCCATCAATCTCCACAGCATCAGCGCTCGCCACCATCGGCATCAAAATCGCCAATAAGGAAAGTAATAATTGTTTCATCATTTTTAATTGTTTAAAAAGTTATAACAAATTAGTTTTGTTATTTCACAAGTTTGAAATAACATAAATATAGGCAAGCTTTGAAAACAAAATGGAATGTCAAGTTTACAAATAGCCAAAATCTATTTTGTTTTTACTGATTATATCGACTTCCACATCAAATTTGCCAAATAGTTTTTTATAAAACTTGTATTCGTTTGAGCTTTCATCAAACGCATAGCCCAAATAAATCTTCTTTACACGAACAGGCAACTTAAGTCGCTTTTTCGACCTCTTTATGTAACGAACCTCTTGTTCGTATTCCCAAATAGAAGATTTATAACCAAAAAGATTCTTCATGTCTACTTTACTTGGATCATCAATTTTGGGAATCTGTGGACTATAATCAACATCTATGGATTCCCATGTGTTCTTTTCAATCTCTAACTCCAAGCAACATCCTTTCCCTTCATCAGCATACATGATCCACATCATTCCGATAAGATTTGACTTCGAGAAAGAACAAATCAAAGCCTCTTCCTTCAAAGAGTTAATATCTTTCCTATATGGATACACATCTTTAGTGTAGGTAAAATAGCCCTCCATTGGGTCATTCAATTCTTTATACCTAGGTGCATACATTTTCTTGTCTATTATGATTTCTAACAGACGTTTCAAATTTGCTAAGTTGCGATATTTGTAAAGAATCATAATTGATTTGATATTAAGTAACTAATCTAAATTAATTATAATATTTTAGTTCTTTATATACTAAACTCATAACAACAAAAATTGAGTTAAGCGAAAGCGAGCGTATTAAGCTCAATTTCTGGTTCAAGGAAGGAACCAGTCATTGCTTTCGTATGAGAAGCAAGGCTGTCCTTCTTTAGTCAGAAGGTCTTTATTCCGAAGCAATCGGAAAGATGGTTAAGAAGTCTCAAACCTCTGTCAACAATTGGGTCAAACGCTAGTTGCTCGAAAGTATTTCCGGGCTGGGATCATTTTATCACGACCTTTATGCTCTTTTCTCCGATCTTCACGATGGCAGGGGAGCCTGAAGGCATGGTGGTCCGTATGATAGCGGTGCCGATATGGCTGATGGCGGTGCCTTCCTCTGAGCCGCTGACGTTATAGAGGCTTACACGCTCACCGTCTTCGGCTCCCTGCACAATCACCAGGCCGCCCTCACTCTTTATCATGACGGCCCTGGTAGGGATGTTTGCTATGCCTTCGGTATCGCTATCTATTGCCACGATGCTCTTGAAATTTTTCCAGGGCGACTTCCTCTTATAAGCATCGATGGAGGCTGATGGAACATGGAGCGTGGCGTAATCTATATAGGAGTCTTCAAATGCATCACTACTTGTCGTAGGTACACTCTCTGAATAGCAAAATACATCAAACAGGTCAGAGCAAGATGCAAAAGCATGATCGTTGATATTTTTTATTCCAGTCCCAATAGTGATGGAAGTCAAGCTAGTGCAGCTATAGAAAGAACGATAGCCGATGGATTTCACACTGTTAGAGATGGACACGGAGGTAAGGCCGGAGCAGCCACTGAAAGCATTACTGCCGATGGAAGTCACGCTGTTGGGGATGGTCACGGAGGTCAGACCAGTGCAATTTATGAAAGTATATTCGCCGATGTAAGTAACGCTGTTGGGGATAACTAAATCTTTTATTTCCGTATCGTTGAGGTATAAATGATGGGCATAGTACAGAGGGTTGGAATAATATCTAGGGGTATTATCCATTGAGAAACTTATCTTGCACCAGGCCGCAATATCATTTATATATACGGAAGTCAGGCTTGTGCAGCCATAAAAAGCTTTATAGCCGATGGACGTCACGCTACTTGGGATGGAGACGGAGGTCAGTGCTGAGCATTCCTCGAAAGCATCGCCACCGATAATGGTCACGCCGTTGGGGATGGTTACGGAGGTCAGGGCTTTGCAACGACTGAAAGTGCTATAGCCGATGGAAGTCACGTTGTTTGGGAGGGAGATGGAGATCAGGCCAGAACTGCCAGCGAAAGCCCCCTCGCCGATAGAAGTCACGCTATTGGGGATGGAGATGGAGGTCAGACCTTTGCAACTTGAGAAAGTATAATCACCGATGGAAGCCACGCTGTTGGGGATGGTCACGGAGGTAAGGCCGGAGCAGCCACTGAAAGCATAGCTGCTGATGGAAGTCAAACTGTTGGGGATAACTAACTTTGTTATTTCCGTATCATTGAGGAATAAATGATGGGCAAAGATTAGAGGGTTGGAACCTACAGAAAACTTTATCTTGCACCAAGCTTCAATATCAGATATATATACGGAGGTCATGTTATCACAGTTGAAGAATGCATTTTCACCGATTTCGATCACGCTGTTGGGGATGGTGATGGATGTCAAGCTGAAGCATCCATTAAAAGCCGCATGGCCTATGGAAGTCACGCTGTTGCCCATGATGACGGAGGTCAGGACTTCGCAGCGTTGGAAAGCAAAATCGTCGATAGAAATAACGCTGTTTGGGATGGTGACAGAGGTCAGGTCGAAGCAATAATGGAACGCTTTATTACCTATAGAAGTCACACTATAATTCGTTCCTTCGTATGTGACAGACTCGGGTATCACCACGCTACCTGTGTATTTGTTGGGATTACTGGTTACTTCGGCTCCCTTGCCTTTTGATATTATGTTGTAATATATGCCATCAATCTCCACGGCTGCGGCACTCGCCACCATCGGCAGCAAAATTGTCAGTAAGGAAAGCAATAATTGTTTCATTGCATTATTAAGTTTTAAGTAATTAGTCAATATTAGTTTAAATTTTTATTGATCCATAAATACTAAACTCATAACAAATTTGTATTAAAATAAATGGATATAGTTATGAGTAAGATTACAAAAATTGATGCAACTATAACTTTACCTCATATGATTATGTGTCATATTTAGATTTATGTATAAGGAGGTGCTTTGATGATCTGTTTCTAAACAATAACCAATAATACCATTGATATCAGGACTACGGACAAACTGCTCGCACAAAACATCCTGTTTGGCGAGTGAATTCGCTACAAAAATAGAAATTGTATTCCCAATTTAAAAAATCAGGAACTAGAGCGCTATATTCACCATATGAGCAGAGTGACGAAGACCAATAATATGAACTTGTAAATAATGAATTGTAGTCAAAGGGCATAAAGATAGTAGCTCCATTTGGGCCAGTAAGAAGAAAACCTGCCACCTCATTCTGTGTGACCTTTTTCATCGAGCAGTTTTCCATTAATTCCACCCATTGGTCTGCCGTCGGCATACGCCAAGAGTCGCCCCACTTTACGTGAGCCACATCGTATCTGGTGCCTGAAATGTCATCTCCGATGTGACGACAAGTCTTATTGGGACTATCATAAAAGATATATGTGCTCCAATCGTATTCGTCCTTCTCCTCAGTCTCACCCCAAGCATAGTATCCTCCGTACTCTTCGGGTGCAGAAGCTCCGACATTCCAACCCGCCCACTTCGTACCAGAGGGGAGACCAAGGTCAATGGCCTCGGCCACAGGGCATGAAGGGTCAGCATGTGGTTCTTCTGGGTTAATTATTGGGCGAACAAGATTCCCATGCCAGGGATCCATACTTTCGTTCCATGCCCAATGGTAATCACCACAAAAAAGCGCGTACACAAAAATAAAAGAAGGATACCAATTCGACGAAGATGACCAGTAAAGCGCTGAAGAAAAATAGTTGTTAAAAGGGAGAAAGATTGTAGTCCCATTGGGACCTGTGAAGAGCGTGCCATTCACGTTATTATATCTAGTGTGCGTTAAAACACAATTGTCAAGCAATTCCTTAATTTGATCCTTCGATGGCATTTGCCACGCACCTTTCCACTTAGTATGGGCAACATCGTATTCTGTACCAGCTATATCATTACCGATATTTACATATCCTTCGTCTCCGAAGTATTTGTATGTATCTTGACTATAAACATCCTTCTCCCATGTCTCACCCCAAGCATAGCTACCGCCATCTTGTTCAGGAGACAAGGCTCCAATGTTACAACACGCCCACTTTGTGCCCGAAGGAAGCCCGAGATCTATCATATGAGGATGATACTTATCGGGGCAAGAGAGATAAACGTTATTTTCGCTTGAAGAGCTAAAAGTCAACTCATTAATATTTTTTACATCGAACTGACGTACAGAGTTGTTGTTCATCTTAACAACAAGAATATCTTGAGCATTTGCAACATAAAATGCACACAAAGCTACAACTGGAGTCAATAATAATAGTTTTTTCATTTCCGATAGATTTTTATTGTTCGGTTATTATTTAAGTAAAGCAGATATATTCCCTCGGGAAGGGCTGAGAAAGAAATTTCTACTCGGTCACCAATTGTATTGACACGATTTGGATAGAACGTGCCATCAACTCCAAAGAGTCTAATTATGGTATCAGGAGTAGCATTGGAGATCACCATAAGGTCTTCTCCTTGCCATGCGATGGTGTAATTATGTATAGCCAGCACACTTGATGATATCTTATCTGCACATGGCCTAACTGAACACATCATAAGGCTTGTATTATATGTACTTGATGAACTGATCGATGAACTTGAAGCTACTAATGCATAGGAAAAACCTCCTCCATCTGATGTCGATGTCCAGTAATAGAGTTGTTCTCCTGATGTTTGTGCGCCTCCGCCCATAGTCATTTTGAAACCTCCGGCTGGTAGAAATATAGTATTTCCATTTGTACCTGTCACCCTGTAGCCATTAACTCCATTCTCGGTTGTCCAAGTCCAAGTGCATTTGTTTACTAGTTCATTCATCTCGGTTTTGGAAGGTGTACGCCAACTTTCTCCCCACGATGAAGCAATATTGCTGCACTGATTCCATTCCAGATAAGAACCATATTCTGTCGGAGAACTTGCACCATAATTAATCGTCGCCCAAAGATTGCCCGAAGGAAGTCCCAAGTCCACATATTCGTGACCATCCAATAACCCAGGTTCTGGTCCGAGCTCTATAATGCTATTGAACAATCTCCATTCTGCTGCGTTCTGATACTTGGACTTTGAACCTGCTGGAACATAGAGAACACAATTGTTATAGAGCTGGGGATACTGGAAAGCATTGTAGTCACATGTGGCAGGAGTTGAACTCTCTACCGTAATCTTGGAGATTAAGGTAACAGAAAAGATGTCATAACCAATCGATGTAACATTGCGAGGAATGGTGATTTCCTGCAAACCCAAACAAACATTGAAAGCTTCTTTGCGAATATAGGTGAGCGTTTTTGGCAAAGAAATCGAGGTCATACCCGCACTGTTCACGAATGCGGACTGTCCGATGCCAATCACAGTGTAAGCATTCCCGTTGTAAGTTACAGACTCAGGAATGGTCACATCTCCCCTATAAGAAGTGCTTCCATCTGAGCCCGCACTCTGGTTGCTTGATGCCACCTCCACGGTCTTATCTGAACTAGATATAATAGTATATCGCACTCCTCCAGAAGTGAAGTCCTCGGCTTGCAATTGATTTGCTAAAATAAGCAAAACGACAAACAAAAAGTTTTTCATTTTCGATTGATTATGAGAGTTCGAAGATTAAACAGTTTTACTCAAGGATATACTCATAATCCCAAGATTACGGACAGACAGCGCGTACCGACTGCCCGATGCAGCGGCTGCTGTGAGACTGACTCCAGATGCTTGAATTGAAGCCGAAGCCTAATGCGAAGTTCTCGTCGTCCAGATAGAGAGACGATGACCAGTAGTTGCCAAACGAGTCCTCGGTGATACTACTGCCGGCAGCTGGCAAGAAGATAGAAGCCCCATTAGGGCCAATAACAAGAATGCCACGCACACCATTTTTCAGTGTCCACCATCTAGAACAATTACCGATTAATTCCTCTATTTGCTCTTTCGAAGGCATATGCCATGAGCCTCCCCATTTTACATGAGCCACATCATACTCTGTTCCTGCTATATCATCGCCGATACCTTGATTATACTTATAGTTACTCCAAGTATAATTTTCCTTTGTGTCCGTCTCGCCCCATGCATAATATCCACCATATTCTTCCGGAGCGGAGGCGCCGATGTTCCAGCTTGCCCACTTCGTACCAGAAGGCAGTCCGAGGTCGATGGCTTCGGCAACTGGACATTCTTGCGGCTTTTCTTCTACGCAAACAGCACGTACCGAGCAACCTATGTAGCGGAAATCGTAATAATAACAAAACCAGTCTTTCAAACTGAAGCACCAGTAGTATGGACCAATAAAAGATTGCTGAATTGCCTGGGGGCCAAGTGATGACAACCAATACCAACCCGTCATACCCTCGTCAGCAATACCAGAAGGCCAATGACTGCCAGCGGCAGGCAAGAAGATGGTATTACCGTTAGGGCCCGTAACAAGTGTGCCGTTCACGCCATTCTGAGTTGTCCATTCGTGTGTACACTTATCACCCAATTCCTGTATTTGTTCAAATGAAGGCATTCTCCATGATCCTCCCCACTTTTCATGAGCCACATCGTACTCAGTGCCAGAAATATTATCACCGATATAATAGCAAGTCTCACAAGAGTTATCATAATGAGAATAAGTGCTCCAATCATAAAAGTCTTTCTCTTCCGTTTCGCCCCAAGCAAAGTAGCCACCGTATTCTTCAGGAGCTGATGCTCCGACATTCCAGCTCGCCCATAGAGTTCCACTGGGAAGTCCTAGGTCGATGGCTTCGGCTACGGGACATGAAGAGGGCTGGAATGTCATTTTACGAATGTCCTCCACTTTAATTTTTTGGATAGTGTTATCATTCATCTCAATAACCATGACATCTTGTGCCCATGAGACGAAAGATAATCCAAAGAAAAGGAGTGCGTTCAATAAAATATGTATTTTCATTTTCGATTGATTTTGAGGGTTCGAGCATTGTTTATGTTGAGAATATAGATACCCTTGGGAAGGGCTGAGAGTGAGACTTCAATTTGGTCGCCATAGGTATTCACACGGCTAGGATACATTGTTCCATCGATACCATAGAGACGAATTACAGCATCAGGTGTAGCATTTGAGATTTCGATGAGGTCTTCTCCCTGCCATGAAAGTTTAAAGTCTTCATCCATACGAGGCGAACGAATATCCGAGGGGTCTTCCTTGAAATGAAAATTCGCGACATCTGACATTTCGAATTCCGATGATCTGCTTCCGACTTTGATGCGAATTAATTGATCGGAAAAACTAATCACCGGTTGCTTGGCGAGTGCAAACGTCATCTCCGACCCGTCGGTGAAATCTATCACCAACAGATAATCCTTTGCCCAAAGCATGCTGCTCAGAAACAGAGTAAAAAGAAATAAAAATAGTCGTTTCATACAGATATTGATTTTTAAGTGCACATATTCGCCCTATATATAGACACAAAAAAGCGGGGAGACCTTTTGGTACTCGTCCGCTTGAATAGGCCTTCGCATTGCCCTTAAACCAGAACGAGCAACGCAAAGCCTCCACGCCGGGATATCTTGAAATCTTATTACACCACATCTTCAAATGAGATGTGACGAAATAGGAATACAATACTCCCTTGGAAGCATCTACGTTGCTTAGTCCGTTGGTTTAATTAGAAGTTGCGAAGTTCATTCAAGCCCACGACTAAGCGTCTGTAAACGCTTTTTTATGTCCGCCACTTCACTCCTGCACCTCAATTAACTGCGGTGAGAAGTGAAACAACGGGGCAAATATACACATTATTTTGAAACAAACAAACTTTTTAGATCAAAATTGCGTAATTTTGAATGTTTTTTATTGGTATGTGTTCAAAAATAGGACGGAGAAAAGGCAAAAAGGAGTTTTGGGGCAGATTTAAGTCATGTAATTATGAGGTGGCACTACTTGCGCACAGATAGTACCATATTGCCACAATATTGCATTAACTGTGCACACTTAGTACAGTCTCGCCGTAATATGGTACTGCCTGTGGACATTTGACACCTTCCACATCGCAATATTGTTCTACTTGCGGACACTTAGTACAATCTCATCACAATATTGTACTACCTATGGACACTTAGTACATTCTCGCTGCAATATTGTACTACTTGTGGACACTTAGTACAATCTCATCGCAAAATGGTACTACTTGCGCACAGTTAGTACAATATCATTTCAAAAAGGGATAAGTGAGCGTCCAGATGGTCTTCCTAAAAACTATGCATGACCATTTTGCGCCAAGATTGGTTATCCTACTGTAGGAGCATGACCATTTTTGGCATAGATTGGTTATGGAGCGATTGGAGCATGTCCATTCTTGGCGTAAATCGGTCATGGGGCGATTAATGGCATGACCATTCCTGGCATAGATTGGTTATAGCGCTATTGGAGCATGACCAGTCTTGGCATAGATTGGTCAT
>JAEEGL015425863.1_pt1 | contig 10608 bp, 5 predicted proteins | sample 9134231 | NCBI WGS metagenome assembly JAEEGL01 (sample SAMN16246548, study PRJNA631951) | gut metagenome | biome: gut microbiome; feature: rumen; material: fiber-attached | host: Bos | place: Iran: Karaj | collected 2018-10 | reverse complement strand
TGACGAGGCGTTGAAGATTGGGACAATCGAGGATGCCGCTGACTACGTACCGGAAGGCGTCTGCCAAAGCGACGAGCAAGACGGAATACACTTCGTCGTTGATGGTCGTCAATTCTTTTCTGCCTTCTTTTAAGACGAGGCCGGCGCCTTTGCATTCCACCGTGTATTTGGGAAGAATGCCGGCCAAAACGTAATTCACCGTGTCTTTCAGGATCACGGCGCCGTCATCGTAAACGCGGCAGAGGTAGGTGTAGTTTTCCTTATAAAGATCGGCTTCTTTGGCAAGATCTTTTCTCTTGTTTTTGAGCGCTTTCGCAACGGTGGCTTCGCCGAGGAGCGAGAACAGTTCTTCTTTCTTTTCTTCGAGCAGTTCTTCCACGCGCGGCAGCGTTTCCTTCTTTTCGGTCAGGACTTCTTCGGATTCGGCCGATTCGAGCGTTTTTTGCAGAGCCTCTATGCGGGTCTGCAATAAGAGGGCCTTTTTGTCGTATTCTTCGATCTCGCGACGGATGGCGTCGGCTTCGCCGTCGGAAAGGATTTTTTCTTCCAGCTTGGCCACGTTTTCTTTTTTCAGCAACGTTTCGTTATAACCGCCGTCGTTCTGGATGGTCTCCAGATAGTCGAGGTTGTTTTTGAAATGAGCTTCCAGATCGCGTACGTCGGATTCTTCCGCGTCAAGTTCCGCGTGTTTTTCTTTCAGAATACCGTTCAATGCGGAGATCTCGTTGATAAGGGACTTCTTTTCGGCCTCATTTTCGCGGATCTGCTCGATGACGGACGCGTATTGCTTGCCGGCATAGGCGATGCACAGTTGTCCGTAATTGAATTCTTTATCTCCGTCGGTGACGGTGGCGGCGCGGCTTTGGCAAGTGATGATTTGTTCGCGCACGTCGGAAAGCTCTTGTTGCAAAGTCTTTCTGTTTTGCAAAGCTTCTTGCAGTTTTCCGTAAACGTCTTCTTCCGTTTTTTCGCCGATACCGCTGATAGCGCCGGGCGTCAGATTTTCTTCTTTTTCCAAAGAGATCAGTTTGTTTCTTCCTTGCGCGATCGGTTCTCCGCCGTCTGCGCCGTTCAGTTCTTTCACAAACGCGGCGATGCGCGATACGTTTTCGCCGGCGATGTAGTTTGACTGCGTCAACCCTTTCAATTCGTTGGCGATAGAGGAGGTCTGCGCAACTTCGTTCGTCGTTTTTTCCAAAAGGGCGATCAGTTCGTCTTGCGCTTGTACGCCTACGGACATATACAGTTTTTTAAGTATGGCGATCTTGGCCAGTTTGGACTGTTCCAGACTGCTGACGTACCCTCTGCCGGTGTCCGTCTTTGCGCGCAGAGCGCCGATACGAAGGTTGATCTCGTTCAGTTTTTCGGTATATTCGATCTTAACGGTGCGGTAAGAAGCGATTTCGTCTTCTTGCTTTTTGATTTCGTTTTCCAGTTCGGCCGTCGCGGCGGAAGTGTCCGCTTTGTCGATGACGGGCGTATTGCAGACGGGACAGTGATTGCCGTATTCCAGGCCGTCGATCTCGGCGTAATACTGCTTGCGGGTGTTCAGTTTGAAGATCTCGGCGTCCGTCGCTTCTATCTTTTTATTGCATTTATCCAAATAGCCGCTCAGCGTCAGTTTGGCGTTTTCCAACGCGTCTAAATTCTCTTGTTGATTGCGGACGGCAACGTTGTTTTCGTTGATCTTTTCGTCGATGGACTCGATCTCTCTCAAAATATTGTCGGCCAGAATGAACGCGCGGAACAGTTCGTCTTTTCTTTTTTCCGCTTCGTGATATTTGGAGATCATAGAAGAAGCGGTCTCGCCGCCTTCTTCGGCAATGGCGTTTAATCTTTCGGAAGATTGATCCATTTGCGCGCGGTTGAAGTCGTATAGTTTTTCAAAAGCTTTGATCACGGCGTCGGCGTCGCATTGTTTGGACGATACGGCGACGGCGTTTTCGGCTTTTTCCAGCTCCGCCAAAAGGTTTTCTTCTTTCTTTTTCAGCGCGACCAGCGTTTTGTCAAGATCGGCAAAACGTTTGTCTACGTGACGAAGAATAAAGGAATCGGACTTGCCGGAAGAAACGTTGTCGGTGATCAGCTCGCTCAAAGCGGTATAAAGGCTCTCGATGCGAGCGGAGACCTTCAGGTAAGCGGCCTGTTTTTTCTGCATAACGCGCTCGCCGGCGGCGGCTTCGTTGATCTTTTTGTCGATTTCTTTTTTCTTGTCTTCGATGACCGGTTTCAGCCCGTCGTTTTCGGATATAATGGCGGCCGATTTGCGGACGGCGACCAGTTGCTCTTTGATGCGATCGCTGAAAGCGAGGCGTTCGCGCAACTCGTTCGTTTTCTTTTCTTTGGAGATGACGTCCGCCAGCTCTTTTTCCGTTTCGTGCAGTTCTTCCGTCGTCTGCTTGGCCTTTTCGCCAAGCAAAACGGCGTCCCGAAGAGCCGTACAATCCTTTTGCAGTTCGGAGATCTCGGCGTTGACGCCCTCTATCTTTTTGTCGATGGCCTTTTTTTCATATTCGTTTTCGATAGAAGAAAGCACTTCGTCTTTGTTTTTGAATTCTTGCAGTTTGTCCCTGAAGCGGGCGACTGCTTTTTCGATGATGACTTCGTCAATGTTCAGACCGGCGAGAACGGAGGTAAAGTATTCGGCCGTCTGTTCAAAGGACTTTTCGTACGTTTCGTCCGCTTTGACGGGGAAAAACGCCGACCACAACTTTTTGTCCGCATGCAGAGCGGAGGAGACGTATTCGTTGACCGCGTCTTCGCCTTGCAGAGTTTTTTGCGCCGTATGTAAGGTAGCGGTATTGGCTTTGAAATCCCTTACCAGCAGCACCTCGCCGTCATTGTCGAAAGAAAGCTCTACGCTGCCGTGCGCGAGAACGGGGTCGCCGAAGAAGGCGTAGGAAAGCCCGGTCAGGATATACTCGATTTCCTTTTTCTTGAACGTCTTTTTCTGGGCGAAAAAGTCGAACGAAAGGACGGAATCGTCGAAAATGCCGCTGACGGTCAGTTTTTTGAGTAACATACGAAGGACCTCCATTCTTTTACCTTATTGCGTTTCCGGCCGGATTTCAAAAAAATTTTCGGGAAATACTGGCGCATCGGGCAATAGTGTGGTATACTTGTCAGTATAAAATATTATACACTACAAAAAAGTTGTTTGCAAGACGCAACCGACAAATTTTTCGGGGAAATTATGGGATTTGTGAAAGTCAGCGGAGAATTTATTCGACAAAGGTACATTCCGATCGACGATATTTTTATATCGCAGTACCTTCCCGGCGCCGATCCGACGGATGTGAAGATCTATCTGTACGGTCTTTCCTGCGCGTTGAAAGGAGAAGGAGAATTGTCCCAAACCGCCGAAAAACTGCAACTGACGGAAGAGAGAGTTCGCGCCGGATTCGAATATTGGGAAAAGAAAGGGCTCGTTAAGCTCTCCGCGATAGAGCCGTTTTCGGTTACTTATCTTTCCGTTCGGGAACCCGAACCGGCAGTTGTTAAACTTAACGCCGAAAAATATAAGCCGTTCGTGGAAGAGGCCGTCAGAATCTATCCGGAGCGGTTTTTAACGCCCAACGATCTGAACGCGTATATGGAATTGATGCATTCCGAGAAGATCGACACCAACGCTATGTTGCTTATCATGCAATATTGCAAAGATCTCGGCGGCGGTAAAACGGGCACGAAATACGTTTGCGCCGTGGCGCGCGCTTGGGCGGAAGAAGGGTTTTTGACCGAAAAACAAGTCGTTGCGCACATTGCGGAATTGGAAAACAATAACGAAGACATCCGGAAGTTGTTCGAGGTGTTGGGCGTTAAACGCGCCGCGGATATCGACGACAGGCAGATGTATCATAAATGGAAAAAATACGGGTTCGGTCTGGACGCTATGTTGGTCGCCGCCCGTTCTCGCAAGAAAAAGGGCGGCATGGAAAAGCTGGACCTTTATATGGAAGAACTGAAAAAGGCCGGCGCCGTCAGCGCGGCGGACGTTGCTTCTTATACGGAAAATAAAGAAAAGATTCGCGATCTCGCCGTGGAAATATGCCAAACGCTCGGCGTTTATTACAGCACTACGGATAGCGTGGTCGAAGTCTACGTTATGCCGTGGATATCGAAAGGATTCGAGTACGATGCGCTTCGGTGCTTGTCCAAATATTGTTTTTTGAGGAACGTTCATACCCTTGACGTTATGAACAACATGGTCAATAAGGTCGCCTCTCTCGGGCTTTTTACCGAAAACGAAATACGCGCTTACGTTGACAGGCAGATCGAGATCGACGAAAAGATCCGCGCCGTCTATGACGCATGCGGTTATATCGGCGGCGTGAACAACAGAGACAGAGAAAGCTACAAAAACTGGATGGAGTGGGGCTTCGACGAAGAGACCGTTTTGGCGGTGGCCGCGCGGTTCTGCGGTATGGCTTTTCCGTTGCAACAGGTCAGCAGAACGCTCGGCACGATGCGCGCGAAAAAGATATTCGACAAAGAAAACGTGCTGATGGAAATGGATAAACAACCGGATAAAAAACCGTCGCAAGCGCATGATTATATGAAACACAATTTTTCGGAAGAAAAGCTGAAAAGCGCACTCGTTAATTTTGACGATTGGAGTGACGAGATATGAAAATAAGAGAAAAAACGTACGCTGTAATACGCGCCGAAGCCGCTCGAAAAAAAGAGGAAAGACAAGATATTGTGGCTGCTCTCAGGCAGGACGAAAAGTTCGACGAACTCTTGCGCAGCGCCAACGCGCTGCGGTGGGACAGAGTGCTTCAAAAAGGCGAAGAAAAAGAAAAAGCGGAAGAGCTTCTTATGCAAACGGAAGAGGAAATAAAAAGTTATCTTTCCGAAAAAGGGTATACCGAAGACGTACTTTATGATACCGCAAGTTGCAAGTTATGTAACGACACGGGTGTTTATCAAGAGAAGATGTGCGAGTGCGCGAAGCGTGTTTTCGTCGAGCTCAGCGAGAAAAGGAGCCCTCTTCTTGCCGGCTTGCCGGATGCGCTCGGTCAGGTCGATTATTCGGCCTATAAGGGCAACGAAAAACAATATCGAAAATACGCGTCTTTTTTGAAAAAAATGCTTGTAGATGGCGACCTGTCTTTTGTTGTAATCAACGGAAAAACGGGCACGGCAAAAAGTTATCTTGGTTGTGTTTCCGCGCGGGAATATATGAAAAAAGATAAGGACGTTTTGGCGCTGAATGCGCTCCAACTCAATCAAAAATTCTTGGCGTATCATTGTGCGTTTTTGGAAGAAAAACAAGAAATTTGGTCCGAGCTCTCCGACCCCGATCTTCTACTTATCGACGACCTCGGCGTCGAGCCGATCCTGAATAACGTGACGATCATGTATTTGTACGCGCTGCTTGTGGACAGGATTGACAAAAAGACGATCATCACGACCAATCTGGACGTTATGAAGATGGAAGAAAGGTACGGCGAGCGCATTTTGAGCCGTTTGCTTGATAAGCGGAAAGGCACCATGATGACCTTTGAAGGCGAAGATCTTCGATTTTAATTACTGCCTTTACGGAGGATAACATAGATGAAAGAATATGACGCCGTATTCTGGGATTGGAACGGCACTTTGGTTGACGACGTTGATTACAATATCGACTGTATCAATCAACTCATTGTTAAATTGGGGCGTGGACCCATCGATCGTGACGAATATCACCGTGCTTTTGGTTTTCCCGTCGTTAATTTTTATAAGAAGCTCGGTTTTGATTTCGATAAAGAAAGTTATGTGAAAGTCGCGGACGCATATATCGCCGCATATAACGCCGGCGCGGACGACGTGCCGCTTCGTTCTGGAGTGAAAGAAGCGTTGGCCGTGTACGCGGATAAAGGTTTGAAACAGTTTATTTTAACTGCGAGCGAAAAAAAAATCGTCGAACACGGACTTGCCTGCCGCGGGATCGACGGATATTTTACCGAGGTGCTCGGGCTGGATAACTTTTTAGCTGGCGGAAAGACGGACGTGGCAAGAAAATATCTTTCTCAACACCCGGAAATCAAAAACGCCGTGATGATCGGGGATACATTGCACGACCTGGAAACGGCGCGGGAATTGAGTATGGACTGCGTTCTTTTACGGGGCGGACACGCCTCCGATGAAAAGTTGGCGTCTTCCGGGGCGCCTGTCGTCGACGAACCCAACAAGACGTACCGCTACGTGCTGCAAACGGGACGCGGATACCAAAAATCGACGGTCGACTTGTCCTTTGTTTCCAAGTACAAATCTTTCTACGACGACCTGAAAAATACCAATAAAACGGAAGATTGGTAAAGGCTATTTTTTGATGAAATCAAGAATATCCGCGGACGTTCTTTCTCCCTCGTCATACAGGAAAATATGACCCGATCCCTCGTACGTGATCAGCTTTGCGCGAGGGATCATTTTTTTCATTTCCGCAGATTGATAATACGGCATTGTCTTATCATTGGTTCCCCAAATAATCAAAACAGGGAACCCTTTCTTTGCAACTCCGTAATATCCCTCGTGTGACTTTTCGAAGTCGAGAAGGGTGTGTCGAAGGGAAGAAAGCGTGCTTTTTCTAAGCCCTTTATATTGTGCGTAATAGGAGAATTTTTTGCAATAATCTTCTTTCGCTTTTTCGCCGCTTTTCACCATTTCCGAAGCGCACGCGCGCTCTTGTCGACCCTTTGCCAAGACAAACAAAATTTCTCCCAGACCGCGAATTTTCGCAAGGCGCATGGGAAGGGGAACGCGGAAATTCATCCCCGCGGGAGCGAGAAGCGTCAGGCTCTTTACGGGCGGGTCGAATTTTGCGATATAGGTCGTGACGATGATACCGCCCATCGAAGTGGCGACGAGGTCGAATTCTTTTCCGGGGATCAGCGCGGAAACGAATTCGCGCAGTTGTTCCGCCAAAAACTCCGCGGTGTAGGTCGTATCGACTCGATCGGACAGACCTCTGCCGAACAGGTCGTACCGTAGCACGTGATAACCGGCTTTTACGAGAGAAGCGGCGATCTTGTCGTAAATAAACAGCGGGGTGGCATAGCCGTGTACGAGCAGGACGTAGTTTTCGCCTTCGCCCTCGTCTTTATAATGCGTAATGCCGGAAGGAAGGGCGATATACTTTCCATCCGTGTGAGATTTGCGGACTTCTTCCGTCAAAACCAAGGATTCCGGTTTGTAATAGGTTTTCATTCTCCATCCTTCAGATCGCTTGTTTTCAGGCCGAGCGGCGTGGCGTCTTCCAAATAAGCGACCATTTCGTTGTAGTCGGTGGTCGTAAGATATAGTTTTCGGCAGTCCTCGCGGACAAATTTCTTTTCTATGGCGACGTTCATCATGGCTTCCAGCTCGTTGTAAAAACCCTCTAAGTTAAATATAACGATGGGTTTTCCGTGCCGTCCGAGTTGCTTATTGGTCAGCACTTCGAAGAATTCGTCGTACGTGCCGATGCCGCCGGGAGCGATGATATACGCTTCGGCCAGGTCTTCCATGATCTGCTTACGTTCGTTCATTGTTTCGGAAAGGATCAGTTTCGTGCATTCGTCGAAAGCGGCCTCTATATTCTCGTCGCCGAAGAATCGGGGGATCACGCCGTAGACTTCGCCGCCGCCGCGTTTGAAGCCGCGCGCCGCTGCTCCCATTAAGCCTTTTGCGCCCCCGCCGAATACGAGCGTGTGGCCGCGCTTGGCCAGTTTTTCACATAGTGTTTCCGTTTTTTCGATAAAAACCCGGTCGATTTTATCCGTTGCCGAGCCGAATAGACAAATTTTCATAACAACTCCTTGTTTGTGCGTTTGATTATACAGTACGGCGAAAAAGCTGTCAATATACCCCCTGGCTCAACGTGTTTTTTTAAGATTGGTTTTTACGTGGCGCGCAAGGTCGCCTTAAAATCGTCTTGTCGTAAACTTAAAATTCCCAAGGGGGGGGTTGACACACGCGCACGTATAGCGTATAATGTACGTATCGTAAAAGGGGTGGAGTCTGCCCTTTTCGAGAAATCATATGGATTCGTCCGCGGCTATCGGACGAAAACGGAGATAGAAATGAAGAGTAAGTACCTAAAGTTCGGCATCCTGATACTGTGCGTCGTTTTGGCGCTGTGTATCGTCGCCTGTTCCGATCGACAACAGGAAGAGAACGGCGAAGTGGACAACGGCGAGAACGGGCCGGGAGTTTTGAGAGATCCCATAATAGATGGGGGTAAGGATCTCGCGTTCGATTATATTAAAAATGCGATGGAATATGCGGAGACTTCTCACGTCTCGGTAAATCCGTACTGGCTCTGTATCAATACCGTTTTCAATTTCAGATTCCGCACGTATGAACAAAATTTCGACGGTTCTTACTCGACCGTTCCGAACAAGTTCGTTAATTTCAAATTGTCCATTCTCGCCAATATAGCCTTGGTAAACGATGAAAAGGCCGCTCAGACCGGTAAAGTGCCCAATGCCAACAGCAAGTTGCTGATCGAATTGCAAGACGTCAATCGCGGCTATACCGTTCTCGGATTCTATTACTACAATTCCACCGCATACGTTTCCATTGCCGGTAAGGATTATTATACGGAGCAAATCAACGTTTCTTCTATCGGAACCGCTATTGCGCAGGCGCTAAAACTCGGAACGAAAGACGAGACCGACTTCGTGAGTTTGATCGGTAACGCGCTGTGTGCAGAATTTCCGGATATTATGGCTGGTTCCTTTAATATTTCCGCAGCTATTCCCCTAATGTGGGGACAACTTTTCGAAGACGATACTTTAATTGATTACAGCGCCGAAACTACGGAATTCGAAGTTTTAGAGGAAGACAAAAAGGTTAAAAAAGTCGAACCGACGTACGAGTACGTTAGACAGTTTTTTAGGATAAACAAATTGCTTGGCTATATTAAAGACGGAAAATTCGACATTCATGATATAGTAAACCTCCCTCAAATCAAGATGGATCCGATCGTATTATCTTGGGAGTTCTTTAACATGCCCGATCTGGATCCGATATTAAGAGACACCATCGGATTTGGTTTGCAGGACATCTTGAATAAGAAATGGCCGGAAATGAAATTTCCTATCTATGCCATCAACGAGATAAGAGAAGTGGTAGACAAAAATAGTGGCAGTTTAACGCAAAAGTACATCTTCAACGGCTTCGGGATCGACATTACCACCGATACGGGCGAATACGACGTGCAGATACAAACCGTGCCTTTCCGTTTCGGCTTGAGCGAGAAAGACGACGTCGGTATCAATATGTCCAGCTACAACTTCGACAGCGGTAAAGGTTCTACCTACGAAAAGGGCAATCTTGCCAATTTTGAGGCCAACTTCCGTCTTGCGGTCGAATCGCCGGAAGGGGATACGTTGCGCGCCAAAGATTTGGTCGGTGGACTTTTTGATCTGGGCGGGTTCGAAAACGTTCCGATCGTTTTGGACGAAGCCACTTCCTACGTGTTCGACGTTAAAGCGGCCGTTTCCATTGATTTGTTCGATAACGCTAACAACTACCTTCAGCTGACATATAAATACAACGGTAAAGAGGTCTTCTCGATTTATCTTGTGCCTGATCTGACCTATACGCCGATCGGCAATGGCGAAACCTACGTTTACGATACGCTGTTCTTGAATTGCAGTAATTTGAAAAGCGGAGGACAGACGTTCTTCCCGAATACGAAGATAACGAACGTTAACTTGACGAAATTGGTGACGGAAAAATTGGGCGACGGCGTTATGCAGTACCTTGACCCAAGGGCGGATATATCGCAGGCGTTTGTTCAAGAATTGTCGCTGGCCCGCAATGCCGCGGGCGATGCGCCGGCGGAGGCAGCCGAGTTGGACGTTAAGACACTGATTGGGCTAATCATCGAACGTAACGCCGATGATACCGGATATAAGTATCTGACGTTGCCGACAAAAACGAACAGGATGTTTTCGCTTTGTTTTGACAACTATGCGATCAATAAAATCGCGTCCATGTTTATGCCGGGATTAAAAGATCATGAACTCGAGGATGACGACGGCGTAAAATACTTTGAAGGCGGTATCGGACTGAAAGATATTGCTCTGACCGTTGATTTCTCTCATCCGTTCGATTCGGTCAAGTTGACAGTGGACGTCTCCGACAGAACGTCTTTATCCCTCGGGATCGGATCCCGCAACGCCGATGGAACGTATAATACGGGCCTCTCTTATTTCAAAATGCCTGTTTTCGAGATGACGGACGTCGGTTTGGACAAGAACCTGAGCCCGGGAGCGGATACGCAATCGATCAGAATGGCATATCTCGATCTGCATAAATCCTTGGAGTACATGGCGACCATCAAAGGATCGGTCAAACTCGGTTCTTCTTCCGAAACGACGATCAATCTCGACGCGTTGGTCGCGATGCTGACAAGTAACTTTTTGGCGTCGTTCGAAATCGAACAAGGAAGCCGACTGAATATCGGATACGAGATCAAATTGGGCGCGGCGCTTACGAATATGCGCGCGAGCACGCTTATTCTCGACCTCTCGTTCCTGGACGAAAACGACGAACCCATTTATTTGGACGCGCCTTTCCTGCGTCTGTACTACGACGGCAACGAAGATACGCTTTATATCAATACGCAGGTATCTACCGAAT
>JAEEGL013213425.1_pt1 | contig 10608 bp, 10 predicted proteins | sample 9134231 | NCBI WGS metagenome assembly JAEEGL01 (sample SAMN16246548, study PRJNA631951) | gut metagenome | biome: gut microbiome; feature: rumen; material: fiber-attached | host: Bos | place: Iran: Karaj | collected 2018-10 | reverse complement strand
GCCCTTATGAGAGGCGCGCTCTAACCTGCTGCGCTACAGAGGCACATCTTAATTGATTGGCGGAATCGGTGGGGGTGGGATTCGAGCCCACGAAGCCTGTTACAGCTTGACTCGTTAGCAGGGAGTTGATTTCAGCCTCTCATCCACCTCACCAAAGCACCAATTCGTGGATTGAATATATAGAATTACTATTGTATTTCAAGAGAAAAAACGTAGAAGAAGGTATTAGCAATCAGATTTTATTCTATTGTCCTACTTATAATATGGCAGAAGAAGTTGTTTGAATTATTGAATCCTGAGAAACATGATGAGGTTTAAAAGAATGAGTAACGGAGGCAGATGTACAAAGAATTCAGGAAAATGTCCGCCAAGTAAAAAAGGTTGCACAACAATTACAACAAGATAAAAAGCAAAATAATCAGATTGCAAATTTTTTGGCTTTTTTGCTTGATGAAATTTCTAATGATAAAATAATTAAATGATTGTATGATACTTTTTTTATAACAATTGATCCGAAGACGAATACTCCATATTTCCGTAAAAGTATGAATGATGTTGTTGTAGTCTGACTTTTTTATCCTTTTTATCCAGAAAAAGCTGAAGAATTGTGAGTGGCTCATTATTATGAAAATTTAAATAATGTTGGAAAAAAATCAGTTGATTGATATATTACATATTTGCAAGATTTATCAGATCATTATCATGACAATATTCCTATTAATCAAAATAGTTTTATCAAATTATTAGTGGAAATCTTTAAAGAATTTTTGCCCAATAATTCTAATTCAGAATTATGAGAGAATGTGGATAGAGAATATGAAGAAGTAATACGTGAGAAGTTGTTATAGAAGAAAAAAATTTAGAAAAAATATTTGAAAAAAGGTAGTATTGTAGACTAATTTGAAAAAAGTCCAAATTTTTTTGACTTTTTTATAAATTTTAAGTATAATTGTATTGAGTGATTTATATATATTTGTTTCACATGGATCCGCTTCAGATTAATTTAAAGGGTGTTAATACAGAAGAAGAGTTGAAATCAAGACTGTGATGAGAACTTGATAAGCAGACAGAATTTTCTGAAAAACAAAAAAACGAGCTTGTTTCTGAAATCTCAGATAAAGTTTTAAAAATTCGAAAGGAAGTTAATGAAAAGCAAGCAGAAAATACAGTAACAACTGGTTTAGAAGGTTTATCTCAGGAATTAGGTAAAGACAATGTTCCTGAAGCTACTAATGTTAATAATTGAAGCGATGCTAATGTTAATAATTGAAATAATAATGTTAATAGTTGAAGTAATACCAATGTTAATATTAATGATACGAAAACAGAGACCATTACTGTGGATGATAATTATGGTGTTATAGCTCCTGTAAATGCTACAATTAATGTTGTAAATAATCATCATAAGCAAGGAGATAGTAACATTTATATAACCATTGAGCAGCCAGCGACTCCAGCACCAGAAGCTCCAAAGCCAACGGTAACTCCAGCACCAGAAGCTCCAAAGCCAACGGTAACTCCAGCACCAGAAGCTCCAAAGCCAACGGTACCAGACTATTTAACTCAAAAAACAACAATAAATAATGCGGTGGATGTTCATACGTTAGATTGATTTTTAATTTCGCTCGATAAGCTTCTTCAAGAAATAAAGGATATTAGAGAATGAATTTCAAAAAAATGATTGTCGAAAGAGTCGAAAAAAAGGATGGATATGGCTAATTCTACATTGAAAATATGGGAAGATAGACTTAAAAATAAAAAGAAAATTTTACTTAAACAAAAAAGCAAGGTAGTTTATGATGAAGATGTAAATAATTTGAATGAGATTCGAAGTAAAACTGAAAAAATGAAAGAATGATTGTTTGGAAAATGACAATGGGATGAATCATGGAATCCAGAGCTTTCATACGGTTCAATTAAAGAAGCGAAAAAGTCAAATAAATATCAGGTGGATATGGCTAAGTTAGAACAGGAATTACAGAAAGAACTTAAAAATTGAGCTATTTTGAATATTTTCAATTGAAATATGCAAGCAGCTACAGATTTTTATAGAAGGATAGCTCAATGAGAATATACTCAAGCAGATTATGGGTTATTTATGACAAATCCAGGTGTTTTTACACCTAGTTTTCAAAATTGTGGAATACAGGTTCCTGTGTGGCCAAGATATAATCAAAGAGAATTAAGAGAAGAAGAACGTACATCATGAGCATCTTGTTGATTGGTTGATTATGGTAATATGAGTTTATGAAGTGCTTTTGAAAGGGGATGATTATCTTGACTTATTGGTAAAGCGTTGGACAACTGTACTAATATGACTCCTTGACAAAGAAATACATGGAGAAGTCTTGCTGTATTGTGAGGTTATGCGGCGTTAGGTGTTTGATTGTTCAAGTTTTTTACGAATAAAAAAATGTCATTTTGGTGAAAGGCTTTGGCAACTTGATGAGTAATATTTGCTTCTCAGGCATTAACATGAGAATGACCTTTCAGCTTAATCAACAAAGTGATGACATGATGATTTTCTCGAGATAAATTAACTTCAAAAATTCAAAATGCATTTTGAAATACCGATGATTTAAATTCGAAATTTTGAAATAATTTTTGAAATGCTGTTAATTGAATATGAAATGCTTGATTAGAGTATTCTGGAACTATAGCTCCTGCTATGTGTTCAATGATGGTCTTTAATCCTCAAACAACTGTATGAAATATTAATACGATGACACAGCAATTTAGATCTGATCCAAATTCACGAACAGTATTTCGTTGAGAAGCTATAAATAAGCTTAAAAATAAGTATTGACAACAAGGTTCAGAATATTTTTCTGCAACTTTTTCTGATAAATTTGATGAAGAAAAACGAAATAATTGGTTGGCTTCTTTTGGGGTTACTGATGCGTCAAGAGCATCCAAAGCGAATGTTTCTATATATGAGTTGGCTAATAATGCAACAATGAATGAGGTAATTATAGAAAAATATAGAACGGAACATGGAGTAAAAGAAACAAGTAATAGTGTTAAGAAAAAGGAATTTGAAGAATATGTTAAAAACTTGAAGACTAGGAATCAGCCTATTGATGTAGATGAATTAGAAAGACATCCAGAATGGTTTGAATTAGATAAAGAAGCTACGTATACAGAAAGAGCTGTAGACAATCAATTTAAACATACTATTCTAAATCAAGTAGAGTCTTTAGGAATTGCTGAGCCAAAGAAGCAAGAGTTTCAAACTGCTATTAAAAGATTTTATGATGAAAGAACTATTGATAGCAAACCTCTTGTTAGTGATTTCTCTTTATCAAATGAAAATGGTTTATTAGTTTTGACGAGTCATAGCTGACAGAAGACAAAAATTGATGTAGATAAAAATGAAATTATTGGTTTTTGAAATGGAATCAGATTTGCAGATTTGTCTGAATTATTGGATGCAGCCGATTTAACAAATAAGGTTTTAGAATCTCAAAAATGAAAGGTGGCAGTAGATTATCCTCCGTTTAAATATAAAAGAGAAGCAAAGTGAATATATTTTAATAATGCTAAAGGGATTTGGGATGACATAATTAGCTTTAGTTATAGTTGAACGGATACAAGGGTTTTATCTACATGACCATGGTGATTGTCAAAGAAAATTGATACTCTTGATAACCATCTTGAAGAATATGCGGAATATTTGTCAAAACGTTGGATGGAAATTAATAAGCCAATTTCTCAGTAAAAACATATAAAGTTATAACAAAAAGTCAGCATTATTTTATGTTGACTTTTTTAGTTAAATATGTAAATACATAGTTGTGTGTAATTTTATGTTATATTATAATATTATTCATGGAAAAACTAAAAATTAATGCTATTATTAGCCGTTCTGCAAGAAACTTTATAACAAGTGCCGCGTTAGTATGACTTCTTGGTTTATGAGCTGCATCTTGTTGAAAAACAACTTCAAAAGATATTAATGATTCAAGACATAAAGTTGAACTTTTATCTATTAATATTCCTCATTATATCGATGCTCGTAAGAAACTAGTAAATGAATATAATAACATTTTAGCATACCCAAGAACGGAGGCAAATGAATTTGAAATTGATAATCATCTCAGCCTATTAGAGGAACAAATATATGAATATGATGAAAAAATAAGGAAGCTAGTTGAAGAAAAGGTGGATGCTGAAGCTACATTAAATAAAAAAATAGGGGATAGATGAACGATGTGAGTTCATCCAACAATAGATCCAGATAAATGGGATTATTTACTTACAATTCAATAATTAAAAATTAAATGTTAAAACAGATTCTTTTTATGAATCTGTTTTTTATTTTCTTTTGACTTTAAATTTGGAAAATATAGATTAAATACGATGTTTATATTATATTTTCAATAAAGATGTTGGCTGTTTGTATTTGAACATGAATATTATGAGCAATTATTTGATACTTGATTTTTTATTTACGTTATGAATATAGAGATACAGTAAATGAGTTACGCTTGCATTTAAAGGAGGCTAATAATCAAATACAGCATTTACAAGAAGAATTGGATGAATATATGTTACAAAATCAAATTTTGAGAGAAGAGGCTACGAAATTACTTGAAAAAAATGATAATCTGAATGAAGTTGTTTCAGAATTGTCTACGTATTATGTTCATATCAAAAAAGCTAGTGAAAAAACACAAGAGTTAAATGAATATTTGACAAATCCAGATGAGACAATAGAAGAGAAAATAAAGAAGAATAATAAAAAAATAGATGAAGAAAAGAAATTTTTCTAATTTTATAACGAATTTGTAGAAGGTATGTGATATGATAGTAAACATGTTGAAATTTGGTGACCAAAAGAATGATATAATGCTGTAGCATCTCAATATAAACAATCACATGGACATTTGAATTCTTTTTATCATGTGGAGTTTTTGCGTTTTTTGCCTAGATGAAAAACTTTTAGAATAATAGATTTATGAGCCGGAGATGGAAGGATGTTTCCTGTTTTAAATAAACTTCCACGTACAGGAATTACAGCATGTGATATTTCTGAAAAAATGTTAGAAAAATATCCTAAAGAAGCAAAAAAGAAAATAGTAGATTTAGAATCGGAATTTCCTTTTGAAGATAACTCTTTTGATTTAGCATTTTGTTTTTTTACACTTGAACATATCAAAAATATAGAAAACTTTTTTAATGAAGTATATCGTATTCTTTCAAATGATGGTCAGATTTTTGTGGGGCATTTTTTTCAAAGAAGAGAATTTGAGCGAACGGTTAACCAAAATAAATTCAAAATCCAACAATATAAACGTTCAACTGAAGAGATTTCGCAAATAATGAAAGAATCTTTTTTTGATGTAGATATTGTTCCAATGAGCGATAAATGAGTACATACGGGAGATTTGATTATTTGAAAAAAGTAGGAATTTTATCCTACTTTTAACATTTGAAAACAATATAATTTATTTCTTAATAATGGCTTCAATAGCAGCAAATGAACCTTTATCTTTTTCGTTAATGATTATATAAAGTTCATCTCCAGGAGTTCCTTTAAAGAAGGTTACAGCTGCTTGGTTGAGGAAATAAACTGTTCCTTCATCTGTAACTGCAGTAAATTTATTATCATCTGTGCGAGAAAGAATAGCTCTAAGATGTTTTCTATCTGCTGGTTTAATAAGTTTATAAATAAATTTTCCATCTGGCATAACTTTTAATTTCAACATATCTCCAGGAATAAGTTTTGTTTTTGAAGAATAGTTCATAGGCACTGGGTATTTCTTTTGATCAGCTCAAACCATAAAATAACCATCAAAAAGTCCTTCGATTATTTCTACTCACTCTTCAGAATAAGTATTAAGTTCCTGATTTCCAATAGTATCATCTCATTCAGCTGAAGATAATGATTTAATATCCATTGGATCAAAATTTATTAATTGATCAAGGATTACCTTCATTTTTTTGAGTTCTACTTCGACATTTGTAATTTCATTACGAAGAAAATTAATCATTTGTTGATGTTTTTTCATAACTTCAGGATCAATAGATTCTGATTTTTTAAGTGTTGGTTTTACAGCTTTAGATGCTGTCTTTTTTACTTCCGCCATTTTTGTTTTTGATTTTTATAAATAAAATTTCATATCTAAAGTATATACCTTTTTTCTAATATTGCAAATTTTTAATTAGAATTTTAGTTTAAAATCTTAACTGAAAAATTCGTATAAAAACCTGAATAAAAATCCTTATTCACTGAAGAACAAGGATGATGTTTTGAGGTTTTTTCAATTGCCCCGACCCGGAGTCGAACCGGGATTACAGTCTTCGCAGGACTGTGTCCTATCCATTGAACGACCGGGACGAAAAACCAACGGATTAATTTTAATAAATCATACATAAAAAACAAGATGAAAAAAATTAAATCTTAATTTTTACTTGATTTTTCTTTAATTAAAACTAATTTACATCAAGTAAATTTTTATTTTTATTTTTTTGTAAAATGACGGACGAAATTAAAACTCAGAATGAGCAAAAAAACACAGTTGCTACTATTGGAATGTGGTTTAGTATAATATGATTAGTGCTAACAATCACATTGTTTTTTGTTCGATTAGGAATGCCTTTATTGTTTTTATGATTCATCTTATGAATAGTTGGATTGTTTTATAGACCAAGGAAGAAGGCTTGGATTGCTGTATCAATTCCTTTGGTTGTATTCATTGCTTTAGCAGCTATAGTTTGTTATATTTGGTCATCTGTAAAGACTCCAGCTACACAATTCTGAGATTGGGCTAAAGTAAATTTAGAGCAATTAGATGATGAGACTTTTGATAATGACAGATTTAATAGTATAGCAAATGAAGAATTTAATAATACGTTCTCTTCTATTACAGAGGAAGATTTCAAATCATTAATGGAAACTAGTACTTGATCAAACACATTAGAAAAATGAGCTTATGTGTTCTTCGGATTATTACAACAAGGATTAGAAAATACAATAGAAAAGTATAATAATGAGTTACCAGAAGTAGATGAGGATAATGCTATAGAGAATGAAGACGAGAATAACGAAGAGGATAATAGCGAAGAGGTTGAACTTACAGAACAAGAAGTTACGGTAGAATCAAATGAAGAAGAAAGTAGTGAAACATTTTCTCAGAGCGAAAAGAATGATATAGAACAAATAATAGATATTCTTGAGTAATTGTTAGTTATGATAAATATAGGACATTCTATTTAGGATGTCCTTTTTTCTTTTCTTGCTTTCTTTTTTCAGATTTGTATAATTAAAACTAGATTTTAGTTATGTGCTTTTCTATGGCAAAAAAGAAGGGCGATGAAAAATTATTAACATTACTCGATATAGTTATCGATACTTATATTAATAAATGAGAACCTGTTGGTTCGAAGTTTTTGAATTCATTGGAATGAATTGATGATGCTCCTTCTACTCTTAGAAAGCATCTAAATCAACTAGAAAAACAGTGAATGGTGTATCAACCATATAATTCTAGTTGAAGAATTCCAACTGTAGATTGACTTAAATTATATATAGAAAATTATCTTCAGCAGATGGATGATATGCAAAGTTTGGAAGTGGATAATGCTAGACAGAATATGAAAGAAATGGTTGAAATGCTTTGAGGTTTGGTTGATGGAGTAATTATAGGATTTCTTAGGAATGATGAATATTATTATTTATGAGTAAATAATTTACTTAAAGAAACAGACAGAGATCACTTGGATGAAACTAAATCTATTATATCTTTTATTGAAGAAAAGAGGATAGTAAAACATATAGATTGAAAGATTTTGAAGAAAAATCAGGTTTACTATACTTTTATGGAAGATGATAATACAACGATTTCAGCAGTATATTCAAAAGTTGTGTTAGAATGATATGATTGTATCTTAGCTATAGTTTGACCACTTAGGGTAAATTATAAGAAAAATGTAGCGATATTATCCCAAGTTTTACAAAAATTAGATCAATAAAAATAAATCTGAATAAAAATTGAGTTATTATTTATTCTTAATGAAATTTTTACAATATGGCAAGAGGAGAAGATCCAAAAAATTATGTAGAATCAGCCAAAGATAAGGCTTTAGATAGGGTGAAACAAGAATTAGATAATCTAAAACAATCTTTTGAAAAAGTCAAAAATGATCCCCAAAATATGCAGGGGAAAACAAATAAATTAGATGAGATTAGTAATATAATTCAAGAGTCTGGGTTAGATTCGGCAGATAAGGAGCAATTTGTTGATGCTCTTGATAATCTTAAAAAAAGTATTGAAGGTAGTGATGTTAATAGTGAAAATTTAAAAACTGAACTTGATAAAGTTACGGAGTTGTTAGAATCTTTAATTAGGAAGGAGTTAATGAGTTTAAAACAAGGAATATCAAAGTCTAAAATGGAGTGAAATCATAAAATATGGAAACGATATCGGGTACGTCCTGATTATGTTCAAGAAGAAATAAATAATTCTAGCGAAAATATTCCAAGACTTATCGAAGCTGCTAAAGACGATAAGAGTTGGTTTATACGTAATGTAATCGCTCGTTTATTAGAATGGGCAAACTCATAATATTTTATTAAAGTTTTATAAAATGAAAGAAATTGTACAAAGTGCTTGATGAATAGTTTATTATTTAGATAAGGACGGAGAGCCTAGATATCTTTTGATAAAACGTCATGCTTTATCTGGAAAAATTGAACGAGTGGCTCCAAAGTGAAAGATTCAGATTTGAGAAGACGAAAAAAAAGCAGCAATTAGAGAAATTTGGGAAGAGGCTTGATTAAAAAAGGAAGATTTAATTATAAAACAGTTATTATGAACAACTTCTCTTAGAAGTAGTGAAACTAAATTGTGACATTTGGATAAGGATGTAACGTATTTTTTAATGAAATACACAGGAGATCCAAATGATGTAAAATTGATTGAATGAGAATGATATATTTGAGTTTATAAACGAGCAACTATTGAAGAAGCTCTATGATTGATGTATTATGCTGATATTCGTGAATTGGTGAGAAAAAGTTATTTTATGATTAGAGAAGAGAAGAAAAACCAATGAGTAAAGGCTAATTTTTTTGATAAATTGTAAAAAAATTTGGACTATAAATTGGATAAATTCAATTAAAATTTGGAGTAATGTATGATGGTAAGGTTTTTTATATTTGCAAATGAGTTATAAATCATTATATTCTCGCGTAGTCAAGTTTTATATTAGTTTTGAGAAAATGAAAAGGTTTGGTATTATTAAAAGAGCGTATATTTGGGTAATCTTAGCCCTCTGTATAGGTTTGTGATGAGCTTTTGTATTTTTGATGACAGCTAACTATTCTGAAGAATTTACAGGATGAGTAAGTATTTCTATAAATACAAAAACAGATGCTGAAGAAATCCAGAATAATTTGAAGAATTTTTTGGCAGAAAATGATTATGGAACAACAACTGTTCATGTAAACACTACGGATGAGGAAACTCAAATTAAAATTAATGCTGATTTAAAAAATGATGATATCGTTGCTCAACTTTCTACATGAGTTTCTACCTTTTTGATTGATAAATGATATGTAGAAACAACTGAGGATATTATTTGACAAACATTAACTGGACCAAGTGTTTGAGATTATATGAAAACTACAGCAATGCAGGCTTTGATAATCTGATTGGTTTTGATGGTTATATATATACTTCTAGCATTCAAGGAGACTAGAAAATATATTTCTCCTGCTGTATTATCTGGATCTGTACTTTGTGTAATGTTGTTTGATATTTTTGCTACAGTTGGAGCTTATGGGGTATGGATGTTAATAAATGATACTTTGCAAGTTGATACAATATTTATTATATGAGTTTTGACTATCATTGGATATGGAATTAATGATGTTATTGTTATTTTCGATAGGATTAGGGAGAATATGAGTAGAAATAAGGATAAAAATGTTGTATATGGAAGATTATTTGAGGAAAGTGTATGGCAATCAGTTAGAAGATCTATTTGAACTTCAGTTTCTACATTAATAGTACTTGCAGCAATGTTCTTCTTGTGAAATAGTGATGTATTACAACAATTCTCATTTATAGTGTGAATGTGAATAGTATTCTCTACGTTGGCATCTATTTTCTTGTGAGCACCTTTGGCTTATTTGTTGATGTGAAAGTTTAGTAAAGAAAAATGAAAATTCTAATTATTCTTAGTTATGGAGGTATCTAAATTGGATTCATTTATGTATTATCAAGATAAGGATTCCTATTATTTTTGGAAGCCGGCAGGTTTAGCATCTTCACGATGAAAATCTGTCAGCTTTTTAGATTTAATGTGTGATGAGAAATATAATAAAGATATCCGTGATATTGTGGAATCTCAATTAGGGTTTTTTGGAAAAGAAAAAGAACTTTGACTTTTAAATAGGTTAGATTGACCGACTACAGGATTATTGTATTTTGCAAAAAACTTGAAAGTTTATGATAAATTTCGTGAGTTACAAAAAGAGTGAAAAGTTGATAAATTCTATGTGGCAGAAGTTTATGGTAATATTCAGGAGTGGGTTGATAAAAATGGAAATGTAATAAATTATCCGATTATGCATCATAGATATAATGATGATCGCATGGTGGT
>JAEEGL012999186.1_pt1 | contig 10608 bp, 6 predicted proteins | sample 9134231 | NCBI WGS metagenome assembly JAEEGL01 (sample SAMN16246548, study PRJNA631951) | gut metagenome | biome: gut microbiome; feature: rumen; material: fiber-attached | host: Bos | place: Iran: Karaj | collected 2018-10 | reverse complement strand
TAAATATTAAAGGATTAACAACTTAAAAAACAATACAACTATGGGAAAGATTATCGGAATTGACTTGGGTACCACAAACTCGTGCGTATCCGTTTTTGAGGGCAACGAGCCCGTCGTTATTGCCAACTCGGAAGGCAAGCGCACCACGCCTTCCATCGTCGCCTTTATGAAGGACGGCGAGCGCAAGGTGGGTGATCCCGCCAAGCGCCAGGCTATCACCAACCCTAAGAACACTATCTTCTCGATCAAGCGTTTCATGGGTGAGACTTATGAGCAGGTGCAGAAGGAAATCAGCCGCGTGCCTTACAACGTAGCCAACGAGAACGGCTATCCCCGTGTGGACATCGAAGGCCGCAAGTACACCCCGCAGGAGATCAGTGCCATGATTCTTCAGAAGATGAAGAAGACCGCCGAGGACTACCTCGGACAGGAAGTCACGGACGCTGTCATCACCGTACCTGCATACTTCTCCGACTCTCAGCGTCAGGCTACGAAGGAAGCCGGTCAGATTGCAGGCCTCAACGTCCAGCGTATTGTCAACGAGCCTACGGCAGCCGCTCTGGCTTATGGCGTTGACAAGGCCAACAAGGACATGAAGATTGCCGTGTTCGACCTTGGCGGCGGTACATTCGATATCTCCATCCTTGAGTTCGGTGGCGGTGTATTTGAGGTGCTCAGCACCAACGGTGACACTCACCTCGGCGGCGACGACTTCGATCAGGTCATCATCGACTGGATGGCTAATGAGTTCCGCTCTCAGGAAGGCGTAGACCTGAAGCAAGACCCGATGGCCCTGCAGCGCTTGAAGGAAGCTGCCGAGAAGGCTAAGATTGAGCTCTCCTCCAGCACCTCTACGGAAATCAATCTGCCGTACATCACCGCTGTCAACGGTGTGCCTAAGCACCTCGTCATGACCCTCACCCGCGCCAAGTTCGAGCAGCTTGCCGACAGCCTCATCCAGGCTTGTAAGGTTCCCTGTCAGAAGGCTATGCAGGATGCCGGTCTCTCCAACAGCGATATTGACGAGGTCATCCTCGTGGGCGGTTCCAGCCGTATTCCTGCCATCCAGCAGCTCGTGGAGAGCTTCTTCGGCAAGGCTCCTTCCAAGGGCGTTAACCCCGATGAGGTAGTGGCCGTAGGCGCTAGCATCCAGGGCGCTATTCTCAACAAGGAGAGCGGTGTAGGCGATATCGTTCTGCTCGACGTCACACCTCTGTCAATGGGTATTGAGACCCTCGGCGGTGTCATGACTCGCCTCATCGAGGCCAACACCACCATCCCCTGCAAGAAGAGTGAAGTATTCTCCACTGCTGCCGACAACCAGACCGAAGTTACCATCCACGTCCTTCAAGGCGAACGTCCTATGGCTTCGCAAAACAAGAGCATCGGTCAGTTCAACCTCACCGGTATCGCTCCCGCCCGTCGCGGTGTTCCTCAGATTGAGGTCAGCTTCGACATTGATGCCAACGGTATCCTGAAGGTTAGCGCCAAGGATAAGGCTACTGGCAAGGAGCAGGCCATCCGCATCGAAGCTTCCAGCGGTCTTTCTAAGGAAGAGATCGAGCGCATGAAGGCTGAAGCTGAGGCCAATGCCGATGCCGACAAGCGTGAACGTGAGAAGATTGACAAGCTCAACCAGGCCGACAGCATGATCTTCCAAACCGAGAACATGCTCAAGGAAAGCGGCGACAAGCTGCCCGGCGGTGTGAAGGCCGAGGTGGAAGCTGCCCTGCAGAAGCTCCGCGATGCCCACAAGGCTCAGGACCTCGCTGCCATCGACGCAGCCACCAACGAGCTCAACAATGCAGCTCAGAAGATGTATGCTGCCGCTCAACAGGCTGGTGCCGGACAACCCGGTGCAGGCTTCAATGGCGCTCAGGACGGCGCAGGCTTCAACGGCGGTGCTCAGGGCGGCCAGCAGCAAGGTGGCCAGCAGGGCGACAACATCCAGGACGCCGACTTCGAGGAGGTCAAGTAAGAGACTCAATCACATCATGATAGTGCGCAACCACAACGGCTGCGCACTTTTTTTACCTATATTACAGGTTATACATCATCACCTCACCAGACCATTTGTCCGAAGGTAACAATTTATTTTTGTAAGCATCGGACAAATGGATCTCTCCACTTTGTTCAATTTGGTCAAGATGATAGTTTATGGTAGGAACCGTCACTCCAAACAACTCTGCCATCCTCTGTTGTGAAAGCCAAAAAGTATTGGTGTCGAAGACTACTTGCACCTGCACTTTGCCTTGAATACCAAAGACTCCATGCCTCTCACGGGTGTCCCAATGCTCTATGTTGTTCATATTATATCAAAGTCCTTAAATATCCATTTTTCTATGTAATTGACTCGTTCTTTTCTCCCACCTTTGAAAGCACCGCATTGGCTAGGCAAACGGCATATTCCACATTAGAGTCTTGAGGTTTCCATGCCAAGGTATAGCTTACCTTTGCGCTTGTCACTTCATATCCTTTATCCGTCCACGCCTTCAACTTGTCTTTACATGATGTAGATAAAGCTGCGACAATGATTTCTTGTTCATTCAGCAAGTATCCATCCTTGTATTGGAGACGGTCACCACTTCTAAGCCGAAGTACAAAGTCTTTCCGCCCCTTGAAGAAATCGAGCCACACATCATGCATATTCAATGCAATAGATATCGAAGAATACTCAGTAGGAGGATTGGTTACAAGATACAGGTTTCGCTTTGCCCGAGTGAGTCCTACGTAATATGCTCTCATATCATTGACATCCCTTCCATCAGGGATCGGCGACAAGAGATACACGGTATCAAACTCACGCCCCTTAGCCTTGTGAATAGTGCTCACAAACACAGACTTGGCATCAGCTGCAATGAAATCCTCAATATTCGACTCGAAGATGTATTCACGCAGGTCACTGCGATAATAAGATTGATGAGTAATCTCAAAGTCTGAAAAGAAATGCTGCATGATGCTGATACAAGTACTGGACGCATACGTTTCAAGTGTACGTCGTTTGGCCTCATTCCACTTTTCTTTCGAAATTGTCACCTCGTCTTTCCCACCAAGCTGTTTGAGGAAATAGCGAACTTCCGCAAGATTCCCAAAACGGAAGCCTCCCATTGATTGCGCGATTGTGGCATGTAAACCTCGCTGCTCCAACTCGTAAGCCACCTGCATTGTTTCTTCATTGGTTCGGGTCAATATAGCTGTACTTCCCTCTACTTTTATTTCAGCATCCAAAAGCGATTTCAAGGTCATCACTTTGCCATCTTCTCCTGTCACAGACTTGATAGAGGTATGCTTCAGGCGACCGGGAATCCGCTGTACATAGCGGTTGGCACAATCAACCACCGCTTTCGCAGACCGATAGTTATCTGTCATCTCGTACAACTTCGCACCCTCTTGCTCAACGAGTGATTGCATATATCGTGAGTCCGAACCACGGAAACCATAGATATTTTGGTCATCATCACCCACTGCAATGACTCGCATTTCTTCATTCTGCCGCATCAGAGCTTGAACCAAACGGAAATCATCCAGTCCCATATCCTGAGCCTCATCAATAACAAGTACGCTCTTTGCTATCTTCGATGCCTCCACCTCACCATTTTCTATCATCTCTGCCGCATGGCGCACCACATCTTTCGCCTCATCCAGACTTCCCTGTTTGCCAACGAGGTCAAAGCTATAAGAATGGAATGTCTTGATGTCCACGAAATGGGCTGCATTACCCACCAATTGCATGAGACGTTTCTTGAACTCTGTTGCCGCAGCTCTTGAGAACGTAAGCATCAGCAGTTGCTCATGCTTTACGTCTTCCAGCAACAACAATGAAGCAAGCTTATGCACTAAAACGCGTGTCTTACCACTTCCCGGTCCTGCTGCAGCCACAATATATTTCGACTCCTTGTCATCAATAATCTCACATTGACGATTGGAGAGTTCGCCAAAGAGTTTATCGTATTTGGCAGGAGTGATGTTTTGGTCAATCTGCGCCCTACGTTCTTCCCTGAAATACTGATGGATGAACTTGCGGAAATCCATTGTAAAATAGTCATTGACGAAACGAAGTGCCGCATTGTAGTCACGAACCATCAGGTTGGCATATTCACCCACGATGTGGATCTGGCGGATTCGTTGCTTATAGAATTCGTCCAACAAACGATATTGCTCCTTGCCATATCGTATACGTGTGGCAACGAGACGACCAATCTGCATGGTATTATAGACAACAAGAAATCCTCCCTCTATCTTCATCAACTCAGTCTTGGTAAGATACAACAGTGCTTCTTCTATGTCGGCGATTGTGGGCTTTTCATTGTCAGCAAACATTGTTTCCTGGCGACTGGTAATGAATTGCTGAAGGAGTTCTACAACGGAAAAGTTAACAAGTGTCGTATCCTTACTTTCGTCCTTCTGAGCGTTCAAACGATCCACAATGAACCTGCAAATATCCATCCGTCGTTCGAATCGATTCATTGTTGCCTCACCGGATGACTGCAGTCGCACATTGACGTAACCCGTTATGCTGTGCTCTTGTTTGTAGATATATCCTTTCAGCGTCATGAAGTGAAGCAACATCCTCAGCCGTTTGACATTGGAATAAGTCATCCCGGCCTTCTGAGCTTCCTCATTCAGTTCCTTATAACTTAACCGACGTGACTCCATTCCCAAAGTCTCGTCGCCTCCCCGTAGCCTTTCAGAGAATTGCTGTAACAAGAACTGCTCAAGTCGCAGCAAGGCATCAAGGTTTCTCACCGTCGTACTCTTGGTAATCCATGCTTGCATATCGCGGCTATCAGCCAACAAGCCATCTTGACGCATCAGATTGATATTCCTGATGACGGTTGCCTTGTTCATCCCAAGAATATCAGCAAGATAATCGACGCGGCTCTCAGCTTCAGCTCCTCGACCTTCTACTGTGGCACGGGCACTGATCAGCGATTTGATAATGCGGGCAGCTTCCTCACGCGACTGTTCGTCAAAGAGAGGTGAGATCATCAGTTTACGACGTGCCTCTTCCATGTTTTTCACGGCAATACCCGTTGCAAACACATGTGGCGAGTTACTGCCGCGCTGTATAAATCCCGCATCCTCAAGTGCTGCTATAGCCGCTTTTACACGAGTTTCGACGTCATCGATCTCGTCTCCCCATCCCGCCTGTCGTGCTATGTCCAATGGCGAACAGCTTACCTTATCTCGCTTAGCCGTAAGATCCTTGATGGCTTTCCAAACCTGCTGAATCTCACTGATACTGAGCTTTGTCTGATTAAGGAGAATGAAGTGCTTGTCGAGGTCGCTGTCAGCAAATAGTACAAAACACTCAGCCTGCATCTCCGGATCACGTCCGGCACGGCCAGCCTCTTGCACATAATTCTCTAATGAATCGCTGATGTTATAGTGAACCACCAATCCCACATCTTTCTTGTCAACGCCCATACCGAAAGCAGAAGTGGCGACAATCACCTGCGCTTCACCACTCATGAAAGCATTCTGGTTTCTCACCTTCTCTGCAGCCTCCATTTTCCCATTGAATGGCAAAGCTCGAATGCCATCATTGACCAAATGCCGTGCCAATTCGCGAGTTCTTCGGGTTCGTGACACATATACTATGGAAGGGCAATTGTGCCCGAGAATCAATGAGCGAAGTAGGTTATATTTCTCATCAGCAGTATCAGCATGAAGCACAGAATAACGCAAGTTCTTACGCTCGGCATTGGCGGCAAATACTTTCAGCTCCAAGCCCAGCTTCACTCTGAAGTAATCGCAGATATCGCTGATAACTTTTTGTTTGGCTGTCGCTGTGAAACATGAAACAGCAATGGGCTGTTCCAATTGTTTTTTCTCCTGCAACTGACGAATGAAATCACCGATATAAAGATAGTCCACACGGAAATCGTGTCCCCAAGCAGAGAAGCAGTGTGCCTCATCTATCACGAATCTTACAACATTGCGCCCCATCAACAGACGCTCAATGGTCTTACTGCGCAACATTTCAGGAGCGATGTATAGCAGATTAGCGGTCCCATCAGCCACCTGTTCGATAGCAGTAGCGCGTTCGATTGGATCTAACAGTCCATTGATAGTCACAGCATCACTAATACCACGGGCAGCAAGGTTATCTACTTGGTCCTTCATCAACGACTGCAAAGGAGATATAACCACAGTTAGCCCATGTGTATTCCGTCCTGCCATCAAAGCCGGTAGCTGAAATGTAAGACTTTTACCGCCACCTGTTGGAAATATCGTCAGCAAAGATTCTCCTCGTATTGCTGCTTCTACAGCCTGTTGCTGCATAGGAACGCTATCGAAGATGCGGAACTCATCATAGCCAAAGAACTCTTTCAGTCCATAGTGAGCATCCAACCGCTGATGACAATACTCACAATTTCCACAAGACGTGTTGCACAGCATGTTCATCACATTCACTACTTGTGGGTAGTTTCGTATCACCCATGCCGGAGTGATAGAAAAAATGTCGTCAGCACCAATCACTGCTAGGCAAAAAGCCAGCTCTATGGGATACTGTTTGACCAAGACCTCGAAGTCTGTATGACTGCATACCTTCCCCTCATATTCATTTAGAATCAAATGCTTCCAATCTGGTTTAGATGCAAACATTGATGATATCCAACTAACATTTGGCGAATATCCGATATACTTGAAGAAACCTACGAACTCTTGAGTTTCATTCAGTAGATAATAGTATATTTCCTTTCTGTTATCCGTCAACTGATTCCAGGCTTCCGCCTCATCGTTTAACAAGTCGCGAGCCTTCATAGCATCATTTACAGGATTGTTCAGTTCGTCCACCTGTAACTTGTCATCCTTTACCAGATGATGATAAGGCCGTTTAGGAAACAACAAGGGCGAAAGAAAAAGTGTATCAACAATCGTAGGATTACCCCTCAATGCAGTATATTTCAGGTCGTGATTGATGATGTTGTGTCCACATACCGTATCGCATTTTGACACAAAGGCATCAAAATCAGCTTTGGAATGAGAGTGCAGTACAGCACCATCCTCCCTCACTGCTCCGTAATCCGCCACCTTCTTCGTCTGCGGATTTACCTCTGTATCAATAAATGCAATCATATCTCCATTTGTATATCTTTTTTAATTTCTATCAGTATTCTAACTCTCTTCTTGGGGGTATTATTCCCTTTCACATACTCTAGCCATACTCTAAGCTGCTTCTAAGCTGCTTCTAGGCAGCTTCTAGCCATACTCAAACAGTATGCCTAGAGTATGGCTAGAGCCTGCCTTCTTCGAAGGAAATGTGAGACTGTCCTATGCCAATGCTGTCCCAGCCACAACTTCTATTTCAACCAAAGCGCCTTTGGGCAAAGTCTTCACAGCCACAGCGGAACGTGCTGGATATGGCTCTGAGAAAAACTCTGCATAGACAGCATTCATGTCGGCAAAGTCATTCATGTCAGCCATGAAAACCGTAGTCTTTACCACATGAGCCATTGTCAGACCAGCTTCTTCCAGAATAGCCTTCACGTTGGTTAGTGACTGGCGGGTTTGTTCTTTGATGCCTCCCTCAACAAAACTGCCAGTGGCTGGATTGATGGGAATCTGGCCAGAAGTAAATACAAGATTACCTACTTTGATGGCCTGACTGTACGGGCCAATGGCAGCAGGAGCCTTTGACGTGTTGATTACTTTTTTCATCATGTTATTCTATTACTGTTATTCTCATTTCAATATCATCTACGGGTTTGTCAGCCTACTTCACGAAATTGTCGCGATGGATGGTAGTCTCGTCATATAGGCGAGCAACCAGATTGGCCGAGCTGCGTCAAGAATCAACTTTTGTTAATTATTGCAGCAAAGGTAGCAATAAATCTTCGCTTTTTCGTACCTTTACGCTCAAATTTAATATGTTTTGTGAAATTATGAAGAAAAAACTGATTATAACATTGTTGGCCGTTAATCCAACTCGCAATACGGGCAAGCGGGACTAGCGAAAGTTGAATGGCTTTTCTTCTCTTATTACAAGCTCCCTTGGTATTTTAATATTCTTCAGTCTTTCATACCATACCTTGGAAGAGCCAGCGAAATGCTTTTGTGTGTGTCCGCTGATGATGTAATAATTGGCTGTGTACTGGTCCATCATACTGAGGAAAATACTCTTGATGCGCGAACACTTCTCGTTGATGGAGTTGTTCAGCGGATTGACCAGCATGTCAACACTCTCCGTAATACTCTGTTTGTCCATCAGTTTCGCGGTGGCCATATAATACTGGAGAAGTTCCTCGCGATATTCACAGAGCTTCTTGAACTCAATGCCCTCGGGGTGATTCAGGAACAACAGATAGACCGCTTTGTGAACAGGGGGCATCTCTACCTCCTTGTTGTCATAGTCTACTAGGATTATCCTGTAATCTGGTGTGATTAGCATTCGGCTTAAACGGCTCTTCGCTGCTTCTATCCGCAGTTCCTCCAAGACAGACACGCCAATGGAACGCAACAGCAGATCGTTGCGTCCAGCAGCTACAAGTTCCCTAACCAAAGGGGAAAGTTCTGCAGCAATCTCTTCAGGAGTCCTGTCAGTCATCATCATTATTCATCAGTTTCTTGAGCGATACTTTTCAGCCATTGGGTAAACCTCTCAAAGACAGTTGGCCTGCGTATGGGCTCTTCTACGACAACTGACGGCTCTGGCTCTTTAGCCGTTTCAACAATAAATACCGGCTCTGGTGCAGGCTCAGGTGTAGGCTTGGCTATTGGTCTGTATAGAAGCGGAATCAGACTCTCATAATAGGCATCATCTTTTTCTTCATCCTCATTGCTGCCAACTTCTTCCATACCAGTTGCCAGAATGGTCACCTTAGCATCTTGACCAATGGAATTATCGGTCGAGATACCCCATATCACTTCAATCTTTGGGTCTAGTTTATCGAAGAAATCATCTATCTCCTGCATCTCTGGCACCATGATGGGCGCTTCTTCACTGGAGTAGATGTTGAAAAGTATGCGCTTGGCTTTCGTGATGTCGCTGCCATACAACAGCGGAGAATTCAGGGCGTTTTGTATTGCCCTCTCCACACGTCTTTCTCCGCTTGCCCTTCCCATGGCCATGATGGCACCACCTCCATCACGCATGGTCGTTTCCACGTCGCGGAAGTCCAGGTCGATACCACCATTGCTGTTGACGGTTATCAGTTCCGAAATGCCTATTACCGCTTCCTTCAGGATATTGTCAGCTCTGGCAAACGACTCTTTCACAGAGATGGGAGTGTCCGCATATACATCACAAAGACGTTCGTTGTTGATAATCAGGATTGCATCGACGTTCTTTCGCATTTCGTCAACACCTTTCAGCGCACGGATTATCTTCTGGTTCTTCTCAAAGTAGAAAGGAATGGTAACGATGCCAATGGTCAGCATACCCATTCTCTTGGCTACACTGGCCACAACAGGAGCTGAGCCAGTACCCGTACCACCACCCATGCTTGCCGTTATGAAAACCATCTTAGTGCCGTCGCTCAGCAGCTTCTCTATATCAGCAATATTCTTCTCTGCCTCCGAACGCCCGACTTCAGGTTTGCCTCCAGCTCCAAGGCCCTCTCCCAACAATATCTTGACGGGAACGGGCGAGGGGGCCAGCGATTTGCTATCCGTATTACATACGGCAAACGTCACTCCAGGAATATGTTCGTCGTTCATGTTGCGCACAGCGTTACAACCGCCACCACCAACACCAATCACCTTGATGATGCCCTGCATCTTATCTTCTACAGGGCCAAAATCCAATAATGTATCCTCACCCATATCTTCGTTTTCTTGATTTTTCCTGCAAAGGTACGAAACTTTTCCGATAAATAAAAATCTCCGCAAGCCTTGCGGAGAAATACATTTTTTTGTTAGAAGAACATGGTGGGAAGAGAGTTCTTTTTCTTTTGTGCCAGTTTACTCTTCATGTGGTTGATGGCAGTCTTCAAGAAAAATGCAGTAAGGAACTCATCGGAGCCCTCTGTTCGAATCTGTTTAAGAGCCGAGATGTATTCAGAGCGGTCTTCCAGCTTGATGATTAACAAAGGATGTCCTGCACGCAACAGAATGAAGTTTGAGAGCAGCCGTCCTGTCCTGCCATTGCCATCACGGAAGGGATGCAGGTATTCATAATAGCCGTGCCATTTCGCTGCAACAATCAAAGGATGCAGTCCTCCATTAATGGCTTTTTGCGTAGACACCATCAGCTTCGGAACACGGGCAATCAATTCTTCGTGATTACCAAAAACAGTATCGCCTGCTACCATGTCCACTGTGGTATATTCGCCAGCAATCGCTTCTGGTGCACGATATGCAAGCGTGTGCTCTGTTACCAATCTGTTGATCTCTTTCAATAAAGCCTCATCAAAAGGGCTGTCCAGATGGCTCACCATATAGTCGAATGCACGGAAGTGGTCAGCCATCTCCGTACACTCCAATAGCGAACGCCCTACAGGAATCATTGCCATTCCTTGTTCACGAAGAATCCTCGTATCATCCACCGTGAATGAATTACCCTCAATGGCACATGAATAAGCAGTGAATAGAATCTCGTTGTATTCCATCCACTGCTCATGTCCCATCCTGTCGGCTATCTTCTCCTGATATTCCTGTCGGATG
>JAEEGL012839796.1_pt1 | contig 10608 bp, 11 predicted proteins | sample 9134231 | NCBI WGS metagenome assembly JAEEGL01 (sample SAMN16246548, study PRJNA631951) | gut metagenome | biome: gut microbiome; feature: rumen; material: fiber-attached | host: Bos | place: Iran: Karaj | collected 2018-10 | reverse complement strand
TACGACCCGAACCGCCCCGCCGTATTCCAGTGCGGAACGCTCTACATAGACGGACGCTCGTGCAGCCTCTGCTTCCGCGTGACGGATGCGGCCAAGCACGCCGCCATGTCGCCGCTCTCCCAGTGCTACCTCATGTACTGCGACTGCGAGCGCAGGGAAACGGGCGAAAAGATGCAGATTGCCGCCCTGCTCAGTGCGGGCAGCAATGACAACATCATCGTGGGACGGAACGGCCTTTTCTACGATCAGAACGGCAACGACTGGGACGCGACGGTCGTCAAAATCGTGGACAATCCGGTCAGCATCCGCGAGGCATTCTGGAGCCCCTACAAGAAGCTTGCCCGCCTCATTCAGGAAAAGATTGCAAAATCTGCGGCAAATGCGGAAAGCAAGGTCTCCGACAAAATGGCAGGTGCCGTGGAAAAGCCGAAGGACGCAGCCGCAAGTGCCACTGCCAGCGTCGCCAACACGAAGAAAACCGATGTGGGCACCGTCGCAGCTATCAGCGTTGCCTTTACGGGCATTGCAACGGTCGTAGGCGGCCTGCTACATGCCTTCCTGGGGCTCGGCTTCTGGATTCCTCTCGGCATACTCGGCATCATCCTCGCCATCTCCTTCCCGTCCATTCTGATTGCCTGGTTCAAGCTCAGGCAGCGGAACATCGCCCCCATACTGGATGCGTCCGGTTGGGCGGTGAACGGGAACGTCAGGATCAACATACCGCTCGGCACGTCGCTCACCGGCCTGCCCGTACGCCCCGAAGGTTCGCACCTGGACAGCTACGACCCCTTCTCGCAGAAGAAGTTCCCCGTCAAGCGGGTCATCCTCTTCGGGCTCCTCGCCGTCCTCGTCATCGGCTGCCTCATCTGGATCCTCGCAACTCCCGGCGGCATCAGGGACGTTGCCGGGACCCTGCTGGACCTCGGCAGGCGGATTGCCTACAAGTTCTCCATACCGCTTCCCCGCTAGGCACCGCCGGGCGGGCGATTCAGGCGGTACTACCGGGCGGCCGGAAATGCCGTCCGGCCGGCAGTACGCCGGGAAAGGGGCAGGACAGTACTGGCAGTCTGTCCGCATCCAGCCCGCCATGCCGGAAGAAAACCTGACCGCCGGACCGCTACGGCGCGGACAGACCCGCCGTCGGCTACGAAATTATGGCATTTTTACAACATTGCGACTCTAAGCTGTTTTCCAAATACAGATGCCACTTTTTGAAGTGTAGACAATCGGATATCTTCGGAATGGTTTTCCATTCTTGAAATGACACTTTTTTTTGTTTCAAGTTTTTCTGCCAACTGTTCTTGTGTCATTCCGCTTTCGAGACGCATTTCTTTTATCATCATTCCGATTTTAAATTCCTCATAGCCTGTATCAAAGCCTTTTGCAAACTCGGAATCTTTTTCCTTACGCTGAGAAATATAATCATCCAAATCAAATGTTTTATTTGCCATTTTCTTTACACCTTTTCAAATAGTCTTTCATTCTTGCCTCACAAACTTCGATTTCAGATTTCGGTGTTTTCTGACTCTTCTTCTGAAAACCGTTTGTAAGAATTACGATATTTCCATTATGGAAAAAACCTAGCAGACGATAGATATTTCCACTCATTTCAATTCTGATTTCGTAGAAATCCGTATCTGATAATTTCTTAAAGTATGATTTAGGAACTTTCTCAATTTCCTGAACAGCTTTAAGAACCCATGCTATTTTTTGAGCAACTTTTGCCGGTTGGGAATCTATAAACTCCGCAACAGGACATTTTCCGTCGGCAGTTGTATAGAATGTTACTCTCCTGTACATAAGGCATGTTAGCACATATGCTAACTATTTGTCAAATGTAAAATGATCTAGTTACAGCCCTTACGTGTCGCAAGACAAAGCAGGCCATACGCCGGCAGGAGCTCCGCCCAGTTCCGCGGGTGGCAGGTCCCTGCATAGCTTATACGCAGGGACCTGCAGAGCTTATACGCACGGACCTGCATAGCTTATATGCAGGGACCTGCATAGCTTATACGCGAGGACCTGCAGAGCTTATACGCACGGACCTGCATAGCTTATCCGCAGGAACCCGCATAGCTTATGCGTACCGTCATGCATTTGAGACAAAACACTACATCGGACGCAGTTTTTTTCTGCTATCTTTCCGACATGATCATGCAGACCCGCTATGCCGGAAAAGGCGGCACCGAAGCTTTGTTAGGACTCATTCACCAATTTTCCCGTCATGTGCTCGATGACAAATTCGAAACATTGTACGCGGGCAAGCGAGTTTTTCAATGCTCTTTCCAAAAACTCCTGGTCATCGGTAAACTTCTGCACCAATCGTATGCAAATTTCTTCTGCCTTTCCGATGTCCGTAATAAGGCTGATTTTTCCAAAGGCAATTACGCTTTTTATATGCAATGCCCAGTCACCTTCTTTTTTGAAACCTCTGTCCATGACACAGAAACTGGCTTTAGGATTTGCTTTTATCGCATCAATTTTATAGCCTTCCTTTGCGCCGTGAAAATAGATTTTTCCGTCGCGTTCATCATACAAGTGGTTTAATGGAAGCCCGTACGGATAACCGTCATCGCCAATCAAAGAAAGCACGCCCCGCTTTTCTGTTTTTAGGATTTCAATGCATTCTGCATCTGAAATCTGCTGCTTGTATCTTCTCATAGGTCTGAACATGGTTTCCCCCTTATTCCTTTGAAAGCAGTTTTAAACCGGAAATATCGGCTCCTATCAGTATAATGCAGATACGTTATTGCCGGTCTATTTCCAGAATGGTGTTTAACAAGACATTCGCACCTTTCCAGCACCATTCCGGCGGAGAAAACTCCAGTTCACAATGGCTGTGACCGCCCTTGCTCGGAACAAATATCATCGTCGTAGGAACTATTTCGCTCAGATACTGAGCATCATGTCCCGCTCCAGAATACATCACGTGGCTCTTGTATTCCATCGCATCCGCAACCTTCTGTACGGCAGCAACAAACGGTTCATGAAAGAGAACCGTATCCCGCGTCCATGCAGGTTCAAAATGCATCGTACAGCCGGCCCAATCCTTCGGCATAGCATGGACTATCTCGGTACACCTGCGTATGAATGCAGGATCAGAATGGCGCAGGTCCAGCGTAAACTTCACTTCATCCGGAATGACCGTATGGATGTTCGGATGGCAGCTGATTTTCCCGGTCGTGTAAACCAGATCCCTGTCGTTGAGTGCATCAAACTTCTGATGCAGGTACAGCAGGGCCTGACTTGCCGCAAAAAGCGCATCCTTCCGGTAGGGCATGGGAAACGTTCCCGCGTGGTCCGCCTGACCCTGAAACGTAAACTCATAGTTAATCATCCCCACGACACCCTTCACGATGCCGACATCAAAACCGCCTTCTTCAAGGACCGGCCCCTGCTCGATGTGCAGTTCAACAAGTCCCTTTGTCCTTGCAGGGTCAATCCTGTTTTCCCTGCTTCCTTCAAAACCGGATTCCTTAAGGGCCTGCCCGAATGTCTTCCCGGAACCATCCTTTGCCAGGCTGTTCATCATCGTTTCCTTATCGAACTTGTTGCAGATAATACCCGAACACATCATCGCGGGCTCATACAAGGCTCCTTCTTCGTTCGTCCAGACGACAAGCTGAATCGGATGCCGGTGAGGAATCTTTTGCGTTACGATGCTCTCAATCATTTCCATCGCAGAAAGGACACCGAGAATCCCGTCGTAATTACCGCCCTGACGTACCGAATCACAATGGCTTCCGCTCATGATGACATCTGCATCTGCATCCGTTCCGGCAAGCGTACAGTAGATGTCCCCCAAATCATCGGTCTTACAATCAAGACCAAGCCGTGTCATCCTCGCCACAATTTCCTTTCTCGCCTGTATGGCTGCAGGAGAAAGACTAAAGCGTGTAATTCCGCCGTTTCCCGTATCGCCGAATTTTGAAAAAGCGGAAATCTTTTCCTTTATACGTCCAAGGTCACATTCGTACATAGCCAGCTCCTATAATCGGTCTTTAAAAGTCTCTATAAAATCCTTGCCGAATTTTACTTTCATCATTTCTATAATTACATCCGGGCATTTATTACGTCCTATCCTGGCGCTATTCAGCGTAAGATCGTAGTTTATAGGGTTTGTCCAGTAATTGCCGCCGGAATAAAACTTATAGTAGTCGGCCCGGTATTTGTCTGTCTTCGTTATCAGGTCTGCGGCTTCCTTTTCGGAAACGTTCATCTTCGCCATGATAGAATCGAGGCAGGCCCATCGGGGGGCTTCAATATAAAAGCTTCCTACGTTATCAAAATCTTTCAGGACGTAATCGGCGCATTTTCCGATGATGACACAGCTGACCTTCTTTGCCAGTTCCTTGATGATTTCCGACTGGATGCAGAAAAGGTTTATGTCGCTTTCAAACTTCTTGCTCTGCGGCGTTACGTTCTTCGGGAACGTAAACTTACTCAAAGCATTCGTTACCGTGCTTCCGCGCAGTTTTTCGTCAACACGGAGAAACATCTCTTCGCTTAACCCGGAATACTCGGACGCCATCTCCAGAATCTGCCGCTCATACACGGGAATTCCAAGGCGTTCACCAAGCTTCTGTGCTATTTCTTTTCCGCCAGAACCGAATCCTCTGGCAATCGTTATTACGTAGTTTCCTGCCATATTTCTTCCGTCCTCTCTTTATACCGAAATATACTTTGCAGACACCTCATCCGTCAGCTCATCTATCGTCCCTTTCATGACGCACTGTCCCTTCTGGATAATCATGAAAAAGTCTCCGATCCGGCGGGCAAAGTGAAGGTTCTGCTCCACGATAATCAGCGGTATCTCTTTTGCCTTCTGGTAGCGTTTCAGGATATCCGCGATGCCCATCACGATGTTTGGCTGAATGCCTTCCGTCGGCTCATCGAGTATGATAATCTTAGGATCGCTCATGAGGGTACGCGCAATGGCAAGCTGCTGCTGCTGGCCACCGGAAAGAACCCCGCCCTTCCGCTTCAGGTGAACCGTCAAATCCGGGAGGTACGAAAGAACTTCATCCATCTTTGTCTCAAAGTCGACTTTCCTGTGCGCAACACAACCGAGCTGCAAATTCTCCCGTACCGTCAGCAGGGGGATAATCTCCCTCCCCTGAGGAACATAGGCAATTCCGCACTGATTCCGCTCGTACGCCTTACTTCGTGTCAGGTCCCTGCCGGCAAAGCTGATTGAACCTGAGTCCATGGGGAGAAGCCCGATGATGCTTTTCATGAAAGTCGTTTTCCCCACCCCGTTGCGGCCCAGCACCAGGTATGTCTTTGGCGTGTCAACCGTCAGTGAGATTCCATTCACGACGCGGCTTTTTCCATAACTGACACAGGCATCTTTTACTTCAAGCATTATTTCCCTCCTCTTGTTGATTCCTCAAGCCGCTTTTTCATCATACCGACGATTTTCATTTCCTCGCTGGTATTCTCCGGGTCAAGATCGCTGTCCGTCTTAAGGTAGACACGGATGACATCGGGATTGTTCGTGATTTCCTCATAGGAGCCTTCCGCAAGAATCTCGCCGTGATTAAGGACCGTGACCCTGTTTGCTATCTGCTTCACGAAATCAATGTCGTGTTCGATGACAAGAACCGTTTTTCCCTTCATGACGTTTTTTATCATCTCTCCCGTCTTGTAGGTTTCGTCGGCCGTCATGCCGGACGTAGGCTCGTCAAGCAGAATGACCTCCGGATCCTGTGCAAGCACCATTCCCATTTCAAGCCACTGCCGCTGGCCGTGCGAGAGGGAAGAAGAGACCATATCCCTGTACTCATACAGATTTATCTGTTTTAAGATGCCCTCTATTTTCGAGACTACTTCCGGCGTCCTGCGATAGGTAAATGTCTTAAGCAGGGAACTGTATCCCCGCAAGGCAACCTCGACGTTCTCAAAGACAGTCATGTTCGCAAAGATATTGGGTCCCTGAAACTTACGGCCTATCCTGTAGGTCTCGGAGATCTTGTAGGGAGCCGTACCCGTAATCTCCTTGCCGTCAAGGAAGATTCTCCCTTCAGAGGGGATGGTCTTTCCCGTGATCATATCCATTATGGTCGTTTTCCCGGCACCGTTCGGACCTATCAGAACCCGAAGTTCGCCTTTTTCAATCATGAGGTTTACATGGTTTACCGCCCTGAAACCTGAGAAGACAACCGAAATATCCTTAAGCTCAAGATACGCCATGATTACTCCTCCCCTGATTTTGCGCCGGCGATGACCTTCGCTATCCGTCTGTTATACTGGATATCCTGAAGGGTTCCTATGATGCCCTTTGGAAGGAAATAGACGATCAGGATAAGTACGACACCCAGCACCAGCTGCCACAGGTTTCCGAAGGTCTCGGAAAGGGTTGACTGCAGAAGGCTTACTATGAGTGCACCTGCCATCGCACCGGTAAGGTTCCCCCGTCCGCCTACGGCAAGCCATACGAGAATCATGGTGGAAAAGCTTACCCCCGCGGCCTCAATCGAAATGAAAGAAGTCATGGGCAGGTAAATCATCCCTGCGAAGCCTGCGAAAAATGCAGAAATCATAAAGACAGCTATCTTGAACACAGCCGGATTATAGCCCAGAAACTGCAGTCGGGCCTCGTTATCACGCACCGATTTAATGACGGAGCCAAAGCGGGCCTTTGTAAGCAGGCGGCAAAGGACATACACCAAAAGGAGGGCCATAAAAGCTATATAGTACCACCCTGTAATCCCAATCGGCTTTCCGAAGAACGTTATCTTATCCAGACCGGAGGCAATACCGTTTATACCGGATGACCCGCCGGTATACATCTGCTTGGTGGCAAGGAGAAGCTCAAACAGGGCAACCAGTGCAAGCGTGATGAGGTTATAAAACACTCCCTTTATCTTGCTGTAAAAGATAAAGAGCCCCAGGATAAAGGCAACTGCACCCGGCACGCAGATTCCCATCAATACGGCAAACGGAATATTCAGGAGCGGCCGGTACAGCAAGGGAATCTGGGTAAGGCCGCCGAATTCCATAAAGGCCGGGAGCCCAGTCTGGCAGCTCAGGCTTATTCCGAGCACATAGCCCCCTAGTCCGAAAAAGAGCGCAAATCCAAGATTCATCAATCCCGTATAGCCCCAAAGGATATCAAGTGCCAGGGCAAAAATCATATAGGAAATGAATTTCCCGAATACGAGCTGGTTATACAGGGACGTAAACAGAGGGAGTACCACCAGCAGGGCAAACATCCCGTATGCAATCCATTTTTCTATCGTAACTGCCTTTACGCCCGAAAGGCACGGTTCCTTCAGTTTTTCAAGCCTATTTTCAAAAGTCATTTTTCACCTCCGCTTCTCATCCTGTCCTACCGCTTCTCTTTTGATGAGAACAAGCCGTTTGGCCTGAAGCGGACAATCATGATGATTACAACGAATATCAGAAGCTTGGAGACTATCTGGCTCATGTAGCCTGACATCAAGGTGATCGATTCGTTTATCACAAATGAGCTGGCAAAAGAGCCGATTACTGAGTTCAGACCTCCCAGTATTACGACCAGAAAGCCGTCAACGTTGTATGCCGGTCCCATTCCCGGATACACGCTCTTTATGGGAGCTATGAGTGCGCCGGAGAATCCTGCGAGGGCGGCCCCATAGGCGAACGTGAGCATATTTATGCGCGAGACGTTTATGCCCAGACACTGCGTCATGTCCCGGTTCTGGTTAATTGCCCTCAGCTGCATCCCGAACGAAGTCCTGTAGAACAGGATGAGCGTTAGAGCGAGGACAGCCACGGCCATCACGATAAGCACAAGATTATAATAGGGAATGGAAACAGGACCGGCGGTCAACTGGCCTTTGACGGGTACCGCGACCGTCTGATTCTCCGGTCCAAAAATGATGCGGACAATCTGCTGCAGGATATATTCCAGCGCAAAGGTCACAAGGAGCGTTTCCGCAACCTTACCGTACAGCTTTTTGATTACAATCCGCTCTATGGCTATTCCTATTACGCCCGTAATCAGGGCGGCCAGTATCGCCGCTACGGCGAAAGGCAGATGAAAGACATTGATGGACAGGCAGGCTGTATATGCACCGAGCATGATGAACTCACCATGCGCATTATTGACCACATCCATCATTCCGAAAATGATTACAAGTCCTATGGTGGTCAGAAAAAGAACTGAAGAGTTGCTGATTCCATTCAATAGCTGCTGAAAAAAAAGACTCATCTACAACCTCGTAAGCATGCTGCTGCTATTCCCTGCCTGTACGGCAAGGGAATAGTTCCATTCAACTCAATCAGGAATCGGACCAACGAGACCGTCGCTCGCTTCAATAACCTTGTAGGTAAGGTCTTCCTGAACCTTTCCAATATACGTATTCAGCCAGCAGTGGTGATTCACTTCATCCATACGAAGCTTTCCTGCCGGAGAATCAAATTCCATCCCGCTTGCCGCAGCGATGATGTCTTCGGTTGAAAATGAGTTCGCATTCTCGAGTGCTTTCGCAAGCATATATACTCCGTGATAGGCTCCTTCCGCAAGATTCGTTACCGTCGTCGTCGTACCAAAAAGCCTCGTGTATTCCTCGACGAATCGCCTGTTTTCCGGCGTGTCAATCGAGTTAAAGTAGTCGAATGAGGCATAGCATCCTACCGCGCTCTCTCCTACGGACTTTATGGCCGACTCATGGGAGGCGATGCCGCAGATGGGAACTTTCTTCGGATCCATGCCGTACTGTGAATAGTCCTTGTAGAACGGTGTTGATGAGTTGCCGGCGACCGCACTGAATACCACATCGCATCCCGATGACTTTATGCGGTTTACTATGGAAGAAAAGTCCGTCTCCCCTACGGGTGCATAATCCTCGCCAACGATTGTTCCTCCGGCTTTCTCTATATATTCCTTTGCGAATGCTATGGATTTACGCGGGAATTCATAGTCGGAACCGACGATATAAACCTTCTTCCCCAGATTTTTGACCATCCACGGCATAAAGGCAGCCACCTGCTGGTTCGGGCAGGTATTCGTATACAACAGGTTCTTTGAAGGTTTCTCTCCTTCATAATAGGTATTGTATACCAGAAGACCGTTATACTTTTCGATCGTCGGAATTACCGCAAGACGCGTATTGGAAGCGTTCGTGCCTATAATGGCCACGACCTTATCTTTCAGCAGCATCTGCTGGGCCTTTTCGGCTGCCATTGAAGGATCAGAACCATAGTCCACAAACAAGGGCTCAATCTGCATTCCCTTGATGCCGCCGGCTGCATTTATCTCGTCAATGGCCATCTTGGCGGCATTGTTCATCGGGGTTTCAGAGATGCTGAAGTTTCCCGTCGTACTGTAAAGAACACCTATCTTGATGGTCTTTCCGGATGCCTTCCTGGAACATCCCGTCATGGTCAATGCCATGACGGATGCCGCAAGTAAAGTTGTTGCCCTTACCATAATTTTTCTCATAGTTTTCCTCCAAAAATAAAAAAAAGCGATTCAATCCACCTTTCCAGATGCATTGAATCGCCTTTGATTCAAGTGTCAGTACCCTTTCGTACTTTCGTAATCCCGCACCAGTGCAAAAGTCTGTCACTCCCTTACACCGGCGCTCCTTTTCAAAAAAAAGCTCACGCCTTTTGAAAAGCCGTCGTATATATATCAAGTCTCCGAGACTTTAGTATTTTGTAGAGCTGCCTGAATTTTTCAACTTCAGCCAGATCTATCTGCTGGTACAGGATAGATTCCTTTTCATCCAGCTCCGCCAGCACCATTCCAAAGGGGTCCACTACTATGGAATGCCCCCAGGCAACATAACTTGCCTTTTCATCCCTTGCCGGCGAACAACCGACCATATAGACCTGGTTGTCCGCAGCCCTCACCCGGAACATTATTTCCCACCAGTTGGGACCACTCGTCATGTTGAAGGCAGCCGGAACCAGTATCATCTGCGCCCCCTGTTCCATCATCAGCCGGGTCAATTCGGGAAAACGGATATCAAAGCAGATCATCAATCCCATTTTCCCAAACTCTGTCTCAAAGACTGTAACGCTGTCGCCGGCCGTCAACGTATCACTTTCATGAAAGTTCGCACTACCCGGTATATCACAGTCAAAAAGATGCATCTTCCTGTGCTTTGCAATCTGCTTTCCCTCACGGTCAAACACATAGGAAGTGTTGTAAATACACTCCCCCTCCCGTTCAGGCATTGAACCGGCAACAAGATATATCTTGTTTTTCCGTGCAGATTCCGAAAGGGCAGTCCAGTTAGGACCGCCATCTTCTTGTGCAAAGATCGGAAAGTTGGATGCCTTATAAGGGCAACTGAACATTTCCGGCAGAACCACAAAATCAGAACCCTTGGAAACCGCCATGTCTATTTTGGCAAGCGCCTTCGCAAGACTTTCATCGTTTGTCGGTGCACCAATCATTTGAACCAGTGCCAGATTAAACTTTGTATCCTGCATTCCTGTTTCTCCAACTGTCCGTACTATAAAATCTAAATGGCAAAATGTCATATTATAAACTGCACAAGTTTACAGCAAATGTTATGTGCAATTTGTATAATTCAAAGTGCCGTTACCGCCTACTTGGCCCGTAAAACATCATAAATCCTGATCTGTTCTTCCTTTGAAAGGATTTTCCAACAG
>JAEEGL012702180.1_pt1 | contig 10608 bp, 10 predicted proteins | sample 9134231 | NCBI WGS metagenome assembly JAEEGL01 (sample SAMN16246548, study PRJNA631951) | gut metagenome | biome: gut microbiome; feature: rumen; material: fiber-attached | host: Bos | place: Iran: Karaj | collected 2018-10 | reverse complement strand
GCCATCACGAGCATATTGCCGCATTCCTCCACGGGCATCTGATACTGGAGGGCGTTCTCGCCGTAGACCTGTCCGCGCACCAGCGGGAACTGGCCGCAGTCGTGGGGAGCGAAGTCGAATATCCATTTGTCCGTCCGGGAGTACTTGTAGATCGGGCGCATCATGCCGCGGACGAGCTCGGGATTGTACATCAGATAGAGGGGGATGGAAGGATAGGACACGTCCACGGTGGCGGCGCATCCGTTGGAGAAGCACTCCTTCGAGATCCAGAGGATTTCGCCGTCTTTGTCCACGGCCAGCTTGTGGGCCGCGATGGACTGCCGGTAGGAGAGCTCGCAGATTTCGGCGTACTTTTCACCGCCGGCGCGGGTAGCGTCGAGGAAGAGCCTGTCGGAGAAGGCCTTGCACTTTGCGGCGATGGCTTCATAATCCGCGAACGCTTCGGCGATGGCGCACTCGATGGTTTTGCCGTCCCTGTTCCAAAAGGATTTCAGTTTGTCGCCGAAATAGTCGATGGAATACACGTCGTCGTAGGCGAAGGTGAAGAGAGCGGAGGGCTTGCAGCAGGTCTTGAGATCCGCCGAAGCACAGACAAACATCATGTCTTCCTTGAAGCCTTCGGGCGCTTCTTCGCGGCGGTGTCTCGGCACGAACGGGACATTCTTTGTGCCGCAGCCGGTGGTCCCTTCGCTGACACTGAGGTAGAAGTACCCCCAGTCGATGCGGATGTCGTCGCCGGAGCAGTGAAGCACATCCTGCGTCAGGCTGCCTATTTTCACGGTCGGCTTGCCGTCGATCTCCATGGTTTCGATGCTGCATCCGCAGTCGCCCCGGTTGTTGAGGCAGATTTCCTCGGAGACGGCGATCGTGACCTTGACGTCATGGCTCGCGCCGTCGAGGGAACCAACTTCGACCTTCATGTAGCTGACCGGACGGGTGAGCAGATCGTAGTCGTCCATCCGCAGAGGCGTGAGGAAGGTCGCTTTCAGGCATACGCCCGCGCCTTCGAAAGTATAGGTCGTGGAAAGAGCGTCGCAGTCCCGGGAAGTCTGGGTGAGAACCGGGGAATCGTCGTTCCGGTTCAGTTTGCCGAGGAAGCGGTAGACCGTGCCGTCGATCTCGGCAGTGCCGACGATGGTGTTCGGATGGCCGGTCCAGTGGACGGTGACGGCGTCGGTCAGACGGTCCGCGGGGGACCAGACGGAAAAATACGGATCCACCGTAATCAGGGGAACGGACGGGGGACGAAGCTGCATGGGGAGCCTCCTTTTTGTCTGTAAGTTTCTTGTTTTCATGCGGGGGAAGGAAAAACCGCTTCGGGATCCCTTTCCCCTTTTCTGTTTCAGAATATCATAAAAAATCAACGAAATCAAGTCCGAATTATCGCAGATTTCGGGGGATTGGTGCGAAAAATCAACCTTCGGACTCTTCCATGATCTCCGCCGCCCGTCCCAGGATGTCGAGGGAGAAGGAGGGGATGCGCCCGAGGCCGTCCGGTCCCACGTTGAGCAGGTAGTTCACGCCCATGGAATTGAGGTGCTTCCGGTTTGCGGCGACGGTCTCCGGGGATTTCCAGTTGTGGTCGAAATACTTGAATCCCCATGTGTCGTTCAGCGTCGCGGCGGTCTCATACAGGCCGTAGGGGGACCATTTGTAGCCGCCGAGCCCGTTCATGTCGCCGCTCTCCGCCTCCGTCATTTCCTTCGGAGGTTCCCGCGGGATCTCGTTGTCGCCGAGGGATACGTAGTCGTAGGCCCCGTTCCCCAGCCGGGAGTTGACCAGCGCGTCCGGCTGATATTCCTTGATCATGTTGTAGAGCTCAAGGCTCTGCGCCTTGGAGATCACCCCGGGCGTGTCGAACCAAACGAGGCAGAGGTCGCCGTATTTCGTGAGGATCTCCTTCACCTGAGGCTTGATCTTGTTCTCGAAACAGCGGTCGAAGTTCTTCTTCGAAATGTCCGGCCAGTCCCAGGAGTTGAACCAGTCCTGTCCGGAGCATCCGCCCTTTTTGTCGTAGCCGCCCCCGTCGGGATCGTGCCAGTCCAGTTCCTGGGAGTAGTAGAGCCCGAATTTGATCCCGTGCTTGTAGCAGGCTTCTGCGAGCTCCGCGATGATGTCCCGCCCGAAGGGAGTCGCGTCGGCCACGTTGAAGGGATCGGCCTCCGAGCGGAAGAGCGCGAACCCGTCGTGATGCTTCGACGTAATGACGAAATACTTCATGCCGAAGGACTTCGCCGACCGGATCCATTCGTCCGCGTCGAAATACACCGGATTGAAGCATTTCGCCAGCGCGGAGTATTCGGCGGTGGGGATCCCGAAATAGGACTGCGCCCATTCGCCGTAGGTGGGAGTCCGCTCTCCCCGGTATTCGCCGCCCAGCATGGAATAGAGCCCGAAGTGGACCATCATCCCGTATCCCGCCGTGCGGAACCATTCTCTGTTGTTCATCCCGTTTCCTCCGTATTCCGCCGCTCAGAGTACGATCCCCGTCGGCTTTCCTTCTTCGTCGAGCATTTCATATCCGTGCATGTTCAGGGTTTCCGCGATTTTTCTCCATCTCTCCTCCATCCCCTCGTCGTAGAGAACGGGATGGAAGCCGCCGCGCAGGTATCCCACAATGGCCGGGAGCCGGAAATCGTCCGTGGTCAGCTCCACCCGGCGTCCTTCTTCGGGCAGTTCCGCTTTCAGCTTTTTCATCGCGTGGGAGAGCAGAGCCGCGCCAAGTCCGTGTCCCCGGTCGTCGTACCGGCAGGCCACCATGTGGATGTCGCCGACCCCGTCGGAGCGGACATAGCCCGTGGTGGTGGCGGCGGGTGTTCCGTCGGCGTCCCGGCAGGCGAAAAAGACGTCGGATTCCGGTTTCAGTTCTGCCCGTCCGAGAATCGCGTCGTTCCATGCGGAGATCGTCGCGTCCTCGGCGCAGAGCCCGCAGCGGCAGATCTCGACCCACGCCTCCTCGTCCCCGGGTCTGAAGGCGCGGATAGAATACCCCGGAACCGCGGGCACGTCCGGTATCGTGTCGAGCAGGTGGATCATCATGAGCTGTCTCATGGCATTCCTCCGAATCTGAAAAGGATGAAGGGCCGTTTCGTCATGGACGGCCTGATCCAGTATAACACAAAAAGGAAGGGATTACAAGCGGGGAAAGGAAAAAGACGGAGCGGGAAGCATCCCGTCACATCCGGCGGCACGGGCGCATATCCTGTTTTCGGAGGCCGGTATCCGGCTTTCAGAGCGTCAGAACAAGAGAACGGAGAGGGATGGGATCATGCAAGACGGGATCAAGATCGGGGTCGTCGGCGGGGACGGCAGGATGCTTTTGGCCGCGCGGTGCCTGTCGGAGCGGTACGAATGCGCCGTCTGGGGACTGGACGGGGAGGGCAGGGATCTGCCTCCGGGGGCGGTACGGTGCGCGGATCCGGTTTCAGCGGTGCGGGGAGCCTCGGCGGTCCTCTTGCCCCTGCCCGTTTCACGGGACGGGATCCGGCTGTACGCGCCCCTCGCGGATCACGCGCCGGAGCTCATTCCCCTCATCCGGGAGGCGGAACCGGGCGGGATCCTGCTCGGCGGGAAGATCCCCCCGGGGACCGTCGAGGCGGCGCGGGAGAGGGGGATCCGGGCGTGCGACTATTTCGAGGACGAGGCGGTCCAGATCGGGAATGCGGTCCCCACGGCGGAGGGAGCCCTCGCGGCCTGCATCGAAGCCCTGCCCGTCACGGTGTCGGGAATGCGGGCGGCGATCCTCGGCTACGGACGGGTGGGCCGGACCCTCGCCCAGCGGATGATCGCCCTCGGCGCGAAGGTGACGGCCGCGGCGCGGAGCCCGAAGGATCTCGCGTGGGCGGAGGCGGACGGATGCGAACCGGTGCCCCTTGCCGCATTTCTCGATTCCCCTCCGTGGTGCGCCGCCCTGTTCAACACGATCCCGGCCCGCACCCTCGGCAGGGAGACGCTCTCGAAACTGCCGCGGGAGACCGTGATCTTCGAGCTTGCTTCCGACGGCGGCGGCGTGGATGCGGAAGCGGCGGCGGATTGCGGGATCCGTCTGGTGCCCCTGCCGTCCCTCCCCGGAAAGACCGCCCCCGAGACCGCCGGGGAGATCGTCTGCCGGGCCGTATGCCGCAGGATCCGGGAATTCTTCGGCACACCTGAATGCGAAGAAGGGAGGGGGAGGGAATGAATGAGCAAAAAACGCGCCTCGGATTCGCCCTGACAGGATCCTTCTGCACCCACGGAGCCGCGCTCGGCGTCCTCGGGAAGCTCACGGGAGAATACGGCATTGTCCCGATCCTTTCGGAGCACGCCGCCGCATGGGACACCCGATTCGGGAAAGCGGAGGACCTCGTTCGGGCGGTGAAGGAGCTGACGGGGCGGGATCCCGTGACGGCGGTGACGGAAGCCGAACGGTTCGGGCCCTCCGATCCCCTCGACGCGCTCCTGATCTGCCCCTGCACCGGGAACACCCTCGCGAAGATAGCCCGGGGCATCACGGACACGGCGGTGACGATGGCGGCGAAAGCCCATCTGCGATCCGACCGGCCCCTCCTGATCGCCCTCGCTTCGAACGACGCCATGAGCGCGAATCTCGAAAACATCGGGACCCTTCTCAACCGCAAGAACGTCTTTTTCGTTCCCATGCGGCAGGACGATCCCGTAAAGAAGCCCCATTCGCTGGTGGCGGATTTTGCCTCGGTGCCGTCCGCGCTGACCGCCATGACGCGGGGAGAGCAATTGAGACCCCTCTTCCTCTGACGGGAGCTCAGTCCGCCTTCCCCTGAAAGCGAAGCAGGAGGATCTCGGAGCCGTCTTCGCATTTCCGCCTGACGGGTTCTCCGAAGCCGCACCGGGCCGCCGTTTTCAGGGAGGCGGTGTTGCCGGGCTCCGCGGCGAGAACGGGACTTCCGATCCCCCGTTCCCGGCAGAGGGCGACGGCGTGGGAGAGGATTGCCGTCCCGATCCCCCGGCCCCTCGCCGAAGGACGGACGTGATACCCGATGTGCCCGGCGCGCTCTTCGATGATCGGATCCCGGGACAGCCGGACATTGCCGATCCCCGCGGGCTTCATCCCGGCGAGGAGTGCGGGATCCCGGCCGGCGCGGGCCATGAGGGAGTAGACTCCGGGGGATTCGAGGGCAACGAAGACCTCGGTACGGAACCACCCCCGCCGTTCCGCTTCGCCGGAGGAGAGGAGCCGTACCCGGGCGAGCCAGTCCGAGAGATCGGAAAACTCCCCGAGGCCCGCCGTTCCGTCGCAGTCCGGTCCGCTCTCCCGGCGGTAGTCCTCGAGGGCGGGGAGCAGGATCTCCGAGGGCGGAACAAAGAACAGCATCAAGCGGCCCCCTTTCGGATCCGGGCGGAAATCTTCTGCCAGAGGACGCAGAGGCCGACGGACAGGGGCGCCGTCAGAAGGTACCGCACGAGGAAGCGGAGGGTGAGGGAGGCGGTACCCGCGCGGTTCATCACGCCGTCGAGTAAAAGAATGACCATCGGATGCCAGAGATAGACGAGGTAGGAGGCCCGGTCCGCCGCTTCGAAGACGGGAGTGCGGAAGAGAGGGGCGTCCCTGTGCTTCCGCGCGTGGGAAAGGACTGTGAGAACGGCGAGGACCGAGACGAACAGATGAAAATCGTCCGCCCAGATCGGGTAGTAAACCCCCAGCCGAATCGCAACATAGAGCGCGATGTCGACCGCCGCTCCGCAGATCCAGAGGACGGTGATTTCCCGCCGTCGATCGTCGAGGAACCTGCCGAAGCCCTCCGGATTCCGCCCCGCCGTCATGCCCGCGATCCAGTAGAAGAGGTATGAGGTGAAAAGACGGCCGTTATAAGTGAACCAGTATTTCCCCGAAGTCGCCAGGGAGATGAATTCCGGCATGTGATCCATGAAAATCAGGGTGAGAAAGAGCGAGACGAAGAGGGTCAGAGCGACGGAAGCCCGTCTTCCGACAAGGATCCAGAGGGGTGCGAGGAGGGTGAACTGGACGATGACCGCGACAAAATAGAAATGCGCGGTAAGCCCTCCCGTGAAGAATTCCCGGACCGCCCCGGAGACGGAGGGCTCGATCCTGCCGGAGAGGGCATAGCAGGCATAAAAGGCTACGAAGGCGATGAGATAGGGAAGAACGATCCGCTTCAGACGGGAGTGATAGTACCGGAGCAGGGAAAATCCGTCCCTTCCGGCGGAGAGCGCGAATTTCAGCCCGGCGAGGAAGATGAAGCCCTGCACGGCGACGGTCGCGGTCCGGTGAGCCGCGGCGGCAGGATAAAAGGGCACGCTTCCGACGATATACCCGGACACGCACTCGGCCGAGACGTGGATGAACACCACGAGGAGCATATAGAAGACGTTCGCCGCTGACAGCGCGGGATCCCTTTCCTTCGGCATGGCAGTTTCCTTTCGGCGGATTTCCGTTTTTTTCAGTATATCACAAACCCGCGGGGATTGCAACCGGGGATTTTTTGTGCTATACTGGGGGAGAAAAGGGGCGGCTTTGTCCCCATCACGTTTTACGGAGGAATATCATGCTGAACGAACTTTTGAAGGAACGGGATCTGCCGGAGCTTCTGACCATGTCCGACGGCTCGCCCGTCACCGCCGAAAAATGGCCTGAAAGAAGAAAGGAACTGCTCCGTCTGCTGGAAGAAGGGGAATACGGAAAGTTCCCGGAAAAGCTGGGCGAGACCCGGTATACGGAAAAACGCCGGGACCGCACCTGCGCGGGCGTGGCCGTCACCCGGCAGATCGACGTCACGTTCCCCGCTCCCGACGGGAAAGATTTTACATTCCCCGCCATGCTCCACGTCCCGGATTCCGCGACCGCAGAGAATCCCGCTCCGGCGTTCGTGTACATCTCCTTCGGCTTTCCCTATTACACTCCCCTCGAGGAGCTGATGGACGAGGGCGTCGTGATCGCGGAATTCTGCATGAACAACGTGGCCCACGACGGCGAGGACAACTGGACGACCCTCCTTTCCCCGCATTTCTACCCGGACGGCAAAAGACCGGGGAACGGGACCGGCAAGATCGGCATGTGGGCCTTCGCCGCGTCAAGACTCGCCGACGTGCTCCTCTCCCTCGATTTCGTCGACCCGTCAAAACTCGGGGTGGTGGGTCATTCCCGGCTCGGCAAGACCGCTCTCTGGGCGGGCGCGAACGACGAGAGATTCACCCACGTCTTCTCGAATGATTCGGGATGCTCCGGCGCGGCCATCACCCGGAAAAAGGTCGGCGAGACCTTCCCGCGGATCTGCCAGGTCTTCCCCTACTGGTTCTCCGAGAACATGAAGATCCATTCCGCGAGCATCGAGGCCTCCGAATCCGCGCCCTTCGACCAGCATTTCCTGCTCGCCGCCGTCTGTCCCCGCAAGGTCTACGTTGCTTCGGCGACGGAGGACGAATGGGCGGATCCGACCTCGGAATTCCTTGCCTGCTTCGCGGCGTCACCCGCATGGGAGCTCTGCGGCAAAACCGGACTCGTCGCCCCCGACCGCCTGCCCGAAGCGTGGGACACCCTCGCCGAAGGGAACGTAGGGTATCATCTGCGCAAAGGCATCCATTTCCTCTCCCGTCACGACTGGATCCGCTACATCCGGTATCTGCGCGGAGAATGAGAAAGGCTGACATTTCCCGGAAATCCGGGGGACGGAGCGCATAAGACCCACGCCTCCGGGGAATCTTCCCACAGGATTTTTCCCGGAGGTTTTTACCCGTGAAGCGTTTCATACCCTTCGCCGCATCCGCCCTTGCCGCCGCCGTCGTTCTGACCCTCTGCCCGGGACCCGGGGAGGGGGAGATCTACCGGGACGTGCTCCGACTCAGAGTCATCGCCCGCTCGGATTCCGAAGAGGATCAGGCGGCGAAGCTCGCGGTCCGTGACGCCGTTCTCGCCCTGATCCCGGATCGGCTCGGGGAATGCCCGTCCCGTGAGGAAGCCGAGGCTGAGATCCTCGCCATGGGGGACGAGATCACGAAGACCGTGGAAGATACCCTCACCGGGCTTGGCCAGGATCTTCACGTCACGCTCTCCCTCGGACGGGAGTGGAGTCCCCGGCGCGATTACGGTTCCGCCGTCCTGCCCGCGGGGATGTACCCCACCCTCCGCGTCACGGTCGGAGAGGGGGAGGGACACAACTGGTGGTGCGTGCTCTTCCCGGGGATCTGCGTCCGCTACGCCTCGAAGGAGGACGACAGCATACCCGTCGGGCTCACCCCGGAGGAATACCGGATCATCACCTCCTCCGGGAACGGACCTCTCCGCGTCCGGTTCTGGGTGCTCGAAAAGATCGCGGAGCTCTGCCGGGCCTTTGCATGAGCAAGCTAGAGCTTCCGTCAATCCTGCCTCACCGGACCGACGCGGTCTGCTTGTCACACCTTTCTGAATACAATATTTCTTTCCCCTCGCCCTTGACAAAGCGGGGGGATTGTGCTATGATGGAGCCGAAATATAAGTTAGCAATGGCTAATTCCACGGATTCCCCCGGACTATGAGATTCACCGCTCCGGGAATTCCGCATAGACTGGAACGGGACGGTGCGCGGAAGACGGATATCTCCGCGCGGGAAAAGAAAGGAGGCCCATGATGCGGCTGGAAGTTCTGGAAGGGATCCTCATCCCTTTTATCGGAACAAGCCTCGGTGCGGCATGTGTGTTTTTTCTGAAAGGTGATCTCGGCGGACGGATGCGGAAGGGGCTTTCGGGCTTCGCCGCGGGGATCATGGTGTCCGCTTCGTTTTTCAGCCTGATCCTGCCCGCCCTCTCGATGTGCGAGGGGATGGGACGGCTGGCGTTCATCCCGGCGGTGATCGGGTTCTCCCTTGGGATGCTCGTCCTGCTTGCTCTCGATATCGTGATCCCCCATATCCATCCCGACAGCAGCGAAGAGGGACCCGAAAGCGGACTCAAGCGCACGACCAAGCTCGCCCTCGCCGTGACGCTTCACAACCTGCCGGAGGGGATGGCGGTCGGGATCGCCTACGCGGGCTGGCTCTACGGCGGGGGAGCCATGACGGTGACGGGCGCTCTGGCTCTTTCTGTGGGGATCGCCCTGCAGAACCTCCCCGAAGGCGCGATCGTCTCCATGCCCCTCTCTGCGGAAGGGATGCCGAAATCGAAGACCTTCCTCATCGGGGTCCTGTCGGGCGCGGTGGAGCCTTTGGGGGCGGTGGCGACAGTCTTCGCGGCGGGAGTCCTTCTGCCGGTGATGCCGTATCTTTTGACTTTTGCCGCCGGCGCGATGTTCTACGTGGCGGTCGACGAACTGATCCCCGAGATGGCGGAGGGAGAGCACTCGAACATCGGCACGCTGGCCTTTGCCGCCGGATTCGCCGTCATGATGGCGATGGACGTGGGGCTCGGGTGAGCGGAAACCGGATTTCATAGAGAAAAAGTCGTTCGGACCGGTTCATTGCGGACCAGTCGGGACGACTTTTGTATTCTTATTCCGTTCTACGATCCGCTCCGGGATCCCGGTTCTGCCTCATGACCTCGTAGGCCAGCATGGAAGCGGCGGAGGCGGCGGAGAGAGAAAGCCCGAATTCCCGGCCGTAGTCGATGCGGACGATCCCGTCGGCTTCCGCGAGGACGGAGGAGGAGATCCCCCGCTTTTCGCCCCCGACGATCAGAAAGAGGGGCTTTTTCATATCGCAGTCGAAGGAGGAGACGGAATCCCGGATCCCGGCGGCGAGGATACGATAGCCTTTTTTCCGGAAAGTCCGCGCTGCTTCCGCCGGATCCGACACGCACAGCGGCATCCGCTCGGACGCGCCCGCGGAAGACCGGCATACGACCCCCGCCGCGCTCATCCAGTTCCGGGGGGAGAGAACGGCTCCGTCCGCCCCGCAGGCATAGAGGGAGCGCAGGGCGTAGCCGAAATTATACGGATCCTCGATCCCTTCGAGCATGACCCAGAATCCGCCCGGTCCCGGGATCTCCTCCGTCAGAGCGGGGATCGTCCGGTCCGTACACACCGCCGCGACCCCTCCGTGGGTGGACCCGACCGCGATCCGGTCAAGCTCCTCCCCGGGGACGAATGCGACGGGGAATCCGTGCTTTTCCCCCATTGCGGCGAGCCAGCGCAGTTCCTTTTCACGATCCTTCCGCTTTTCGTTCGCGGCAAGGATCCGCTCGATCTTCCGGTCGGAGATCCCCTCTTCCATCGCGGCAAGCACGGCGCGGACGGAAGTCATGCCCTCGAAGAGGAGCCCGGGGGACTGGCGGGAGGCTTCCTTCTTCATGGATCAGCCGTCGTTCTTCGCGGCGTTCATTTTCAGATACGCGTTGATGAACCCGTCGATCTCCCCGTCCATCACCGCCTGGATATTGCCGTCTTCATACTGGGTGCGGGTGTCCTTCGCGAGGGTGTAGGGCATGAAGACGTAGGAGCGGATCTGGGAGCCCCATTCGATGTTGGTCTTGATGCCCTTGATGTCGTTGATGGTGTCGAGCTTTTCGCGCTGCTTGATCTCCATCAGCTTCGACTTGAGCATCTTCATCGCGGTTTCCTTGTTCTGAAGCTGGCTCCGCTCGGTCTGGCATCCCACGACGATCCCCGTGGGGATGTGGACGATGCGGACCGCGCTTTCGGTCTTGTTGATGTGCTGGCCGCCCGCG
>JAEEGL012167716.1_pt1 | contig 10608 bp, 7 predicted proteins | sample 9134231 | NCBI WGS metagenome assembly JAEEGL01 (sample SAMN16246548, study PRJNA631951) | gut metagenome | biome: gut microbiome; feature: rumen; material: fiber-attached | host: Bos | place: Iran: Karaj | collected 2018-10 | reverse complement strand
TAAATTATACATTAAAAGAGGATAATATACTACCCTCTTTTAAATTGTTTACGAATTCTTCTTTAATTTGTTTTTTAAATCAAATAAATAATCTACTACTTTAACTAATGTATTATAAGCAAATATAGAGAATATTACTAATAAGAAGAATATTAACCCTATTTGACCATTAAATGATTTTAAAACAAAGAATTCATTTTGAAATAATACACCATATGAGAAAACTAATAATAATAATGCAAACATAATACCACGTAAATAATTAAATGGACGTGATACATAAGCTAAATGAATAAATCCTGTTATACCAGTAATTAATACCGCAAGAGCATTAATTACATTTTCATCAATTTCAAAATATCTTTTAAACAATAAAATGATAATACCATTTAACATAACCGTTAAACCACCTGGTAAACTCTTTTTAATTATTTTAACTAAGAAACTTTTACCATCAACTAAATTATGATTAGGTTCCAAAGCAAGAATAAATGATGGTATACCAATAGTACAACTAGTTATTAAAGTAAGTTGAATTGGTACAAAGAAATATTTATTACTAGTAACAATACAAGTTAAAATTAGAAGAATAGTATAGATTGTTTTAACTAATAATAATGATGAACTTCTTTCAATATTATTAATATTACGTCTTCCTTCAGCAACTATTTTAGGCATACTAGCAAAATTAGAATCAAGTAATACTAATTGACTAACACTCTTAGCAGCATCAGATCCACTTGCCATAGCTACTGAACAATCAGCTTCTCGAAGTGCTAGTACATCATTAACACCATCACCAGTCATAGCAACTGTATAACCATTTCTCTTTAATGCCATAACTAATTTCTTTTTCATATGTGGAGTAACTCTTCCAAAGACATCATTATTCTTAACTATTTCATCTAAATTATCATCAGTTAAATCAGTACAATCAATACCATTTAAGTTCTTTAATCCTACTTTTCTAGCTATTTGAGTAACAGTTTTATAATTATCACCTGATATTATTTTAACAATAACACCTTGTTCTTTGAAAAATTCTAATGTATCTTTAGCTTCTTTCCTTATTTCATCTTCAATTAAGATATAACCTTCTACTTTTAAATCATTTGGCTTTTTAACTAAATCACCACGTCTTGTTGCAATAACTAAGATACGATAATCATTTTGTTTATTAGTTATTTCTTCATCAATTAATTCTTTTTGTTGAGATAATACATATTCAGGTGCACCAACATAATAAGAAGTATCATCTATTTTACAAGCAGAATATTTTCTTTCTGATGAGAATGGAATTATATCATAATTATTTTCTTCTGCTTTTTGTTTAAATTTATCACGAATTGCAAGAAATGTACCACTATTATCTGGTAATACTTTTAATACTTTAATAATCGTATTTTCAAAATTATTACTCTTACTAATAATACTATTTACTTTCATATTACCAGTAGTTATAGTACCAGTTTTATCTAAACATATAACATTTACTCTTGCCAAAGTCTCTATACAATATAGTTGTTGAACCAATACTTTTTCACGAGAAAGTTTAACAACACTAACTGCCATAACAGAACTAGTTAATAATACTAATCCTTCTGGTATCATACCGATTAGTGCTGCTACTGTATTAATTATTGAATCACTTAAACTACTTCCAACAACTAAATATTGACTTAAGAATAATGCTATTCCAAGTGGTACTAAGATATATGATAATATTCTAACTAATTTCTCAAATGAATTAAAAATAACTGATTTACTTTTTTCCATTTTCTTTGCTTCTTGAGAAATAGTATTTATATAATTATCTTCTTTAATATGAATTACTTTAGCTAGTGTTGATCCACTTACAATAAAACTACCTGATAAAAGTGTATTTCCTTTAGTCTTTAAAATAGTCTTTGCTTCCCCAGTAATAGCTGATTCATTTACTTCTACACTATCTGTTAATATTACAGAATCTACGACTATTTGTGAACCAATTTCGTACTTAATAATATCATCCATTACTATTTCTTCAGGTGTTACTGATATTATATTACCATCTCTTAATACTTTTGGTTTGATACTTGATATAATTGATAATTTATCAATCGTTTTTTTAGATAATATTTCTTGTACTATACTAATAGTTGTGTTACAAACAATAACTCCTAAAAACAAACAATTTTTTAGTGAATAAAAGAATCGATTAAAGATAATACCACTAACTATTATTGCACCTGCTAATACTAAGTTTAAAATATTAAAGTAAGTAAATATATTAGATAGAAAGATTTCTTTAATAGTTTTAGTATTAGTATTATTAATTGTATTAACTTGGTTATTTTGAATTCTTTCTTCTACTTCTTTAGTAGTTAATCCCTTTAACTCCATCTTCTCACCTCCAGTAAATTATAGCATAAAGAAAATTAGATAACAATAAAAACAACCATTTGGTTGCTTTTATTTTCTTAATTTTTTAACTTGTTCTTGGAAACTTTCATCCATTTCTCTTACATCAATAATATCTTCTAATTTTAGTTTATGTAATGTTGCCTGTAAATCTTTCATTAGATCATCACCTTTAATACCTAATTCTTGAGCAGTTGCGAAATAAATAGCATCTTTTTCAATCTGTAATAATTTTCTAACAAAAGATTCTTTACATGTATGTCCATAACTACCACTCCATGGACCTTTTACTTCAATTGTTTCCAAAACACCAAACAAAATTCTCCTTAAGAATTCCTTTTTATATGTTTTGTATATTGATTGAAGATCAATTGGTTCACGTGGTTTTGTTAAACCAACAACATTGTTTACGATTTCATGATCTTCATAAGACATTTCAAAAGCATTTAAATCAACAGTATATCCACTTTTTTTTAAGGCATTAATAATACTTATTAATATTATTGAACGATTAAATATTTGTCCATCACTTGTTCCACTTGAATAAGATAAAGCAGAATAAATATTGATGAATTTTGGTTGTTTAATAAGTTCCTCTGTTTCATAACAAAGTGGTTCACCAACACAATATAAATGTGGATTTAAGTATCCTCCTGCAAGTGTTCTAACAGTACGATAACTATCTCCATCTACATAATCAGCATTTGTAAGACCACTATTGATTATCTTAGAGAATTCAAGATATTGTGGGTCTTCGTCATTAATTAAATCATCTAATGCTTTATCATATGGCTCACCAGCAAACCCATATGTATTATTACGACTTGATAAGTTTTTTTCATCAAACGCCGCAATATTGATACGTGGATTGCTAGTTAAATAATCATGTAAATCACCTATACTTTGGAACATGTTTAAAAAATATGTATATTTTTCTCCATCAATTACAACTTCACGTGGTCTAAAAATATTTTTTGGGTATTTTTCATAATTACTAACTTGTGCCATAATAATCCCCTATCCTCTTCTTTTTCTAGTTATTTCACGATCAGCTACATAAATTAACTTCTTAGCTAAATCTTCTTTAGTATATTTACTTAATTCAGCTTTTTCTGAAACATTATTTACGCCCTCAAGTTTAATACCATCATTTCTATAAGCTTCTCTTATAGCTCTAACAATATGTTCTAGATAATCAGCATCTTTAACTTGAACAAATTTTTCTCTTAATATTTGATCAAGACTCTTACTATTATGATCAATATATCTAACAATAGCATCAGCATCACGAGTAGTTAAGTTACCTTGTACTAATCCATGATTCTTTTCATTGTTATATCCTGAACATGAAGAACGGAAATTGAAGAATAAAGTTGCCCATGCATCTAACTCTCCAAATAATCCTCTTTCAACATTATTATCATAATCCACATATTTATGAGTAACACGTTCTTGTACTGATTCATCAATAGGTTTACGAACATTATATAAAATGTTAGGTCCATCACCTGGAGTATTACCAACACTTATCATTCTAAAGTTAGGATGAACTGGTATTGTCATATCTTCACCGAAAGTAACAACTTTTGGTTTATCAGGGTTTTTAATAGTTTCCCATAATTTTGAATAAATTCCATTTAATACAACTTGTGTATCATTATTACCATTATCAAACTCATCATATATTACTAATCTACCGAATAAAACACCAACGAATGTTTTTGTTGCACGGAATCTTCCATGTGGATCATTATAGGCCATAATACTATATTTATCAGTAATTTTACCGTTTTCTTCTACTTTTAATCCTAGTACTTCACCTACTTGCTCAGCTAAGAATGATTTACCAGCACCAGATGGTCCCCAAAGATAAGGCCAGTCACCTTCCATAACACAACGAATTACTTCTTCAGCCATTTCATGGAAAATAACACCATGATCTTTTTGCATATGGTACATTGTATCTTTAACTGCATCAAATCTTGTTTTGAATTTTATTCTTTCATCAAATGCAGGTAAGATTGTTCTATCTATCTTAGATGGATCTGGCATAGTAACATTAGAGTTTAGTGGAACAACAATACGATCATAACCTGGAATAATAATATGAGGAACATCTACTGGTAGATCTTCTTCATCAACACTTTTCTTTCTTGCTTTTCCTTCTTCCACTTTAGGAGTAGGAGCTTGTGTATCAGATGGTTCTACTACTTTTTGTTCAGCAATTTTACTAAATAAATCTTTTAATTTATCTTCATTATCAATGATACTCATTAAATCTCTTCTTGTAGCTTCTCCTGCTTCGATCATTTTTCGATATTCAGCAAAAGCTGTAGTTGATAGAGCTGCAGCATCAATTTTCATTTGTCTAAATTCTTCTCTTTGTTTATCAAATTGTTGAGTAACCAATTCTTCTGATTTAAGTTTCATATCAACTGCAACATCTTTTACTGCAGTAGAAATAGCATTATCAGTAATTTCTTTTACTTCACTTGCTTCTTTTTTAACACTTTTAATTGCTTGTTTACGAGCATCTTCAATATCTTTAAGTATAGCTTCACCAGCTAATTTTAATTTATCAGCATTAGCATTAGCACGTTCATCAAGGTTTTCAACTTTTTCCATAACCTTTTGTGCTTTTTCATAATTATCTACAGATAATGACAATGTCTTTTCATCAATTGGATAATCACCAAATCTTTTTCTTGCAGAAACTAATTTTTCTTTAGCTAATGCAGTAATATTATCAGTACGTAAAACATTATACATAAAAGAAATAATTTCTTTTTTTAATTCTTCTTGAGTTGTACAACATGTAGAAACATCCATTGCATATTGATTAATTTTATCAGCATTTCTAATAAGTTTTTCTTCAGAATTCATGATATTAATAATATCAACATAATCTTTAACATTATCAAAGAATGTAAATAAACCATCATTAAACATTTGTATTTCTGCAGTTACTGAATTAATAAATAATTCTTTTAACATTTCATACCCTTCAGTATTCTTACCAAATGGGAACATGATAGTTGCACGTACTTTTAATTTATTAAATAACTCTTCTGGATTATATTTATCTTGTGCTACACATGATAATACAACCTTTTCTAATAATTCATCTTCATAAAAATCATTATTTCGAGATCCTTGTTTTACTTCATTAAGATATTTTGTAAAAAAGCTTTTAGTACTTCCATTTATACCTGATGCTTTACTAATACCTCTTATTAAATCGTTAAAACGATCGTCTCGATTAAACATATCTTTACTTATACCAAACACTGCCATTATTTCTTCTCTCCTATTCTTTTTACTTTTTCTTCTCTTAGTAAATCATTTTTATCACTTATTATTTCTTTTGTTATTGGAATTAAATTTTCTCTAGTAATTCCATTTACATCATTTGCTTTAGCTAAATGATAGAAATATCTATTAATATATTTCTCTTGATATTCTCCATCACCTAATGCATTTTTAAAACTTGTTTCTATTAAATAGTTATCATCATTAAGTTTAAAACCAAAGGTTACTTTTCTTAATGCATCAACTGTTAACATAATTCTATTTTGAGTTTTTGTTTTATCTCTTGTTAATTTCTTTGTATAGTATTCTCTTTTATAAAAGTTATCTCCTATAACATCTAAATATATTATTTGATTAGTTTGTATTTTAGTAGTTACATCTAATTCATCAACTAATACTGTTCTACCTAAATATGCATCCCAAGGTAGTTTATACCAAGTTAATTCATTATCATGATCTAGATTAACTAAATTCTTATTTGGAACTTCTACTTCCTCTAAATCACCAGTATCATAGAATATTTGTTTTCCATCACTGTAGGAATATTTTAAATAACTTCCACCAGTTTCATCAACTCTAAATTCACTACCAATAGTTAAACGTTGATATTTACCAACAATATTTATACGATTATCTAAAAATTGGATATCAACAATATATGGTCTACAAGCACCATTTAAATTACTAATAGTAACTTGATAATCATTATCACTTATCTTATTATATTTAATTAATAAATAAGTAAATAAACCATTTACTTCACTTTCTATCTTATAATTATTACGATAACCAGAATATTTATCAGATAATTTAATATTAATATCAACAAAATTAGAAAAATCATTTATAACATATCGGATTATATCCATAATACTCTTTACTTCATCAATTTGAAATAAAAGACTATTTTCATAGCTATCCTTACCATCATAAAAACCAGTAATTTCTTTTCCTTCAAGGAATCTTGCATCTTCAAGGATTTTCTTACTATTGGCATTATCAAATTTAATTCCATCAGGAATTAAAGTTGGAACAGAACCTTCAATATATTCTTTTTTCTTTTCATTACGATAAACAGAAATAACTTTATGGACATAATGTACGAAATATTTATCTGTAATAGAATAATTATATTTCTTACCATCTGCTGTTATCATTAAAGCAGGAGCTAATATATTTCGTGTTACATTACCATCTTTTCTAGGAACTGTTACATCATAAAAACTTACATACTGAAGATTTTTAATTTTGTTAATCTTTACTAATTCACTTTCCATATAATTATAGTTCATAACTCACCCATACGAGTTGTATATTATACCATATTTTCACCCTTTTGTAAAGAAAAATCGTACTATAAAAAAAACTAGTGTAATAAACCACTAGTTTTCTTACTATAAATACAACCACAATAGTCTTGGCGATATAAGTTATATTCATGGGATAATTCAATACTTCTTTTATATCCATCTCTCTTTTTAAAGTCTGAATATAAATATGGTACATGATATATTTTTTCTAATTCACTACCTATTTCATTGATAACTTTACTATTTTTATGAGGAGATAATGTAAGTGTTGTTGTTATATAATCAAAATTATTATTCTTTGCATATTCGTAACTCTTTTCAAGTCTTAACTTATAACATTTAAGACAACGAGCTCCTCTTTCTGGTTCATTTTCTAGTCCTTTAGCAATATTAATAAAGTCTTCTTTATGATAACCAGCATTAATTAAATGCACTGGATACTTAGTTTTAAATTCTTTAATAAATCGATCTAATTCATTATATCGATAATCATATTCTTCTTCTTTATCAATATTAGGATTATAATAGTAAATTGTTATTTCAAAGTAATTACTTAAATATTCAATACAATAACTAGAACATGGTGCACAACAAGCATGTAGTAATAATTTAGGAACATAAGTTAGATTTTTTATTGTTTCATCAAGCATTAATTGATAATTCATAATTCACCTACTTTTTCCATGGATTATTCTTATCTGGATCAGTTGGATCCCAACCTTTATTAGGACTATCCGCACTAATCTTTTGAGCAGTTGGTTTAACTACCCCACTAGGTAAGTTTCCATCATATATTTTAACGGTTGTTCCTCTTGGACAATTATCATATATCCATTTAACATCTCTTACTGTCATTCTAATACATCCTTTAGAAGCGGGTGTACCTAATTTATTATATTCTTCCCATTCTAGAGTACTTTTATTTTTCTTTTCATATGGAACAGAATGAAATAAGATATCACCAGTTATTCTTGTATAGTATTGTCCATATATATTACCTACTAACCATCCCCAACTAGATTTATCACTAGTTTTAAATGTTCCTGTAGGAGTTTTAGTAATAGGTTTACCAACTGATGCAATAAATGTTTTAACTAATTTAGTATACTCTTTATTACTATCAAGTCCATATACAAGTACAACATTTTGATTACGTATTACTTCAATATAATATGGTTTACTATTAACAACTTTTTCTTTAACCGTAAGTTTTATTGTTTTATTAGATGAATTTTTACTTTCATCAGTAGCTGTTATTTTAATAGAATAAGTACCAGTTTTATTAATATCATAATTTCCATCCACTTTACAATCTACTTTTCCATCAACTGCATCTTCACATTTAACTTTATCTTTAATATTAATACTTGTTCCTTTAGTAATAGAAATATCACTTGCGGTAATAACTGGTCCTGTTGTATCTTTAATTAATTCATAATCTTTAAATCGACTTATTTTCTCAAATTCATTATAATTACTACGTTTATTAAATATTATTTTATTATTTTCAATATTCCAAGAGTTTTTATTATTTTTTAAATACTCTAATTCTTTAATATATCCAAGGATATTATTATTAACATCATCTACTTTAGAATCATAATTACTTATTTTAAAATTATCTTTAAATAAATCAGTCATTATTTTTTTATTAGATTCTTCTTTAAGATTATCAGTATTTACATCTTTTAATTCTGATAATGATTTTTTAACAGCATCTAGTTTTTCTTGACATTCTTTTAAATACTTAATATCATCATCCAAATTATCTTTTAATTTATCATCTTCATAAATATGATTAATTGTATTATCTTTATCAATATTATTTAATTCACTAATATTATCAATAATACTATTTAAATAATTATTAGTTTCTTTTTCTATTTCAAGTCTTTTATTTGATACTTTTTCTTTAGATAATTCTTCTTTAATCTTTTTAATATCACCAGTATTATTTATAAAATAATCATTAACCATCATTATTTTATTTTTAAGAATATTTATATCTTTTTTGTAAATAATCTTTGGATAAACAAGAAAAGCAAAAACTACTCCTAATACAACTATAATAAAACCAATAATTAATAATAATTTCTTTTTCATACAGCCACTTCCATCTTTATAATTATATACTAACATTAATAAAAAAACAACTTGCGTTGTTTTTAATAATTTCTATTTTTTAAGAATGAAGGAAGTTCAACTTCTGGACCATCACCATCATCGTCATCATCATCAACAATTGCACCATCTCTTGTTGCACGTTTGAAGTTAGTTTCTTTAGCATTATATAAAACATCTTCCCTATTCTTTTTGTTTTTATCAAATCCAGTAGCAATTACTGTAACAATTACTTCATCATTTAAGTTTTCATTAATAACTGAACCAAAGATTGTATTAATATCATTATTACTTGCTTCTCTAACTACTTCAGCAGCTTGTTCTGCTTCAAATAATGTTAAGTTAACACCACCAGTAATATTAATAATAGCATCTGTTGCTCCTCTTATATCAGTTTCTAGTAATGGACTTGATACAGCTTGTCTTGCTGCTTCAACAGCACGATCTTCACCCATTCCAATACCTATACCAATAATTGCATTACCAGATTTTTCCATAACTGCTTTAACGTCAGCAAAATCTAGGTTAACTAATCCAACTACAGCAATTAAATCAGATATTGATTGAACACCACGACGAAGTACATTATCTACTTCTTTAAATGCTTCTAATAATGGAGTTGATTTATCAATTATTTCACGTAATCTATCATTAGGAATAACAATTAAAGTATCAACATGTTTCTTTAATTCTTCAATACCAGCTTCAGCATTTTCCATACGACGATTACCTTCGAATGAAAATGGTTTAGTTACAATAGCTACAGTAAGTGCACCTAAACTTTGTGCAATCTCAGCAATAACAGAAGCGGCACCAGTACCAGTTCCACCACCCATTCCACAAGTGATAAATACCATATCAGCACCAGCTAATGTTTCTTCAATTTCTTTTTTACTTTCAACAGCAGATTCACGTCCTACTTCTGGTTTTCCTCCAGCACCTAATCCATCTGTTAATTCTTTACCAATTTGAATCTTAACATCAGCTTTAGAATTCTTTAAAACTTGATAATCAGTATTAGCTGCAATAAATTCAACGCCTTTAACACCACTTTCAATCATACGGTTAATAGCGTTTCCTCCACCACCACCAATACCAATAACTTTTATTTTAGCTAATTGATCCATTTCTAATCCGCTTAACATATTATCCCTCTTTCTAATTGTTATCTAGATACTCTTTCATATCACCAATTATTTTTTCTTGTATTATATTTTTCTTATTAACAATATTTTTTTCTAAATCTTCATACATCGTATATTCAATACCACGTACTTTTAATTTATCATAATAATATTTTATCATACCAACACTTGATGTGTAAATATTATTTCTAACCCCAATAGTATTCATATTTATTGAAGTAGCTATATCACCAAAGATATTACCAATTAGATAATCAAACCCTGGTAAATTAGTTACCCCACCAGTTATAATTATATAACTAATTTCTCTATTTGTTAAGTCG
>JAEEGL012131010.1_pt1 | contig 10608 bp, 9 predicted proteins | sample 9134231 | NCBI WGS metagenome assembly JAEEGL01 (sample SAMN16246548, study PRJNA631951) | gut metagenome | biome: gut microbiome; feature: rumen; material: fiber-attached | host: Bos | place: Iran: Karaj | collected 2018-10 | reverse complement strand
CATGAAATTACTGGCCCCTGTTTCTATTAACAGTTAGCCGCTTGCTTTGGACTCTTAACTTCATGGATGGATTTTGAAGGGGCTCAATTAAATGTCCCTTCACTATTAAGCCATGGGAGAGGGTCAAATGGGACAAGATTTCGAAAAAAAGTTTAGAAAAGGCCTTAGTTGTACTCTGTGGTGTACAACTGGAAGCTGTTTTGGGCATTTTTAGAGGATTGGAAGGAAAATGTCAAAGGTTCTTTATTGCCGTGCTTCTTTTTCTCGCTGTCATGCTCCTTTGAAGCGCTGATCGTGAGGTAGCCGTTCTCGAGGTCGATGTTGTTCTGATCCTTCTTGAAACCCGGAAGATCCATATCCATCTTGTAGTCATTCTCGTTCTCGTGAACATCGCACTTCATGAGGTCCTTTGCATGTTTTCCATACAGCTGCCTGTCGATATTTGCAAGATCTCTTGCCGGGAAAAAGTCGTGGGGTAAGCGAAAAAAGATCAAAAAAGGCCCGAGCTGTAACGGATTCGTTACACCTTGAGGCCATGAAAAACATGTAAAAAGAATAGTAGAACTCGGAATCGGTCCTATTATTGTCACTCTTTGCTTATTTGAAGCTGATAGAATACATTGTAAGAGAATAGGGTAATGATAATGGCCGTTGGACCCATGGTTAATCAAAAATGAGGCCGCCAGTGCTAAAGTAAACACACCTGTCAATTATTGTTTACATGGTGTAAACGCAATTGAAACACTATATGTAATATAATTAAAAATATTAATATATTGGGGCAGATTATGAAACTACGTATTCAGGCAACATCTTTTATTCTTGCATTTCTTATGCTGGCAAGCACTTTGCTTTCATCATGCAGTAGTAGTAAGCATGTCCGTAGTAGTTATGCCGACAACAATAACGAGAGCATTGTTAATTGGGATGACGTTGATGACAATAATGTTGATAGCTGGGACAATGCAAAGATTCAGACATGGGACGATGTAGACGAGTATACAGATTGGATTTATTCTTCCATTTTGTTTAGCGGAATCACTGAAGACTACCCTGTTGTTGAGGCTGTAGAACTTGATTATCAGAGTAACGGAACTTATTTCGATGGTGAAGTTTTATATGAATTGGTAGAAGATAGATTTGACGCTAATTCCTTTATTTCAAAATATGCTATTGGTACTGGCGTGATTGTCATATGTGTTGTCATGACGGTCATGGTTTCAGGAGCTCCCAAACCCATCGTTTGCTTTATAGCAGGGGCTCGTGACATGTCCGTTAAAATGGCAACCAAGGGAGCTGCTTTTGGGGCAGCAATGAATGCTATTAATGAATATATACGAACCGGAGACTTTGAGGATGCATTTTATGCTTCGTTAGAAGGTTCTGCAAGTGGATATATGTGGGGTGCAATCTTTGGTGCAGTAACTGGCGGGTTTTCTTCAAAATATTGTTTAACCGGCGATACGCTTGTGCAAACGGTCTGTGGTCCCAAAAGAATAGCTGATGTTCGTATTGGAGAGCAGGTCTATTCATACAATGAAGAAACAAAAACAGTTAATGTTAATACTGTCACTCAGGTCATTCAAAGTAACTCCACACAGATTATTGAATTATTGATAAATGGTGAAACAATAAGTTCGACTCCTTCACATCCATTCCTAACAGAAACAGGCTGGGTTAATGCTGGATCCTTAAAAGTTGGAGATGCCATTATTACTACCAATGGCAAAGCAATAATAAGCTCTATTAACACTTATCAATATGATCAACCAATTAAAACCTATAATCTCTGTGTTGATGCTGCTCATAACTATGCAATTGGTAATAACTATATTATTGTTCATAATGTTTGCCAAACTGCTCCTAACCAGGAATATGCTGGAAAACGAGTGCATTTTGATGATCCAGAGTGGATGGATTCACATAAGTATATGACCGTATCAGAATGGAAAGCCTTGGCTAAGAAATATCCTAATGGTATCTATTTTAAACCTGTTGACGCACATGGCGTTTCATATCCGGACTTTTCTGAATATGCTCAGCAGATTGTTGAATTTGAGTCCCCCAGCGCTGCTGCTCGAGCTGCAAACACTTGCTTGAATGGTGACTGGCTACATGATAGCGGTATGGCAGATGCTAGAGCTGGTATTGATAGCGCTTTTAGAGCTAAAAATTCACTTACATGGAATCATAATGAAAATATGAAGTCATTAGAATTGATTCCAAAAGATATTCACAATGCAGTCAAGCATCATGGAGGTGCTTCGCTAATCCGTCAGTTATTAAAAACAATTATATAAATAAAAAGAGGAGATTAAGAAAATGAACGTAAAAAGACTTATTAGCTCAATTATTGTTTTAACTATGTGCATCTCTGTCTTCGCAGGTTGTGATTCTGTTAAATCAGCTGGTGAAGCTATAGGCGATAAGGCAAGCGAGGTTAAAGATAACTTTGATAATAGCCCTGCTGGAAGAGGCATTCGTAATCCCTTCACCAAAAGCGACATAGTCTTTGAACCACAGACTCGTTTCCTTTACAGTATGGATGGTGGAACTACATGGTCAGAGACAATTCAGGAAGTCCCTATAAAATCAACTTATTATCTTGCGATAGAAATGCAGATATCTCAATCTGAGCAGACTAATGATGAGCAGGTAATTGTCGCGACCATTACAATACCATCAACAAATGTAGTTGATTGCTATTTGGATGATCACCCTGGAGTATCAATAACAGGTAACACGGATTCGGTAACCGGAGCTGTATCTTATAATTTCAATATTGTAGCTGGAGTTGAACCTAAAAAATTCCGGGTAGTGTTTGAATGCATTCCGATGGAAAAAGGCAGAGCAAATGTTCAAGTTGTCTATGATGATAAAGTAAGCGAGAGCTGGGATAAAACAGGCACTATCAAGTATGTAGATGCTAATGAATGATTTCATAGAACTGATGATTGATTTTTCGTTGTGATAATTGTATCAGCGATGTGTTGAGGATAGTTGGTATGGGCAAAAAGTGGTTAAAGTATTATTTCTTAATTGGAACAGCGCTTATAGTCTTGGTGTCTTTGGTTAGTGTTTTTGCGTTTATTAATTCAAATCTAAAGAAATCAGCAAATAAACATGTTTTTGACAGCATGTATCAAGACACCAATATTGACTTTATTGTTCCGAGCCCATCTAAAGAACAGGTCAATGACGAAGAATCAAATCCTAATAACGGAATCTATACAGTAACTCCTTATTTTCTGACAAATTTGAGTTATAAGGTTGGTGACAAGAAAATCAGTTCGGATGTTATTCTTTTTCCTAATGGGGAAAAAACAGAAAACACTCCCTATTGTTCAACAAGAATAACAGATGGCAACTCGATCCTATCTTCGGGAGATGCTGTTGTTGATCAATCTTTCGCTAGAAAATATGGCGTTTCAATCGGCGAACGAGTTTCATTAAGCATTTTGGATTTGCAGTTGGAATTTACTATTACAAGCATCTCTGAAGACAATTTGCTCTTTGATGATGGTTCAATAGCAGTAGTATTGCATGAAATGGATACTCAGAAACTGCTATCAGAAGGAGCGTCTTATTCTGCAGCCTATGTAAAAGCAGATAACTATAATACATGTGCTAACTATCTGATGAATGAATACAAACCGTATGGTCGCTTAAAACCCGCCAGTTCTTTTGCGTCTGATGATACTTATAATCAGCATTATGAGAATTTCATGAATGCTGATTGGAGTAAGGAAATTACAGATTTTGCGAGCAATTATGATTCGTTAAAAATAAAATATACAAATTATGAATCATCAATCCAATTTAATCGCATTATTATATCGGTTTTGATTGGACTATTAATATTCGTATATCAATTAATTGTTCTTGGCAATCCGGGTCTAAAAAAGTATATTCAGCTTTATCTTGTTAAAAAGAACGGTTTAGTGTCTAAAGTATCCAGTTTCTTTGTAAGCGGAGTTATCTATTTGACATGTATATATATTATCGTAACAGGCTGCTTATATTTCCTTTGTGGTAGAGGATTCGGTTCTACAATGATTTTTTCAGGCATTTGGAATGCCTTATTGCCAATTATATCTGCTATGGTTATGGCAGTATTGATGGTATTGATTTCCATTCTTACAGTAAAAACAAAGTATTCTAGCAAGAAGATTCAAGCCTGGAAGGAATTAGAACGCAAAAAGCAGGAAGAATTGAAGAGGCAACAAAGTTAATCTATACAAGGTAATATAACTAAATTGATAATGTCTAATGGGAACTTATGTTAAGTCTTATAAATCCAGATTACTTGGAATTCTTATATCAATATTGTCAATCTTAATTGCAATGTTGATATGTTCACTGATGTTTGGGAAAAAGATAAACCGCATTAGTTCTCAACTTGAATCTTATTCAATTTCACAGTATTCATATATATATAAGTTGAATTATCCCTTGGGGCGTGATGATGAATATATCTATGCCGACACCAATATTTCGGTTTTTCTAGACGAACATCAAACAAAACGTATACCTACCGTAGTCTTGATGCAAAATGAGGAATTTGCTTATGATACATCAATGTTAGGTTATAGTAATGAGCTTTGTTTTGACGAGGTTGTTATAGCGCAGAATATTGCAGATGATTTTTGCATTTCAGTCGGCGATAAATTATATGCTTTATACCCATATGCAAATGAGATAGTCTCTTTAACTGTTGTTGCTATCGCTGATGTTAACTATGATTTTGAAAATCCCGATGTAGATAACAAGATCGGAATAGCTATTCTTGGTTACAATGAGCAGTATAATATTAATTCAGAAAACAAGTCTTTATGCTTTAGCAATGAATCTTTAAGTGCCGACATATCTGAGCACCCTCAGATACTTGATTCGATATTCAGCAAAAACTCTAACTATGAATATGTGTTTATCCAAGGATTACATATATTAGTTATTGAGGTAATTATGCTTATTGCTGCGCTTGTTGTGTCAGAGATTTTCTTTTACAGATATTCCTACTCGATACTTAGGCGTATGTATCTTAAGGGGCTTCCTAAAAAGTATTTAAAAATCATTCCGTTTATAGAACACTTAGTGATGACAGTCGTACCAACATTAATTGCAATAATGGTGAGGGCTTGTTTTATTCCGGTGAATAGCGGTTATATTGCGGTTCTTTGCGCAATAGACATTGTAATTGCAATTATCTATAGTTTTTTGTTTGGCTTTCAACCATTTAGAAAGAGCAGTTACAGAGTGAGGTAAAGAATTATGAGCATACTCGATATAAATGATCTAAATATACAGATTGAAAACAAAGTCGTTGTTTCAAATGCTTCACTACAGGTTGATGCAGGTGATGTAATCTTGTTAACAGGTCCCAATGGTTCTGGAAAGTCCACTGTTATCAAAACGGTAATGGGTGATCTATTCGATTATGGAAGTACTATTAAAGTCTTTGCGTCACAGTTATCATTTAATGACGGAACGGAATCATATGATTTGAAAGGTGATGAAAGTAATAGAGAAGCTTTCAGACGAAGAGTATGTTATGTTTCACAGGAAGATGATTTTGAATCAGAAAGTGTTTTGGAGTGCTTCCGTATGAGCCTCAATTATCTACCGATAGATAATCCTACAGCATATGTGTTTGATTTTATAAAGCGGTTTTCAATATATGAAAGCTTTGGCTTAGATGAACATTTGGATTTCAAGAGCAAAAAGATTCTTAAAGAAACAGGCATTAAGAAAAGGTCTATTAAACCTGAAGATATAAAGACCGCCAAATATCTCTCTATGAACACCAAGAAGATGAGTGGTGGGCAGAAGAAACTTACAAATATCTTTTCTAACATGGTAAAGTGTGATTTTTGCAAGCTGGTTTTACTTGATGAACCGCTCAATAACCTTGATTATAATAACGTAAGAGCATTTTCTAACGCACTTACAAAAATCCATAAATCTTATCCAGAAATAGGCATGGTAATGGTAACACATTGTCGTTCTATACCTATTGTTAATAAGGTTATTGAGATAGATCCTCATGATGGAGGCTTCAAGATAGGCAAACAATATTCCTGTAATTCTTGTTTTGGAGAAATAGATGAATCTGGTTTGTATATTTAATAAATGGGGAGGATCAAGCAATGAGAACTGTAGACGATTATATGAAAGAGTTTGAACCCATAGATATGGAAATAGCAGTGTATATTACTAAAGGGTTTGGCGGAGCAGGAATACTCGAAAACTATCATGAGGTTACATCCTATTTCCCTGCTATGGTTGATTTGAGAACAGGTGAATGTACTGTAACTGATGGTCGTATTGAGAGTCTGGTAAAGAATGAGGACTACGACAAGAACAATTATTATCGTTTCATTGATAATGGTATATATCGCCTTTTGGTTACTAAGTGTATTCCAAAGGATCTTGGACTGGGCATGCTTGCTTCCATGAATAACCGGTATTTAGTCAAGAAAGTAATTGAGGAAAACGCATCCTTTCCCGAGCTTGAAGCTATTCGCACTGAATACACAAAAGATGTTATTATCGAGGTCTGTTGCAATAAATTTACCTTAAATCGGTTACTTAATTGGTTTGAGGGAACAGCCGGAATTCTGGATGGTTCCTGTATAGTGTATCTTTGCCTTGACGAAGACTCGAAAGTGGAAGCCAAGAATGCTGCTAGAAGATTTGAAGAGCTTATGCAGAACTTTAAAGAACTTGATAATAAGTTTAAAGTGTATTGTACGGAGCGAATGCTTGATAGTGTAAACGAGTGGAAAGAAAACGAGGATGATCCGGATATTACATCAGATAAGTTCAAGGAGAATATGGGAACTCCAAACGAAATGGTCATACATAACAACGGCGAAGTTGAGATTCTTTATGGAGATGGATTTATGTTTGGCGGTCACGCTATTCAGGTTAGTATAAATGAAAATAACGAAATAAAAGATTGTGAAATCGTTGGGTGAGTTGAAGCGGAGATTTAAAACCTTGGTATAATGACAATAACTCTGGAAGATTTGAAGAGCTGTGCAAAACTTTATATCAGAAATATGTGGATAGACTATGAGTTACGATGAGTATTATTGTACAAATTGCAATGCAATTTTAAATGATCAACCAGGTTTTGATCCAGATAAAGGGACATGGGTTTGTACAAAATGCGGCCATATGATGATGGCTGATGATGTTTATAGGGGCGATAAATTTGAGGGCGTAGCTTGGTTTTGCGATGACTGTGGAGCTTTGCTAAACAGACAAGCTGGTTTTACTGATAGTTGTGGCTCATGGAGATGTACCGAGTGTGGTCATGTGAATGGAACAACTGATGATGATATCATCAAGTATAAGTGCCCGAGTTGTTATTCACCCCTGGATATTCAATATGGTTTTTCAGAATACAGTTTAGATTGGTCTTGCACAAAATGCGGGGCGCATCTTCATCGCGACTACGGAAGCGACGAATATAAAGAGATTGAAGATAATTATTCTTCTAATGAGCGCACTAGTGTTTTGGGCAATAATGTTGGGTCACAAGAGCATTTATGCCCCAGTTGTGGAGCAGATTTAGAAGAGCAAGATGATTATGATGCTGATGAAGATGAATGGACTTGCACGGAATGTGGAGCACACCTGCACCATGATTATAGTGATGATGAGTATGAAGTTGTATCTGGTGGAAAGACTAAAGACAACGCGGTTTCTCTTCACAGTTATTCCCGATATGCACCAGCTTATTCTGTAAGCGAATCATCTCAACCAGTAAGAAAGCAAAAGGCTCGTACTTCAAAATCTCTGGCAGAAAGAATTGAAGATTTAGTAGATGCAATTAAAAGCTTATTTAGTGTATTACTTGGTTTATTGTTTTTAGCAGGCTGTATATACGTTATAGCTGTTGTTGTGCCTAAACAAATGCATGATAGCTTTAAAGACAACCCAGAGGAACACCCAGGAGAGATAAGAATTGAATACTCGGCAAGTCATTATAAACGCAAGAATTATTACGATACGATAATAGAGTTAAGAGATAGGGGTTTTAGTGATTTCAGGATTACTCCGTTAAATGATCTAAAGGCAGGAATTATTTCAAAAGAAGGAACAATAAAGACTATTGAAATAAACGGAAAATCAGATTTCCAATATAACACATTAGTTAGTGAACAATCCGTTGTGAGCATTACTTATCATTCTTTTGCAAAAAAAGAAAAGAACGGCTTCATGCCAGAAAAAAACAATCATTTGATTATTTATGGTATAGATATTCAGTTGCCTAATTACTTGATAGAGGATTCTGTTAACGATACGCAAGCCGTTTACCATGTTAAAAACGACGATGAAACCCATTTTTTATTCTTTAATAGTGATGAACAAGTTATAAATGAGATAGAAAAGTTTGATACATATTATATGAATGATATTAGAGAGACTTCATCATATGATTTTGTTGAGAAAGAAATTGATGTTTTGGGGAAGAAAAATGACAAGGTGTATTCAGTTTCCATATCAAAAATGGAATTGAAAGCTCAAACAGTTTATTTTTTGCTTATTTCACCTGATAACTGTAAAACGGATTATTCTTCTGATTACAGAGCTATTCTGTCTGGAATATACGTTCCCCAAGATACCGAGATCCGAATTGATTTTAATCTAAAAGATTATAAGGGTAAAAACTATGAAGAAGTCGTAGCTGAATTAAAGAACAAAGGTTTCAATAATGTTCAGGGCGAAAACCTTCAGGATGTTTTTCTTGGGGTAGTAAATAAAGAAGGCAAGATTGAAAAAGTAACAATCAATGGCAGTTCAGATTATAAAGTCGGAGATTGGATTGATAGTCAAGCTGAAATTATCATAACATATCATGGAAAAAAATAATGTTCTAACAAAATGAACTATTGGGGAAAGATAGAATGATGAATAGATTAGAAGAACGTTTGGTCAATAATGTCAGTATTCTTGACTAAGAGCAAGGTCTCGGAGTAGCTTCCGAGACTTACTTTTTTCTGAACTGGGTATACCCGTTTTTTATCACCTCAAGATCCTCAACAGGATTGGAGTTCATATATATATGAGCATCTGAGAAGGCTTGCCGAATACGGCTGATAGATTCTTCTTCAGAAAGTCTGGAAGGCATACAAACATATCGTATGTTGCTTAATCGGCATACAATCTCTTTAATTCGAATTTCTCTATTGCTGTCACAGACATCAATTATAAGGTTTAGGGATGGAATCCTGGCTGTTACAGGTATCCCGACGGGATTGTCAGAGTCTAGAACGACCTTTAATCCGAATATTCCGGCATAGTATATAACTGTCAGCTGTGGGAGAAGGTACTCCAAGTCTTTAGCGATTCGTTTCATTTTCAGGCGTTCATGTCTCAACCGTTGGATCTCGGTAGCTATACAGAATGGACAGATACGGCCATTTGCTTTTGCGTAGACGACGGCCTGATAGTCATTTCCGCATCTGTTGCAGTGCCACCAGACATTGGTACGGTTTTTAAATGTGATTGCATCAGGAGAGAGGTCAGTATTCTTATCAGACCACTCAGAAATCAGATCCGGATGAGTAGTAGCCAGATCATTAAACCCTTTCCAGATACGCTGTCCGGCACAGTAAGGACAACCATGGCCCTCAGTTCGATCAGCGATGCGAGCCTTCCACTCATGACCTTTCTTGCATTTCCATAAGACTTCGGTATTTGAGCGTGAGGACACCTCTGAGGGCTTAAGCTTATTCTTTGGTGACCATGTCTTAGCAACTTGGGGGAAGAGCGTCTTGAGGTCGTTATAGCCCTTTAGGACGGCTCTATGCTCGCAATAAGGGCAATTACTTCCAATTAGAGCCCTGTTTTTAACCGTAGCTTCCCATTTATGGCCTTTAGAACAGATCCACCAGACCTTCTTGTGGGATCCACAAGATACTTCATCGGGTGAGATTTCATTATTTATGTCCCACTGGGACAGCAAATCAGGTCTTTCCTCAGCAAGGGATCCGCGTCTCATATTGGGAGATCGTCGATACACATGTAATAGACGCCGATTCTCTTTATCTGATCCTCGACGCTATATCTGATTTTATCTACCCGGAACAGGCTCTTCCTGAGCCGGGCTAAGAGAACAGCAAGGGTTCCACCCCAAATAACAGTCATTTCTTACCCTCCAATTCCTTATAGTAAGGATATAAAGAAGAGGAAGAATCATCAAATGTGCGATTTGTACGTTTGATTTGCCCTGCAGAATAGATGTAAGGTGATCGCAGGATGATAAATCATGGGATTCTTCTAAAATGAACCGGAAATGTGCGATTTTTCGGGCTCTGCACAATATCTTGCATCAAAAGAAGTAAGTTAGATGTAAGTTCGAGTAAAAAGCCCATTTAGATGTAAATCCAAATGGGCTGAAATGCTTTAATTTATTGCGTTTGCGAGATTGGCAAAAACAAAACGTTACGTGATGGAGCGCATCGTCGGGAAGAGCAAAACATCGCGGATGCTGGGGCTGTCCGTCAGGAGCATAACGAGACGGTCTATACCGTAACCGATACCGCCCGTAGGGGGCATGCCGATCTCGAGAGCGTTGAGGAAGTCTTCGTCCGTGTG
>JAEEGL017335743.1_pt1 | contig 10609 bp, 10 predicted proteins | sample 9134231 | NCBI WGS metagenome assembly JAEEGL01 (sample SAMN16246548, study PRJNA631951) | gut metagenome | biome: gut microbiome; feature: rumen; material: fiber-attached | host: Bos | place: Iran: Karaj | collected 2018-10 | reverse complement strand
GCCGTTGCTCCCACGGCGGCGGCCATGGCCATGCGCTGCTCGCCCACTGTGCGCAGCTCGACGCCGCCGGGGTAGGGCATGCCCTTCCCATGGACGGTAAAGACATCGTCCTCTTCGTCCGTGATTATGCCGAGTCGTCCAAGCATCTCCGCGACGGAGGCGATTCTGTCCGATTCCTTTAGGCGCAGGCGCCTGACACCGGTAAAGCGGGTGTCCGTCCCCTGCGCGCCGGCGACCACGGCGAGCGGCGGGAAGATGTCGGGGCATTGCGACATGTCCTTTTCGCCGCCGGTTTGTGCGAGGAGGGCGAGAATGCGCCTGTCGGGTTGCGCGGAGTCGTCCGCAAGGCCTCGGACTTCGATTTTCGAGCCAAGCGTGTTCATGGCGAGCCAGAACGAGGCGCCTGACCAATCGCGTTCAGGCGTCATCGACGCGGGCATGGCGTAGTGCTGTCCGCCGGGGATTAGGAAGCCGTTCGCGGTTTCGGTGATTTCAATGCCGCAAGAGGCCAGGACGGCGAGGGTGAGGTCTACGTAGCCGCGCGATTCCAGCGGCGAGGTGAAGCGGATTTCGGAGTCGTCTTTGAGAAGCGGGAGTGCGAAGAGGAGTCCCGTCGCGAACTGCGACGAGACGTCGCCCGGAAGTTCATGGAGGCCGGCGTCGATGGTGTCGTAGATGATGCCCGGACGTTTGGCGAGACGTCCGCTGAGGACATAGCGAGGCCTTTTGCCGAGAGCTGCGGCGATGGGCCGCATGAATCGCAGCGTCGAACCGCTTTCGCCGCAGTCGAAAGTCGGCTCGGGCGTGTCGCCCGCAAGTGCGCGCAGGCAGCGCCGTGTAGCGGCGATGTCTGCCGAGTCGTCGGGCGAATACGCAAGCTTGTCCCTTCCCCCCGCGAGGAAGTACGCGATCAGCAGCCGATGCAGGTGCGACTTCGACGGCGGCGGGGTCACAACACCTTTCCGCAGACCGTTACCTATTTCCATTCCCCCTCCAAATAATCCTGTAAATCCTGTAAATCCTGTCCCCCCTCCCTTACTTTGGTGCGAGGAGCAAGTCAAGAGATGCGATGGCTGCGGCCGCTTCGACGACGGGGCGGGCGCGGGGGACGATGCAGGCGTCGTGCCGTCCCTTGACGACGAGTTCGCAAGGTTCCCCGGTGCGGAGGTTGACGCTTTGTTGCGGTTTGGCGATGGAGGGCGTGGGCTTGATGGCCACGCGGAAGACAATTGGCATGCCGCTGGTGATTCCTCCCAGCGCGCCGCCGTGGTTGTTCGTGCGTGTCCGCACCTTGCCTTCGTCGTCGAAATAGAAAGGGTCGTTGTTCTGCGAACCGCGCAACGCTGTTCCGGCAAAACCGCTTCCGAATTCGACGCCCTTGACGGCCGGAATGCCGAAGAGTATGGCCGCAAAGCGGTTTTCAACCCCGTCGAACATCGGGTCGCCGTAGCCTGCGGGAAATCCCGTCACCGTGCATTCCACAACGCCGCCGACGCTGTCGCCTTCGCTGCGCGCGTTTTCGATTGTCTCACGCGCGGTTGCGTCGAGGCCGGCAGCGTCGGTTTCGTCCTCGACGTCGCGTCCGCCTATTGACGCAATGCGCGACGCGACATGGATGCCCCGCGACTCAAGGTACTGCATGGCCAGACCGCCGGCGAAGCAAAGACCAGCCGTGAGTCGGCCGGAGGAGTGGCCTCCGCCTCGGACGTCATTTGCGCCTCCGGTCTTCACCGCGAGGGTGAAGTCGGCGTGTCCGGGGCGAGGAACGGCGGCAAGGTCCGCGTAGTCGGAGGAGTGATGGTCGGCGTTTCGGATCAAAGCCGTGATTGGCGAACCGGTGGTGTGGCCGTCAAAGATGCCGGAGATGATTTCGGGCGTGTCGGCCTCGCGGCGCGCGGTGGATCCAGGCGTAGAGCCCGGGGCGCGTCGCGCCATGAAGGCCTTCAGGGCGTCAAAATCGGGTCTGAAGCCTGCGGGAAATCCGTCAAGCACACAGCCTATGCCGACTCCATGCGATTCCCCAAAGAGAGTGACTTTGAATTGTTTGCCGTAGGATGATGACATGGTTGAAATTATATCATTTGCATGCAAAAAAAGGCGTGAAGGAAAAATGCGCTTGATTTTTGCGGCGGAAAGGGGCAAACTAATATGCCCTTGAAATGAACGATCAGGACAAAACTTTGCCGCTTCACACACGACTCGCCGCCGCGCGTCGCGCCCAGGGCATTGCCCAAAGCGTGCTCGCCAAGCAGGCCGGTTGCGCCCAGGCCGCCATCAGCATGATGGAGCACGGCAGTGCAACGGCTTTGTCCCAGGAGACGATTGCCAAAATCGCGGAAATCCTCAAGGTTGATCTTGCTGGAGAAGGGGACCCCGTTCAGCCCGTGTCCGTGACCGGGCTTGCAATCTGTCCCAATGGGGACTGCCCTTCCAACGTGCCATTCGCCGTTAATGGTTCTGTTGCCTTCTGGCCAAAGGGACAGCCGTCTGGCGCCAAGTTCTGCGCCTACTGCGGCGAGGTCCTGGAACATGCCTGCTCGAACTGCGGCGCCCCAATCGGCGAGGGCGCCTTTTGCCAGAAGTGCGGCGCCCCGCATGTCATGCCTCCCGCTGGCGACATTGCGGATCCCGTCGCATGGGCGGCAGCCCGCCGCCGCGAACTCGCGGAACTGAAGGCGTTGCTGTAGTGTCCCGTTCGTCGAACGTATCCATGGAAGGCGGCCGCGATGGAGCACGGCCCTCTCTTGAAGATCGTATCCGGCGTTTCATTGCGGACAAAAGGCTTTTTTCCGGGATTGCCCGTCTTGGCCTCGCCGTTTCGGGCGGATCGGACTCCCTCTCGCTTCTTCATTTGGTTGCGCCTCTCTGCCGTGAGATGGGAATCGTCCCCGTGGCGCTGAACTTCGACCACGCGATTCCCGGCGAACATTCAGAGGTCGACGCGGCTTTTGTCCGCAAGGAGGCGGCGCGGCTCGGTCTAGACTTTTTGGGCGAAACCGCGACTGGCATCGTCCGCGGCGGAGGGAAGTCCCTCGAGATGGTCGCGCGCGAGGCGCGGCAGGCCTTTTATCGGCGTGCTGTCGTGCGCTTTGATCTAGACGCGATTGCAACGGGCCATCAGGCCGACGACGTGGCCGAAACGCTTCTGCTTCGCCTTCTCCGGGGGAGCGGTGCCACGGGACTGTCCGGCCTCAGGCCCCGTTCCGTTTTGCCGCCTCAAACGCCTGACGGACAAAGGCCTCTCGTCCTCATTCGTCCGCTACTGGAAATCAGCCGCGAGGAGCTTCGCGCATGGCTTAGGGGACGCGGTCTTCATTGGTGCGAGGATCCGTCGAACGCGAACGAGGCAATTCCACGCAATGAGGTGCGCCGGTCGATTTTGCCTGCCCTTGAACGCCGGGGGACCGGTCATGCGGAGACTGTTCGCCAGCTCGCGCGTTCCGCCGAAATTCTGCGTGAGGAGGATGACTACCTCGACGGCGTGGCCGCCGCGTGGCTTGCTTCCGTATCAGATGAAAGCGGAATCCCCATCGGGCGGCTTCTGGCAGAAGAGCCTCTTGCCATATGCCGTCGTGTTACGCGCATGTGGCTGTTGACGCGGCTCGGCGGCGATGCGGCCGGTTTCGCATGCGTCGAGGCGGTCTTGGGACTGTCTGACGGCGGTGTGGCAATGCTGCCGGGAGGATGGCGCGTGAAGCGGGCATCGGGCATGATGGAAGTCATGCCTGCGTTAGTAGAGTACGCCACGCCACCGGAAACCACTCTTGCCATTCCAGGCGAGGTGTCATGGGGACGCTACACCATCGCCGCTTCATTTGGCGGGCCTGTTGAACGATCTCGCCAAAGTCTTTGTGTCTGGCCTGCGGTTTGCACCCTTTCAGCTCGGCTCCTGTCAGGAAAGAGGTTGACTGTTCGAGGGCGGAGAGACGGCGACCGCATTGCGCCATACGGTCTTGAGGGGACGCGGAAGCTTCAGGACATTTTCACAGACGCCAAAGTTCCCGCGGATGAGCGCGACACCTACCCAGTCATCGACTGCGGCGATGAAATCGTCTGGTTGCCGGGCTACCGCATCGCCGCTCCCTACGCCGTTCGCGATGGCGAGCAGTGCTTGAGGTTAGTGGTTAGTCGTTAGTGGTTAGTCGTTAGTGGTTAGTGGGTAGTCGCTAGTGGTCAGTTCTAGTGGCCGGAAGCTAGAAGCTAAAAGCCAAACGCTGGAAAGCGTTCGCGACATCCTGAGCCGAAAGGCGGTAGACTGCGGCGTGGACTTCGGTTTGGAGCGAGATGAGGCCAGGCGCGGCGAGTAGCCGATTCTTGAGGGCGATCCAGTCGATGTTGCACCCTGGCGCCTCAGGAAGGTTGTGGTCGTCGCCGCAAGCCCCGTTGTCATGGAGGTGGCAAGTGGCAAGATAGGGCCAAAGCGCCTCGAAGTTGTCCGCGACCGGTGTGATTCCCGACTTGATCCAAGGCGCTTCAACCCAGTCGCACAGCGTCTTGTCGCGGACGCCGCGCGTCATGAGGTTCGCGTGTCCGGAATCGTAGCAGAAGCGCAGATATGGCGAGTCGAAGGAACGCAGGATCGCAAGAAGACACTTCGATGTCGTTGTCGGGTAGTAGATGTTTTCGCAGGCGATGACGACCTTGGCGTCTTCTGCGGCCGGCAGAATCCTGTCAATGGCCCTGCAGGACTGTGATACGGCCTCCTGGACGGTTTGTCCGTCATACGGGGGGCCAATGTGGATTGTGTATGTGAGAACGCCGTTCTCTGCGCAGAGGCCCAGGAGCCGACAGTGCGAGTCGATTTCGGCATGGTTGCCGTTTAGGTCCCAGTTCTGGCCGTAGGGGGCGTGGGCGTCCTGGAAAGCCAATCCCGCCTCGCGGACTGCGCGGGGGCAGTCATGCGCGAAGGCGGGATCAGTGAGGGATTTCCGACACCAGGAATGCGAGAGGACAAACTTTTGCGCGCCTGCCGCGGCGAATTCAGCCACTAGGCGGGCTATGTCGTCCGCACCGTCATCGTGAAAGGCGTCGGGAAGAAAGGACAGCACGTCTAGAGCTTGATGCGGATGCCGATTGTGGCGCAGATGTCGTTCTTTTCGTGGCCGTCGCCCGGGAGGCTGTTATAGCGGTCCTTGATGGTGAACTGGAGGCTGAAGAGGTCGTTGAGCGGGCTCTCGACGCCGAGGACGGCGTTCATGAGGTACTTGTCGGAATCATTAAAGGCGGGGAGGTACTCGAAGGACTCCCAGACCTTGGCGCCGCCGGCGAAATAATACTCAGCGATTTCGCCAACGCGGCCCATCGTGTAGTACTCGGACTCGTCGGCGATCTTCTCCCACATGGGGGCGACGCCGGCCTCAAGGCGGAAGGTCGCCGTCTCGGTCTTGTAGAGGTCGACCGCGACGCCGGCTCCGACCATGGCCCGGTAGTCGACATCGGCGATTTCATCGGCGAAGAGCGAGGCGTCGACATAGACGGAGAACGGGTCGCGGACGGTGAAGAGCATCTTTCCGAAGACCTGGCCGTTCTTTGCCGTTGTCTCTTCCTCCTTCTTCGTGGAGGTTGTGCCATCGGCAGAGGTCGTCGTCGTTTTCAGAGTCGTCTTCGTGATTGTGCCGTCGGCGCCGGCAGTGGCTTCGCCGAGATCGTCGATGACATTCTTGTAGTCGATGGCGCCTGCCGCGCTCTTATTTTCGGTATTGCCGTCGTTGTATGTGCCGGCGATCGTGACCGAAAGCTCGGGGTAGGTCGGCGCGTCTTTGTCCGCCGCCTTTTCATCGGCGAAGGCGGAGGTGGAAACGGCGGCAGCTGCGGCCGCGAAGAATGCAAAACGTGTGAACTTCATGTAGGAGGTCTCCTTTAGTGTGCAGGTTGAAAAAGATGAAAGTAATTTTACCACAACGGCGAAGGGAAGGGCATAAAAAGAACACGGCCGTGGCATGCCACGGCCGCTTGTGATGCGAAGGCATCTGCGACTAGAAGTCGTCAAGGTCGATGCGCATGGTCTTGTGCTTCTGCTCGTGGGCCTTGCGCGGATCGAAAAGCTCCTCTTTGTTTGCGTGGACCGTTCCCTTCTCGGAGAAGAACGGAACGACAAACTCGGTTCCGCAGTTCGGGCATTCCGAAGAGGTGCCGGCCATGTCGGCGGTCGCCTCGATTTCCTGATGGCAACCGGGGCAGAAGAAGGAAATCATGCCCGAAGAGTCTCCGGCGGGGGCTTCTTTTGGGGCGGGTGCCGGGTCATCGAAGCCAAGTTCGGTGGCGTCGATGCGAATGGTCTTGTTCTTCAGCGCGGACGGGTCTATGGTTTCGGCCTCCGAGGCCGAGACGACCTCCTGCGCTTGAACCGTGGCAACGGCAGCATTGCCCGACGGCGTCGGGACGTGGATTGGGGTGCCGCACAAGGGGCACTCCGCGTCCGTTCCGGCCATGTCGGCGGGAGCTTCGATTTCCTGTCCGCAACGTTGGCAGTGGAAGGTGATGTCGCCGTTTGGCGCCACGGTGAACTCAGGTTCCGCTGGAGCGGGAGGCTCGGCGGGGGCCGCTGGTTCTGTAGCCGCTGGCTTTGATTCACCGGGAATCAGGTCTGGGAGGATGAAGTCGTCTGCGGCGACTGTTTCGTCGGGGCGTTGGGTCGTTGCAGCGTCGCTTGAACTTTCGACTTGCGACTCGACGGGTGGCGGAACGACAGGAGGCGCCGGTTCGGCGGGCGCCGATTCCGCAATGGGAGCCGTTGGCACAGGGGCCACGGGAGGCGGTGCGACAGGTGGAATGGCCGCGACATCCTCAACATGCGGTTCCACTGCCGGGGTTGGGGCTGAAGGCGTTGGAGCTTCGATCTTCGTCTCGGAAACCGGTGTCGAGGCCTTGACGGCGGCGACGCGCGGAGCGACGGCCTGGCGCAGTGATTTCGACGGGGTGAGGCGCACCACTTTGTGTGCCGGAAGCACCAATGCTTCGCCCGTGCGGGGGTTCCGCATGCGGCGCTCTTTGCGCATCGCGGTGTCAAACTTGCAGATGCCGGGGAGAATGAAGGGGCCGGAAGCGGCCTCGCGGCTGATAATGACACGAAGGGCCTCTAGCACGGCCCGCGATTTGACTTGCGGTATACCCGCCGTAAAGGCCAGCTCCTTGATTAGCCGACTTTTGGAATAAGTTGCGGTTGGGTTCATTGGATAATCCTTCCTAATGCGTAAGCACTTACGTCATGAAGCAAAATCAATGCCATTGATTTTTATCCGTTGGCATTTATTTTGCTACAAATTCTTCCGTAACGCAAGAGGAATCTCACATGAGCTTTTGGTTTGGCAAGAAAAAATCGGAAACTTCCCTAATTGCACCGGCTGCGCCACAATCGCCGGCCCCCTCGCTGGAGTCTCCGCAGTCGGAAGCGGATAAAGTCCCTGAGGCCGCCACTGTAGACGGATTGCTTCTCCCGGCCGACGTGGTTATTCCCGCTTCGCGGAATGCGGTTGCCGCAGCTTCTGGCGCGTTGTCAGCATCGGCTTCGGCCAGCATCCCGGAAGAGGAACAGCGCAAGCCGGCGGCTAAGCCGACAACATCGCTCATACGTCCGCAGCAGTCCCAGAAAGTCCTTTATTATCAGTTGATGAACGGACTTTACGACGCCATTCTCATCATGGGTGAGCACGGACATGTCATTGACTGCAACCAACGCGTCACGCCAACGTTGGGCTACGAACGTGAAGAGATATGGGACAAGCACATTTCCGAGTTTGTCAAGGGGATCACGCCAAAGATTTTCGCTGACATGACGCAGGCCCTTGGCGACAACCGCCAGGTTCTCATCACTGCCCGTTGTACGCGGAAGGACGGGACATCGTTCCTCGCTGAAGTCGGTGTTTCCGTCATGGAACTCAATGGCCGAAACTTGGTTTTCTCGATTCGGAACATCGAAAAGCGCATCTCAAAAATGAGAATCAAGTCGACGACTTCGCAAAATTAAGAATTTTCGTTTTGCGCAGGTGGCCGTATGAGACTAAATGCCTCCGCTTTGCAGGGAGGTAGTTAGTCTGTCGAAGCGGGCTGGCTTCGTGGTATTGGTACTAGTGGTATTGGTACTATGATTTGCGCGATTGCGCTCTGCAGCCCTACGCTCCCTTTAAACTCGAAGTCGAGGGCATCACGCGTTAGCCGTTCCTTACAGTGCGGGGCGGGTGTGGAAGCCGGCGGTCTCGGCGACGGTACGGATTGCGGGGTTGTCGTCGATGACGATGGTGTCCGCGACGGTTGAGCCGAGGTCGCGGACGGCGCGGAGGAAGACGTCGGGCGTCGTCTTGGGCTCGTCGTAGTAGACGTGGTCGAAGAATCCCAGAATTCCGGTGCGTTCGGCGGCGGGCCTGGCATGGACTTCGGGCGAGGCGGTGACCATTGCGAGCTTCAGACCAGCCTCCTTGAGGGCGCGGAGTTTGTCGAGAACGCCGGGAAAGAGCTGGAGGGTGTTGCGGTAGTGTTCTCCCAGAAGCTCCACGAACTCGTCGGCGATGTCCTGCGGGCTTTGCGGGAGGCCGCATACGGTGTGGAGGTAACGTCCGGCGTCGATGAGCGACGGCGTGTGGCGGAGGCGTTCGACGACGGCGTCTGGGTTGGCGATGTTGTAGCGGCGGACGAAATCTTCGTCGATTTCGCTCCAGACGCCGAGGGAGTCGAGCATGACGCCGTCGAGGTCGACGATAGCGGCGCGGGGCGGTGCGGACGTTTCCACGAAACGTCCGTTTGGACGCGCCGTGGGCGCGTCCCTACCAGGGGATTGTGCTGAGTCGGGCATGGGCTACATCTCGTAGAGGGTCGGGTCCTTTGTGAAGGGGTGGGGGCGCGTGCTGCCACCGAGGCCACCCGTCGAACCCGAGGTGTCGAAGGGGTTGTCGGAATTCAGCGCGTCGCCCATCTGCGCGGCGACGGTGTCGGCGTCCTCGCCCGAGGCGATGCGGCCGAGGGCCTCGTTGACGTCCTTGTTGAACTTAACGCCGCTCTTCTGCGAGAACTCCTGCATGAGCTTGGCGGCGCCGACGGAGTCGGTGTCGTCCATGGTGTCGAGCTTCGGGCCGAGTTCCTCGATGGCGCCGGCGATCCGTTCGTCTCCGGGGTCGAAGTCGGGCGCGCCGGCGGTGTCGTCGTCGCAGCCGTCATTGGCTAGCCCCCACGGGTCGGAATCGGCGCCGGAGCCGGACTTCGCCTGGAAGAGCGAAATCTGCTTGGAGAGTGGCTTGCCGCACTTGGGGCAGGGCGGGACGGTCTCGGTGTTTATGCGCCGGGAGAAGAACTGGAAGAGCGTCCGGCAATCTTGACAGGCAAATTCGTAAATGGGCATAGCTAGTTGGTCGGTTGGTCGGTTGGTCGGTTGGTCGATAGTTGGAGAGAATAAAGATCTCAAATCTCCTATCTCCTATCTCCTATCTGCTGCGCCGCCAGGCGCGGCAATGCCGAGGCCGTAGAGGGCGAAGTCTCCTTTGAGCGGATCGTCGGGGAAGGTTTCGGCGAGGCGGGCGGTGAGCGTAATGGCGGTGTGCATGGAGGCGGATTGCGTGTGGAGGAGTCCAAGCCGCGTGGCCTGGCGGAGGACATGTACGTCGAGCGGGATGATGAGTGTGCGCTTGTCGAACCAGTCGCTCCAGAGTCCGACATCGACGGGCGAATTGTCGCGTACCATCCAGCGTAGAAAGAGACAAAGCCGCTTACAGGCGGAAGTGGCGTCCTTCGGCACGATGGGGGCGACGGCCCCGTTGCCGAATGCGGAACAGAGCGCCTTGACGGCGTCAAGGCCGTTTGTCGCGCCTGTGTTCCGCAGATATGCGCCGATCGAACCGTGTGTAGCCAAGAGGTCGTGCAGCGCCGACAGCAGGCCGTGCATGCGGGCGCAGGAAAAGAGGCGGTAGAAGCAACTGTCGTCGGTCGGGCACAGGTACGAACGGTACTTGTCGGAGAGAACCCAGTCATGCACATCGCCCTTGGCCTGCGCGACGAGGCATTCGATTTTCGGGATGAACTGCTTGCGGCTCCCGTAGCTTAGGCACGCCGCGACGAAGGCCGTCGTTTCACGGTTCTCGTCGCCCTTGGCTGCATGAAGAAACTGGATGGGGTCACCTTCCGCGAAGTCGGCACACTCAAATTTGGCTGCAAGTGCGCGCAGCCGTTTCCTCTGCGTGTGGGTGGTCAGTGGCTTTAATTCCATGCTAAAGATTTTAGCACTTTCGTAAAGAGGGCGTCGATGTGGGCATGTGGGCGTATGATACCTTATGCGCGGATGGCGGCAATAGTGTACAATATTAATCATGGACACTATTGACAACACATCCGCGCGCATAGGCGACGGCGACCTCGCCGCATGGCTCCAGAACGCGCTTGAAAAGGCTTTTGGCGAAGCGGCCGCCGAAACGGCGCTCCGCGTCAACCCCGTCACTGACCCGCGCTTCGGCGACTTCCAGTGCAACGACGCCATGGGTCTGGCGAAGAAGCTCCGCCTGCCCCCGCGTGCCATCGCGCAGAAAATCGTCGACGCCCTCGACACGGACAACGCCCCGGCCACGGCCGAAATCGCAGGCCCCGGCTTCATCAACCTGACCGTCCGCCCCGAATGGCTTGAGGCGGC
>JAEEGL017152563.1_pt1 | contig 10609 bp, 12 predicted proteins | sample 9134231 | NCBI WGS metagenome assembly JAEEGL01 (sample SAMN16246548, study PRJNA631951) | gut metagenome | biome: gut microbiome; feature: rumen; material: fiber-attached | host: Bos | place: Iran: Karaj | collected 2018-10 | reverse complement strand
GGACGGAACGGCAGTAAAGGACATTAAAGAGATCCTTATCCCAAACTACAAAGTGGTCAATGTATTTGACATCAGCCAAACTGAAGGAAAAGAATTGCCAACGCTTGGCGTAGAGGAACTGGACGGTTCAGTAGAGGGCTATTCAGATTTTATTGAAGCTTTGAAAAGGACTTGTCCGGTTCAAATCGGGTTTGAAAACATCAGAGGCGGAGCAAAGGGCTATTTTCACACTGTCGAGAACCGGATCGCAATCCAGGAAGGAATGAGTGAAGCGCAGACCGTGAAGACGCTGGTTCATGAGATGGCGCATCAGAAACTGCATTCACTTAACCCGGAAGGAAACGAACCTAAAGAGAAGCTGACCCGAGGCCGTAAAGAAGTCGAGGCAGAGTCAGTTGCCTATATCGTTTCCTGTCACTATGGGATCGACACTTCCGATTACAGTTTCGGCTATATCGCAGGCTGGTCAGAAGGAAAAGACAACAAAGAGTTTAAAGAATCACTGACAAGAATTCAGAAGGCGGCAGATGAAATGATCACAGACATCGATTCGCACCTGGCGGAGTTCCATAAGGACAGGATGCAGAATCGCTCAGTCCTTCAGGACCTGAAAGAAAAGAAGGGAATACTGGATCGGATGAATCATTCATCCTCCGCACAGGAGAAAAAACAAAAAGAGGAGGCAGTACGATGATACTTACAGCAGAAGAAGAGGCCATGATCGAGGCGTTTGATCATACGGCAAGGGAGGTCGCGATCGGAGATATATCCGAAGCTTTTCCAATCTGCGAGGACAAAGAGCTCCTTGAGGATCTTAAGAATGTACTGAAGAAACTTCGAGGGATGACAGATGAGGAGTTTGAGAAAACCTTTTTGGAGGATGAGAATGGAGTCTAGAAGCAGAACGAACAGTGTCCACTTCTACTTGTCTGACGAAGAACTGCAGAGGGTGGATAAGAAGGTCGCCGACCTTGGAATCCAGAACAGAAGCACATACTTAAGAAAAATGGTCCTGGACGGATACTGTGTACAGATAGACCTGGCGCAGATCCGGGAACTGACTTCTTTGCTCAGGCGATGCAGCAACAACTTGAATCAGTATGCCAGAATGGCGAATGCCACGGGGAGTTTTTACGCAAAGGATATTCAGGAATTAAAGGAAAGGCTGGAAGTGATCTGGAAAGGTGTTCAGGAGATTCTTCGGGAAGCGGGAAACGTTAAATAAGGAGGAGCAGCCATGGCGGCAACAAGGCTGATTGCTTTACACAGGAATAAAGGGAAGTCTGTATTCGGCGCGCTTTCTGACAGGACGAATTACGCGATGAATCCGGACAAGACTGAAGACGGTTTCTTCGTCACCGGATATGAGTGCGATCCCAGAACCGTAAACGAGGAATTCATGCTTACGAAACGCGAGTATGATTTCCTGTCGGGCTTGCGATACAAGAATGAAGTGATCGCCTATCAGATCCGTCAGTCTTTTAAGCCCGGAGAAGTCACTCCTGAAGAAGCAAATGAGATCGGAAGGGAGCTGGCGCTCCGGTTCACGAAAGGTGATTTTGCCTTTATCGTGGCAACGCATACTGACAAGGCTCACATCCATAACCATATCATATTCAATTCTACCAGACTTGATGGTAAGCGGAAGTTCAGAAATTTCTGGAGATCCGGTCTGGCTCTTCAGAAGGTGAGCGACCTTGTCTGTCTGGAGCATGGGTTATCTGTCATCACACCGAAGCCGTACAGTGAGCGTGCAAAATTTGCAGGCCATCCAAAGCGGGAGACAGTACGGAGTCGAATCATGGCAGATCTCGAGTATGCACTGGCATCGGAACCGAAAAACTTCAAGGACCTTTTAAAGAAGATGGCCGGCTATGGCTACGAGATCAAAACCGGGAAACACATATCCGTCCGGAAAAAAGATCAGAAGAGTTTTATTCGTCTTGATTCTCTCTCGGAAGGTTTTCGGGAAAGTGATCTCAGAGCGATATTTGAACAAGACGGAAGTGCGGCCGGTCGAAAAGATAATATCAGCCTTCTTATAGACGTTCAGAAAAAGTTGCGGGAGAAAGGTACCGGCTATGCCAGATGGGCAACGGTGTTCAACTTAAAGCAGATGGCGAAGACACTTCTTTATCTCCGAGATCATAACATTAACTCACTGGATGAGATCGACGCCATTGCAGAAAAATGTCTTTCCAAAGAAGAGATACTCCTGGAAAAAGTTAAGAAGTCTGAAAAGCGACTTGGCGAGATTGCCGATCTAAGGAGGACCATCATCGATTATATCGAAACGAAGGAAACTTATGTCGCCTATAAAAAAGCCGGATACAGTAAGATGTTCAAAGATGCCCATCTGGATGAGATCGAACGACACAACAGAGCTCGCCAGGCGTTTAATGAGATGGGTGGAGATATCCCAAAGCTGCAGGATCTAAATGAAGAGTATAAGAGGACACTCTCCGAGAAGCGAGAAGCGTACAAAGAATACGCAAGTGAGCGCCAGAGGACGAAAGAGATCCTGATTGTGCAGGAGAATATCAGATCATTTTACAAGGCGCTCTCTGATCCGTATGAGCATTCAAAGGCAAATGAAAAAGAACGATGAGACTATACTGCCGCCTCCCAAAAACAGGGGCGGCAGTCTTTTTTGATTTGCGAAGCAGCCTTCAGCACTCGGAACGAGGGCGTAGATTTCACCGACAGGTGAAGTTGCGGATGGGCTTGGGAGAATCCCAACAAGCGCATGGAGAGTTTGAGTACCTCCATGCCCTGCTTGCCACAGTAATAAAATGGAAGGGAGAGAAAACATCCTGTTGTCATCTGAAGGTGATGACACATAGGATATCTACACATTCAATACCAAACTGAAGAACAGGCTGCGTAAATTTGCGGCTCGTTACCCAGAATTGTGTAAGCGAAAGGAAGAAAACAAAGAGCTGGGCAGCGTGATCTATATTGTGTAGAAATCCAGAGTCTCGATCCACCTGAACTCAAGGCAGCGAGTGAATATGGGAAAACTCATGGGATTCAAAAGTTCAAACGTGGTAAATGATTGAAAGTTGTAGTGCATTGTGGTATACTGATTTTATTGATCCATTTGACGCTTTACAGGAGGAATGACGATGGCCAGACCGAAGAAGAATGGCACTTACCTAAATGTTTGTATAGAGACTCCAATCTATGAAAGGCTGGAGGCTATGTGTGATGATGCCGGACAGAGTAAGACAGTTGCTGTGGAGAGAGCATTAACACTGTATCTTGATGAATATGAGGAAAAACAGCGCAAGCTGAGAGAACTTGAAAAATCTGATAAAAGAGGTTCTGCAAAATGAATAATCTAGATTTGGGTCAGGTGTTTACCTCTTCAGTGGTTGCGGACTATATGGTATCGCTATTTACTCTTAACAAGGCGGCAAGCGTTTTAGATCCTTGCTTTGGTGGAGGAGCATTTCTTAAAGCATTACGCAAAGCTTCGTTCAAAACAGTAACTGGATATGAGATAGACAAACAGTGGTATGATTTAGCAGTTGCTGATTTCGTGGAATACAATATTACGCTTGGCGACTTCCTTAGGGCGGATTCTGGCATTAAGTACCATGGCATAATTATGAATCCTCCCTACATAAGGCACGAAAAAATTGATGACCTTGCTAATACAGGGATTACAAAAGAAATCCTTTTTTCTAATCCCTTATATGAAGGGCTACCGAGAACAGCAAATCTGTATATGTTCTTCATAATTAAGGCTATAGATATTCTTGATGATAACGGAGAAATCATAGCGATCTTTCCGAGCAGTTGGATGTCTGCGCGAGGTGGAAAGAGTTTTAAAAAGATAATTGAAGAGCGTGCTTGTATTACAGATCAAATTGATGTTTACGGGGAAGTGTTTGAAGGTAGCGCTCTTGTCGAAGTGTCTATTCTGAAGATGGTGAAAACTGATCTCAAGAAAGCGCCAAACATCATAAAGAAAAGAGTTTTTAACGGTGAGATGATACCGGATAACCGCAAAGAAGCAGATGATTTGATTGATCTTCCGGTTCCGTTTGAAGAATATGGAACTGTGAGGCGAGGGCTGACAACTGGATGTAATAGTATCTTTATTAATCCGCCACTTGCCACATCTGAGCATATCAAACCTATCATATCTTCTCCGAAAGACTTTACTGGGTACAACACTGACAATGCGAGGCTTGACTATCTCCTGTATGTTGAAGACGAAGAAGAATTGAACGATGAAACAAAAGAATATCTGCTCTCATGCGAAGAGAATATAAAAGCAACTAAAGAGCCTAAGACTTTTTATGAAAAGATTGCTAATCATCAGTGTTGGTACAAGTTGAATCTCTTTCCTTGTGATGGGATTGTCTTCAGTTATTTCGTGAGAAGCGAGATGCGCTTCGCACTTAATACTTCAAACGCAATAATTAGAGACAATTTCTATGTCATCCATCCTCGTAAAGGTATAAACAAATACCTGCTTTTAGCCTTGCTAAATAACTATTACACCTTTTTGCAGCTTGAAAAAGCTGGGAAAAAATATGGCGCTGGATTATTAAAAATTCAACGCTATGACATCGAAGCTCTACATTTCATAGACGTCTCAAGACTGTCGAAGAGCGACACAGAGCTTCTATGTAAATTGGGTGAGCGACTGGTTAATAATAGTGACTCGAAAATCATCGATGATATTACTAAACAGATTGCCAGGCATCTCAGCTATCCGTATGAGAAAATCAGGCTTTCGTATGAAACAGAAAAAAACAACCGATTGGAGAGGGTGTAATGTACAACGTAGTGAGTTTGTTTTCAGGTGGCGGCGGTTTGGATCTTGGCTTTAAGGCTGAAGGTTATAATATCGTTTGGGCAATAGATAATATGCCAAACGCTGTAGCTAGCTACAAAGAAAACATAGGCGATCACATTATATGTGAGGATATCAATAACGTAGATCCATTTGCACTTCCTAAAGCAGATGTTGTAATTGGAGGACCACCTTGCCAGTCATTCTCTTTGGCTGGAAACAGACATACTGAAGATGCCAGGGGACAGCTTGTTTGGACGTATATCAATATCATTCAAGCAATTCAACCCAAGGCATTTGTCTTTGAAAATGTCACCGGTTTGCAGTCAGCAAAGAATAAAGACGGTAAGATCTTGCCCCAGCTGATTAAGGCATTTGAAGATATAGGATATGAAATCAGCCATCAAGTAATGAATGCTGCTGATTACGGTGTGCCTCAAAGGAGGAATCGAGTAATCATTGTCGGCCTCAAAAACGGCAGAAAATTTTCTTTTCCTCTCCCGACGCATAGTGAGGAAGGTGGTGGACTTTTCAATTTGAAGAGATATGTCTCTGTCTCTGAAGCACTCGGTGACTTACCAAAAGCATCTTCAGATGAGAATGCAGTTTTATCTTACACTATGCCCCCACAAAACGAGTTTCAAGAACTCATGCGTTCTGATAGAGGAATAACTGATCACACGATCCCTCAAATGAGCGAATTAGATAAGTATATCGTAAAACACGTCAAGCCAGGAGGAAATTATATGGACATTCCTAGCGATGTCCAATCTGTAAGAATCCAGAGATTACAGCGAGATGGTGGTCATACAACTTGTTATGGTCGTCTTGATCCGGAAAAACCTTCTTACACTATTAATACCTACTTTAATAGGCCGAATGTGGGATGTAATATCCATTATGCAGAAGATCGACTCATAACTATTAGAGAAGCATTAAGGCTTCAATCATTTCCAGATAGCTATAGATTGGTATCATCAAGTAAACAAGGAAAGAATCTGATAGTCGGGAATGCTGTTCCACCTTTACTAGGTCAAGTGCTTGCTAAACAGTTACTAAAGTATATGGAGGATGAGAGCGATGTGGATTAGTTATAGTGATTCAGAGGTCAATGTGTTTCATCCTCTATGCGAAGAGGCTATTAACAAGGCTATTAACAACCTTGGAATCTCCAGGTCATACGAGGTCCTTCATCACCAGTATACAGGGTCTCTTGAGATGGACTATGTTATACGAAATAAGCAGACTGGCAGATACCTTTGTGTAATCGAGGTTAAAAGAACCCCTGCTGATGTCCATAGTGCCAGATACCAGTATCAAGCAATGTCATATGTGCAGATGAATGATGCGGTCACCGAAAGGCCGTTTTACATTCTTACAAATCTTGAATATGCATTTTGCTTCCGATATGACGCGTCTCGACCGAGAGTATTTCAGCAGATGCTTTCTCCAGGGCTACACACTATTGGCAATTTTTCCGAGCATCCTGATCGTGATGAGTACGTGGATATTTTAGCGCATTTCTTTGAGAATAGGATACTTGACTATATAAGTGATCGGTATGCTTACTTAATCACACTAGAACAATTTGCCTTTTATATGGAGGCTATTAAAGAGAACCCCAAACGATGGAAAAGTGGACTTGCCGTTTTGCTGTATGAGTACATTCGAGGTGCATTCACATGTGTATCACGTAATGAATTGCATGATGTTCGACTCTTTCAGGTTATGACACAAAGTGATGTCGTAAGAATCTGTAATGAGGCCGCTCATATCAACTTCAAGGAAATATTCGACTATTCTGATGAAAGATATATACCAAGGATTTTTGTTGAAAACGATCTGTTAAATAATCTTTTCGATTTCGGACATCAGAATATAAATGGCAATTCGGTTGCAGATGTCCTTCATCAGATTGTATCCTCTGGTAGAGAACACGATGGCGAAGTTCCAACTGATTTGGAATTAGGAAGAGTTGTAGCGGTATTAGCGCGCCAGATAAGCGGTGAGCTAGCTCCAAATGAAAAGGTCTGTGATCCGGCAGCTGGAAGCGGCAACCTTTTGAGTTCTGCTATTGACATCTTCAATCTCAATGTTAACCAGATTGTGGCAAATGATATAAATCCACAATTGGGGGAGCTATTAACTCTTAGGCTAGGATTAAATTATGTACAAGTCGTAGGTGGAGACTTGTATCCAAGTGTTACGCATGCAGATATCAATAGTCTGTCACCTGACTTCTTTTCGAATGTAAAAGTTGTCGTTCTAAACCCGCCTTTCTTAGGAGGGGTTTATGCTGCTCAAAGGAAGCAAGCCTTTTTCAGAAGAATCAATCAATTGGCCGGTAGAGATACTGGAACAAACATAGGGCAAATGCCCCTTGAGGCTGCATTCTTAGAGTTGGTTACTTATCTTGTTGCGCCAGGAACGACCATAGCTTGTATCTTCCCTAAAACTCATCTCCTTGCGAGAGGCATAGAAGCACAGACCATGAGAAAACTTTTTTTAGGAAGATTTGGGCTTCACACTATTTTTACATATCCTGGCAAAGATATCTTCGTAGATGTGACGCGTGATACATGTGTTTTGGTAGGGAAAACACTAGATCAACCTTCTAATGTTTCTGTTATATCAAGCTATGAAACCATACCAAATCTCGATTTGCATAGGTTCATGGAGGCTATAAGCACCCCGTTAGGTGTGGAGTTTGCTCCAATGTGTTCTGGTGTCGTTGGAAAAAGTGTTCCGCGAGAAGAATTGGTTGTCAAGGCAGCTGATGGTTGGAGAGAGATCAACAGCGAAATGCTTGAGGCAATCGATTTTGTTGATGATATCTTTAGAAGCTCTGTTGACTTCAAGCTCTTTGAATCTTGTGAGTGGAGAATGAAAAGAGGTGGAGCGGCAAATAGTGGTGGAAGTGATATCTTATTCTTTGACTCAAGACGAGATCTTTACGATGCGTTCAGATATGAAAATGTGCCTCTTAAAGCAGGCATGCGCAATGCTGAACTTGACACATTGATCGCTAATGATGGGGATTCAAAATTCTTGGACACCTCTATCATTGATGAAGAACTTCTTGACCGGATACTTGATATTTATCTTTCCCTTCCTGTTAGAGAAGGACGCCAAGCGAGAAGGCAAAAGACAAAAGAAGAATGGAAAAGAATTCTAGAACGAGAAAGCCGTGGAAGGTTTGCACCCTACTCCGTTTTGATTCCAAGAGCATTGAGAAGAAAAGGCAGAGTACATCTCGTGCAGAATGATATCTTTGTTTCCACTAATTTCCTTGTTTGTTATGGATTAGATGAAAGGACCTCTCTTCTTTTGGCAACCTGGATAAGCACAATCTTCTATCAATTGATTTGTGAGGTGTCCTCAAAAGATCAAGAAGGAATGAGAAAAATGGAGGTTGGCGATATTGGACAGACTCTTGTACCGTTTTTCGAAAATGTCTCTGAAGAAACCTATAATCAGTTAAAGGCGGCATGTCTAGAAATTGAGTTTCTGGATTTGCAGTCTCCAGTTATTAGAAGCGTTGATACAATCTGGGCTGAAGAGTTGTTCGGTGATAATGCTGTGAACATTTTAAACGAAGCAAGAAGGTTGCTAGAATATACGGCAAATAGAAGAAACTCTTAATTCATAAAAGCTTTTATACTAATAATCGCTCTCGACTGTAAAAAGTCGGGAGCGATTATTATGCTCGGAAACCAGGAGGGAGGTGATCACATGGCACGCAAAAAGACGTTTGATAATCTGTTGGCACTATCTTCTTTGACGGTTTTGACCGTCAAAGAAACATCCGTTCGAAAAAGTTCTTGATTTTCTGTAAAGAGTCCTATATAATCCTATCGTAAGCAAACCGCTAACGATAATATCAAACGGAGGTGATTCATATATGCGAAGCAAAGATCCGGAGATGATGGAAAAGATCAGCACATACATCGGAGACTATTACAGGCAGCATCACTCGACACCCACTACGAGAGAGATTGCTGCTGCCATGGGACTGTCAAGCGCCAGTGGCTACAACTATCTGGTGGCCATGGACCAAAAGGGAATGCTCACTTATAAGAACGGCCGGATCGGCGGTCTGGCCAAGATGCAGAAGACTCCCGCGGGCTATTTTTCAGCTCCGCTTGTCGGTAGCATCCGATGTGGTGATCCCGAGAAGGAAGAGGAAGAAGTTGAGATGTATGTTTCGCTTCCGGAGGCATTGTTTGGCACAGGTGAATTCTATCTCCTTCGTGCAGCCGGCGACTCAATGGAAGACGCCGGGATCTCGGCAGGAGATCTTCTCCTTATTCGTAAGGCGACGGATTGCGAGATTGGGGACGCTGTGGTCGCCCTTGATGAGAACAACGAGAACACATTGAAGGTCTACTGCGGCACGGACAAAGAAACAGGGAAGGCTGTTCTCAGATACGCGAACGAACAGGTCTATCCCGGAAAGAGGATCCTGGTCAACAGGCTTGTTGTACAGGGCGTAGTCAAGAACGTTATCAAGGATTATAAGAGGAAGTAAGGAAAGGTGGAAAAGATCTTTGTTCAAGTCAAAAGCAAAAAGACTGATAACGGCGAGATCATTCCCTTATCACTCTCATGGACAGACGGGAGGACATGGAAGATTGACAGGGTCATTCACTCCTGCTCGTCTCTGAGTGGAGACTTTGAGGGAATACGATACACCGTGATCATCGGCAATGAGGAAAGGTACATTTACAGGACCGGTCACGACTGGTACGTGACGGCATGACAGAGGAGGTGATTCAGGTGAAGAAATTCACAACAAATGATGAGATCGAGAACCTCTGTGATGCCATGATCAGGGACTTTTTTAGGGGAAAGCACTATACCAACGTAACATGCGTGGACATAGAAGGCTTTGTCAGCGAGTATCTGGGGATTCCGATCGTCTATGAAACGATCGCAGAAGCGGAGCCGGGGATCGTAGGATTTTTGTCTGACGGAAAGAGACCGCTCACAGTAAAGAGAAACGGAAGAACTGAGAAGGTTCTGTTTCCAGCCCGGACGGCGGTGATCGAGAAGTATCTTTTGAATCCGAAGGAAAGTGCCAGGAAAAGATTCACGATTGCGCACGAAGGGGCACATGACGTAATGGAACGGCATATCCCTCTCCAGACAAATCCGGCAGCCGCGTTCCGGAATGAATACGACCCTTGTACGACGTATTCGAAAGAGACGCTACGGGAAATGCTCTCAGTAAACGAGTGCTTTACCAACAGGGCTGCGGCATGCCTTCTGATGCCGAGGTTTCTGATGGAAAGGGTTCTCAAGAGGCACAATGAATCGAAGCGTGTGGTCATATATGAAGGAGGCGTTCTTGCCCAAACTCAGAAGCTCCTGATCCAGAAGATGGCGGATGCGATGGGTGTGTCCTTCACCGCAATGATCATGCGGCTCTTTGAACTTGACCTTATGGAGTGCCGACCGATCGAGGAATACCTTCACGCGGGACTCCAATACGGAGGCGGACTGAATGCAGGAACAACATGACAGAGAGCAGGACGTCCGCGAAAAGCTTGCCGGAATGAAGGCTCAGGTTCGGGAAGAGGAGCTTCGTCAGGTAAAATGCCCGATTTGTGGATACTGCATCCTGCTGACATATGGCTATGACCATTTCTTCTATAAAGCAAAGTGCAGAAAATGCAAGTTTGAAGATGTGATCGATGCCGCGCTCTTCAGAAAGGTAGGAAACCGACGGAAAAGGCTGAGACTGTACCACAGTGAACTCGGGAAGCCGCTGAGGTGACCGCCATGGAGAGGATCTATATCTGT
>JAEEGL016896808.1_pt1 | contig 10609 bp, 9 predicted proteins | sample 9134231 | NCBI WGS metagenome assembly JAEEGL01 (sample SAMN16246548, study PRJNA631951) | gut metagenome | biome: gut microbiome; feature: rumen; material: fiber-attached | host: Bos | place: Iran: Karaj | collected 2018-10 | reverse complement strand
GGATAGCGAAATCAATCGAGGATTCGATTGATTTCGCTGCCAAACGACAGGTTTGGCAGCGAATGATTCTTTGAATCTTTCGCCCGATGCTCCTTGCAAGGAGTATAGGGCAAAACAGCCGTGCTGTTTTGCTGCGCCGCAAAGCGGCGCGGCGAAAAGCTTTTTGGCTTTTCGCCGTCCTGTAATCATTATGACAGGGAATGTTTGCGCACGGAGATAAGGAGAATGATTTTGGAGAACAAATCTTTTTTGCGGGGCAGTCACAAAAGGCGCGGTATCCTCCTGTGTGTCTGTCTGGCTGTTTTCCTTCTGCTGACAACGCAGACGGCAGGCGCCGTCGGGGGCTCACCCAAAAGTCTCGCCGCAGATCCCGTCAGCGGAAGCAATCCGTATTGCGCCGTGCTGTATGACAACAAGAACGGTCTGCCCACTTCCGAAGCGAACACGATCGCGCAGACGTCCGAAGGATTTCTCTGGATCGGCTGCTACAGCGGACTCATCCGCTACGACGGAAACTGTTTTGAGCGGATAGATCCCGCTACGGGCGTGGGCAGTGTGATGTGCCTTTTTGTCGACAGCCGGGATCGGCTATGGATCGGCACCAACGAAAACGGCCTCGCCATGATGGAGCGCGGAGAATTCCGGATCTGGGAAGAGGACGACGGACTCGGCTCCGCCAAGATCCGCTTGATCGCGGAGGATGAAAACGGAACGATTTATGTAGGTACCACCGCGGGCGTTACCATGATCGATCCGGATCTGTCCCTTCATGCCGTGGAGGATCCCCGGATCGCCGACGCCTATATGGAAGAAATCCTGCCGGGCCGTGACGGGCTGCTCTACTGTACGACCAACGACGGCGACTTCTTCACCATGCGCGGCGGGGAGCTGGTGGACTACATCCATCATACGGAGTCCCCCGTTCAGGGGATCACCTGCATCCTCCCCGATCCGGACTCACCCGGGTCCGTATACATCGGCACGGAGGATACCAGGATCTATCACGGCGACCTGAGAGGCGGCGCCGACGCGCTGGATTATCTGGATATCGCGCCGTTGTCCTGCGTGAACGAGATGCAGCTTCTGGGGGACCGTCTGTGGATATGTACGCAGTACGGCATCGGGGTTTCGGACGGTTCGACATTCTTCAACATGGATGAACTGCCCGTCAACAGTCTGGTCGACCATGTGATGGCGGATTACGAGGGGAACCTTTGGTTTACCTCCTCCCGTCAAGGTTTGATGAAGATCGTTTCAAACCGCTTCTCGGACGTGTTCGCGCGCTTCGATCTCCCGGAGAGCGTCGTCAACGCCACCTGTATGTACGGTCAGCAGCTGTTTGTCGCAACGGATACGGGGCTGATCGTCCTCGACGAGAACGGGCCCGTTTCCGCTGTTCCTCTGACCAGGGCCGTGACAGCCTCCGGGACGGAACTGGAAGCCGACGATCTGCTGGAATTGCTGGACAGCGTGCGTATCCGCTCCATCCTCCGGGACAGCCGCGGACGGCTGTGGATCTCCACCTGGCGCGGCTGCGGCCTTCTGCGTTATGACCGGGGAGAGCTGACGGCCTTCACCGAAGAGGACGGTCTCCTCTCCAACCGAATCCGTGCCGTCAGCGAGACCGCCGACGGAGCGATCCTGGTGGCCTGCACCGGCGGCATGAGCGTGATCGAGGGCGACCGCGTCGCCGCCTGCTACGGCGAAGAAGACGGGATCGCCACTTCCGTGAACCTGTGCGTATGCGCCGCGCCGAACGGGGATGCCCTTCTGGGCTCAAACGGCGGCGGAATCTACATCATCAACCGGGACGGCGTGCGCTGTATCGACACGCACGACGGCCTGAAATCGGGGGTCGTCATGCACATCAAGCATGACCCCGCGAGGCATGTATTCTGGCTCATCGCCGGCAATTCCATCGCTTACATGACCGAGGATTACCGGGTGACTACGGTGCAGAATTTCCCGTACCCCGACAACTCGGATCTGTATGAAAACAGCCGGGGCGATATGTGGATCCTCAGCAGCGACGGTATCTATGTTTTGCCCGCCGACGAACTGATCGCCAACGGCGAGCTCCATCCGATCCATTACAGCATGGCCAACGGTCTGCCCTGCACAGCCACCTTCAACTCCTACAGCGAGCTGACGCCGGAGGGAGATCTCTACATCGCCGGCACCAACAGCGTCGCAAAGGTCAACATCGAGTCCGCTCTGGAGGACATTTCGGATCTGAAGCAGGCGGTGCCCTATATCGAAGCGGACGGCGCGGCTCTCTATCCCGACGATACCGGCGGCTTCACCGTTCCCTCCGGCATACAGAAGCTGACCGTCTACAGCTTTGTGTTCAATTATTCGCTGACGGATCCCCTGGTATCCTACCGCCTGGAGGGCTTCGACCAGGACGCCGTCACCGTCAGCCGCAGCGAACTGGGACCGGTGACCTATACGAATCTGCCCGGGGGCTCCTACCGTTTCGTCATGGAACTGAAGGATGCTCTCGGCCGGGGAAGCAAGGTGCTGTCTGTCCCCATCGTCAAGGAAAAAGCCATCTATGAGCAGGTGTGGTTCTACATCGTCCTCGGCCTGGCGGCGATGCTGCTGCTGGCCGTTCTGGTCGGGACCTATGTCCGCCGCAAAATGCGCGTTTTGGAAGAAAAGCACCGAGAGGAGGCAGAGCGGGAACGCATCAGCAACGAGTTGTCTCTCGCCACCCGGATCCAGGCGGATATGCTGCCGAACATCTTCCCCGCTTTTCCCGGCAGACCGGACTTTGACATTTATGCCAGTATGGCCCCGGCCAAGGAGGTCGGGGGCGATTTCTACGACTTCTTCCTCGTGGACGACGATCATCTGTGCATGGTCATGGCGGACGTTTCCGGCAAGGGCGTACCGGCGGCGCTGTTTATGATGGCCTCCCAAATCATAATCGCAAACAACGCCATGATGGGCAAATCCCCCGCGCAGATCTTGACGGATACCAACACCTCCATCTGCTCCCACAACCGGCAGGAGATGTTTGTAACGGTCTGGCTCGGCATATTGGAGCTTTCCACCGGAAGGCTGACCGCCGCCAACGCCGGCCACGAATATCCCGTTCTGAAAAAGGCGGACGGACGCTTTGAGCTCCTGAAAGACAAGCACGGCTTTGTCATCGGCGGGATGGACGGCATCAAGTATAAACAATATGAGCTTTTCCTTGAGCCCGGCGCAAAGCTGTTTCTGTATACAGACGGCATTCCGGAGGCCACGGATGCGGCCGGCACCATGTTCGGCACGGAGCGGATGCTCGCTGCGCTGAACAGAGAGCCGGACCTGACGCCGGAACAGACCCTTAAAAACGTACGCGACGCTGTAAACGACTTTGTGAATGAGGCGGAGCAGTTTGACGATCTGACGATACTGTGTCTCGAGTATTTCGGGCCGACAGCATAGCGAAGCGAATCCCCTCTCGCCCTCTCCCCACGCGCATCCGAGTCTGCCGCATAAAGCTTATCCGCAGCATGAGAGGCCCCGCCGTACGGCGGGGCCTCTCCCTGTTATTGCATGACATGTTTTATTCCAGCTCGACCTCGTAGCCGCTCGCGTCGAGCTTTTCCATGAGCGCCGCGATGTGCGTCTCCCCGCCCACCTCGCAGGCGATGTGCACGCTGGTCTCGTTGGGCAGCAGGCTCGGATTGAGCTTGTCGTGCTCGATGGCCATGACGTTCGCCCCGGTGGAGGCGATGACGTTCAGCAGCTGCACGAGGCTGCCCGGACGGTCCAGGAGCTTGACGATGAACTTGATGCGCCGGTGGCGCGCCACCAGGCCGCGCTCGATCACGGACTGGATGAAGCTCACGTCGATGTTGCCGCCGGACATGAGGCAGACGACGCGCTTGTCCTTCACGTCGAGCTTCCCGCTGAGCACCGCCGCAAGCGGCGTCGCCCCGGCGGGCTCCACGATCTGCTTGCAGCGCTCGATCAGCAACAGGATGGCGTTGGCGATCTCGCTCTCCGACACGGTCACGACGCCGTCCGCATAGCGGTTGATGAGCTCCACGGAGATGTCGCCCGGGACCTTCACCGCGATGCCGTCGGCGATGGTCGCCGCCGTCTCGGTCGTGATCAGCTTTCCGGCGCGGAAGCTCTGCGCGATGGCGTCCGCCCCCTCGGCCTGCACGCCGTATACCTGAACGCGGGGATTGATGAGCTTGACCGCCGCGGCAACGCCCGCGAGCAGACCGCCTCCGCCCGCCGGCACGATGATGACGTCCACATACGGCAGGTCGGAGAGGATCTCCAGCCCGAGCGTGCCCTGGCCGGCGATGACGTCCAGATCGTTATAGGGGTGCAGGAAGGTCGCTCCCTCCTCCTCACAGATGCGGCGGGCCTCGGCATAGGCGTCGTCATAGCAGTCGCCCGCGAGCACGACGCGCGCGCCGTAGCCCTCGGTCGCCTGGACTTTGGCGATCGGCGCAGCCTTGGGCATGACGATGGTCGCCGGGATGCCGAAGCGCTTGGCGGCATAGGCCACGCCCTGGGCGTGGTTGCCCGCCGAGGAGGCCACGACGGGACCGGTCTTGCCCGCCTCGATCAGCGCGGCGATCTTGTTGCTCGCCCCGCGGATCTTGAAGGAGCCGGTCTTCTGCCGGTTCTCACATTTGAGGTAGATCTGGCCGCCGGTCATGGCGGAAAAGGTGGAGGAGAGGTCCAGCTCGGTATGATGGAGGATGGGCCGGAGTCTTTCACTGGCTTTTTCGATATCGCGCAGCAGGATGTCCATGATGGTTGCACCTCCGAAGCAAGTCTGTATGCTCTGGTCAGATGGGTCTCTTTTATATGTATTGTATACCCGTTTCTCGCAGAAAACAAGCTGTCACCGCAGAAAGTCGGCGGAGGAAAGGATCTCGGCCCCGACGTTCGCCATATCCCGCAGATTTGCCTCCTGGATCGCGGGCGTACGGGACGAGGTGCAGTCGCTCAGCACGGAAACGGCGTAGTCGAGCGAGATCGCGTCGTAGCACGTCGTGCGGATGCAGTTCGGCGTCGTCGTGCCCGCGAGCAGCAGCCGCGTGACGCCCAGCCGCCGCAGGAGCAGATCGAGCTCCGTGTGGAAAAAGGCGGAATAGCGCGGTTTTCGGACATGGTAATCCCGCGGGTCGTCTCCGAACTCCGGCGGCATGGCGGCCGAGATCTCCCCGGCGCAGCCCGGTGAGAGCGGCTTTCCTCCCGCAAGCCAGGCGGCGCGGCGCGTATGCTCCACATCGCTCCCGTCCGTGCGGTACGACCGCGTTACAAAGATCACCGGGATGCCCCGCTCGCGGCAGGCCGCGATGACCGAGGCGCAGGCCGGGACCGTCTCCGGAGCCCCGTCGATGAACAGCGGAGAGGCCGGGCTCAGAAACCCCCTCTGCATATCGATCACCAGCAAAGCGACGCGTTCCATGTCCATCCTCCATCCCCGATAGATTCGTCTTCTGTCCAGGTCCATTATACGGACCTCCTGCGAAAAAGGCAAGGATTCCCTCGCGAGGATTTGCGCATTCTTTCTTGACATATGTCAGAAAATATGCTATGTTTATTCCTGACATATGTCGGTAAAGGAGGTAAACGCCATGCCGAGACGCCCGCAGTGCCGCCGTATCGACGGCTATCCCGACTGCTGGCTTTTCTCCCCCGAGGAGAGCTCCGCCGAGTCCCCGGTGATCCTGACGCTGGACGAATACGAGAGCATCCGTCTGATCGACCGGGAGGACCAGACGCAGGAGCAGTGCGCCCTGCGGATGGGCGTCGCGCGCACGACCGTCACCGCTATTTATGAAAGCGCGCGGAAAAAGATCGCCGCGGCGCTGGTGGAGGGTAGGCCGCTGCGCATCGGCGGCGGGAGCTATACGATCCGTCAAACGATACCGGACACGGTTCCGGAGAAAGGAAACAACAGCATGAGAATCGCAGTATGTTTTGAAAACGGGGAGATCTTTCAGCACTTCGGGCACACGGAGCAGTTCAAGCTCTACGACGTGGAGGACGGCAGGATCGTGCGCTCGGAGATCGTGAACACCGAGGGCAGCGGCCACGGAGCGCTGGCCGGTTTTCTGAAAGCCGTTCAGGCGGACGCGCTGATCTGCGGCGGCATCGGAATGGGCGCGCAGAACGCGCTGGCCGAAGCGGGCATCCGGCTCTACGGCGGCGTAACGGGCAGCGCCGACGCGGCGGCCGAGGCACTGGCGTCCGGCCGTCTGGCCTACGACCCGAACGCCCGGTGCGACCATCACGATCATCACCACGGAGAGGGGCATGACTGCGGTCATCACGGCGGTGAGCACGGCGGCTGCGGCCATCATCACCACGGAGAGGACCACGGCTGCGGCCACCGCGGCGGCTGCGGCCATCACGAGAACTGAAACCGATCGTACACGAAAGCCGACAGAGGCGGGGATGACTTCCCCGCCTCTGTCGGTTTTTGCTGTCAGCCGCCGGTCTCCGCTCCCGTGACGATCTCGCCCTTCCAGTCGAGGATACCGCCGAACTCGACCACGTTCGTATAGCCGAGAGCGGCGAGCTTCTCCGACGCCTGTTTGCTGCGGTTCCCGCTGCGGCAGTAAACGAGCAGGAGCTGCGCCTTGTCGGGCAGCGCCTCGGGGGCCTCCTGTCCGATCTCCTCGTTGGGCACATTGATCGCGCCGGGGATGTGCCCGGAAGTGAATTCATCCGCCCGGCGGACGTCCACGATGCAATACCCGCTCTCCGTCTCCACGAGCCGAACGGCCTCCTCCTGCGTTACCTGACGGTAGGCAGGCACGCCGCTCTCCCGGGCGGGAGCCTGTACCGTCCCGCAGGCGCACAGCAGCAGGACAAACAAAACCGGAAGCACGGCGGCTCTCCCAGCGGATCCTTTGCGCGTGCGCATGTTTTCTTTGCTATGCGGTCTGTTCTTACGCATCCCCCGGCTCCTCCGTTTGTCCGTAGTAATCTCGCAGCAGTCTCTCCGCAAGGCCGCCCGGGCGGACCAGCTTCCCGGCCTCCTCCACCGGGACCCATGCCCAGCTGTCCACCTCCCGGTTGGGGCTTGCCGCCGCCTCCCGGACCGTCACGGTGTAGTTCAGCATCAGCGTCTCCGATGGTTCATAGTAATGGCTGCGGTGGAAGCGCAGATCCGTGACCGTCATGCCGAGCTCCTCGCGGATCTCCCGTCTCACGGCGTCTTCCGCCGTCTCGCCCTTATCCACATAGCCGGCCACGAGCACCGGGTCCGGCTCTCCGTACTGTTTGATCAGAAGCATCCGCTCTCCCCTGCCGTCCAGCACGATCGCGCTGATCGCGGTACTGAACAGCGGAAAGCGATAGTCGCCGCAGGTCCGGCAATAGAGCGTGGGGCCGTCGGTCGGGTGCTCCTGTATCTCCAGACGCCTTCCGCACGCGGGGCAGTACTCCAGCTTCATGATCGCTCCCTTCTCAATTCTTCCGTCTCATCCGTCCGCAGGCAGACTGACCCGTCTTCGGACTGCTCAGTCTCCGCGCAGCCAGGTCCTTTTCGTCACAGCCGGTGATCCCGCCGGATGGCGTCGTAATGCCTCATCATCGGTTTTTCCAGCAGCTTGACCGCCTTGGTGTCCAGGTTGAACCAGTAGATCAGCACGGTCAGCAGAAACAGCGCGAGCAGAATGAATAACAGGTTTTTGATCGCTTTCATGGTCCTCTCCTTACCAGCTTTCGTCATCATCGAAGTCCACGAGCGAGGCGTCGAGCGGCGTCTCGTTCATCACCGTCTGCATGAAGACATTGACGTCGCTGCGCATTTCCCGGCGTGTGATGGAGGTCGGATCCATCAGGTCCTGCCGCACCTTGCACATCGGGATGCCGCGCCGACGCGCCCCCTCTTCAAACAGGCCGTTGATCGCGCCCACGCCCTTGCAGGAGATCTGATCGAACATCAGGATCATGTCGGCGCGGTATTCCGCGTATTTCTCCCACAGCTCGTCCAGCATGACCTCACAGCCGCCCTTCGTATGGGCGCGCATGGTGGAAGTCTGGTACATGTCGGCCAGGCCGCGCAGCATGCTCTCCCGGCTGCTCGTGTCGATCAGGCCGGTACCGTGCAGATCGATCATCTCACAGACCGAGTCGATGCCCCAGCACATCAGCAGCCAGTTGTTGAAGTTGGCATAGTTGTTGGCCGGCGTGTTCCAGACGACGGCCCGGTGCCGGATGGTCTTGGGACAGATCCCGGCCGCCACCTGCCGCTGCAGAATGGCGTTGACCTTCCGGTCGTTTGCCAGCGCTCTGGGCTCGCCGCAGACCGCCTGATGTTCAAAGATCCGGTAGAGCCAGGCGGAGGAACCGGTATGCGGCGGGATGTCCGTGCGGTTGAGCTCCCACTTTTCAAACTTGGCCCGGTTCTGCTCGTTCCAGATCTCGCAGGCCTCCTTCAGGGCGTCCCAGTCGTATGTCTCACCCGTCTGCTTTTCCAGGAAAGAGATCGCAGAGAGGATCTCCTCCACCGCATAGTCCTGCACCTCCTTTTCCTTCCAGCGCAGCGGCACGTTCAGCACCTGCGTGGGAAGACCGATGCGGCGGTCCTGGATCATGGAGGTCATGATACTGCCGTCGCAGGGCATATTGGACGTCAGCATGCAGCAGCCGATCTTCGGAAAATCGTCCTCGATGGCGAGCCCGGCCTCGAAAGCCGGGAGAGGGCAGACATCCGCGGGCAGGCCGTACAGTTCGGACTGGCTGATATAATGCACGGGGCTGTGCTGGTTGATCAGCGAGGGCAGATACATGGGGTATTCCTGAAACAGGATGGTCTTGCAGTTGGGAAAGCCCTTTCCGATCAGGGCGGGCAGCAGCTCATCCAGGCAGATGATCTTTTTGTTGAGCTCATCCGCCTTGCGGCTGTCCGGATGCAGATGCCTGTCGGCGGAGAAGATCGTGCTCAGCGTTCCCGTCACCTCGCTCGCCAGATAGTTGAGGTTGTTTCGCGCCGCGCGCAGCGCCGCGCCGCGCTGGCCGGAGCAGAGGCGGTCGAAGAACGACGGCACCGTGAGATAGGAAAACATCCAGCGATAGCGGAAGATCGCCCTGACATTCTGGGCCGGATGCCGGAAAAGCCATTGGATCAGAAGGCCCCACAGGCGGCACCACTGCCCGTAGTCATACGCGGTATCGCCCCAGCCGCGCCATTCGCGGTGGCGCTCGATCGCGGTGCCCTTTTTGTAGTTGTCCGCGGCTCCTTTTTTCACGTCTCCCCGTCCCCCTTCTGGATCTTTTTGAATTCGATGCTCTCCACGAAGGCCTGTACACGGGTGGCAAGCTGTCCGGAGCCGCGCACGACGTACTCCCGGTCGACCCCCAGCGTGGGCAGGCCGTACTCCTCGCGCAGGACCTGCGTGTTCAGCGTGCGCTCATAGCCCCAGAAATCACAGAACTTTGCCTGTTCGATGATCACGCCGTCGGCGTGATACTCCGTGGCGAGCCGCCGGATCGTCTCACGCCGGCCGAGGATCTTCTCCCGCGACATGAAGCGCGGGCACTGGTTCGTCTCCAGATACCACTCGCAGACCTGCTCGAGCGCGGGCTCGTCCGGCCGCAGCGGGATCTGCTGCCGTCCCGGAAAAGCGCCGAAGCAGTAGCGGTCCGCCGCCACGTAGCAGCGGCAGTTCTCCAGGATCTCGGAGAAGGCATAGTCGTCCAGCTCGCTGCCCACGACCACCACGCGCGCCCGCCAGCGGGACAGGGCGTCCGGCTCGCGCTGGCGCAGCTCCTCCAGAGTCTCCTTCAGGTATGGCAGGATCTGCGAAGTGGGGCATGCGTAGCTCACGAGCGAGAGGATATGGAATTCCCGCGGCGTGACGACCGGGTTCTCCGCCTTCCTCAGGGCGGAGATCTCCTCAAACACGGCGCAGAGCTCATTGTGTTCCCGGACCGCCGCGCGGATCGCGTCGTCCGACACATCCACCCCGTAGTTCTCCGCGAGCGGCTGCAGCAGGTGCTCCCGGATCTGCCCGGCATAGAGCCGAAGTCCGTGCGGGCTGAGCTTCAGCGGCGCGTCGATGATGCCCCAGCCGAAGCGCGGATTGTCGATAAGCTGCAGCTCCCGGATGTTTTCCACCACGCGCACCATCTGCTGGCAGGTGTCGGAGCTGGCGTAGAAGTCGAGGAAGTTCATGCCGCCTTCGAAGGCCCGCTCGAAGAGCGCGCGGGTATAACCGCAGATGAAGCTCGACATGTAATACTGGCTGATATCGAGCGATCCGGTGTTCGGCGCGCGCAGCCGGACCGAGAAGGCCGCGCCGCAGTTGAGCAGGACCTCCGGCACATAGTAGCAGGTGTATCCGACGGCGACGCCGCCCGCCTCCTTTTCCCGCAGCACGAGCTCGTTGTCCGCCCGTTCCAGCAGACGCTCGAAAAAGTGGATATGCTTCAGATCGCGCATGGGTTCCTTTTCCCTCTTTTCTTTCCGGATTCGGACAGATGGTTTGTTTTATTTTACACCGTTTTTCCCTTTCTGTATAGCACAAATCGCGGAAGAGAAGGCAAAACCGCGGACGGATGAAGGCACGGGAAACGGAACGGACGGGCCGAAGCCCCTGTCACTATGATGCTGTGCCGCTTACTCCAGATTGTT
>JAEEGL016416274.1_pt1 | contig 10609 bp, 7 predicted proteins | sample 9134231 | NCBI WGS metagenome assembly JAEEGL01 (sample SAMN16246548, study PRJNA631951) | gut metagenome | biome: gut microbiome; feature: rumen; material: fiber-attached | host: Bos | place: Iran: Karaj | collected 2018-10 | reverse complement strand
GGTCTTCACCCACCCGGACTCCTGGCTCAAAACGGGTTTCCCCGACCAGGTCCCTCCGGAACACCTTGGCCCAGACGCTGAACAGCAGCGCCTGCTCCTTCCCGAAGAACCATTCCATCAGTTCCTCCGGATTCCCGGAAGCGCGCCTTCCGCACCCGGGGAGTACCATCCGCACCTGCTCCCCTTCCAGGTACCGGGCGTTTCCCTGCACCAGGCTGTATCCGCCCTCTTCCATTTCACGGATTGCGGCGGCAAAGAACCCGGGAACCGCCCTGTCGTCGCCGTCCGCAAACGCGAGGTATTTCCCCCGTGCTGCTTCGATCCCGGTATTCCGCGCCCTGGATACGCCTCCGTTCGGTACGGTGATCACGCGGACGGCCTTGTTCTTTTCCTCGCAGGCCCGCAGGATCGCGAGGCTCCCGTCCGATGATCCGTCATCTACCGCGATGATCTCATACGGCGCGTCAAAACCGGTCTGCAGCAGTGAGTCCAGAGTCTCCGGCAGGAACGCTTCCAGGTTGTACACCGGAACGATGATGGACAGGATGATCTGTTCGTTCACTTCCGGTCCTCCTGTCCCCTCAGTCTCAGGTATTCGTCTTCCAGTTCCTTCACATAGCTGCCGAGGTCATACCGTTCGTCCGTGACCGGATTATCCTTCCGGCCTCCGGATGCCAGGATCCGCCGTGCCCACAGCTCCGGCCCGTCCTCCAGCGGCAGGAATTCAATCAGGTCCGAGATCGCCGCCTCCTGCGGCACCGCCAGGCTTGCGAAGGTCGGCAGGCCGTTCGTCTGTGCTTCCACAAAGGAAATCCCGAGTCCTTCAAACAATGAAGGCAGGACAAACACATCCAGCGCGTTGTAATACCGGAACGCGTCGTCCCGGGGTCCTGTCATGACAACGAATTCCTGCAGGCCCAGGCCGATGATCTTCGCTTCCACCTGCTCCCGCAGCACGCCGTCCCCGACCAGCATCAGCCGGTAACGGTCATCCTGCCGGTGCAGGAGGCTGAAAACCTCCAGCAGGAAAAACGGATTCTTCTGTTCCGTAATCCGTGCCACGCATCCGACCAGGATCTGTTCATCCGCGATCCCGTACCGCTGCCGGATTGTCCTCCGGTCTTCCGGCGAGAAACGGAACCGCCGGGTCTGGATCCCGTTCTTCATGATGAATACCCGGTCCTGCAGCCGCGGGGGGTAAAACTCCTGCTTTGCTTTCTCGCTGCAGGCAAAGTATCCGTTCGCCAGCCGGAACATGACCGGCGTCGTCACCGCGGAAAGGATCCGTCCTGTGATGGAATGCGGGTACTTCCCCAGGTGGGAATGTACGATCCGTACCGGGACTCCGGCGAACCATGCCGCCAGGATCGAAAGGAAAGACAGGTCGTCCTGGTGCACATGTACGATGTCATACCGTCCCTCTTTCATCGTCCTGTATAAAGTGCGGAAGCTCTTCAGCAGTTTCTTTTTGGACGGGATTTCCGCGATGCGGCATCCGAGTTCCTCATATTTTTGCCGGTAAACCCCATCGTAATGCGAAAAACAGGCCACGTCGCAGTGAAACTGCTCCCGGTCCATCTCTTCGTAATAGGAATGCAGGAGCGTTTCCACGCCCCCGGCTGTCAGGGCAGCCACTACCTGCAGGATCTTCATTTCCGTTCCTCCCGGATCATCCGGTTCAGCACGTCGTTCACATGCATCACCCGGAAAGAGGATTTAATATCGTCCACCGCGTATCCCGCCTGCCACCTGTCCGGAATCACGGTGGTAAACCCGCTTGCGTACTCCGGATTGACGGTCAGGAATACTTTGTTGGCAAAAGGCAATGCCCGGAATGTCTCAAAGTCTTCCGGCTCAAACCCGTTCTGGTCGCTGTATTTCACCAGCAGGTTATCCCACCGGATCCGCGCTTTCCGCCGGTCCCACTTTTCCTTTGCCTCCGCAAATTCCGGGTAATGCAGCAGCACCACTTCCACATCGCCCATCCGCCCGATCACGGGCTCACGGCCTTCCTTCTCAAAGACCTCCGCCGCGTGGGCCGACCGGGCAAACGGAACCTCTTCCAGTTCCATGGCGAGATACCTCCGGGGATCTGAAAGGAACCGCAGGTAATCCTTTGAGAAGAAATATGTTCCGCAGGTCGGTGAATTGTACGGCAGCCGCCGGTCCCGGGAAATGATCCCGCCCCAGCAGTTGTTCGCCAGGATCGAAAAATCCCGGTTCTCCAGTCCCGCCCGTCGGACCGGTGCCCGCAGGCGGATGATTGTATCTTTCAGCAAGCTCATTCCGCAATCCCTTCCGGTTGGATCGTTTCCTGCCCGGCAGCAGGGAAAGCGTCTCCTTTCCCGTTCTGTTCCTCCGCCGGTCCATTCCCGCGTCCCGGGCAGGCCGCCGTGCCGTATGCCAGCAGTCCGCCCACCATCAGCCAGAGCATCTCCATGGGCTTGGACGCTTCAAACATGTCGATCAGCAGGGAGTTCAGCAGGATGGAAACCATGATGAACAGCAGCGCCTTCCCGAGCTTTGTCTGCCGGCGGAGCTTGCTGACCGCTTTCATAAAGTATCCGTAAAAACCGAGCCACAGGACCGTTCCGGCAATTCCCGTCTCCGCCAGCAGCTTGATATAGTTGCCGTCCATTACGTGGGTCACGCCGGTTCCGTATCCCAGGACAGGATTCAGCCGGAAGCCGTCCGTTGCGGCGAACCATTTCAGGAACCGCAGGGCCGCGGACCAGTCTGTCACATTGTCCACATACCCCAGGATTTCGATCGCGTCCAGTTCAGGTACGCCTTCCCGGAGCAGGGAAACATACTGCGGGAAATTTCCTTTCCGGATAAAGATCCCGAGATTCGCGGCAAACTCATCCGGTTTTACCGTTCCGAATCGGCCGATCGCGCTCCATTTCAGGATTCCCGTTGTAAACAGGATTATGGCTGCCAGGACTCCCAGCATCCCCAGTCCGCCGATCAGCAGCCTCCTCCCGGAAACCTTTCCGCGGATCGGGAAATACACGATCAGCACGCTCAGCAGGATCCCGACGACCAGGGAGGACCTGGACTTTGACAGCACCAGCATCACCAGGGTGAGGGGCACCATCACCAGGGAAACCCGGTTCCGGTTCTTCAGGTAATCGCACAGAAACACCGCGCACCCGAAGCACAGGAACTGGCCGTATTCATAGTATCCGTTAAAGGTGGAAACGGCGATCCCCCTGAAAAAGTTCAGTGCGTCCTCTCCGGACACCATGTACGTGGTCTTGCTGAGGAGCTGCAGTACAGACAGCAGGATATGCAGGATGCTCATCAGGGTGAATTCGTTCATGAAAACCCTGTAGGGATCCTTCAGCTTCCGGACGGCATAGACGCCGATCAGGGCAAACGCGAAGTACTCAAACTTCCGGATCACCATCAGCATGGACAGCAGCAGCTGGTTCTCATATCCCTGCATCCGCCCTGCCGCCACCGACAGCAGGTTCACCGCGGACAGGATGATCAGGAGCTGGATCCCCCGCTTGATATAGCGGTTTCTCCACGTTGCGGAATCCTTCACCACCGCGGTGATCAGCAGTCCCAGCGCCAGGAAATCATCGATCCGGATTCCGGCCGTACTCATGCCGGACACCTTCAGCAGGTTCAGCTTCGGCAGGAAAAGGCAGGTAAACAGCAGCGGGATCGTCAGCGGGATTTCCTTCCGTCTCCGGATGATATACCATACCCAGTATACCAACAGGATCACGCCGCTGACCTGGAGGATCGGTACCCGTTTGAACGAATTGAGCGCGTACAGCACGAGCAGCGCCGCGCCGCACGCGGCCGCGGAGATTACCTTTCCCCACGGGATGCGGATCCGTACCGGACGGCGTTCCGTGACCGCCCCTGCGGAAGCCGGTCCGACGACCAGGCCGATCCCAAGCCACAGCATCTCCATCGGCTTGGACGCCTCGAACATATCGATGAACGCGGCGCCGATCAGTACGGAAACCATCATCCAGAGCACGCTTCTGGCGTAGGTCACTTTCCTGGCCGCGGTCCACACCGCTTTCATGAAGAACCCGTACATCCCCAGCCAGAGCAGCAGCCCTGCCAGGCCGTTTTCCCCGAGCAGCTTCACATAGTTTCCGTCGATTACATGGGTCACGCCGGTCCCGTAGCCAAAGAACGGGAACTGCCGGAAACCGTCCAGCGCGGCGCCCCACTTAAAGAAGCGGACCGAAGCGGATCCGTCTGAGATCCGGTCCATCACCGAGTTTTCCTTGACGCCCTCCCGGATCATGTCAGCATACTGGCGCAGGTCCCCTTTGGCGATATTGCCGGCCAGGTTTTCGGCATATTTCCCCAGGTTCACCACGCTGAACCTGCCGATTTTCAGCGTGCCCGTCATAAACAGGACGCACGCTGCCGCAAACAGCACAATCCCCGAAAAGGCCAGGATATTCACATAGGGACGATTGCTTTTCCGGACGGAAAACAGCAGGACCAGGATGGTCATGATCAGCCCGACGACCAGGGAAGACCTGGAATCCGTCAGCCAGGTCATGAAGCAGGTCAGGACAAACAGTCCGGCATAGCGGAGCTTCATGGTCCTCAGGAACGCACACAGGTAGACCGCGATTCCGAAGCACAGGAACTGACCGTATTCATAGTGTCCGTTGAATGTCGATATTGCGATTCCCGCGTCCCAGAAGGACGGTTTGCTCATGACGATGCCTGATACCGCGTAGCCGCATACCCTGGTCACCTGGAGCAGGCCGATCAGGATATGGAAACAGCTCATCCAGGTAAATTCCTTCAGGATCGCCTTTTCCGCGCACTCCGTCTTCCTGGCGATGCAGATCCCGATCAGGGCAAAGGCAAAATATTCGAATTTCCGCAGGATGGACAGGACGGAGAACAGGATTTCGTTCTCATATCCGTTCGCGATCCCCGTCATCATGGAAATCAGGCCCGCGCCTGTCATCGCGGCCAGGAACCCGACCCCCCACTGCACGTACCGGTTCCGGTATGTATACGCCTCCCGCAGGGAGATGACCAGCATGATGATGATCATCAGGTCATCCGTCCGGATCCCGGCCGTACTGTATGTCCGGTTGACCTCGATCAGGTTGATCTTCGGAATAAACAGGCAGGTGAATGCCAGCGGTACAAGAAGCGGTACACGCTTCCCGTGTTTATACCTGTCCGCGAAATACCGCGCCCAGTATACTGCCAGCAGGATCCCGCTCGGGACCAGTATTGAAATCATTCCCTGCTTCCTTCCTTGTAAATTTTCATCAGGTTTTCCACATAGGTTTCCGGCGAGCAGTCTTTTTCGTCAAACAGCTCATATGCGGCCAGCGACATTTCCCTCACCGGTTCATCCTCCGCGAACTGCCGGATCGCCTGCTCCATTTCCCGTACGTCTGCCCGGACCACCAGTCCGTTCTTCCCGTCCTTCATGGTATCGACCGCCGCGCTGCAGTCCGTGACGATACACGGCACTCCGAAGGCCTGCATCTCCGGCACGCTCAGGGGAGATCCCTCATACCATACCGAGGGGAACACAAAGCACCGGGCCTGGTCTCCCCATTTCCGGACTTCTTCCGGGGAGAGCCATCCGGGAAACAGGATCCCCGGATATTTCTTTTCCAGTTCTTCCTTCAGCGGCCCGTCGCCTACTGCCGCGGCCCTGACGCCGGCCTGCGTCACCGCTTCGCAGAAAAGCTCCGCGCCCTTCTCCGGCGCCAGCCGTCCCGCCATCAGGAAAAGGTCGTTTTCCTCCGCCTTTACCCGGTACCGTTCCCCGGTCCGGATCACATTCCGGAGATAATACTCTTTCTCCGCATGGATACCCCGCTTTTTCAGCTGTCCGCGCTGGAAGGCGGAAATATAGATATACCGGATATCGATCCGCTTCAGGACCCGGTTCTGCTTCCACTGCCGCAGGCAGCGCCAGGCCTTGTACACATAATTCCGCGAATCACAGTTGCAGCCGAGGCACCGGAGCGACATCGGCTTCCGTTCGCAGATCCTGCGCTGCACATAGTCATAACATCCGCCGTTCGGGCAGGCCAGGAAATAATCATGGATCGTCAGGAAGATCCGGATCCCGCAGTCATGCGCCGCACGGAAGACCGCGCTTGTCAGCACTTTCGTCCAGGTGTGCACATGCAGCACAGTCTCTTCCGAATCCAGGGTCTGCAGGAACTCCTTTACCTTCCGGAAGACATTCCCGTTGTAGATCCCGTGGATAAAGGCGTCCGCCTTGCTGGGATTCTGCAGCAGGTCCGGCAGCCTGAACAGGATGCACGTTACCGCGCTGTCCCGGAGTTCGGGCGCCGGTTCCCCGCAGCCCCCGATAAAGAATACCCGGAGGCCCGGATTCCGGCTCAGGAGGATCGCTGTATTGATCGCCATCTTCGCGGCGCCGCCTTCCACATAGGCATAGTCGCACGCAACGACGACATTCCTGATCTCACTCATTCCTGTCTTTCCCCGTCCTGTTTTCACGGAGGGCCTGTTTCCTTCCTGCCCGGCTCCCGAGCAGCCTTGCGAAGCAGTCCAGTCCGAAATGCACGAAGGAAATCAGCCGCCCCTGTTTCAGCAGCTTTCCGGATACAAAACACGCCATCCGGATTCCCTCGTTTACCTTGCTCACATCTCCCAGCAGGGAACGGTGCCGTTCGATCTCATATCCCTGGATCCTGTTCCTGTGATACTGTTCCTTCAGGGAGAAGTTATGGGAATGAAGCACCCGGGCGTCCGCCGCGTATGCCACCCGGTAACCGTTCCGAATCGCTTCCGCGGCAAAAAACATATCTTCATTCGTTTTCAGCGGATAATCAAAACCGCCCAGTTCCTCATAGATCCGCCGTCTGTATGCCGCGCACACGTCTGAACAGAAAAACGCCTTGATCCCCATCCGGGCGACATCCGCTTCCGACCTGATGTGGCTTTCCGCCGGATAGTTGAATGTCCGCACCAGTTTCTCCATGGGAGTGGCGTCTTCCTTCGGCAGCTGGCGCCCGGTTACCACCGCGATATCTTCCTGTTCCAGCGGCCGTACCAGGTTCTCCAGGAACTGCCTGTCCGCGGGCACCGCGTCCTGGGTCAGGAAAACGACAATATCCCCGGCGGTATTCCGCAGCGCGGTGTCCCGGGTTCTTCCATGGTCAAAATCCTTCCGCTTTACCGGCATGACCCGTACGCCTTCCGTTTCCCCGGCGACGGAAACCGTCCGGTCCGCGGATTCGGAGTCGGCTACCAGGATCTCGTCCGGCGGAAGCGTCTGCTCCCGGAGCGCCTCCAGCAAAGCCGGCAGCTCCCGCTCCGCGTTCAGCGTCGGAATGATAACAGATATACTCACTGTGCTCCGTCCTTCTTCACCACAGCCAGCATCGTCCGGAAAATGCAAAGCAGATCCAGGTACAGGCTGCAGTGTTTCACATAGTAATACTCCAGCTCGAGCCGTTCACGGTACTCGATGTTGCTTCTCCCGTTGCAGCCCCACCATCCGGTAATCCCGGGCTTAACCCGCTGGTACAGTTTCAGCCCGTCATGCTGTTCCAGTTCACCCTTCACCAGCGGACGGGGGCCGACCAGGGACATATCGCCCATCAGGATGTTGATCATCTGGGGGAGCTCGTCCACAGAAGTTTTCCGCAAGATCCTGCCAACCCTTGTGATCCTCGGGTCGTTGGCAAACTTCTGGTTCTCCTCCCATTCTTTCCGGTATTTTTCATCCTGCAGCAGGATTTCCAGCTGCTTGTCCGCGTCCGGCACCATCGTCCGGTATTTCCAGATCCGGATCGGTACGCCGTCCTGCCCCACACGGATGTGGCTGTAGAAGATCGGCGCCCGGTCTCCTGTCAGCAGGTACACACCCTTGACGAGTATGGTTACCGGCACGAGCAGGATTACCCCGGCGATCCCGAGCAGGATGTCGATCAGCCTTTTGATTCCCAGGTAGACCATCTGCCCCGGCGTGAAGCTGAATGTTCCGACGCTCAGCGTCCGGTAGACGCCCAGGTTCTGGATATACTGGTTTTCAGGCAGGAATCCGACCGCGCTTTCCACAGCCACATTGAGCCCGACGCCGTTGGCGTTCAGCGTTTCCAGAACGCCTTCCTCCACCGCGGACGGTGCCACCGCCACCAGCACCTCCTGGATATTCCGGTCCAGGATGAACCGGTCGTAATCCGCCCCGATCACGGGGACCGGAGCCATTCCTTCCACCCGGACCTCCGCGCATTCCGCGTCGTCGACCAGGTGGACGCCCAGCACCTCATACAGCTGGAAATCCCCGGCCGTTACGTTGATGACGGTCTGTGCGATCCCCTCGCTGTTTCCGATAACAAACAGGGGAATATGCTTCGTGGTCTTGATGACAATCTTTCCGCTGACCAGCATCTTCTTCCAGATGAACTTCAGGATCAGGGAAACGACAAAATACAGCCCGTACATGTAGAAGGACATCTCGCGGGAATAGTTGATGCCGATCCGGAAGACGTAAAAGGCAAGCGCGGTCAGCAGCAGGTTGTAGAACGCAAGCTGCAGTGCCCGGATGATTTCCATGTAGTACGGCCTGCGGAGGATTCCGCTGTACGGGTTCACGAACAGCGTAATCACGACATTCAGCACCAGTACAATGAAAAGGTACCGAACCCAGACTTCATTGGACCAGAACTCCATGTTTCCGAACTTCATCCAGTAGGACAGCAGGAAGCACAGGAACAGGGCGATCAGGTCGATCACCATAAAGTCAAAATGCTTGACCCATGAATACTTGCTTTTTATCTGCATCGTCATTCCTCGCAACCTTCAGGCACCGCTTGTCATTCCGGGCGGTGCGAAGGATCTTTCATGAATGGATCCTGTCTTTATACCACAAGGGCTCCGATCACCTTTGCCCCGGCCGTTTCCAGCATCTCCGCGGCCTTTCGGATCCCGTCGTTCCGCGACGTGTTCTTCTCTTCCACCCACAGCACGGCCCCTGCCTTGCATATTTCTTCCGTGGCTCCGCTGCCCGCGGGGAAATCCGCCAGGATGCCGATCGCCGTATCTTCGCCCAGCCGTTTCGTCATTTCCGCCTTCACCCGGCCGAGTACGTCCTCCCCGACCGTTCCGGCCAGCAGCAGGGTCCCTTCTCCCCGGTTTTCCCGCACCAGCACGGCCGCGTTATCGTATACCTGCTCCTCCGTAATCGGTTTCTTCCTGAACTCCAGCTTTTCCAGCAGGCCGTCGATTCCTTTCCCCGGCTTCCGGGCGCCGGACCGCTCCACCTCCCCGAAAAGCGGCACATTGTACTGTTCCGTGAGCTCGTCTCCCTTTTTCAGCCGGGAGCGCCGCACAAAGGTGATCAGGTACAGCCCGAGCATCGCCAGCAGGCCCAGGCCGGCGCCTGTCAGGACGCCCCGCGCCACCGGGTCGCCCGGCCGCAGCGGTTCGTTTTCTTCCGCGCCTTTCAGGTTCCTTTCCGATGTCTTTACCTTATCCGTGTATTTGTTGATCTCATCGTTCAGGTCATTCTTCATTTTCGTCAGGTCCGCCAGGATCTGCCTGGAAACCCCTTCATCCACCGCCAGCAATGTATGCTGTCCGACCGCCTGCGCGTTCTTTTCCGCCTCTTCGATCTTCTGCACGGCATATGCCAGGCCTTTTTCCGCCGCTTCCTCCGAGGAGGCCGCCGCTGTCACGCGGAAGGCGTTTTCTTCGCTGTCCGCGGTGATCGTAACCACCTCATTGACATATCCGGCATTGGATGTCCCGAACGCGTCCTCCAGCGCCGCTTCATCATGATCCGCGATCATCGCGCCGGTATAGACCGCCGCCACATCCCCCGCTGTTTCCCCGGCGTCGGTCACCAGGTATTTTTTCTCCGCGACCCATACGTTTCCCGGATCCAGCTGCATCAGCAGGGAATCCTCCCGGTACGCGAGCCGTTCGTTCAGCACATTCCGGTTTTTTTCCAGCTTCTTCTGTGCATTGGCCACTTCTTTCCGGTAGGCTTCCATATCCTGCTCATACCGCAGTTCATCCTTTGTTTTGTTCCCGGCCTGATGAGCCGCGTTTACGCTGAACGCCTGCCACCCGCCAATGACGGCAGCACACAGCAGCACGACCAGCAGGATGCTCCGCCAGCGGTACAGCAGATGGAAGAAAAAGTCTTTCAGCCGGTATTCCGGATCATATTCGCTGTTCACATGAACGGATTTGCCATTTACACTCACGCTTTATACCCTCCGCAATAATATAGTCCAGGAGTCAGCCGGCGCCGGATTATGCGGCCGCAGAAAACAGCTTCCTCCGGAGGAAATTCCAGCCCTTGATGATCCAGTTCTGGTTTTCCATGAAAACATACGGCATGTCCTTGTACCCGATCCCGTTTGTCCCGATCCAGACATCCAGCAGCCGCTCGCTGACAAAGCCGAAAACACGCTTGTCATAATCGCTGTAGGAGGAGATATCCAGCCGCCGTTCCAGTTCAAAAAGAATGCTGAACAGCCAGGCGCAGTAAGCGTCAAACCGGTCCTTCTTCATCACAAACATGTTGAACCGGTGCCCGGTCGGCTTCTTCATGCTTTCATCCCAGGTCCGGATATATTCCGGATACTTTTCCGCCAGGATCTTCCGG
>JAEEGL015786289.1_pt1 | contig 10609 bp, 9 predicted proteins | sample 9134231 | NCBI WGS metagenome assembly JAEEGL01 (sample SAMN16246548, study PRJNA631951) | gut metagenome | biome: gut microbiome; feature: rumen; material: fiber-attached | host: Bos | place: Iran: Karaj | collected 2018-10 | reverse complement strand
TTTTAAACAAATTAGGAATCCAATGCGATTATGTGTGGGGACATTTTAATGCTGGAACAATTAATGAACCACAATATGTTGGACATAGATGGAATGTTGTAACAATTGGTGATAAAAATTATATGATTGATTTTACGATTAGTATGATTATTCACAATTTTAATAAAGATGAAAATTACGCAAATGCTTCAAGACAATTATTATCATTAAATGATGAAAGCAGAGAATATAGTTATCTATTCTTTGATAAGTTGGCACCAACTGAAAGTATTGGTGGATTCACGAAAAATGAAAACGGAACAACTATTGATGATTTTGATGAATTTGGACATCTTAACAATTCAACTACTGATCCACAAAAGGTAATTCATAATTTAGGGACAATACCAGAAGAGTATATTATACAATATACAAGAATGTTTGATGAAGGTAAATCATTATAATGAATGGATTGCATTTAGCAATCTTTTTTCTTTTTAAATAAAGAATTATTCATAATGTGAGAAACGAATAATCACCACATGGAGACTTTTATCATATGGGAGAAGCAATAAATTTAGTTAATAATTTTAAAGTAGAGAAAGTAATCTTTAATTGTGGACTCTATAATGATTTAGAAAAAGAAATAAAAGAATAGATAAAAGTATGATATAATTTAAATGGTGGTTCTTATGAAACTTATTTTAGATGATCTTATAAATGAAGAATTAAAAGATTATTTATTAACACAAATAGGAATAACTGATGTTGAATTTAATAAAGAAAATAGATTGACTACATTGGATATTAAATATAATGAAAAAACAACTCCATGGATAATTATGAAATATATTGAATTATTTCAAAAAAATGAATATTCAATATTATTCGGATTTGATAAAAGTACAATAGGTGATTTTAAAGTATTAAAATATACAATAGATGACATGTGTTGTGATTATTGTTATAGAAAGTTGGTTATGGATTTGTTTGAAAATGAAAATATTAAATCAGTTAAATCAAACTTTGATTTTAATATACCAGCTTTTAATATTGAATTTATAATTGAATATGATGAAAAATATAAAGAGGAAGATTTAATTAAATATATAAAAGAAATTTACAGCTAATTAGATAGTTATTTGTAAAAGAATATTACTTTTAATGCAAAATGTGTTATTCTATATATAAAGAAAAGGAGAATTAATATGGGAAATATATTATTTATAATTGTACCAATATTTATTGGATTTGTTTTTATTTTTACGTTTGTTATGATGTTTAGTTCAAAAGCACGTGGAAAGATGATGAGTAAGCAAATTAAAGCTGCTAGATATATGATGGATGAGTCAAAAGAAGATATTAAAAGTATATCTGATGATATGGCTGATGCAACCAAAGATAGTATCAAAGTAACTACTTCTTCATTTGCTAGTGGAATAAGAGAAGGACTAAATGGTGAAGAAAGTATGTATTGTAAACATTGCGGTAGTGTTATAGATAGTGATTCTACTTTTTGTAAGAAATGTGGAAAAAAACAGTAACTTTTTTTAAATAATAACCATAATATATATAAACACGGTATGTGTTTTTATATAGATTAGGGAGAGTTTCTCTTCCTTTTTTTGTTTTTTTATTCTATAATATATGTGTTGTTTCCGTAGCTCAGTAGGATAGAGCAATCGCCTCCTAAGCGATAGGTCGCGAGTTCGATTCTCGCCGGGAACACCATTTTGGAAATAAACGAACTAATAGTTCGTTTTTTCTTTTTTTTTGTTACAAGTAGTGTTATAATATTTATAGAATAAGAATAGGGAGCTGTTATTATGATACTTAGAAAACCATATGCCTTTTTAATTAAGCATTTTCAAAAGATAAACATGCTTCTTTTAATATTGGTATTATTTGCATATAATGATATTTCTAAATTTAGTAAGTTCGCTAAAAACTATGTTAATGCAGGATACTATGATGAAAAAGTAAATGCAATTTCTAATTATTTTAATACATCTATAGTTTTAGCTTTTTTATTGATTTTAATTATATCTGTAATACTAATTGTATTACTAAAGAAAAAAGATAAACCATTTATAAGTTATATATTAATAGCTGTAGTTAATCTTTATACATTTGGTATATTGATATATGGAAATAACTATTTTAAATATAAAGCAATGGATGGATTCAAATTAGTAACAGCAAAGATAATGAGTGATTTGAGTTTTATTGCTACTATTTTGTATTATCCTTTGATGATTATACTGATTATTAGAGCACTTGGTATAGATTTAAAATCATTTGGTTTTCAAGAAGATAGAGAATACTTAGAAGCTAATGAAGAAGATAGAGAAGAAGTCGAAGTAGAAGTACGTTTTGATAAAGAAAAATGGATTAGGAAAGTTAAATATTATTTTAGAAATACTAAATATTTTGTTTTAGAACATCTTTTACCATTATCAATTGTAACTATAATAGTATTAGCTATTGGTGTTAAGAATGTATATAATTACATATTTATTGAAAACAAAATATATACAATGAACGAAGTAGTTAAATCTAATAATTATAATTTAAAGGTTAAACACACGTATTTAACTGATAAAAACTATGCTGGTAATATTGTTGCTAGTGATGGTAGTTATTTTATTGTAGTAGATTTAGAAGTTAATAATCCTATGGGATATTCAAGAATATTTGATATAGAAAAAATGCTCTTATTTATTGATGATAATTATTATATTCCATCTGTTAAATATAATAATCATTTTAAGGATATGGGTAATTTATATAAAGGTGAAGAGATAAATGGATATTCAACTACTTCATATTTATTGATATATCAAGTACCTAAGCCTAAGAAAGATGCTAATTTTGTTTTAAAATATCAGGATACTACTACTAAGAAGAGTATGACTGGTAAATTACTTCAAATTAAGATAAGAGTTACTGATATATCTAAATTTAAAGATAAAGGATTAGGACATTACAAAGAGGATATGATTATTCCAATTAATGAACAAGAGAAAATGAACTTTAGAATTAATAATTATGAAATAGGCGCAACAACTAATTATATGTATCAAAGTTGTGGTAGTGATGGTACATGTCCTATATATGAAAAAACTTATACAGCTCCTGCCGGTAAAAATGTAATGCATATTAAATTTGCTTTAGAAGATAAAGATAAAGAAGATTTCTTGGATTTTGTTAATAGTTATGGAAAGATAAAATATATAATTAATGATGAAACAAAAGAAGTAACAATTAAGAATGCTATTACTAGAAAATATCAAGGTAGTCATTTATATTTAGTAGTACCTGATGAAATTGTTAATGCTACTAGAATAGACTTTGTATTTACTATTAGAGCGTATAGATATACATATAGATTGAAAGGGGAATAATATGAAAGATAAGATTAAAGAATTTGCTAAAAAAAATAAGAAATATTTAGTAATATTATTTATAGGATTATTCTTAATACTAGTTGGTTATATATATTGGGATGTATATTTATCTAAAATAGAAATATTTAAGAAAGAAGAAAAAAGACTTCAAGAAGCTGCTGAAAGATATTATAGTTTTCGTAAACAATATTTGCCTAAAGAAGGTGGATATAAAACAATAACACTTAATGAATTATATGGGAACGTAGAAATGGAAGATTTATATGTTCCAAAAACAAAGAAAGCTTGTAATCCAGATAGTTGGGTAAAAGTATATAATGAAAAAGGAAAATATAAGTATATTACTTATTTAGAGTGTGGAAAATATAAATCTAAAGCAGATCATGAAGGACCTAAGATAACTTTGAAAGTAAATGATACTTTTGATGTAGCATTTGGTTCAAAATATGAAGAATTAGGGGTTAAAGAAGTAGTAGATAATGAAGATGGCAAAATGGATATTAAAGATGTAATTATAGATTCTTCTAGTGTTAATACATCACAAATAGGTGAATATGTAGTTACATATACAATACATGATTCTACTTATAATGAAACAAAAGTAACTAGAAAGATAATAGTATCTAAAGGACTATCTGATACTGCTAAACAAAATACTAATTCAGAAGGTTATTATCAAGGTATAAGTAATAACTATGTATTATTCTCTGGTATGCTATGGAGAATAGTAAGGGTAAATGAAAATGGTACTGTTAAGATAATACTTGATCAACCAAGTAGTAATTTAAGAGTTAATTATGAACAATATGAAGATGGAAATATTGATACATGGTTAAATGAATATTTTTATAAACATTTAACTAATCCAGATGATTATGTGGTTGAATCTGAATTCTGTGTAGGTAATATTAATTCTATGGCAGATATTTCTAATTATTGTAATGAAAAGGTAAAAAGAAAAGTAGGATTACTTGATGTAAATGAATATCATAAAACTTCTAATGATGCTGGAGCACATTATTCTATAATTGCGAAAAGTTCAATATTAGGAAATAAGATAGGTAATAATTATGCTAATGCAACATTTGATGGAACTAGTCCTAGTGGTGAAACAGTAGAAAAAATAGCTCCTGTTAGACCAGTAATTGTGTTAGTTAATAATTTGACTATTACATCTGGTGATGGTTCTAAAGAAAAACCTTATAAGTTAAATGATTATGAATATGCTGATGCATGGGATGAAATTAATACTAGAATAGTTGGTGAGTATTTTGAATATTCAGGTAATGTATTTAGAATAATTGAAATAGATAAAGATTCTAATGTAAGGGCTATTATGGCAAATCATTGGGTTAGACAACCAGATAATACACCAATATATGTAGATTATACTGACTTAGAAAAAACAACATTTGATGTCAAAGAAGATAATAATCCAGGATATATAATGAATAATGAATTCTTAGATTATATGAATACTAAGAATATAATTACTTCAACATATGAAATACCAACTAATGATCCAACTAAAAAGTATAATGAATATGAAACTAAGAAAATAAAAGCGAAAATAGTTTTACCAAAAACATATGATTTATTTGCATCACAAAGTGAAGTAATGCAGTCATATATTGATAATAGTATGTCTGATAATATGGTATTTATGGTTAATCCATCTACAAGTGTGGCTTTTGAAGTACCAAAGGATGTATATCAAGCATATGCAATAAAAGCAGTTATGACTATTGATGGTAAATTAAAGATTAGAAGTGGTAATGGTACTAGCATAAAACCATACAAGTTAGGAAAGTGATAGTATGAATAAAAAAAGACTAGCAATAGTATCAATAATAGTATTAATTATTATTGTTGCTGGAATATGTTTAGTAATTTTTAGGCCTAAAAAAACAAGCGAAAAAATGAATTTAAAATTTGAAAGTAGAGTAGATGAACTAAGTAAGTTTGATAGTGGTGATTTCTATAAATTTGGTTGGTTACAAGTTCAAGGAACTAATATTGATTTACCAATATTAGATTCTAGCAGTATAACTGCTGAACTTGATTACTCATATGGATGGGATAGTGCATTATATATGCATAATCAAAAGTATCAAGTTTTATTAGGACATAATATTATAAATGTATCTAGTGAACCAATGATGCCTAATGATACTTTATCTGATTTTGAACCATTAATGGCTTTTGTATATTATGATTTCGCTAAAAATAATTTATATGCACAATATACTCAAGATGATAGTGATGATATATATTTAATCTATAGTATAGGTTTTTCTAATTATATAGATAATGAATATACAAATCTAAATACTAAAGAAAGAAGAAAAGAATATATAAAAGAAGCTAAAGAAAATAGTATCTATGATTATGATATAGATGTTAATGCTGATGATGAATTATTAAAGATAGAAACATGTACTAGAATGTTTGGTACTGAGTATAATCAACAGTTATCAGTTAATTTAAGAAAACTAAGAAAAGGTGAAAGTATTAATAAGTATTCAGTTAAAAAGAATAAGAATTATAAACAAATACAATCATCAAAAGAAAAAATGTAAAATAATATTTTAAATACATATAAAATATGTTATACTTATATTTAGAATATAGAGGTGCTTGAATATGAAAAAGAATAGAATCGGCAAATTACTTTTTGTATTTACATTATTATTAATACCTTGTGTAAATGTTAGTGCAGCTAGTGTTATTACTGTAACAAAATGTATTAATAATACACTATATAATATTACATATGATACAAAAGTAAATACAGAAGTTTATGTTAGTAAATTGACATTAGAAGATATTCAACGTGGATCTATGCTTCCACCTGCTGGTACATCTAGTGAGGATTTAGAAAAGTATAAATTTAAAGTATCTGTAGGAACTACAGGATGTTATACTGAAAAAAAAGGCATAGATGAAACAACTTTTACTTGTCCATCTGACAAAGCTATAACTATTGGAAAAGTTTTAAGAGAATATTTTGATAATGAAAAAGTTGAAGTAACTAACAATATTATTATGAATCTTGATGAAGGTTCAGGAAAATATAATATTGGTATAGTCGATAAATTTAATGGAAAACTTTTAGTTAGATATGTATCTGATGGAAAAGCAGAAAATGTAGGTACTAATAAAGCTAGTGCTTATGGTAATGATTTTTTAACTAAAGATGGTAATGGTAGATATAATATTTATGGTGTAGAACCAAATAAGAATATAAAAATTGAATTCTATCAAGCTAAAAATGACGAATGTAGTGGTTACTACATAGGAACATTAAATTTTCAAACACCAAGTTTAGATGATTATGATGTATTAAATCCAATAATTGATAATCCAAACGGATATGGTTGTGATGCTGTTAAAAATTATGTACCACCTGTTACTAAGGATTCAAGTGAAAAAATAAGTGGGAATATCTTAGAAGCATTTAATAATGATAAAATGGAATATATACGTGAGTGTTATCCACAAAGTAAAACAGAAACTATGAAGTTTTCTGCAAAACAAAAGTTGAGTGCTACAATAGCTGAAAAACTAGGAGCATTAAAAGCAACTTGGGAAGGCCGTAGTTATGCTAAGATATCTGGTAAAGCTATATGTCAGAATGAATATCAAGCAGGTTCTAGAGAATCATTTAATTGGAAAGGTTCTTATTGGAAAGGTTCTTGTACAGAAACTTTACTTGTAAAAGGTGATAAAGCTAAACTTGTTAAAGCAGGTGGAGCATTTGCCTATGTATCTACATTTACTGTAGAAAGAACATGTACTATTGGTAGAACAGGTTTTGCTGTTATGAAGGATCAATGTCATTCAGAAACTGATTGTCACTGTAATGGTAGATATCGTGGTCAATATTATGAATGTGATAAGAGTGTAGATCCTAACTGTGGAAGTGGACCTAATCAAGATTTTGATAAATGTATTAATAAATGTGATGGTGGTAAATATACACAAAATTGTATAAATAGCTGCTATACTGAAGTTTATGGAGATACTAAACGTAGTAAAAAAATAGAAAAATTCTCTGTTGATAGTAAAAAGAATAATATAGAATTTACTTCTTATACTATACCAGCAACAGATTTACCTGTTGTTAGAAGAGGAACAAGTGTTAGAGGATATCCTGGTAATGTATATGAACTTGATGGAGTGGAATGCTTTGTATCTGATGCATGCTATTCTGGTGGATATGGATGTTATTTCCGTGTTAGTGTTGGTCCTCCAGGATGTAGTTGGAATCCTCAAGATGAATATGATTCAGAAATAGCTAGATCAAGGGCAGAGTTTGAATATTTGAAGGATAAATTATTAACTTCTGATATTCCAAAAGGAAATTATAGATATACAATTACAGATTCATATTTAAATAAAGATGGTAATTACTTTAATTTTGTTGTTGATAGTAATAATAATCCAGCACTTAATGTTCATGAATCAGAAATTAGTACTTCAACTGATGGTTGTCATAGTGAGCAATTAGGTTCTCAAGGTGAGTCAGTAAGTTTTTGTACTACTAATACTTCTACAAAGACAATGACTGTTAGTTTACCTTATTCTTATGTTAATAGATTAACTACTGAACCAACATTTAAGACAACTGAGGATACAACAGATGCTTACTTTATTAATACTAGTACAAAGAAATTAGAAAAGGTTAAGACATATAATCAATTTGAATATTATCATAATAGTGGTGAAAGAAAATACTATACAAATGTTCATAGCCCTAACATAAATGTTAACTATAATAATAAAACTTATACATTAAAAGGACAAAATGAAGAAGTAGTAAATAATATTAGAGTTGATTACTGGGGTGTTGGTGGAGCTGGTTATAGTTCTACTGAAACAAGCGGTGTAAAGAGTGAACCGATAAAATGTTATTATGGAGTATATAATAAATTTATATGTCCACCACCATGTACTGATGATATAACTGGTTCTGGTGGAATACAATTTATATTTAGACCTATTGATTTAGGTGATGTTTTCCCTAATGGAAGAGATCCAAGATGGAATTGGAGTTGTAAGGCTACAATGAAAGATTGGTATACACAAAATCTTTATGGTAAAGGTACTGTTATAGCACCAGTAGCATTAACTAAGAGAATTGAAAATTGGGCAAATGGAGAAAAAGATATTTATGATCCAGGTACTGGTGAAATGGATTATGAATTTATTTTAACAGGAGAAAACATTAGAAATATTCAAAGATATAATAGAGAAATCAAGACACAACATCATGATTATAATAATGATGATGAATACAATTATTTAGATTATGATATGCATTGTACTAATAAGAATGGTATTTCAGTATGTGAAAGTCAATTCTTAAATAATGAACAATATGTTACATATGCAGGTGGTCATTCAACTGCTACACGTAAGAGTATAATAGGATGTAATAATGCTATGCAAAATGGTACTATGTGTGATAAGACATTAATTACTACAAGAGATGATATTTGTAGTGGTGGATCATATGGTAATTTAAATAAGGATCCTGAGTGTACTAATATGGTACAAGTAGATTAGGAGGTAATAATTAATGAGTAAGGCAATGGTTTTAGTTTATATTATAATACTTGGTGTTGTAGCCTTAGGTATTATAAATATTACACAACATGTTCAAAATGGTAATGAACTTGATTATTATCTTCTAGAAGAAACTACTGAAGCTGCAATGATAGATTCTGTTGATTTAGCATATTATCAAAGCAGTGGTGGTGCTGTTAGAATCGATCGCGAAAAATTTGTTGAAAGTTTTTTAAGAAGATTTGCAGCAAGTATTAATGCAAATAGAACTTATGATATTAAGATATTTGATTTAAATGAAATGCCACCTAAGGTTAGTATTCAAATAGATGCAGGTACAATTGCAACATTTAGAGCACAAGGTGATGAAAATGCTTCACGTGCAGTTATAACAAACAAAATCGATGCAATACTTGAAACCAAGTATGAAGAAGATAGATTATTGGGAGAGGTTGTATCCGATTAAAATAGGAAAGGAAGAGGTTTATGAATAATTTAGTGATATCAATTAAAAAATTTCTTGCAAACAAAAACACTGTTACTGTTATTGGTGTGTTATTAGGTATAGTTATTTTATACATTGGTTATAATTATCGTATTAAAAAAGCTATAACTCCAATCACAGTACCATATGCAACTGAGACTATACCACCAAAGACAAAAATAACTAGTGATATGATAGGAAGTATTAAAGTACCACCTTCAATGTTAAGAGGAGATGCATTAACTAATGTAAGTAGTATTGTTAGTCATTATGTTAGTGCAGATACTGTTATACCAAAGGGTAGTTTATTCTATAGTAGTGCTGTAGTAAATCAAAGTGATTTACCAGATAATATTATTTATGATTATCCTGATGGATGGGTACTTGTTAATATGGCAGTTAATACTACTAATACATATGGTAATAAAATATTCCCAGGTAACTATATTGATATCTATCTAAAAGCAGTTAATAAGATAGATGAACAAAATATTAGTGCTAATACACAAGATAAAATTATGTTAGGTAAATTACTTCAAAATGTTAAAATTATTGATGTAGTTGACTCAAATGGTGATAGTGTATTTGAAAACTTAGAAGATGTTAAAGTTCCAGCACAATTAATATTTGCTTTACCTGAAGAATATCATATATTACTTCGTAAAGCTATGTATCTAAGAACTTATGATGTTACATTAATACCAGTTCCAACAGCTGAAAGCTTAAAGGATAAACCTGGTTCAGTAACAGTAGCTAATGAACAAATAAAAGAATTCATTAATAAAGTTACAGTATGGACTGAAGATACACCATTACAATAAAAGAATAAAGAATTAAAAGAATAAAAGAATGGGGAGAGGAACATGAAAGACAGTTTATTTGAACAGTTAGACTTTGGTGCCTTTAAAGAATATGTCGATAATGATGATATTACCGATATATCTTATGACAATAATGGTCAAATTTGGGTAAGAAGTCTTGAAAAAGGTTCTTATAGAGTAGAAAATCCAAATATTAATAATGCTGTTGTTGAAAAACTAGCTTTCCAATGTTCTAACGTTATGGGAACTACGTTCAATAACGCATCACCATTTTTGGATGCAGAAAGTCCTGAACTTCGTCTTAACTTTGTACACGAATCTATAGCTACAAATGGTATAGCACTTGTTAT
>JAEEGL015579263.1_pt1 | contig 10609 bp, 7 predicted proteins | sample 9134231 | NCBI WGS metagenome assembly JAEEGL01 (sample SAMN16246548, study PRJNA631951) | gut metagenome | biome: gut microbiome; feature: rumen; material: fiber-attached | host: Bos | place: Iran: Karaj | collected 2018-10 | reverse complement strand
AATGGAAAATTCATGCAAGCGCCTTGAAATGCCTGTATTCCCAAAAGACCGCTTTATTGAAGCAGTTCTTAAGACAATTAAAGCAAATAAAGAATGGGTTCCACCATACGGAAGCGGTGCTACCCTTTATATTCGTCCATATATGTTTGGTTCAAGCGCAGTAATCGGTGTAAAACCAGCTGATGAATATCAGTTTAGAATTCTTGTAACACCAGTTGGACCATATTTCAAAGGCGGTGTAAAACCAATTAAGGTTCGCTTGAGCGACCTCGACCGCGCCGCTCCTCACGGAACTGGTGATATTAAGGCTGGTTTGAACTATGCTATGTCTTTGCACAACATTGTAGATGCTCATAACTGCGGTTATGCAGAAAATATGTATCTTGACCCGGCAACTCATACTTACCTTGAAGAAACTGGTGGAGCAAACATTATTTTCATTACAAAAGACGGAAAACTTGTTACTCCAAAATCTGATTCAATTCTTCCTTCTATTACACGCCGCTCGCTTGTAATTGTTGCAAAAGAATATCTTCATATGGAAGTTGAAGAGCGCAAGATTAACAAAGATGAACTTGCAGACTTTGTAGAATGCGGACTTTGTGGAACTGCCGCAGTAATTTCTCCAGTTGGCGAAATTGATGATCACGGAAAGCAGATTATCTACAACGAAGGAAAGCAGGAAATGGGTCCTAAATTGAAAGAAATTTACGATACTTTAACAGGTATTCAAATGGGCCGTCTTCCAGCTCCAGAAGGTTGGGTTTACACTATATAATTTACAAAATCCTCAAAAAGCAAAAGAGGACACAGAGGTAAAAAATTATATTTTCCAATCTCTGTGTCCTTTTAAACTCTGTGAGAGACATAAAAAAAACGTTATTGCCATAAGCGCAATAACGTTTTTTTTGTCTATAATTGAAAATAGTTCAACAATTTCAAAATAACCAGCGGAGCCGGAAAACGGGCTGATCAACATTCTGCACAACCGAGCAAAGCGAGCGCAAAAGCCGTTAGGCAGTTCGATTTCCGACGGGAGCCGGTCATTTTATTTAGCGTACTTTTCTCAAGAACGCGTCTTTAAATCCGTAGCTCTTAAATCTTTCCAAAACAACCTTATATTCATCTACATTTACCGGGCCAATCAAAATCTGCTTTTTAACTCCGCCGGCCATTGGCACAATTGTAATCGGGTAATTTGTTCCATACTTTTCGATTACGGCCATAATATTTTCATCAGATGAATAAACTGCAATCTGAATATAATATTTTCCTTTCTGCAAACTTGAAAGATTTGGAACCACATAGTTTTGATAAGAGCTTGCACTTGAAGGAGCAGGTTTTTCAACCACTTCAACAGAAGGCTCTTCTTCTTTTGGCTCTTCAATCTTTGCTTCTTCAGCAGGAGTTACATTTTCTTCAACTTCAGAAACTTCATCTTCCGGCGGATTTGATTCTGCTGGAACTAAAACAATTGCTTCATAAGATTCTGTTTCTTCTTCAAGGGCTTCGTCTGCAGGAGACTCTTCTTCAAGTGATTCTGTAACTTCGTCATTTTCTTGCGGAAGTTCGTCTATTGAATCTTCTTCAAAAGTTTCAGCTGGAGCTTCTTCTTTTTCAGGCTCTGGAGTTTCAGGCTCTTCTATTTCTTCAACCGATTCAGCTTCTCCTTCTTCCTGATTTTCAAGTTCGTCTAATTCTTCAGCAGCAAAAGGCTCTTCATTTTCGCTTTCAGCTTCAGGCTGTTCAGGCTCGTCGTCTTCAAAAGTTTCATAAGATTCAGGCGATTCTGTTTCTGCTGGAACTTCATCAATTTCTTCTGCAACAGTTTCTTCAGGTTCGCTTTCTTCTTCAGTTTTTTGTTCAACTGGAATTGGAGTCTGTTCTTCTTCCGTTTGATTTGCAGGCTCCCTCTCTTTCGCTGGCTCCGGCTCCAATGTTTCTTCCAAAGGCTCAGCTTCTACAGCTTCTTCTTCAACCGGCTCGCTAGCAGCAGTTTCTTCTGAAACGGGCGGCTCTTCTTTCGCTGGAGTTTCTTCCACTTCTTGAGCTGCAGGCTTTTCAGGCTCTACAAAAGCTGGAGTTGGTTCAGGTTCTGCTTCAACTTCAGGCTGAACTTCGCTTTCAGGCTCAACAGTTGGTTGTGGCTCGGCATTATTTCCAGCTTCTTTTTCTGATTCAGCAAAAGCTTCTGTATTTTTTTCAGAGCCAATTGAATCAAAATTATCATCATAATCATCTAAAGCAGAATTTGACTTTGAAATAACAGCGTTTCCATAAACACGCTCGTCTTGGCCAGAACGCTTTGTGATTTTTACAATATTGTTTGCGCCCTTATCAATTCCCATAGCATCAGCAGCTTCTGGAGAAAGCATAATTGCAACGCCTTCTGAAGGATCAAGCGCACCAATTACCAAAAGATCTACAGTATGATCACCTGAAATATTTGTAACAGTAATAATATCGCCAGGAAGGTAGCCTACAGTTTTTGCAAAAAGACCTTCAGGAAAAACACCTTTATCAACGACAACGGCCCTTCCGTCAAGAGAAGGACTGAACGAAGCAAACAAAAGGCACCCTGTAATTACTAGCAAAATCTTAAAAATGTTTTTCATCTTTTTTATCATATCCTACCCACCTTAGGCTTTATTCGCTTTCAATGCTTTACTTATATGACTTACAAGTTCATTTGAAACTTTGGACAGATTATTTTTTTTGATTTTATCAAATTCAAGATTTTCCAAAGTTTCGTGTACAATCTTGCTTCCAGTTTTTATATTTGTAATTGAATAATCAATTTTATATAAATTTGAACTTGATGAAGTAGTTTGCGAAGATTTTTCGTAATAAAGTTTTATCTGAACAAAATAATCCGAATAACCATTAAATGCATCTCCGCTTCCAATTTTATATAATCTTTCATCTTGGCTTTCTGAATCTGAAATTGCTGCATCAGAATTTGTAACAATATAGCCATATTCAAAAAATTTATTGAGAACTGAATCTTCTATAACCATTGAATCTTCAGAAAGGTTGTCTAAACTTGCATCGTGCTGCACAATCTGAAATGAAATCTGATTTGCAAAACAGAATGAGCCGCAAAAAGTTGCAGAACACAGAAGAACAATTAAAATACTAAGTCTTTTGAGTTTCCCCATATTTCTTACCCCATTATTCGACTTTCACTTCATTCATCGGAAAAAATTAAATTGAGGTTTAGACTTTTTTGTGATAAAATTGGGAATAAGGTTGGGAAATGGAAAAACGAATTTACATCATTGGCGCAGGTTTTGCCGGACAGACTATTGCCGATGATATTAAACGAAAAAAAATATTCGGAAAAGTTAACGCATTTATAGATGATAATAAGGAAATTATCGGAACTACAATTGACGGAATTCCGGTTTTAGGCCCAATCAGCGGCGTAACTTCAATTCTTTCCAATTCTGATTTAGACGAAGCAATTATTGCAATTCCTTCTGCTCCAACCGAGCGAATCCGTGAAATTTACGAAACTCTCACAAAAAACGGTTTTAATCACATAAAAATTTTGCCGGGAATCAGCCAGGTTATTGAAGGAACGGCGCACCTTGTTCAAACCCGCGAAATTGATCCGCTTGATATTTTAGGCAGAACGCCAGTTACAATTTCACTAAAGGAAAGTCTTGGTTATCTTCGCGGAAAGCGTGTTTTTATTACAGGAGCAGGCGGTTCAATTGGCTCAGAACTTGCGCGCCAGCTTTTAAGCGGCGGTGCCGAGCGTCTTTATCTTTTTGGACACGGTGAAAATTCAATCTGTCAGATTTACCGCGAGCTTCGGTTGCTTCAGGCCGAAGGTGTTGGCGAAAAGGCGACAATTGTTCCTATTATCGGTGATATGCGAGACCGTGAATATGTTGATTATATTATCCGCCAAACCCATTGTAATGTGCTTTTTCATTGTGCAGCGTACAAACATGTTCCAATGATGGAAGAAAATCAGGTTGCTGCAATTGAAAATAATGTTTTTGGAACAAAAAATCTTTTAGATGCGGCGCTTAAAAATAAAGTAGACCGATTTGTTTTAATTTCAACAGATAAAGCGGTGGCTCCGGTAAGCGTTTACGGCGTTTCAAAAATGCTTTGCGAAAAACTTGTTCTCGATGCAGCAAAAAAAGCAGGCAAAAGTCAAAACGGAAATAAACAGTCTTTTATGTTTGTGCGCTTTGGCAATGTACTTGGAAGTCGCGGCTCAATTCTTCCGCTTTTCCAAAATCAGATAAAAACCGGCGGTCCAATTACAGTAACTGACGAAAATATGGTTCGTTTTTTTATGACAATTCCAGAAGCCTGTTCTCTTGTTTTACAAACCGGCGGAGTTGGCGAAAATGGAAAATCGTATCTTTTAGATATGGGCGAGCCAATAAAAATCATAGATCTTGCAAAACAGATTATAAAATTTTCAGGACTTGAACCTTACAAAGATATTGATATTAAGATTGTTGGAGCCCGCAAAGGCGAACGTCTTATTGAACCTCTTTGGCTAAAAGAAGAAAATCCAACACCAACAAAATATAAAAAGATTTTAATGCTTGATAACAAAGAATACGAAACTCAAAGACTTGAAAAACTACTTGGCGCACTTGAACCAATTTGTTTTTTTACAAAAGGCAACGAAAAAGTATTCCGCGACAAAACCTTGCTTGTAAAACTTTTGTGCGACGATTGCGAAAGTCTTCGCGATTTTTATGAAGAAATCAAAAGTGATAATCAGCTTAGAACTGATTTATTATAGAAGAAAAAGACAGGAAAGCTATGGCAGAAATAAAAGTTCCATTTCATAAAGCAGCAATTACAAAAGACGAAGAAAACGCCGTTTTAGATGTTCTTAGAAGCGGCTGGCTCACAACAGGAAAATACGCGCTTGAATTTGAAAAAAAGTTTAGCGCTTCGGTAAGCGACACAAAACAAATGGCAGAAAACCGTAAAAACGCAAATTTGCCAACTGACGAAGTAATTTGTCTTGCCGTAAATTCAAACACAAGCGGAATGATTTTAGCAATGGAAGCCTGCGGCGTTTGTCAGGGAACTGCCGTAATTACAACGCCCTACACTTTTGTTTCAACAGCAACCTGCGCCCGCCACTTAAATGCAGATGTATTTTTTGCAGACATTGAAAAAGACACCTACAACATAGATCCAGATAAAATAGAAGAAATCTTAAAAAAAGACGCAGCTCCTGGAGGCGTGGACGGAAAAGGCGCGCACCGGGTTCGCGAAATTGTTCCGGTTCACATAGCGTGCAACGTGTGCAATATGGCTCGTATAATGCAGCTTGCCCAAAAATATTCAACACCAGAAAACAAAATCCGCGTAATAGAAGACGCCGCTCACTCTTACCCTTCTCCAACAGAACTTGGCTTTGCAGGCACAATTGCAGATGCGGGAGTTTTTTCTTTTTACGTTACAAAAACAATCACAACGGCAGAAGGCGGAATGGTTTGCACTCGCGACAAAGATTTAGCTCGCCGTATGACAGTTATGCGAATGCACGGAATGGACCGCACAACTTGGGACAGATACACAAGCCCACGCGCAAGCTGGGAATACGACATAATCGCACCTGGCTATAAGTTCAATCTTCCAGATGTACTTGCAGCGCTCGGCTGCTGCCAGGTAGAACGCGCTCAATTATTTTATCAGCAGCGCAAACGAATTGTAGAAAAATATAATCAAGCCTTTTCAAAGCTGGACTTTATAAAACTTCCGCCAGACGCACAGGGAAATTCGTGGCATTTATATCTTATGCGCATAATTCCAGAAAAACTGAAAATCACACGCGAAGAATTTGCAAAACAAATGCAGCAAGCGGGACTTGGAATCTCCGTGCATTTTATTCCGATTTTCCATTTTACTTACTGGCAAAAACTCTACCCGGATTTTACTGCGCAAAACTTTCCGAACGCAGAACGCCAGTACAGCACAACAATTTCAATTCCGCTTTTTCCGGATATGACAGATGAGCAGGCCGAACTTGTAATTTCCACAGTTACAAAAATCGGCAATGAAAACAGGAGATAAAAACAAATAATGCCGGCAGCAAAAAAGAATCAGAAAAAAAACTTACGTTCTCTCGAAGCAAACGGCTTTTACAGCGACTGCGAAAAAGAAGGCTGTCTTTATGCAGTTTTAGTCCGAAGCCCTGCTCCAGCCGGAAAAATAAAAAGTGTCGCAGCGCCAGAACTTCCGGAAGGATATTTTCTTTTAACTTCTGATGTTCTTCCCGGTTCAAAAACAATCTGCGCAAACAAAACAGTTACAAAAGTTTTTGGTTTTGATAATGTTTCTTATGAAGGCGAGCCGCTTGGAATTCTTTTTGGCCCAGATGAAGAAATTGTTTACAAACTTTTAGATAAAGTAAACATAACCTTTAATGTTGAAAACCTTGAATCTGCTCTTCACAATGTAATCAATAATCAAACTGATGAAGCCGAAAACTTTAAGGAATTTGTAGAGCAGATTAATGAAATGCCGTCTCTAAACACGGTTATTGATAAATCAGATGTTGAAGAAAACCCAAATGTAGAAGTTGCAAGCCGCGAAGTAAAATACGGACTTTACGAAACACTTTCTGTTGCGCAAGCCGATGCAAAGATTTTTAAAAATGCCGCTTTTACATCAACTGATACTTGGAAAGAAAACCTTTTAACTCCAAAATGGCAGGAAACAGAAGGCGCATTTGCCTACACCGAAGGCGAAAATCTTCATATTTTTGTTCCAACCCGCTGGACAGCTTTTACGCAAAAATCAGTTGCACAGGTTTTAAATATCAGCGAAGAACAAGTTTTTATTCACAAAACAAAATCTCCTGGAATCTATCCAACAGGCCTTATGCGAACAACCCAGCTTGCAGTTCAAATAGGAGCCGCAGCCTGGCTTACAAAAAATCCGGTGAAATTAGTTTTAACGCAAAGCGAGCAGGAAAACATAATGGTTCCTGGCGTTCTTACAGAAATCACCTATAGAACAGCTCTTGATAATAACGGCCGCTTAAAAGCTCTTAAAATTATTATTGATATTGATATTGGCTCTTCAAATCCTTTTGCGCAGGAAATTACAGACCGCATTGCTATTGCTTCGGCAAGTTATTATAAACCTGAAAATATGTACATAAGTGCAAAAGCGCACACTTCAAAAAAGCCGCCAACTTCTATTTCGCTTCAGATTGTTGAATCGCAGGCTTTTTTTGCAATTGAAAATGAAATTCAAAAACTCAGCAATTTGTCAAAAATCTTTCCAGATGAATTGAGCTTAATAAATTCAATTCATTCTGATGCAATTTATGCAAACCAAATGCTTAATTTCCAAAAAGAAAATGAATCAGCGGAATTAACAGATTTTAAAGAAGCACAATTGCAAGAAACAGACGCACAAGGAGCACCCCCGCAAGAATCAGAGTCACAAGAATCTGTTTTGCAGGAAGCAAACTCGCCAGAAACACCGGCCGAAACAGAACTTCCAGTTTCCTCAAAACCATTTCCTTTTAATATTCAAACAGGCAACATCGAACAAGTTATAAAAGATGCACTTTGCCAAAGCGATTTTAACCGAAAATATGCTTCATATCATATGGACGCAATTGACCGCGCAGAAAAAGACAGCAAACCTTTTTTTGCATTGCCGCTTCGCGGAATTGGAGTTGCAACAGCGTATATTCCTTCTGGTTATTATGGGCAAACAAGTTTTACAAATGACGCAAGCCTTGATGTAACACTTACAGACGAAGAAAAACTCATAATTCATACAATAAAACCGTCAGAAGTTATTCAGGAAATCTGGAAAAACTCGGCGGCAGAAATTCTAAATATTCCAAAACAAAATATTCAGATTAATTGTGAATTTCCTTACGACCAGATTCCAGAGCGGCCAGAAGATTCTTTCAGTTCAATCAGCATTATGAATGAACTCGTAAAAAAATGCTGCGCCGACATTCAAAAAAAACGCACAAGCCAATCGCTTCCAATTACAATAAAGCGCGGCGGAAAAACAAACGGCCGCAGCAAATGGAACAAAGACACTTTTAAAGGAACTCCGTTTTACACAACTTCGTTTATCACAACTGTAGTTGAAGTTGAACTTGACACTTATACTTATAATGAAAAAATCAAAGGAATCTGGGTTACAATGGATTGCGGCGAACTTTTAGATGAAGCCGCTGCCGTTCGCACAATCCGCCTTGAAATTCAGCAGGAACTTACAATGCTTGTTCGCGGAAAAACAGTTCCTTGCGACGCAATTCATATCAATTTTATACAATCAGGGGAACACGCAAGCCAGGTTGGCGGATTAATTCACAATTCGCTTCCGGCAGCTTTTTCTTCGGCACTTTCTCTGGCACTTACAACCCAGCTTACAGAAATTCCTTGTACCGAAGATTTACTGTTCAAATTGATTCGTGACCGCACTAAAGAAAAAAATAAATCCATAAAATCAGAAAGCAAAGGAGCGGCAGAATGAAAATCCCCGTAACCTTGAATGGAATAAAAACTATTTTAGACGCGCATGCCGATGAATCGCTTATGAAAGTGCTTCACAAAAACGGCTGTCCTTCTGTAAAAAGCGGTTGCAGCACAGGATTTTGCGGAGCCTGCACAGTTCTTTTAGATGATAAACCGGTTGCAGCCTGCAAAATTCCCGCAGGAATTGTTCGCGACGAAAATATCGTCACCTTAGATCATTTTGCAAAAACCGAAGAATATTCAATAATAATGAGCGGCTTTCAAAAAGCCGGCATAAAACTTTGCGGATATTGTACCGCCGGAAAAGTTTTTTCAGCTTATCAGATTTTAAAAATGCCGAAATTGCCAACGCGCCAGGAAATCACCGACAGCGTAAAAGCACTTTCTCCATGCTGCACCGACCTAGAAACTTTAGTCAATGGAATAATTTACGCGCTGCACATTTCAAACAAAAGGCTGAAACGAGGAAAGTAATGAGTAAAACAATTTTGTACGCAAAAAACACAACAGAACTCATAAAAATATTAAATAACAATCCCGGCACAAAAGTAGTTGGCGGCTGCACAAGAATTGAAACTCTGCCCGAAAAATTCATTTCAACACACGGAATCAAAGAATTAGCTTACATTTCCCGCCACGAACGCTACATTGACGTTGGGCCGGGCACAACACTTTCCGAAATACTTTCAATCGGCCAAAATCATCTTCCGCCAATTTTGTATGAAGCGCTAAACTGCATTGCAAATCCAATAATCAGAAATACCGCAACAATCGGCGGAAACATCTGTTCCGAAAATCATAAACTTACACTTTTTGCGCCACTAATGGCTTTAGATGCAAAACTCGAATTCAAAAATCTAACAGAAACGCGCACAGAAAACATAAGAAATTTCCGTTTTATACCGCAAGGCTTTATACTTTCAAATATCCGCATTCCACTCGTAGACGCTGAGCTTTCTATTTTCCGCCGAATTGGCCCGGAACACGCAATTTCCCAACAGTCAGCTTCATTTGCCTTTCTTGCCGATACCGAAAAAAACTGGCTTTTAAACGTTCACCTTGCATTTGCAGGCCCGTTCACATTCCACAGCAAAGAATTTGAAAACATAATGAGCGGCCGCCGACTTCCACTTTCACAGCGCGACATAACTCACCTCGAAGAAGCCGTTGCCGAACAGTTCCAAAAAGCTGCAACCGACCAAATGATTCCAGACGTAATGCGCCAGCAATTCTTTAACCTTGCGCGCTACAGTTTTGAGCAGTTGACATAAAAAAAATCTTCACAAAGCAAAAGAGGTCACAGCGTTTATTATTTATATTTTTACCTCTGCGTTCTCCTTGACTCTGTGAGAAATTTTTATTTTATAAACATCGCATCTCCATAACTAAAGAAGCGATATCTGTTTTCGACAGCCTGCTTATAGGCGTTCAAAATGTGCTCGCGGCCGGCAAAAGCTGAAACGAGCATAATAAGTGTACTTTCCGGCGTGTGAAAGTTTGTAAACATTTTGTCTACAACCTTAAACTTAAAGCCCGGGTACATAAAAATACTTGTAGAATTTGTGCCGGCGCGAACCCATTCGTTATTTGCGCCAACAACACCGCCTTCCATTTCGATTTTTTGCGCTACACTTTCAAGAGTGCGGACACTTGTAGTTCCAACTGCAAGAATCGGGCGACCTTCGCACTTTGCCTTGTTTATAGCCTCAGCAGTTTCTTTTGGAACTGTGTACCATTCTTCATGCATTTTATGATTTTCAATATTTTCTTCGCGAACTGGCAAAAAAGTTCCAAGCCCTACATGAAGCGTTACAAAACGGCGTTCAATTCCTTTAGCGTCAAGGCGGGCAAGCATATCTTCTGTAAAATGAAGTCCCGCTGTAGGACACGCAGCAGAGCCAGTATCAGTTGCATAAACATTTTGATAGCGTTCGCTATCTTCTTCTGTATCGCCGCGCTTAATATAAGGCGGAAGCGGAATATGTCCGTTACGTTCAAACCAATCTTCATCAATTGCAAAATCAAATTTTAGCGCACGAAATTCAGTTCCGGCATTTCCTTCATGTTCAACAATCTGGGCAACAGTTCCGTCCGGAAATTTATAATGCATT
>JAEEGL015002265.1_pt1 | contig 10609 bp, 10 predicted proteins | sample 9134231 | NCBI WGS metagenome assembly JAEEGL01 (sample SAMN16246548, study PRJNA631951) | gut metagenome | biome: gut microbiome; feature: rumen; material: fiber-attached | host: Bos | place: Iran: Karaj | collected 2018-10 | reverse complement strand
TAAAGCACGCGGTAGCCGCGCATCGCGATCTCGCGCGCCACGGCGCAGCAGAGGTGGGTCTTCCCGAGGCCCGTCCCCCCGATAAAGAGGAGATTGCCGCTTCCCTTGCCGTAAAAGGAGTCGGCGTAGGCGCGGGCGTCCTCGTAGATCCGCTTCATCGTCCGGTAGTTCTCCTCGCTGTCACGGTAGTAGTCGAGAGAGAAATTGTCAAAGCGCTGCGTCCGCGTCAGAGCGCCGAGCCCGGACGCCTCGAGCGAGGCCTCCGCCAGCGCGCGCTTCAGGCAGGCGCACATCCCCGCGTCGGTATAGCCGGTGTCCCCGCAGACCGCGCATTCGTACTTCGGGTCCGCCGCGTCCTCGGGGAGGCCCATCGCCTCCAACGCCGCGGCGCGCTTCTGCCGCAGCTCCTCCACCTTGCGTCTCGCCTCCGCCCAGCGCGCCTCCTTGTCCGGTCCCGGACGTCCTGCCTCGAGCAGAAGTCTCCCGATCCCAGCAAGTCCGCGGTCCGCCTCGGCAAAGGCGGGCGATCTCCGGCAGAGCTGTGCCCGTACCTCCTCCGCCCGGCGGATCGCCTCGTTCCGTTTCCGGTCGTACTCCTCCATCACGGAGGAATAACTGCTTCCCCAACCTGCTTTCATCGCGGTGTTCCCTTTCCTTTTTACTTTTTCTTCGCCGCAAAGCTGCGGTTGAGCGCGTCCTCGAAAAATTCGTCGGTGTCGAAGCTGCCGGCGGCGGGAGCCGCCTGCTTTTTCTTCTTTTTCCCGTCGGCGGCGGCGCGCGCCTCCTCCGCCGTGCGGATCCCCTCCGTCCACCAGCGCTCAAGCACCTTGTCCGTATACGCGACGCCGGGAGAGCGGGTGCTGTTCACGGTCACTTCATACGCTTCCTCGATCAGATCGAACGGGTACTCCCGCTCGACGGTCCAGACGGCAAAGCACGCCTGCTCCTTTTTGGTCAGGGCGCGCTCTCCCATACCGAACAGCCGGCGCAGCTTCCCCTCCGCCGAGGAGAGCTTTGCCCTGCGGGCAAACTCCGCCTCCAGCGCCGGGAGCGTGTTAACGCCCTGCTCGACAAGCGAGCAGGCCATCCGCTCGGCGTAGCGGACGTTCCGTTTGTCCCGCTCCGCGCAGTGCGCGAGCAGGGTGAGGATGAACCCCCCGTCGAGCCCGAGCGTGTCGTGCATCGCGACGATGCCGTTGATCTCGGTGGGGTTGAAGGTCTTGCCGAGCGTCTGCTCGCAGGCGTCGACAAGAGAGGAAAGGACGTTGTTTTTGCCGAGCAGCTCCCGGATCTCCGCCGAGGTGTAGTCGGGGAGACGCTCGCTTGTGAGGACGCGGACGCCCGCCGGCTTTTCCTCCGGCCGCGTCTCCGGCTCCGCGGGGGCGCTTTGCTTTTTCTCCGGTGCGCGGGCGGAGGAACGGCTCCTGCCCTGGATCAGTCCCGCGCCGCGCAGGAACCCGGCCGCCTCTTCAAACTCCGCGGGCGTGAGGCCCGCCGCCGCGGGATCGGTCTCTCCCCCCTCCGCCGCCGCGGAAAGGAGGAGGGCCTTCAGTTCGTTTTCCGAGATCTCGGAGAGCGCGGCGATCAGCTCGCGCGGCAGCTCGATCTTCTCCGGACCGTATTTCAGTCGGTAAGCTTTCATTCCCCGGCCTGCCCGCTTTTCTCCCGGAGATCGTAGCACAGGGTCATCAGCGTGTCGCCGAGGTGGATGTTCTGCACCGTGGCGTGCGCGAGGTGCAGCTCGATATTCGTGAAGTTCCACACGCCGCGGATGCCGGCGCGGTCGATCCGCTCCGCCACCTCCCGCGTGACGGCGCGCGGCACGGTCAGCACCGCGATATCCGGCCGGTGCTCCGCCACGTAATCCTCAAACTCCTCCATCCCGAGGATGGAAAAGCCGCAGAAGGTCTGCCCGACCAGAGAGGGCGAGACGTCAAAGAGCGCCTCCAGCGTGACGCCGCGCTTGCGGAAGACGGGGCTCGACGCGAGCGCCCGGCCGAGGTTGCCCGTGCCGACGATCACGGCGCGGTATCCTTCGTTTACCCCGAGGATCGAGGCGATATTCTCGTAAAGGCGCGGGACGCTGTACCCGTACCCCTGCTGGCCGAAGCCGCCGAAGCAGTTGAAGTCCTGCCGGATCTGGGAGGCGGTGATGCCGAGCATCTCGGCAAGCTCGGAGGAGCTGATACGCTCCACCCCCGCGTCCTTCAGATCGGCGAGATAGCGGTAATAGCGCGGCAGACGGTTGATGACCGCCGTGGAGATCGTCTTTTCTCTCGGATCTTTGTTTTCCTTTTCCATTTTTTTCTCCGATCGCAGCGTTCTTTCTTCAGCGGGCGAGGAGGCGCCGGAGCGTCTCCGTCAGATACGCGGTATACTCCGCGCAGGTCGCGCCCGCGTAGCCGTCGATCACGACGGCGGCGTCCCGTCCGGTCGTCTCCGCGAGCGCCGCGGCGAGCAGATCCGCCTCCCGCGAGAAGGAGACGTGGCGCAGCAGCATCTCGGTCGCCCGGAGGATGCTCTGGGGGTTGGCGTAATGGCCCTTCCCCTCCGCGATCATCCGCGGAGCGGAGCCGTGGATCGCCTCGAACATCGCGTAGCGGTCGCCGATGTTGGCGCTCCCGCCGGTGCCGACGCCGCCCTGGATCTGCGCCGCCTCGTCGGTGATGATGTCCCCGTAGAGGTTGGGGAGAAGGAAGACCTGGAAGCGGCTCCGGATCTCCTCGTTGACCAGATTGGCCGTCATGATGTCGATGTACCAGTCCTCGTGCCCGATCTCCGGGTATTCGGCGGCGATCTCGTTTGCGATGCGGGAGAACTTGCCGTCCGTCTTTTTCATGATGTTCGCCTTGGTGACGACGGCGACGTTCGTTTTGCCGTTTTTGCGCGCGAACTCGAAGGCGGCGCGGGCGATGCGGCGGGTGCCGGCGTCCGTCGTGATCTTGAAATCGCAGGCGAGCTTATCGCCCACCTCCACGCCGCGCGAGCCGAGAACGTACTCTCCCTCCGTGTTCTCACGGAAGAAGGTCCAGTCGATCCCCTTCTCGGGGACGGAGACGGGACGGACGTTTGCGTAAAGATCGAGCTCCCGGCGCAGGGTGACGTTCGCGCTCTCCATATCCGGCGCGTCGGAGCCGCCCTTCGGCGTCGTGGTCGGGCCTTTGAGGAGCACGTCGCAGCCCTTGATCTCCCGGAGGATCGGCGCGGGGACGGACTCGCCGCACGCCAGGCGGTTCTCGATCGTGAGCCCCTCGATCGGCACAAGCTCGACCTTCCCTTCCGCCAGCTTCTCCGCGAGCAGCAGATCGAGCACCTGCCGCGCGCTCTCGAAAATGACCGTTCCGATCCCGTCGCCGGGGATCAGACCGATGCGGATCTTCTCTTTTTTTGCGTAATCGACCGAACCGGCCTCCCGCTCCATCCGCTCCTCGCGGGCCAGCTGTTCACGCAGGATCGTTTCAAAGCGGTCAAGACAGGTACGGATCTCGTTTTCGTAGTTCATTTTTTCTTCCCTTTTCTCTGTATTCAAAGTTTTCGACAGACTGTCGAAAGTTTTGCACACCTTCTTCAATCGGCGTAAGCGTTGAGCGTTTCGTCCGCGCGCACGCCGGCGGTAAACTGAAAATATCCTTCCGCCGCCGCCATCGCGCCGTTGTCCCCGCAGAGGGAGAGCGGCGGGAGGTAGAGACGGGCGCCGTTTTCGCGGCAGAGGGTTTCAAAGGCGGCGCGCAGATGGGAATTGGCGGCGACGCCGCCGGCAAGCACGATGTCCCGGACGCCGGTCGCGGCGATCGCCTCCCGCGCGCGCTCGGTAAGCCCCCCGACGACGGCGGCGGTAAAGGACGCCGCAAGGTCGGCGGGCGGGATCTCCTCCCCGCGCTGGCGGGCGGAGTTGACGGCGTTGAGCGCCGCCGTCTTCAGCCCGGAAAAGGAGAGATCGAGCCCTCTGCCCGGCACGGCGGGCGAGGGGAAACGGATCGCCTCCGGGTCCCCCTCCGACGCAAGCCGGTCCATCGCGGCGCCGGCGGGATAGGGGAGACCGATGACCCTGCCCACCTTGTCGAACGCCTCGCCCGCCGCGTCGTCGCGCGTGGCGCAAAGCTCCGTGTAGGCGGTGGGAGAGTCGACCCGGAAGAGGGCCGTGTGCCCGCCGGAGACGGCAAAGGCGAGGTAGGGGGGCTTTGGCGGATCGGGCAGCAGCGACGCCGCCGCGATATGCGCGTGAACGTGGTCGACGGGGACGAGCGGGATGCCGTGAGAGAACGCCAGGCTCTTGGCAAAGTTGACGCCGACGAGCAGCGCCCCGATCAGCCCGGGGCGGTTGGTGACGGCGACGCAGGAGAGCGCGGAGAGCGGAACGTCCGCCTCCGCGAGCGCCCGCCTTGTGACGGCGGAGATCGCCTCAACGTGCGCCCGCCCCGCCAGCTCCGGGACAACGCCGCCCCAGAGCCGGTGCGTCTCCACCTGGGAGGCGACGACGTCCGAGCGGACGGTCAAAACGCCTTCCCGCGACGCTTCGACGACCGAGGCGGCCGTCTCGTCGCAGGAGGACTCGATTCCGAGAATGAACATAGCTTCCTTCTTATCGTGTGGTATCGTCTCGCGCGGGATCGCCGGAAAGGTCGAGCCGCATCACAACGGCGTCCTCCTCCGGCGCGGTATAGTAGCGTTTCCTCCTCCCGCAGGGAGAAAAGGCAAAGGAACGGTAGAGCGCGATCGCCGGGGCGTTCGACTCCCGCACCTCCAGATAGACGTGCCGGGTCCCCCCCGCCCGCAAACGGGCGAAGAGCGCCCGCAGGAGCGCGGCGGCGATCCCCCGGCGCCGGTAAGCGGGGAGGACGGCCACGTCGGTGATATCGCACTCGTCGGCGGCGCAGACGGCGGAGACGAGACCGACCGTCCGCTCCCCGCAAAAGGCAAAGAGCGTGAGCGAGGCGGGCGAGGCGAGCGCCTCTCCGATCATCCCGGGGCTCCAGGGGTCGGAAAAGCAGGCGAGCTCGATCTCCGCCCACGCGCGCGCCGTCTCCTCCGAGAAGGAGACCGGCAGGACGCGCACCGCCTCAGTATCCGAGGGTCCCGTCCAGGCTGTCATCGTTCTCGATCCAGTCGGCGACGGTCAGCTCCCGGTACTCGGTCTTTGTGTCGCGGATATAGACCTTGGCGATCCCCGCGTTGAGGATCTGGCGCTTGCACATCATGCAGTTCGCCGTCCCCGGGACGACCTCCCCGGTCTTCGGGTCGGTGCAGCACATATACATCGAGGCGCCGATCATCTCCTCGCGGGAGGCGGCGATGATGGCGTTCGCCTCGCTGTGGACCGAGCGGCAGAGCTCGTAGCGCTCCCCGCGCGGGATGTTCATCTGGTCGCGCAGGCAAAAGCCGAGGTCGCAGCAGTTTTTGCGGCCGCGGGGCGCGCCGTTGTAGCCGGTGGAAATGATGCTGTCGTTTTTGACGATGATGGCGCCGAAGCGGCGGCGCAGGCAGGTGCTCCGCTCGGAGACCGTCTCCGCGATATCGAGATAATAGTTGTGTTTGGATACCCGTTCCATTTTCTTCTCCTTACAGAGTCTTCACAAATTCGCGCAAAAAGGCGGAAAACGCCTCCCCGACCTCGGGGTGCCGGACCCCCTGCGCGACGTTGGCGGCGAGCAGACCGAGCTTGGAGCCGAGGTCGAACCGCTCTCCCTCGAAGACCAGCCCCGTCATCCCGCGGCGGCGCGCGTACTCCGCCATCGCGTCGGTGAGCTGAATCTCGCCGCCGGCGCCGGGCGCCGTGTTCTCAAGGATATCGAAGATCTCCGGGGTGAGCAGCACGCGCCCGAGGATCGCGAGATCGGTGTATTCCCTGCCGGGCGCGGGCTTTTCGATCATATCGGAAACGAAATACTCCTCCCGCTCCGCTCCGGGGATCGCCTCCGCCTTCATCGAGCAGAACTTCCTCAGATCCTCCGGCGGGACGTGCTTCAGTCCCGCGACCGGGCGCCCGTAGCGGGCGTACGACCCGATCAGCTGCGCGGTGACCGGCGTCTCCGCGAAGATGATATCGTCCCCGTAGAGGACGGCGAAGGGCTCGTCCCCGACAAAGCTGCGCGCCTGCAGGATCGCGTGCCCGAGACCCTTTTTTTCCTTTTGCCGGAGGAAGAAGACGTTGCCGCGGCTGACCTCGGCGTGGAGCGCCTCCACCTCGCCCGCTCTCCCCTTTGCCGTCAGCGCGGCGTCATACTCGGGAGAGTAGTCGAAGTAGTCCTCCATCGCGTCCTTTTCCCGCCCCGTGATGACAAGGACGTCGGTGATCCCGCTGTCGAACGCCTCGCTGACGAGATAACTGATCGCGGGACGGTCTACGATCGGGAGCATCTCCTTCGGCACACAGCGGGAGATCGGAAGCATCCGGGTCCCCAGACCCGCGGCGGGGATAACGGCTTTTCTGACTTTCTTGCTCAAGGTCGCCCTCCTTTGCCGGAAACGGTCTCCGTTTCCGGGTAGACTTTCGCTTATACCAATATTATACTTTATTCTCTATAAATTTCAAGTTTTTTTTAGAAGATGATTGTTTTTTACCCTCCCGCGCGGTAAAATAGGAGCAGTACAGAAAAGGAGTGCTCCATGTCCGTTTTTACTCTCAACAAGACCCTCGCCCTGCTCGGGCGGGTGATGAACCCGGAGGAGACCGTGCGCCCGGAGATCTCTCTCCCCCACGCCAAGCCCTCCCTCCCCCTCCGTCCCTCCGCCTCTCCTCTCCCGCGCTGCCTGCCGGAAGAGGCGGGCGTCCCCTCCGCCGTGATCGCGGATTTCCTCGACAAGCTGCAGAAGGACGACGCCCTCAATATGCACACCGTTCTCATCGGCCGCCGCGGGCGCATCCTCTGTGAAGCCCCCTTCGGGATGCAGGATCCGCGCGCGCCGAAATATCTCTTTTCCGCCTCCAAGAGCTTCGTCTCCCTCGCCGTCGGCATCCTCTGCGGGGAGGGAAAACTCTCCCTTGAGGAAAAGGTCACCGACCTCTTCCCCGAGGAGGCGGGCGCCCTCTCCCGTCTGCTCCGCCGCCCGATGACCGTGCGGCACCTCCTCACGATGACCGCCGGCTCCCTCTTCAACGAAGCGGAGTCGATGGCGGAGCGGGAGTGGATCCGGACCTTCCTCAACGCGGCGGCCTACGGAGAGCTCGGCAAGACCTTTTACTACAACAGCCTCAATACCTACGTCCTCGCCGCCGCCGTCGTCCGCCGCAGCGGCGAGAGTCTGACCGAATACCTCACAAAACGCCTCTTCGCTCCGCTCGGCATCACCGACCTCTACTGGGAAAAGAGCCCCGAGGGGATCGAAAAGGGCGGATGGGGCCTCTACCTGCGGGCGGAGGACCTCTTCAAGGTCGGGGAGCTCCTCCAGAACGGCGGCGTCCTCGACGGCCGCGCCCTGATCCCCGCCTCCTACCTCCGGGAAGCGCTCTCCGAGCAGGTGAAGGCTCCGGAATCCTACGGCGACTTCAACTACGCCTACCAGATCTGGACCGGACGCAAAAAGGACTCCTTCCTCTTCAACGGGATGCTCGGGCAGAATCTGTACTGCAATACGGCAAACGGCGTGACCGTCGTCTTCTTTGCCGGAAACGACGATATGTTCCAGCAGTCCTCCGCCTTTACCTATCTGCTCGAGCGCTTTGCCGCGCCTTTTTCCGATACGCTGCCCCCGGATCCCGCGGGCTATGCCGCGCTGCAAGGCAAGCTGGCGGAGCTGACCGCGCTGCCGCTCCCGCTCCCTCCGGCGCCGCCCGCGCCCCCCGCCCCCGCCGGATTCTGGCAGCGGCTCCGCGCCCGGATGAAAAAGCGGGAAACAGAGCCCGTCCCCGCGCCGGCAGTCCCCCCGCTCCCCGGGGAGTGCGCCCTCCTCTGCGGCAGGACCGCCTCGGTCAAAGAAAACGGCGGCGCGCATATCGGCTTCTTCCCTTTTTTGATGCAGATCATCCAGAACAACTATACCGCGGGGCTGCAGGAGATCTCCTTCGCCTCTCAGAACGGCGTCTTTCTCCTCTGCTACCGTGAAAAGGACGCCTGCTATACCGTCCCCGTCGGCTTCTTCGCCCCCGCCGACGGCGAGATCAACGTGGGAGGCGACAACTTCCGCATCCGCAGCATCGGGCGCTTCTCCCGCGATCTCTGCGGCAGGACCGTCCTGGAGGTGCGCACCGACTTCCTCGAGCTCCCCTCCACGCGCCTGCTCACCTTCTCCCTCGGGCACGCCTCCCTCACCCTCTCCCAGCGCGAGCTGCCCGGCAAGGGCGTCGTCCTCACCTCCCTCGCCTCCACCCTCGCGCAGTACGCCGACCTCCCCTTTGCCGCCGCTCTCGGCGACCGGCTCTCCGGTCCCGCCGTCCGCCAGCGCGCCGCCGCCGTCTTCGAGCCGGAGATCACCCTTGAACTGAACGCCCGTCCCTGAGCGCGGCGGGAAAGTCCGTCCCGCGGACGGGAGATAACCGAAAAAGCAGAAAAGGAAAAGCCGATCCGCGGGGATCGGCTTTTCCTTTTGGGCGCCCGTCGGAGCCGCTCGCCCCGTCTCGCGGCGAGGTTTTTATGCCGCGGCGCAAACCGGAAAACGCCCTGGCCGTATCGGGCGTTTTTCGACCCGGGGGAGGATATGAACGCGCTCCCCCGAGCGAAGAAAAAAAGCCGGGCAGTCCGTATTGCCCGGCTTTTGGGGAAGGAGCGTCTTTGTTTCCGCTTTCTCTGCTCCCTGTCCCTTCAAAAAGTCTTTTGCTTCCTTTTCTTCAGAAAAGAAGGTTTCTTCAGAAAAGGAAGTCTTTCCCGAAAAAGTTTTTCCCCCGGGGTTGACAAAGCGTTTTTTGTATGGTAGAATACTTCCTGCTGAAAAATGCTGCTATGGCTCAGTTGGTAGAGCGCGTCCTTGGTAAGGACGAGGTCACCAGTTCAACTCTGGTTAGCAGCTCCAAAAATCCTGCGCGAAAGCGCGGGATTTTTCCTTTTTCACTGTTGACTCCTCACTATTCCTTTGTTTTTTCTCCGTGCGGGATCTTGTTTTTTTCGGGTGAAAACCCGAAAAATCGAAAAAAATCCCTTTTTCCCCTTTACCGCGGGGCAAATCCGTGCTATACTGACAAAGCAGAATCCCGTATGAACGGAGGATATGATGAAGGATCTTTTGGATCGGATCGACGGAGTTTTTGACCTTTTGGTAGAATACAGCGTCCTGATCGTGGAGATGATCGGCGTGGCGGTCCTCCTCTTCGCTGTGGGGAAGGCCGTCTGGATGCTCCTCTCCCGGCGCACCGGCGTGCGCCTCTCCCTCGCCGAGGGGATCGCGCTCTCCCTTGAGTTCAAGATGGGCGGGGAGCTGCTCCGCACCGTCATCGTCCGGGAGTGGAACGAGCTCCTGATCCTCGGCAGCATCATCCTCATCCGCGCCGCTATGGCGTTTTTGATCCAATGGGAGATCTCAAATCAGAAAAAAGCCTCCCTCCTCCCCCCGGACGGCCGCGACCGGAAAAAAACCGACAAGCCCGACTGACCCCGCTCTCCGCGCAAAAATTCTTCAAAAAGGCTGGCCCTTCTATGAAACGCCCGGATAAAACCGCCTTCTCCGACCTCTTTTTCATCACCCTCGGTCTGATCCCCTTTACCGCCGGGATCTACTTTTTCAAGCTGCCGAACGGCTTTTCCACCGGCGGCGTCACCGGCGTCTCCATCCTCGCAAGCAAGCTCCTCGGCGGCGCCGTCTCCCCCGCTACCTTCATCCTCGTCCTCAACGTCGCCCTCCTCCTCCTCGGCCTCGCCGTCCTCGGCCGCGAGCTCGCCTGGAAGACCGCCTATTGCTCCCTCTTCTACTCCGCCGCCACCTTCCTCCTCGAACGCTTCCTCCCCCTCGACCGGCCCCTCACCGATCAGCCCTTTATGGAACTGATCTACGCTATGCTCCTCACCGCCGTCGGCAGCGCCGTCCTCTTCCATTACGGCGCCTCCTCCGGCGGTACCGATATCGTCGCCCTGATCCTCAAAAAGTATACCTCCATCCCCATCGGCACCGCCCTCTTCTGCGTCGACGCCGTCATCGCCGCCTCTACCCTCTTCGTCTTCGACCTCAAGACCGGCCTCTACTCCATCCTCGGCCTCTTTATGAAAGCCTTCGTCGTCGATAACCTCCTCGAGTCCGTTAACCTCTGTAAGTACTTCACCATCATCACCTCCCGCCCCAAGGAGATCGATCAGTATATCCTCCATACCCTCCACCACAGCGCAACAGAGGTCCGCGCCGTCGGCGTCTTCTCCCATGAGGATAAAACCATGCTCCTCACCGTCTGCCGCCGGATGGAGGCCGTCCGCCTCAAAGCCGCCATCAAGGAGATCGACCCCCACGCCTTTATCGTCGTTACCAATTCCTCCGAAATCATCGGCCGCGGCTTCCGCGGGGTGTAAGAAAAAAAATAAATCTTCCTTTTCTGAAGAAAAGGAAGCGAAAAGACTTTTTGAAAAGGGATAAAAAGAGAGTCAGCGGACTCAAAGCAAACCAAATACAAAAGCCGGTCCGTTACGGAATGGACCGGCTTTTTGTTTGGCGGAGGCCGGATTGCGCGTACACAGCGCATCAAATCCCCTAC
>JAEEGL014991668.1_pt1 | contig 10609 bp, 7 predicted proteins | sample 9134231 | NCBI WGS metagenome assembly JAEEGL01 (sample SAMN16246548, study PRJNA631951) | gut metagenome | biome: gut microbiome; feature: rumen; material: fiber-attached | host: Bos | place: Iran: Karaj | collected 2018-10 | reverse complement strand
GTAAAAAGCAATATGGTGCTTCGCTCAAAGGTCATTTCCGCGCTTAGAAATTCCATGATTGAGCATGATTTTCTGGAGATCACCACACCGATCCTTACGGCATCTTCACCTGAAGGAGCCAGGGATTATCTCGTTCCTTCCAGAAAGCATCCGGGCAAGTTCTATGCTCTGCCCCAGGCACCGCAGCAGTTCAAACAGCTTTTGATGACCAGCGGCATAGACAGATATTTTCAGATAGCGCCCTGCTTCAGAGATGAGGATGCCAGAGGTGACAGGAGTCCGGGAGAGTTCTATCAGCTGGATATGGAGATGGCTTTTGCCAGCCAGGAGGATGTTTTCGCTGTCATAGAGGATGTGCTGCCTCCTATATTCGCAAAGTACGGAAAGTATGACCGCGCATCCAAGGCGCCTTTTGCCAGGATCCCCTTCAGGGAGGCTATGGAAAAGTACGGCACCGATAAGCCTGACTTAAGGATCGATCTGACGGCTGTAGATGTCAGCGAGCTTTTGGGGGACTGCGGGTTTGAGCCCTTTAAGGATTCGACTGTGAAGGCTACCGTGATCAGTGACTTTTCCGAAAGCCGTAAGATGATAGACAAGACTTGTGAAGCCATAGAAGTGCAGGCAGGAGCCAAGCCCTACTGGTTCAGGATGGATGAGAATGGCGAGATCGTCGGCGGCATCGCAAAGTTCGTGCAGGAGAAAAAGGAGCAGGTTGTCGCTCGTCTTGGCCTGAAGCCCAATACCCTGGTGGTACTGTCAGCCGGAAAGGGCGGTCAGGCAGAGAAAGTTATCGGAGTGGCCATCAAGACCTTTGGCGCTGCCTTGCCCAACCATATAGATGAAGAGCAGTATGCTTTCTGCTGGATAGTAGATTTTCCCATGTATGAGATAGGCGAGGAGAGCGGCGAGCTGGAGTTCTGCCACAATCCTTTCTCCATGCCCTCGGGTGGTCTGGAGACATTGCTGAAGGCGGAGAGGGGAGAGATAGATCCCCTTGATATCACCGCAGATCAGTACGACCTGGTGGTAAACGGCATAGAGCTTTCATCCGGCGCTGTCAGAAACCATGATCCCGAGATCATGATAAAGGCTTTCGAGATGGTGCGTCTCGGTGAGGATGATGTAAAGGCAAAGTTCCCTGCCATGTATAACGCATTCTGCTACGGAGCTCCGCCGCATGCCGGAATAGCGCCCGGTGTGGATCGAATGATCATGCTGCTGGCGGGAGAGGATTCCATCCGTGAGATCATCCCGTTCCCTATGAACAAGAATGCTCAGGATATACTGATGAATGCGCCCGGAGAGGTGACACAGGCGCAGCTTGATGAACTTCATATAGCTGTTACTGAGACAGAATAAAAAAAGAGGTGCCGGCTATCTAGCCAGCACCTCCATTATTTCTCCTATATAGATATCGTGATAGTCACCGTCGGTGTAGTTGTTCATAATGGAGTGATCCAGGAAGAATGCGGGATCATCCATCGGTATCTTCGCAAGCTTGTGACACAGGAAAACGAAGTTCGCTTCATCCATGAACGGGATGTTCTTCTTGTGGTTCACATGAAAATGAGCGCCGGCGATCTTGTCTTCATTGCGTCCGGAAATGCTGCCGAAGATCTTCAGCGCCATCCGGTTTTCCTTGTTCGACATATCGAAAAACGAAAGGGAAAAGAAATCGCTTTTCTCGAGGAATTCGTGTGTATAGCGCGACTTCCTGACATAAATGGAGACTACATTCTTATTCCACAGGTAGCCTACCGTGCCCCAGCTGGCCGTCATCGTATTGACCTTGCCGTCTACCTCGGCCGTAATGGCGCCCCAGTCATCCTTTAACCGGGTAAAAACATTGAATTCCAGAGACTCTATCGGATACGGTTGAAATACGTGCATATCATGATTCTCCTTACGATAATCCAAACATTGAAAATATTATATATTTACAATGCACATAAAATCAAGTTTTCTTGACAGTGTAGTTGTAAAGATATACATTTAATAAGATGTTTTTTTGCAAAGGAGGCAGATGATGGATATCAAATTTGTAAAAAGAGATGTACTCAAGGAAAAGCCTGCAGATGAGAACAATCTGGGCTTCGGAAAGTATATGACAGACTATATGTTCACCATGGTCTGGACTAAGGGTGAGGGCTGGCACGATGCCAAGATCGAGCCGAATCAGCCTATACCGCTGGATCCGGCATGTGTGACACTTCACTATGCACAGGAGACCTTCGAGGGACTCAAGGCATACAGGACTGAGAGCGGGAAAATACAGCTCTTCAGACCGGACATGAACGCAAAGCGTATGATCCGTTCCAATGAGAGACTTTGCATGCCCGGGTTTCCTGAGGATATGTTCGTAGAGGCTATCAAGGAGCTGGTAAAGGTAGAGCGTGACTGGGTACCGAAGGCAAAGGATACATCACTCTATATCAGACCTTTTATGTTCGCGACAGAGGCTGCTCTGGGAGTTCATATGGCGACCAGCTATCTCTTTATGATCATCTGCTGCCCTGTAGGAGCTTATTATCCGACCGGTCTGGATCCGGTAAAGATCATGGTTGAGGACGAGCTCGTACGTGCAACCCGCGGTGGTACAGGCTTCACAAAGTGCGGCGGTAACTACGCAGGCTCCATTGCCGGCGAGGTAAAGGCAGAGAAGCTTGGTTATACTCAGGTTCTGTGGCTGGATGGCGAGCATCACAAGTATGTCGAGGAAGTCGGTACCATGAACATCATGTTCAAGATCGACGGAGAGATATATACCGCTACAATTGAGGATGGTACGGTACTGCCCGGTGTAACCCGCGATTCCATGATCCATCTGCTCAGAGACTGGGGTTACAAGGTAAATGAGACTCATCTGGCTGTAGACGATCTGATGAAGGCAGGTCATGACGGCAAGCTCGAGGAGGTATTCGGAACCGGTACCGCCGCTGTAATCTCACCTGTAGGAGAGCTTCGTTATAAGGATGACGAGGTTGTGATCAACGACTTCAAGACAGGTGAGCTTACTCAGAAGCTGTATGATACGCTGACCGGTATCCAGTGGGGACGCATAGAGGATAAGTACGGCTGGACCGTAGATATTGATTCATAAAACAAAAACCTCGCATGAGATCCAATGGTTCTTGTGCGGGGTATTTTTATGCATAGAAAAAAGCAACCGTTCGGTTGCCTTTTTCAAAGGGGGTTATAATATAAAGGGGAAATCTTAAGAAAGTAAATTGGGGGAACTTCCTTAAGACAATGTCATTATATTCCCATAAATACGGCTTTACAATAGACAAAATGACAAAATAGCCAAATGAATTGAGAAAGATTTGTGCATAGTGCACAAGAATTGCACTCCCTTTGAAAAATAGATATACTTACACTATGCCAACGAAGTACGAAGAACAACAGAGCGTTTTCGAATTCGCCGGAAACGAAGAAAGCAAGGCTACTATTCATAGACTATTGAACGAGTTCTGCCTGGCACACCAGATTTATGGCAGGTGCTATGGCGGTGACGGTCGCGAGTCTGTGGATTTTTGCGGTAAAAAAGAAGGGCGTGATTTCATCGTTCCCTATATTCCCGCAGAGACTGAGAGTTCACTGATCGCATCCTTCAGAGATACGGAAGTGGAGGATGTCATTACGGGCGTTGCCAGCGAGAGCTTTCTATTGATAAGAGCGCTTGCTATAAGAGTGGCGGACGGCACTCATATAGGTACGTGGGTTCTCTATGGTATCGACAGGGATACGCTACCGGAGGACATAGAACTTCCTGAGGGGATAGATGTCACCACCGGCGAGCAGTTTGAGGCTACGGTGAGACTGCTCGCGGTCCTTACCGACAACTATTTCAAGCAGGCATATAATGCTTTTACGCTGGCCAGCAAGCTGAAAGAGACAGAGAGCACTCAGAACAACCTGGCGAAGATGCTCGGGCGTAATGAGGCGATGACGAATATCCTTAAGCTTTTGGAATCGGAGAACGATTTCAGTAAGGTTGCTGAGGATATCATCAGCGAGGCGGGCAAGTACCTCGGACTGACCGATGCGGCATTGATCCAGAAGAATCCCGATGGCCAGACGGTGGATATGCTGTGCGAGTGGACGGACGGAAGCCGTACTTCCCTTATGAAGCAGTTCATGCTGCGTCCCATGAATCAGGTTCCGTTTTTTACGGGGAAACCCTATACCATTTCTTTTGATTCCCTGATGCCTGAGGATTTCAGGAGTTTCTTTCTCGCGTATGACATTACGGCCGGAGTATTTCTTCCGCCTACAGTGGGAGACGATACGGGTATGTACCTGTGCTTTATGCAGCTTTTGACTCCCCGTAAATGGACAGTGGATGAGATCAGGTTCTTAAATGATGTAAAGCGAGTATTGCAGACCATACTTATAAAGCGTGTGACCAAGAATTCGCTGGCTAGTTCCTATGCGGTCATAGATGCGATCCTCGAAAATGCAGGCTGCGGCATCTGCGTAAATGAGGAAGCACAGGGATTGATGCTGTATTCCAACGAGACCTTCAACACTATGTTTACATATATGACGGACAGGATGAGCTTTGAGAATATGATAATGAATATGCCTGTCACGGATGATCCGGTGAGGGAGTTCTATGCGGAGGAGGCCGGCAGGCACTATTCCGTTTCCTTTGCGCAGATCCACTGGGTGGACGGCAGGAAGGTGCGGATGTGTACGCTTTACGATATAACGGATCTCAAAGCCTATCAGAAGAAGATAGAGGATCAGATCAGTCACGACGATCTGACGGGCATATTCAACCGTCATAAATTCACGGAGGATTTTACCGAGGGTGTCAGGGATGCCGTCAGAAGCGGAGGAGATCAGGGTACTTTCCTGTATCTGGATCTGGATGACTTCAAGGAAATAAACGACGGCCTGGGACATCATGTCGGAGATGCTCTGCTGGTGGCAGTTGCCAGATCGCTCGGTACCATACTCAAGGACAACGGGTCCTGCTATCGTATCGGTGGAGACGAATTCGCAGTATTGATCCCTTATTACAAGCAGAAGGAAGTAAACGGGATCATAGAGATCATTCAAAAAAGATTTTCACAGCCCTGGCAGCTGGGAGACAGTGATTATTACTGCACTATGTGCATGGGAGTGGTCAACTATCCCAAGGATGGCGTGTCCGAGGAGACGCTGATGCAGAGGGCAGACTATGCACTCTATAAGGCAAAGCAGACCGGCAAGAATCAGGTGGCTCGCTACAGTGAGAATAACGGAGAGACATCTTCACGCAGGCTCGATATGGAGCGCTGTATGCGCGATGCGGTGGCTGCAGGCTGCAAGGAATTTGAGGTTTACTATCAGCCCCTCGTAGATATCAGTAAGCCTGATCATCCGTGCTGCGGAGCCGAGGCTTTGGTCAGGTGGAATTCGGCTGAGCTTGGCTTTATGACACCTGGCGATTTTGTGAAACTGGCTGAGTATCTGGGGCTTATCACTCCTATCGGAGAGCATGTCCTGATGGAGGCCTGCAAGCGCTGCAAGTACTGGAATGATTTCGGACATCCGGAGTACAAGGTGAACGTCAACCTGTCCGTTGTCCAGCTGATGCAGAAGAATATTGTGGATACCGTGCGAAATGCGCTGATATATACCGGAATGAATCCGAAGAATCTCACACTTGAGGTTACCGAAAGCCTGGCAATAAATGATGTCGAGGCTACAACAAAGGTATTGAACGATCTCCATGCACTGGGAGTGAGGCTGGCGCTCGATGATTTCGGAACAGGCTACTCATCGCTTTCGTATCTGAGAGAGATGCCGCTGGATGTATTAAAGATCGATAAATGCTTTGTTGATGATGTGGGTGAGAATTCCTTCGCGGAAGCTTTCGTTAAGACTGTGTCGGAGCTGGCAGAGGCGATCGATGTGAATGTCATCGTGGAGGGTGTCGAGGAGAAAAAGCAGGAAGAGGCTCTCGGCGGTATGAAGGTGGATATGATACAGGGATATCTGTACGACAAGCCGCTCTCACAGGAGGATTTCGAGGCAAAATATCTGGATTAAAGGCGCAGTTTTGCGGGTTTTGCCATGTTGACAGAAAAAGGTTGACTTTGGTGCGCAAAACATATAGAATACCGTTTGTGCGCAGGAGTGGCGGAATTGGCAGACGCGCAGGCTTCAGGTGCCTGTGGTAGCAATATCGTGTGGGTTCAAGTCCCATCTCCTGCAGTCAGATCTGCGGAAGTGTCGGAACTGGCAGACGAGCAAGACTAAGGATCTTGTGTTAGCAATAACGTGTGGGTTCAAGTCCCATCTTCCGCATTGAAAAGGGCATCCGAAAGGATGTCTTTTTTAGTGCAAAAGATGTAGTATTATTACGGATAATAAATATACGATAGGATCTGAAAATATGGATAACAACAAAAACAACACAGATGATAAGCAAAAAATGATGACGGAAACGCCGATTCCACGTCTGATCTGGAAGATGGCGATCCCGACGATCATCAGCATGTGGGTGACGGGTTTATACAGTTCTGCCGACACATACTTTGTAAGCCGGGTATCAACAGAGGCTACGGCTGCGGTAGGTCTGGTCTTTTCGGTGCAGGCTATTACCCAGGCGCTGGGTTTTTTCTGCGGACATGGTTCCGGCACATATATGGCTCGCCTTTTGGGAGCGGATGACACAAAAAAAGCCGCGGAGATAGCGGTTACCGGATTTTCGATCGCTGTATTCCTGGGGTTTGTCATAGCGATAGTCGGAAATCTCGCAGCATATCCTATCGCTGACTTCATCGGAGCTACGGATGCGACTCGCGATTATACCCTCGATTATATGCGCATCATACTTATGGGAGCGCCGATCATGATGGGGCAGTTTGTGCAGAATAATCAGCTTCGATACCAGGGAAATGCTTTTTATGCTATGGTTGGTCTGCTTTGCGGAGCCATCGCCAATGTGATCCTTGACCCGATCCTCATAACCGTTCTGGGCATGGGAGTCCGCGGTGCAGCCATAGCTACAATTTGCGGACAGTGCATAAGCTTTGTGATCCTTTTCATAGGAACATGGATGAGCGGTAGTCTGCGCCCGAGGATATCAAATATCCACGTTAATAAAGCCAATATATTAGAGATCGTAAACGGCGGAGCTCCGTCCCTGTTCAGGCAGGGCTTGGCTGCAATATCCATACTGCTTTTAAACCGTATGGCCGGAATGTACGGCGGTGAGGCGGCGATAGCGGGAATGTCTATCACTACCAGAATGCTCATGCTCCTTCTGGCTACCCTGCTGGGATTCGGTCAGGGTTATCAGCCGGTATGCGCTTACAATTACGGCGCAGGACTCTACGACAGAGTCAGAGAGGGATTTTTCTATTGCGTAAAATGGGGGACAGTAATGATGACGATCATGGGCGTCACATGTTTCATCGGAGCGGAGCATGTCATCAGGTTCTTCAGAGATGATCCGGCGGTCATAGCGGTAGGAACTGTTGCGCTCAGATGGCAGACGGCGGTACTGCCGCTGCTGGCAACCTCCATCCTTACGAATATGCTGCTCCAATCATCGGGCAAGGGACTTATAGCATCGATCACTTCTTCGGCAAGGAACGGGATATTTTTTATCCCGCTGATCCTTATCCTGCCGCATTTCTTCAGTCTGCTCGGGGTGGAGATGACCCAGGCAGTCGCGGATATCCTGACCTTTATATTCTGCATACCGATAGTAACCCGTGAATTAAGACAAATGCGAGGGGATGTTGCACAGGGGTTGCACTCCCTGTGATATAACAGGCACAGGAGCCTGTTATCGTGTGCCGTAGCCAAATAAACGCAAGCGTTTACTTGGCTCGTGGCGTAGTGGTATAATCAACAAGCATTGTTCGGATTTCATATAACGTTAATGATCCGTACTAAGGTTGCAAGTAAAGAAAAAGGAGATAGGTTATGGACAGTTATTTATTGAGCAAGGATACCTATGAGAGAAAACTGAAGACACAGGATGAGCTTGACAATCTCAGTACCGAGCAGATGTTTGAGCATCTGAACGAGACTCCGGTTTTTATGCAGAAATTTGATAATCAGCTTTACAGGGTACAGTTTGAAAACAAGGAGGAATTCCAGGAGAGTCAGAAGATATTGACCTCGGATGAGGCACTGGTCAAATATTATGAGAATAAGGATCCCTCCATGTTGGAGGGGCTGCGCTCCAAATCCCGTATCAATGTGGTTGGGAAAAAGGCAGAGAAAAAGAATCTGAGAAAAAAGTTTCTGGAATCCCGCTCTCAGGATGCGTTGGATGATAAGCTTATAGCGGAAAAAAGGGCAGAGCTGAAGAAAGAAGAGCATGGTTTTACATATAATTACAACGAAGAAGAGATAAGGGAGAAGATACAACAAGAAGATACCGAAGTGATCATGCGCTATTACCGGAACAAGGATATGTACCAAGATGACCTTCAGAAAATACAGGAAAAGGTTGAGGGCATGAGTATGACGCGCAGAAGGCAGCTAAAAAAACTAGCTGACAAGTCTTTTTTCAATGCCGACCAGTTGGGGTATGACACTAAAGCGTGCCGGGAAGCACAGGACGAGTACGCCAAGAAGCAGAACCCCAATGCAACCTATGAGAGCTATCGGGCCTATCGGGAAAGACTAAAATACCACAGTAACCATAAGCTTCCGGATGATGCCATAGAAAAGCGGGATAAGACCAAACAAAAAGGCAAGGGAGAGTTCTATAACAGAACAGCGACAGCATACATGAAAGAGGTGAACTACAAGATCGTCGATGGCAAGAAGGTGCCTAAGACCTATAAGGACGAGAAAAACCTTGAGTATAACAATAAGTGGATCGATTCCCTCTTTACCGAAGATAAAGAATTACTTGAGTTTCGGCACAGGGAAATGAGATATATGCTGGAAGACATATGGGATTATTACGAGAAGGATATAAAGGCTTATCTTTCCGGAAATCTTGATTATAGTAAGATCGATCGTGTAAAGCTTCCTGAATTATCAAAGAAGATCCTTTGTCTGGATGGTTTTTCAGATAAATCCTCAAGCCTCTATCACAGTGACTATTTTACAGGTCTTCCCGAAGAACTGCAGAAGGAGTTGACTGCAAAGGGTGAGATATTGACACCTTTTTTAGGTGTATTGAGGGCAAGATGTCTTAATGCGATAGGTCTGGAAGAGGATGGCTCGAAATTCTTGGAATATAATTTACCTGTAGAGGATCTCGCGAAGGCTTTTGACGAAGGCTTTAAACAGAACTATGGGAAGTTTGGGAGCCAGATAAGATTTTAAGTGAATAGATGAAAGGAACAGGATGGACGTAATAATAATTAGCGATCGGGTTTTTTCGCAGTTTGAGCTCATATTAACCGCCGAAGCGATCGAGCGACTGACACCCGGACCGAATAAAAAGGCAGACACCTTTGCACTTGGTCTCGTGGACGGCGGAATGCCATTAGGGGCGATTGCCGTAAGGTGCAGCCCGCCGACCGCGGAGGTCATATCACTATATATAGTGGAGGATTTTCGCAGACTCGGCTTTGGCTCACAGCTTCTGTTTGAGGCAATTACCAATGCGATGATATTACCCGGAATATCGGAGTTTACAGTACCATACACGGAGCTTCCGGGAGAGGATGTTTATACCTCGTTTTTCAATAGTCTTGAGATGGATATCATTGATGTCGGAGCGGAATACAAGGTGGCGGCAGCCGATGCCATTGTTACATCGGGACTGCTGACCAAAAAGCCCAGACATACTGTTCCGGTACAGGAGTGGAGTGAACTCACACCGCCGGAACAGAAGCTGCTCTTTAATGAAGGTGCCGGACTCTTTGATTATCATTCGCAGGGAAAACTCAGAGAGGATCTGATATTTGTTGCCATGGATGATGCTCGCCGCAGCTACCGGGGCTGCATAGCCATGGCAGAGGAAGAGGGCGAGCTGGTTTTGGCGTGGCTCAGGGCGGAGAGCTCTCCGTTCCTTATGATGGAATTGCTTCGAAGTGTACTGCGCCGGTTATCCGACAACTTCGAGCAGGACAAGACCATCCGCATACCCACCATAAACCCTGCCTCTGATGCGATCGTGCATGATCTGTTTTCCGGCTGTCTCGAGGTTTTGTATTATTCCAAGCGGGTAGTCTTTGACTTCGATTAGGAACCGGCTGTTTCCGATCTTGTCAAAAAGATCTTAAAGGGTAAGAAGGGTGAGACAGTCTATTTGGGAATACGGGATTAGCCGCACAATGTCATAGGTTTGCATATTTGATGATATTCAGTTATAATGTTACGGTTTATAGCGGTATAGAGAAATCGCCAAAGGATAAAGGTTTTTAAGGAGGATACATTTATGATTTCTGCCGGAGATTTTCGAAACGGACTTACGATCGAGATCGAGGACAACGTTTTTCAGATCATTGAGTTTCAGCATGTTAAGCCCGGAAAGGGAGCTGCATTCGTTCGTACGAAGCTTAAGAATGTCAGGAACGGAGGCGTAGTAGAGAAGTCCTTCCGTCCTACCGAGAAGTTCCCTCAGGCCAGGATCGATCGCAAGGATATGCAGTATCTGTACAGCGATGGTGACCTGTTCAACTTCATGGATTCCGAG
>JAEEGL014707094.1_pt1 | contig 10609 bp, 6 predicted proteins | sample 9134231 | NCBI WGS metagenome assembly JAEEGL01 (sample SAMN16246548, study PRJNA631951) | gut metagenome | biome: gut microbiome; feature: rumen; material: fiber-attached | host: Bos | place: Iran: Karaj | collected 2018-10 | reverse complement strand
TATCTTGTTGGTCTGCAGATGTCCGATGAAATGCCAGTCGATGTCCTTTGGCAGGACCTCGTGTTTGTCGCGCATCTCAAGCGCATGGTTTTCGCCGAAGACACGCTGCCCGGCGTCGTACGCCTCCTGCAGGTCTTCCACAGGTTTGGTCTTCGACACCGCTACCAGCAAAACACCCGAAGGTATTGTTTTTCTTACTGTTTCCAAATTTTCCTTTACCATGATGACAAAGTTTTAAAACAATGCAAAATTACTAAAATTTGTTTAAAGTATACTGCAAAAAAAGGAAAAAATACATGTAGAATAAAATTTGTACACGGAGAATTAATCATTTTACACCGAGAATAAAACGATATGGACGCAGAATAAAGTTTATATTGTTATATTATTATAATTTTGCGCCTTCAAATTTAATCCTATATTATTGAAAATGAGAAAAACTTTAATCCTATCGGCATTAGCCATCATGATGATGTCGCCATTAAACATGTTTGCAAATGGTTTCGACGGTTTCTTCAATGATGGTGGTAATGATGCGTATGACAACCGTGGCGTTGACAATCATGGTATTACAATTGAGGGAATGCATTCTGAGAGTCCTACAGATGCGCCTCTTGGCAGTGGACTGCTTGTTATGGTGGCTGCAGGCATCGGCTATGCGACTATGCGTCGTTCCCGTAAAGCGAAATCAAATAGTTCAATAATAATGTTGCTTGCAGTCGTGCTGCTTTTGGGCATGACCCAATGCCGCAAAAAGGTCGTGGAGACTGCTGAATCGGGCACTGTCTTGATGACTGTCTCGACCGGAGGTGACAGGGTGGTGTTCAACCCGGAGATTCTTGGCTTTAATTGGAATGCCACGGGTAATGAGTATGTCGTTGTAAGTGGCAATTATTCGGGCTATCTCGGCGAGTTGACGGCTTCGTCAAATGGCGGATGCGCGGTCACGCAAAGAAAAGAGTTTAGAGGTATGATAACAGCTCCGAGTGAAAAAGATACAGAGCTGTATTTCTTCTATCTGGGCAACGGCTCGCATTCGCAAGTCGCTGGCACAGAGTCGGTTGTCATCGATTTCTCCAATCAGGTGAACGAAGACGTGTCGACAGTGACCGACTATCTCATCGCTACCGAGCATATCTCCATCGACGATGTCGAGATAGAAAACGATCAATATCGCGTGAAAATAGATTTGCGGGTTAAAACAGCTATCGCATATTTCAAATTGAGCGGTTTTGTCGGCGCTTCAACTCTTGACGAGGAGGTCTATCTGCACGGCTCCGACCTCTATTCGTCAGCTGAAATAAACTTCAAGACAGGCGAAGTCATTGGCAAAGACAAAGGCTTTATCAATGTGGGTACCAACAATGAAAAAGGTTTTTACGTGTCGTTGATCGGCTCGGGGACCACTGGACCTACAGCTTTGTGTTTCGACAGCAACAGTAAGTCGGGAAGCATAGAGTTTTCTGATGGTATAAAGGAAAATGTGTTTTATTCCGACGAGCTTAATTCGGAATTCACTCCTTTGTCGATAGAGGCTGCAATGTCATTGCCTGATGACGTGCTGCCTGGATTGTTCTCTGTTTCTCCAACGAAAAAAGTTCGTTTCTCGAAAGGCAATCTGAAGTTTTCGAGAGCCAGCCTCAACGATGACTGGAGCACAGGCACCTGGAGCTTTATGGAGAACCAGTATGGTTATGAAGCCAGCGGCAATACTGGCGATGATTATTGCAACAGGACCTCCATTTCATTCTTCGGTTGGGGCACGACCGGGAAAAAAGACAGGGATTATAATGAGAATGAGATCTGTTTTATGCCCAATAAAACTGTTATTTATGAAAAGCCAGATCCTAATAACTGGTCAACATGGATTGATCAGACAGAGTTTTATGGTCCAACTGGAACGTATGATTTGTCTGTCGAGAGATATTCAGACTGGGGCTATTGTATGGGAGGCGAGTCGTCGCCATGGCGGACATTGTCAAACGTTGAATTTGCATACCTCTTGGGTTTCAAGCAAGAAGAACCATTCCGCGAAGCATCGACGGTGTGCGGAGTGGACAATGCACGATATACAAAAGCGAAAATCAACGGGATGTATGGCGTCGTCATATTTCCTGACGAATACAATCAACCTTCAAATATACAGTTAGACTGTATAAACTATTCAAAATCGAATCTTCCATTTAACAATAGTTTTGTCAACACGCTGAGCCTTGACGACTGGGCCCTGATGGAGGCGGAAGGCGCTGTATTTTTGCCTGCTGCAGGTCAAAGATTCTTGGATTTTGACACTTACTTGGTTACTGATGTGGTAGAGGTTGGCGTAGGCGGCGGTTATTGGACTACCACTGCTATGAATGACGGTAGCGCTTGCGAGTTTATATTTGATGGCGGTTTTCTGACTTTTTATCATGATGTTAGAGCTTTGGGTCACTCCGTCCGCCTAGTTTACGACCATCAATAAACATAACACCATATAAGATTTTGTTTCCAAAGGGGACGCGTCAGCGGCCCCTATTTTTTTTGCTTGTGGCGGTAGCTATTAAGAACTTTTTTCTTATTTTTGCAAAAATTTGAAAACTATGAAAAAATACGTCATCTATCTCGTTAAGATATTGATTTTCATGCTGGTGATGTTCGCCTCAATGCGTATCGTGTTCATCGTGAACTACTGGCACCTAGTCATGATAGACATGGTTCCGTTTGTCGAGATAATCCGCGGGTTCTACAAAGCCATACCGCTCGACATAGCTACATCATGTTATATAATGTCAATACCGGCAATAGTGGCCTTCGTCGGGATGTGCTTCAACCGTAACTTCAACTACCGCTGGCTGCGATGGTATTTTTACATCGTGATAGCGCTTTACATCCTCGCCGTGATGGGCGAAATCGGTATCTATGGCGAATGGGGTACAAAGCTGAGTATCAAAGCGTTAGCATATCTTGAGAATCCTTCGGAAGTGATGAATACAGCCTCGACACAACAGACTGTGCTGCTCTTGTCACTCTGGGCATGTTTCACCTTGCTGTTCTGCTGGTGGTACGTACGCTGGATCGAGCCGAAAAAGGATGAACGCAGCAAAGAGCGCAAGCCTGACTGGTTTATGTATCCGGCTCTTCTGGTCATAGTTGTGGGTTTAATATTCCTCGGCATGCGCGGCGGCTTCGGCGAAATCCCGATCTCAACGAGCTCAGGATATTTTAGCAACTATAAGATAGTCAACATCATGACAGTCAATCCGGTGTATAACCTCGCCGAAAACTACACCAATGTGCGCAAGGTCAACGACAACGCGCATTTCAACTACATGGACTTCGAGACGGCAAAGGCCATCACCGAAGAGACACATCAGGTGGAATGCGATTCTACAATCCATATCCTGAAGACCGAGCGTCCTAACGTATTGATAATCTTGCTCGAAAGCTGGTCGGCCGACCTCATCGAGTCGTTGGGCGGCGACCCAAGCATCACACCGAATTTCCATAAACTTGAGAAAGAAGGTCTGCTGTTTACCAACTATTACGCCTCCGCAAACCGTTCACAGCAGGCTATAGCCTCTATCGTTGGTGGTCTGCCAGGCCTTCCAGTGACAACCATCACCAACCATCAGGAGAAGTATTACGCCATCCCATCAGTGGTGAAATCGCTCGATTCCATTGGCTATTACTCCAGTTTCTACTTCGGCGGCGAGCTTAACTACGGCAACATTCTCTCTTACCTGAGATACAATGAGTTTGACCGTGTCATCGAGGGTAAAGACGTGACCGAGCATTTCAAGAAAGGCAAGCTGGGCATCCAGGATACCGACATGCTTCCGTGGGCGGCGAAAGACATCACAAGCCAGCCGCAGCCGTTCTTCACAACAATCTTCACGCTGAGCACGCACTCGCCATACGACTATCCGAAAGGCTTTTTCGATGAGCTCCAATGGCCTCAGCTCGAGAAGGTGTTCGTCAACTCTGGCAAATACACCGACGTGGCGCTGAAGCTCTTTATGGATGAGGCAAAACAGCAGCCATGGTACGACAGCACTTTGTTTGTCTTCATGGCCGACCACAGCCATCCGTCGTACAAGAACTATCCGCTGGAATCGTTTGAATATCATAAGATTCCGATGCTTCTCTATGGCGAGCCGCTGATGGATTCGTTGCGCGGCACCACCTACGACAAGATCTGCGGAAACACCGATTTCCCGGCAACGCTTCTGGCACAGCTCGGACAGAAACACGAGGAGTTCATCTGGAGCAAAGACGTGTTCAATATTTGCTATAAGCCATTCGCTTTCTTTGAGTTATATAATGGACTCGGCTGGAAGACCAACGAGGGCGAATACGTCATCTCCAGTGCCGACAACGTCACTAAAAACACCTTCCCGGAGGAGTTGTCCGACAGCTTGACGCGACAGGGAAAAGCCTATATGCAATATCATTTCGATTTATTTAACAGGTATTAAAAAATTATTTGTATATTTGCAATTTGTAAAAATTAGAAAATATTAGATATGTTTGAAGGTTTAACCGAGAAATTAGAACGTTCGTTTAAGGTCCTCAAAGGACAGGGATATATCACGGAAATCAATGTGGCTGAGACAGTTAAGGAGGTTCGAAAGGCCTTGCTTGACGCCGATGTGAGCTATAAGATCGCGAAAGATGTCACCAACGACATCAAGGAGAAAGCCATCGGCCAGAAGATTTTGACAGCTGTTTCGCCTAGCCAGTTGATGGTGAAGATTGTGCACGACGAGCTCGCTGAACTCATGGGTGGCGAGCATTCCGAGATCAACATCAAAGGCAATCCGGCCGTTGTGCTCATCGCGGGTCTGCAAGGTTCAGGTAAGACCACTTTCTCGGCAAAACTTGCCAATTTCCTGAAGACTAAGAAAGGAAAGAACGTGCTTCTGGTGGCAGGCGACGTCTACCGTCCGGCCGCTATCGACCAGTTGAAAGTCCTCGGCGAGCAGGTGGGAGTGGAGGTCTACACTGAAGAAGGAAACAAAAACCCTGTTCAGATCGCCCAGCACGCCATCGAGCACGCCAAGGCACAGAATAAGAACGTGGTCATCATCGATACCGCAGGCCGTCTGGCTGTCGACGAGGAGATGATGAACGAGATAGCGAAGATCAAAGAGACGGTGAAGCCGCAGGAGACCTTGTTTGTGGTTGACGCCATGACAGGTCAGGACGCTGTGAACACCGCTAAAGCCTTCAACGACCGCCTCGATTTCGATGGCGTGGTGCTCACCAAACTCGACGGCGACACACGTGGCGGTGCGGCTCTTACAATACGCACTGTCGTCGAGAAACCTATCAAATTCGTGGGTCTCGGCGAGAAAATGGACGCCCTCGACATATTCTACCCGAAACGTATGGCCGACCGTATCCTCGGCATGGGCGATATCGTATCGTTGGTGGAGAAGGCACAAGAGCAGTTCGACGCTGAAGAGGCAGCCAAGCTGAAGAAGAAACTCGCCAAGAACGAGTTCAACTACAACGATTTCTTGAAGCAGATACAGCAAATCAAGAAGATGGGAAGCATCAAAGACCTCGCGAGCATGATTCCTGGCATGAACAAGATCAAAGACGAGGACATCGACGACGACGCCTTCAAGAGCATCGAGGCCATCATTGGCTCGATGACACCGGAGGAGCGCGAGAACCCGAAGATCATGAACGGCAGCCGTAAACGCAGAATAGCCATGGGTTCGGGTAACAGCATCGAAGAGGTGAACCGCCTCATCAAACAGTTCGACGAGACCTCGAAGATGATGCGTATGGTGTCGACGGGCGGCGCCAAGAAGATGATGCAGATGATGCAACAGGCGAAACGTAGACGCTAGTTGATAGTTGAGAGTGTAGAGTTTAGAGTAGTTTTAAGTTTGAAGTTAAAAGTTTAAAGTTTAAAAATGAATATAGAAGACAAAATCATCGACGGCAAAGTCATTGCCGACGCAATGAAAAAAGAGATAGCGGCTGAAGTGGCCGGTATGTTGGACAGAGGCATGGACGCCCCACATCTCGCAGCAGTGATAGTGGGCGAGGACGGCGCAAGCCAGACTTACGTGGCATCGAAGGAGAAAGCCTGCCACTCGGTGGGTATGACGAGCTCGGTGTACCGCCTGCCAGCCAACACCACAGAGGAAGAAGTGCTGAAACTCATCGACTTCCTTAACAACGACGAGGAAATCGACGGCTACATCATCCAGCTGCCGTTGCCAAAACACATCAACGAGACCAAGGTCATCCACTCGATCAACCCTAAGAAGGACGTCGACGGATTCACACCTTTTAATATCGGTCTGATGCAGCTTGGTGAGCCTTGTTTCCTGCCTGCCACACCAGCCGGCATAGTGGAGTTGCTGAAACGTAGCGGCGTGGAGACTGCAGGCAAACACGTGGTCGTGCTGGGACGCTCCAACATCGTGGGAACGCCTATCAGCGTTATGCTTTCACGTAAAGGCGCCGACGCTACAGTGACAATCTGCCATAGCAAGACACAGAACCTTTCGGAGATAACACGTCAGGCCGACATTCTCGTGGTGGCCATCGGCAAACCTAAGTTCCTCAAAGCCGACATGGTGAAGCCGGGCGCAGTGGTCATCGACGTGGGTATCCATCGTATCGAAGACCCTACATCGGAAAAAGGTTACCACATCGAAGGCGACGTCGATTTCGACGAAGTGGCGAAGGTGGCATCGAAAATCACACCTGTGCCAGGCGGAGTGGGCCCGATGACAATTGTCTCATTGCTTTATAACACATTACAAGCCAAGAAAAGAAAGTAAGACATGAAAAAAACTCTCAAAAGCTTAATCTTGCTGGTGCTTGCGCTGTTTTTGACAGCACCTGTCACCTCTTATGCCCAGACTTATCATACTAAGTCGAAAAAAGCTATAAAGTATTATAAATCAGCGAAGAAGCAGTACGACAGCAAGAAATATCCCAAGACAATAAAATATCTTGACAAGGCATTGGATGTCGACCCGAAGTTCGCCGACGCGTTGCTGCTGAAGGCTGAGCTCTCGTTGACGTTGCACAATGATGCACAGGCTATTGAGAGCTATGAGCAGATGTTTGCAGCCGATTCTATGGCATACCCGAAATCGGCTATAGCATTGTCGAAACTGTATCTTGACGCATTCCGCTTCAGCGATGCGGTGAAAATCCTGTATTGGTATATCAGGGTGCCCAACCAGAAGAGCGCGCTGATACTGCAAGCCAAAGACTTGTTTGCCATAGCGGAGTTCAGAGACAAGGCGTTCAACAACCCGGTGCAGTTCGATCCAGTCAACCTTGGTGAGTATGTGAACACTGATGGCGACGAATACGTCAACCAGATTTTGCCTGACAACAGCCGTCTGTTCTTCACACGTCGCTCGGGAGAGCCTGACAAACAAGGCATTAGAGAGGAGATGATATACTGGTCGGCTATCGTCGATGGCGAATACAAGGCGGCCATGCCATTAGAGATGGACTGGGGCAACAAGAAGAGAACAGGCGCTCTGACCATCACTCCAAACCAGAGTAAGATCTATTTTGTGGGCATCGACTTCATCGACAGCTACGGCCGTGGTGACATTTATACATCAGATTTCGTTGATAATCAATGGAGTAAGCCTGTCAACCTTGGCAATATCGTGAACACCTCGACCATGGAGTCGCAGCCATGCATCAGCGCTGACGGCAAAGAGCTCTATTTCGTAAGATATTCAAGGACTTACGAGAGTACCGACATCTATTGCAGCCAGTACTATCAGGGCAAATGGACCAACCCTAAACCGGTTATCAATGCCAACTCGAAGGGCAACGAGATGAGTCCGTTCCTCCATCCTGACGGCAATACCTTGTATTTCGCATCTGACGGCATCCCAGGCATGGGCGGCTACGACATCTTCATGTGCAAGAAAATCGACCGTGGCGAGTGGAGCGACCCTGTGAACCTCGGATATCCTATCAACTCGGAGAAAAACGAGATCAGCTTCGTGGTGAGCACCGACGGCAAGAAAGGCTATATCTCTACCGACCGTGAAGGCGGCTTTGGCGGCTACGATATCTATGTGTTTGATTTAGACCAAGTTGACCAGCCACAAGAAGTCGATATGCGCCTCTTCGTGATGCGTAACATCAACTTTGAGTTGGAAAGTGCTGTCATCGACACCATCGTTTCTGGACCGGAGCTCGACTCATTGGCAAGCTTCATGACGGAGAATCCTAATATCCGTATCGAAATATCAGGTTACACTGACAATACCGGCGATTCGGCACATAACAAAACGCTTTCTATTGAGCGCGCCGAGGCAGTGAAAAATGCCATGATAGAGAGAGGCATCGAGGCCGACAGAATGGTCGCCAACGGATACGGTGAGAATCATCCGCTCGTGCCAAATATCAACGAGAACAACAAGGCTATCAACCGCCGAGTTGAGGTGAGAGTTATCTATTGATAACAACACCTTTATTAATATAAGACGTCGTATCTGTTTACGGCGTCTTTTTTTTGTCAAATAATTTTACAGCAGTGTAAAAAATCTTTACACTTTTTCTTTTTGTTTGTTTTTGAAAATGCTGATAATCAAAATGTTATAAGTTTGGCACGGCTTTTGTATTATTAATAATGTAAAATTATTAAATATGAAAAAGTCATTTCTTTTTTTAACACTTTTTATTCCGATGCTGATGCATGGGCAGGACACGGTGGTGATGGGTTTGAAGGATTGCATGCAGTATGCGGTGGAGCACTCCACTAAAGTGAAGATTCAGAATTCCGACAACGCCGATGCCGATGTGGCACGTCGTGACGCGGTGCTGACGGCCTTCACGCCGCAGGTGAGCGGAAACACCTATGCCTACTACAACTTCGGACGTAGCATCGACCCGGAGACCAACACCTACAGCACTGTGACATCGTTCCACAACGGATATAATTTGTCGGCTGGAATAGATTTGTTTAATGGTTTCGAGGCGGTCAACAACCTGAAGATTACCAAGACATCACAGCTGATGGGCAAGACACGTTCGCAGCAGATCGAGGACCAGATTTGTCTCGCCACGATGGAGGCTTATTGCAACGTGATATATTTCTCGGAGCTTGAAAAAGCCTTGGTGGCGCAGGTCGAGACGGCAGAGAAAGCCTTGCAACTCGCTGAGCGTCAGGAACGTCTCGGTCAGAAATCGCATGCCGACGTGGTGCAGATGCAAGCCGACCTTGCCGAGCGCCAGTATCAGCTCACAAACTGCAAAAACAGACATAACGACGCTGTCATCACCTTGAAAGACGTGATGTTTTGGCCTATTGAGAAGCCTCTGAAGGTCGACAACGACTTCGGTGAGGAGGTGGTCTTCGACACCCCTGAAGACGTTAACGCATTGGTTGACAACGCCAAAGAGATAATGCCTGAAGTGCTCTTGGCGGAGATGACGATGAATAACGCCCGCAGGTCGTTGAGGACCGCCCGTTGGCAGATATTGCCGACCTTGTCGCTTTACAGCGGGTTCTCGACCAACTACTTCACCTATCCGGGCATGGCTGGTTACGAGCCCAAGCCATATGGCGACCAGTTGAAAAACAACCGTGGCGAGTACGTGCAGTTGTCACTTAACATACCGATTTTTAACCATTTGGCAAGGCATTCGAACATCGCGAGAAAGCGAAACGCTTTCGAGCGTGCGGAGGCTGAATACCAGCAGTCGCTGCAACAGGTAGAGGCCGAGGTGAGCCGCGCCGTCGCTGACCGCGACGGCGCCGCCGATGCCTTACGCCAAGCCGAGACACGCGCCACATTGCAACACGAGGCATTCAACCTCAACGCAAAACGATTCGAGCAAGGACTGATATCGTCGATAGAATATCAGACAGCATCGAACACCTATCTGAACGCCCTTGCCGAGAAACTCAACGCCCAGATGCAGCACTTTATAAAAAAATCCGTTGTATTATATTACAAAGGCGTGCCGTATCTTGAACAGTAATATGCGCCCCGTCATTTCGACTGGAGCAAAGCGGAATGGAGAAATCTCAAACAAAAAAGAAAGAATTAAAATTAAATATCATGGATAGAAAAATTGAAAAGAAAAAAGGTCTAAACCTCGCTTTTACCAAGAAAGCACTGCCGTATTGGCTCGGCGCATTGTTGTTAATCTTCATCCTCTGGCTCGCGTTTCGCGACGACTCGAAGAAGCTCCGCATCGATGCCGACAACATCAGCATCAACACCGTAAGCCTCGGACAGTTTAACGACTATATCCGCATCAGCGGTCAGGTGGCACCTATCACAACCATTCAGATAAGCCCGCTTGAAGGCGGCGTGGTGCAGGAGATCGTCACCGAGGAAGGCAGCAAGGTCAAGAAAGGCGATGTAATCCTTATTTTGAGCAACGAGAGCCTCGACATGCAGATTCTTAACTCGGAAGCCGACCTTGCAGAGAAGGAAAACATCCTCCGCAACACCTTGATACAGATGGAACAGCAGAAGTTGAGCGTGGAGCAGGAGAAACTGCAACTGCAGATGGAGGTGCAACGCAACCGCCGCACCTACGAGGCGCAGAAGTCGCTCTACGACGACGGCCTCATCGCCCGCGAGGACTACCTGAAGGCCGAGGAAGACTTCAC